>Ga0075011_10001849_pt1 | contig 11473 bp, 12 predicted proteins | sample TARM_MetaG_T_14_FD_72354 | JGI IMG/M metagenome (GOLD analysis project Ga0075011, IMG submission 72354) | Freshwater microbial communities from Pennsylvania, USA, analyzing microbe dynamics in response to fracking - TARM_MetaG_T_14 | ecosystem: Environmental > Aquatic > Freshwater > River...
CCTGGCCGCCCGCGCCGACGAGAACTTCTGGGAGTAGCCGCTACGCGGCGGCCGCCCAAGGGGCGACCCAGCGCGGCCGCCGCGAACCGGACAAGCCCCGCGCTACCAACAACCCAGAACTTTGCTACCAAGTATCCAGACTGCCGCTACCAACTAGGGCGAGTCGCCACAACCGCGCCAGCGGCGGCTCCGGGACGCGCGGGGGCATCGTCACCACAACACCGGCGGCGCGCCCCGGGCTGACAGGAACACCATGGAACGAAGTCATGGACCATGGTTCAACGCCCCCAGACAGCGCACGGTCACGGGGGCTGCGGATGACCGCCGGGCTGGCGTGGTGTTACTCGCGCACTCCGGCCACGACGACCACGGCCTGCCGGCTCGCCTTGCGCAGCACGCGCAGCAGACCGGGTCCGAGTAGGACGACCGCAACCACGCAGGTGACGGCGCGCACCAGGTTCCAGCCCAGCGAGGTGGCGGTGTTGACGACGACGAACCGTTGCAGGTTCTCCCACGGCCCGATCCCGGCGTCGAAGCCCACCTGGGTTCCCGTGCCGAACACGAACGGCCAGAACGCCAGGTCCATGAGGTACCCGTACAGGAAGGAGGACCCGAACCCGTACACGCTCAGGAGCGCGATCTCGGCCCGTCCGCCGGGGCGTCGCGTGCGGGGCAGCAACCCGGCCCCGAGTCCCACGAAGCCGGCGCCGATCATCTGGTACGGCATCCACACCCCGACGCCGGCGGTGATCAAGGCCGAGCTGAAGATCGTCAGCGCGCCGAGCATGAACCCGAAGCCGGCACCCAGGGCGCGCCCACCCAGGACCAGCAGGAAGAACACGGTCTCGAAACCACCGGTGCCCGCCCCCAGCGGCCGCACGATCGAGCCGATGGCGGCCAGCACCCCCAGCATCGCCAACGTGGAGGTCCGCACCTCGCTGCCGGCCAGCTCCACCAGGACCAGCGCCCCGACCAGCAGCAGCACCCCGCCCATGATCACCGGAGCGATCGAGGATCCGCTGCGGTCCTGCCCGATGATCGAGGTGGGGTCGACGAGGAGCGGCCAGGTGAAGGCGAGCAGGCCGATCAGGGCGGCGGCGCTCAGCACCAGCCAGGAACGGGCTGCCAACGGCACGGCGACCTGCGGGACCTGCTGCCGCAGTCCCCCTGGGCGTGGGCCTCCGGCTTGCGCGCGGGGTCTCATCAGTGCGCTCCGCCGGCGTGGGCCTCCATGGCAGCGGGGTCCGCCCCGCCGCGCAGCGCCGCACGGACGTCAGCCATCGTGAGCCACGGCCGCGGCCAGAAGACCTTGGCCACCTGCGGGGCGTAGGCCGGCGAGGCCGTGCACACCGCCCGCGCCGGTCCCTCAGCGATCACCTGTCCGTCGGCGATGATCATGGCCTGGTCGGCCAGCTCTGCCGCGAACTCGACGTCGTGCGTGGCGACAGCGACGGTCCGGCCCTCCCGCGCCACCTCGCGGAGGATCTCGCGCAGCCGGGCCTTGGCCGTGTAGTCGAGGCCACGAGTGGGTTCGTCCAGCAGGAGCACCGCAGGGGCAGGGGCGATCTGGATCGCGAGCACCAGAGCGAGCCGCTGCCCTTCGGAGAGGTCCCCCGGGTCCGCGTCGAGGTCGATGCTCCGGTCCAGCTCCCGCAGCAGCGCAGCCGTGCGCCCCGGCGGCTGACCCGACTCGCGGTCCGACTGACGGCACTCCTGCTCGACGGTCGGCAGATAGAGCAGGTCAGCCGCCGTCTGCGGCACGAGCGTCACAAGCCGACGCGCGTGCGCGGCGTCGAGCCGACGCGGGTCCGCGCCGGCGACGGTGATGTCCCCGGAGGCGGCGATGGTGCCGGTCAAGGCCCACAGGATCGACGACTTGCCGGCACCGTTGCGTCCCATCAGCACGGTCACCTGACCCGCCGGCAGCTCGAGGTCGACCTTGTCGACGGCGGTGCGCGTCCCGTACCGAACGGTCAGCTTCCGCGCGACGACGCCGGGCTCGGTCGCACCGGCGCGGTCGGCGGGCGCGACGGCCGATCGAGCTCCGCGGGCTGGTTCTTCCCCTGCCGGGACCCCGGCGGCAGGCGCGGCGAGCGTGTCCGGCACGAGCTCAGGGCGCTCGGCACGCACCCGGCGGCGCGCGGCGCGCACCGTGACGGGGACCGTGTCCCAGCCGAGCTCTCGCGCCAGGTCCGCGAGCGGCGGATGGACGTCGGCGCGAGCCAGCACCTGCGTCGGCGGCCCGCTGACGGCCGTCCCGTCCCCCGGGAGCCAGACGACCTGGTCCGCTGCCTGGATGACACGTTCGAGCCGGTGCTCCGCCAGCACCACGGTGAGCCCGACCTCGTGGACGAGGGTGGTGATCGCGGCCAGCACGTCCCCGGCGGCGGTGGCGTCGAGGGCCGACGTCGGCTCGTCGAGCACGAGCACCCGCGGCTGCGCGGCCAGCACGGCGGCGATCGCCACCCGCTGCTGCTGACCGCCGGACAACGAAGCAAGTGCGGCCCCGCGGAGCTCTGCGATGCCCATCAGGTCGCAGGTCTCCTCGACCCGCTGACGCATCGCCGCCGAGGGGATGCCGAGCTGCTCCATGCCGTAGGCGATCTCGTCCTCGACCCGGTCCGTGACGAACCCGCGGAGCGGGTCCTGGCCCACGTACCCCACGATGCCGGCGAGCTGGCGCGGCGGGAAGTCTCGGGTGCTGCGTCCGCCGACCGACACCCGACCGCTCAGGCGCGCGCCGGTCAGGTGCGGCACCAGACCGTTGATCGCCTTGAGCAGGGTCGACTTCCCGGTACCCGTCCGGCCCACCACGAGGCACAGGTCGCCGTCGTCGATGCGCAGGTCCACGGCGCGCAGCACGTACCGGTCGGAGCCGGCGGGCTGCACGCTCACGTCGTCGAAGGTGATCACCGCAGGCCTCCCCTGGTTGCTGACACCGTGACGTCGGCGACGGACGGGCCCGCGGATGCGTCGGCCACCGCACGTCCGGCCCTGCCGACCCTCCCGAGCCGGACGGGGCGCACCACGGCCGCCACCGCCACGAGGGCCAGCGGCACCACCATCACGACCGGGGACGGCACCTGCCACGTCCCGATCGGCGGGCGGATCGCCGCCGGTAACACCCAGGTGGCGACCAGTGCAGCGCCCAGGGCCACCGCCCCGCCGGCGACGATGCCCCACTCCACCGCGCTCCACCGCTGGGGGCGGTACCGCGTCACCGCCAGCCGGCGTCCGGAGAGCGCGATGGCGACACCCACCGCTGCGGCCCCGGCGGCGAGGGTGACCACCGGCCACCAGCCGGCCCGGGGCAGGCCGAGCAGCGCGAACACCCCGAAGGCGAGCAGGGCGAGCCCGCCCGCCATCACGACCCAGATGCGCGCCGGGACGCGGCGCGCGTCCGAGGTAGCGCCGTAGCCGCGGGCCTCCATCGCCTCCGCCAGGGAGACCGATCGGTCGATGGCGTCGGCGAACACCGGCAGCACCACCATGCGCAGCAGCCGGCGGCGAGAGGTCTGCCCACTGCGCAGCCGTCGGGCACGCTGGACCCGCAGCGCCGACTCGACCAGCTGAGGAGCCACCGTGACCGCGATCGCGACGGCGGTCGTGACCTCGCCCAGCGCGGCAGGGAACAGCCGGATCGCTCGGCGCGGGGACGCGAGGACCGACGCGGCACCGATGGCGGCGATGATCGCCGCCAGCCGCAGCCCTTCGGCCCCCGCGGCCGTGAGCCCCTGGACCGTGACCGGACCGCCGAAGCTGATCCCTGCCGCCCAGTCCGGCAGCGGGACGCGCGGGAGCTCGAAGATCACGGTGCCGCTGCGGTTGACCCCGAGGACGACGTGGAACACCAGCCTGGTCACCAGGATGGTGAGTCCGAGCGCCGCGTAGATCCACCAGCCGCTCAGCCGGCGACCGCTCCCCTCGCTCGTCCCACAGGTCACGCCGACGGTCCCCACCGCGACGATCACCGTCCCGATCAGCACGATGTCGGTGGTGATGGTCACCACCGTCACGGCGACCAGCGCCCACAGCCACCAGGCCCCGGGATGCGGAACGGCGATCGTGGCGGGCATCGGGTCAGCCGAGCGGAGCTGCCGAGGCGCCGATCCCGTCTACCACGGGCGGCGTGCACGTCTCGCCGTAGCACCAGCCCTCGAAGCTGCCAGCCTGGGGGACGGCGTCGTCGGAACCGGCCGTGGCGAACTCCCACTCGCCGCCGGCCTGCGCCGTGAAGTACTGCCAGAACCGACCGTCGAAGGTTGCGGGGCAACGCGCCGGCTCGCCGCCGATGGCGCACAGCATCCCGTTCCCGTCGCGTTCCAGCGTCAGCCCGGCCGCCTCGAGCGCCGCGGTTCCGGTCTCGGGCGTGCCGACACACGTGTCCGCGAGGACGGTCCCGTCCTCCGCCGCGACGAGCAGCCACACCTCACCGGCCTCGATGCAGGCCGTGCGATCCGCCTCGGTGGCCTCGATCGCCGACGGCTCGGACTGGGCGTCGTTGGGGGCGGCGGAACCGCCGTTGCCGGCACAGCCGGCCAGCGCGAGAGCCGCACCGGCGACGAGCACCAGTGCTCGGGGCGCACGGCGACGGCGCAGGGGGTGGTGGTCAGCGTTCAGCAGGTCGTTCAACATCGTGAGCCTCCGCGTGGCAGCACAGGCGGTACGGCGTAGGAGTGTTGACGCCTACCCCGATCCGCGTCGGGTGGGGGAACTACGTCGATGTGGGGCGACCCGACTCGAGACACGAGAAGCATCTCTCACGGTTGCGCGTCAGCTCCGGATTTGCACCGGATTCGCCCACACCGACTGATATGCGAATCTACGTCAGCGAGAGACGCCCTGGACTCTCCGTCCGCAGATCCGGTGGGGCTGTGGCGCCCCACGCCGCGCAGACGACGTCGCGCAGGTTCTGCGCCGTCGCCAGCCGGACGCCGAAGCCCGCGAGCGACGCCAGGTCGGCGCGCATCGCCTCGGCATAGGCAGCGGGCATCTTCGGGTAGTGGCGCCGCATCTCGGGGCTCTCCGGGTCCGCGCCGCTGGTGACGGCCACGACCGTGAGACCTTGCTTGATCGCCTCCGCCATGAGGCTGGAGGCGTGGCAGTCCGCGATGCCGCGCGCGGCCTTCGCCGCAGCGTTGGCCGTCATCGTGGCCACGATCAGCGTGCCCGCGTCCCCGAGCCACGACTGGTCCGCCGGCACCATCCCGACCGATCGCATCAGCTCCTGGTCGAGCACCTGCCGCGCCGAGGTCGTCTGGGTGTACGTCAGCTGCGCGCCCTGTGCGGAGAGCGCCCTGAGCTGCTCGACTGCGTCCCGGTAGCCGAGCGCGGCCCCGGTGAAGAGGACCAGGCAGCGGCGGGCGGCGAGCGCCTCTCCCACGGCAGCACGCACGAGCTCGTACAGCTCGGCGGACGTCGTGGAGGTCAGGGCGTCCATGCCCGCCCCCGGGGTGCCATGGCCGCCCCGAGGGGCGTGACGAACAGCGGCTGCGCCGGCCGGGAGATCTGGGTGCCCAGCACCTCGGCGAAGATCTGCGGAGCCACGGGGAACGTGGCCGAGCCACCGACGAGGTGGACGACCTCGGGCGTCTGCCCCTGGAGGTAGTCGCGGGCGATGTGCGCCATCTTCTCCAGGGTGGGCCGGATCGCGAGCTGCACCTCCCGCAGGTGTGCCAGGTCCTTCTTGAAGGCCTCCGCCTCCTCGTACTCCAGGCCGTGGTGCCCGGCCAGCACCAGCGTCATGTGGTGCCCGCCCGTGGCCTGGTCCGCGGAGAAGACCACCTCCCCGTCGGCGAGGACGGAGACGCCCGTCGTGCCGTGGCCGATGTCGACAACGCAGCCGTCCCGCAGACCGAGTGCCCGGGCCGCGGCGACGGGCTCGTCCACCACCTCGGCGACCTCCAGCCCTGCGGCCTCGATCACGTTGGAGAAGACCTTGACCGTCCCCGCGCTGATGCCGGGGGGAATCGTCACCGAGGCCGTCGTGAGCTCCCGGTCCAGGCGATCGGCCACCTGCTCGGTCAGCTCTCGCACCGCCGTCGTCGCCCCGAGCCAGTCCACGACCACCCCGTCACGCACCACCGTCGAGTGCTGCCACGCACCGGCCACGGGCTCGTCCCGGGAGTCCACGGCGGACACCACGATGTTGGCCGTCCCCAGGTCCACCGCCACCCGCACGGCGCCCTCCGGCTCGACCACCTCGCCGTTCTCGACGAGCGCGGCGAACCGTGCGATCAGCGCGTCCGTGTCGGATGCCTGCTGCGCGACGTCCGGTTCGAGCGAGGAGGCTCCCGTGCGGGAGTCCTGGTCGGCCTTCACGGGCGGTGCGCCGCGGCCTGGACGGCAGTGATGGCCACGGTGTGCACGATGTCGATCACGTGAGCGCCGCGCGACAGGTCGTTCACCGGCTTGCGCAGGCCCTGGAGCACCGGGCCGATCGCGACGGCCCCCGACGAGCGCTGCACCGCCTTGTACCCGATGTTGCCCGAGGCGAGGTCGGGGAAGATGAAGACCGTGGCCTTGCCGGCCACGGGCGACCCCGGGGCCTTGGCGGCTGCCACCGTGGGGTCCGCCGCGGCGTCGTACTGCAACGGCCCGTCCACGGCCAGCGAGGGGTCGCGCTCGCGGACCAGCCGCGTGGCTTCCTCCACCAGCAGGACGTTCGGCCCGGAGCCGGAGCCCAGCGTCGAGTACGAGAGCATGGCCACGACCGGGTCGATGCCGAACGTCTTGGCGGTCTCCGCGCAGGAGACCGCGATGTCGGCGAGCGCCTCGGCATCCGGGTCAGGGTTGACCGCGCAGTCGCCGTACACGTAGACGGCGCTGGACAGGCCCATGAAGAACGCGGACGAGACGACCTTGACGCCGGGCGCCGTCTTGAGGATCTCGAACGCGGGGCGGATGGTGTGCGCCGTGGTGTGGACGGCGCCGGAGACCATGCCGTCAGCCAGGCCCTCGGCCACCATCATGGTGCCGAAGTAGCTGACGTCGCCCATGGTGGCGGCGGCCTTCTCGGGCGTCATGCCCTTGTGCTTGCGCAGCTCCAGGTACTTCTCCGCAAAGGCGGAGCGGTACTCGGAGGTGGCCGGGTCGATGACCTGCACGTCCTTGAGGTCCAGCTTGGCCTCGGCCGCCGCTGCCTCCACCTGGTCCTGGGGTCCCAGGAGGACGAGCCGGGCGATCCCTGCCGCCCTGATCTGCACCGCGGCCTCGCAGATGCGCGGCTCCCACCCCTCGGGCAGCACGATGGTCTGGTCCGCTGTGCGCGCGCGCTCGTGCAACGTCGTCACGAACGCGTCCACGGCCGACGGCGGTGGCGGCAGGTACTTCGCCAGCCACGGCCGCTCCGCCAGCAGCGTCTGCTGGTCCGGCACCGCGAAGGTCACGCGCTCTCGCCCGGTCACTCGGTTCACTACAGCGCCCGGCCGTCGATCGCCGCGAGAGCCGCCAGCGCCGCGTCCTTGGCCGCGACGACGTTCGCCTCCGTGCCCGACATCCACAGACGACCGAAGGCGCCGACCGACGAGAAGTGGTTGAGGCGGACGTCGGCGGCCTTCTCGGCCTCGTTCGCGGCCAGGGTGATGTAGGCGGCCGGCTCCACCTCGAGCACGAGCATGGTCTCGCCGGCGAGGATCATGGTGCCGCGGTTGAAGCGGTTGAGCAGCTGCGCCTGGAACGGGTTGACGTTCGTCACGACCTGCACGGACGCCACCTTCGGAGCGACGCGGTCGGCCTGGCTGAGCCCCAGCTCCTCGAGCACGATCTGCCCGGCCAGCAGCACCTCCGCCTGAGCGGCCGAGTGCACCTCGAACATGCCGTAGTGGCGCTCGACGATCTGGCTGCCGGGACGCACGTCGGTGCCCTTGACGACCTTGTCGATCATGCGGAACACCATGTTGCCGGGTGCCATCTCCACGTACAGGGCGGCCCAGCCCTCGATCACGGGATCACCCTGGGTGATCGTGCCGATGAAGGAGGCGAACTGCGGCTGCATCCTGTCGATGTGGCAGAAGGTGCGCAGCTGGACGTTCTCGGTGGCGGCGGCGTTCATCGTGGTTCTCCGATCGGGGTGGCGCGGGTCGACGCCGGGCTGAGGGTGGCAGCCAGCCGGAGCTGGAGCACGTAGAAGGCCGACGAGAGCCTGTTGAGTCCCAGGCAGACGCTCGCTCCGGGGTGGTGGGGCGACTCGAACGCCGTGAGAGCGGCGATCTCGACCTGCCGTACCTGGGTGCGCAGCAGGTTGAGGGTGTGCTGGAGCGGCGGCGCGGACCCGTCGAGGGTGAGGTGGTCGATGCCGAGCACCTTGCGGGGGTTGTGCGAGGCAGCGTGGATGGCCGCGGTGTCCCAGCCGTCCAGGCCGAGGTCGGCGGCGAGGCGCTCGTTGTACTCGGCCGACATGAGCTCACGGCAGTAGGCCGCGATGGTCTCGAGATCCCGGGCCAGCCACCCGGCCTCCGCGTCGAGCGCCTCACGCGTCGCCGCCAGGACTCGGGCGTGCAGGTCGTCGATCAACCCGCGCAGCACGATCCGCGGGTGGTTCTTGGGCACGTAGTGAGCCGCGTTGAGCTGGGTGAGCCAGCTCGGCTTGTTCTCGACGGCGCTACCACACTGGGTGCAGGCGGTCGCCGGCGGTGACAACGGGAACACCGACGGGGTGTTCCAGGCGCGCTCCGCAGCCGGTTCGTCGACGGCGACCGGCGGTGGCTCCACAGCCGTAGCGGGCGTCGCTCCCTCCTCGACGACGGTGAGCCCCCACTGCGCCACCAGGTCGGCGGCAGCCGGTGAGAGCCGTGCGCCAGCCGCGACGGTCACGCTGTCGCCGTGGCCGGGAGCATGCCGGTCCAGCGGGAGCTGGCGCCGCAGGTCCGCCTCGGTGACGAACGCACGGGGGCCGCCCGCTCGGTCCCACACGTGCGGGGGACGCACGGGAGGTACAGGGGCCGGAGGGGCCGCGGCGGCAGGAGCCGGATTGACGTGGGCCGGTGCCGGAGGGGACACCGGGGCCGAAGGTGTCACAGGAGTCACCGATGCCGCCGCAGCGGCGGGCGGCGTGTCCACGGGCACGGGCATGGGCACGGACGCAGGCGCAGCCGCAGGCGCAGCCGCCCCGGACAGTGCCTTGATGACCAGCTCGCGCACGCGCGCCTCCAGACCCGCGGTCGCAGACGCCGTCTCTGCCCCGGACCCGTGCGCCACGTCGTCGCCAGAGGCAGGCGCGTCCGAGGACCGGGTGATGACCACACCGATCTCGGCCGCCGCATCTGTCGCCAGAGGCGTGACCAGGTCCGAGGCAGCGACAACGAGTCTGCCGCCGGCTCCGACGGCCTCCACGTCCGCGGCCGTGACGACCTTTCGGCCCATCTCAGCTCACGTCCTCAAGAGATGCTGGGGAGGATCTTCTCGACGTCGCCGTGCGGACGAGGGATCACGTGGACGGACACGAGCTCGCCGACCCGACCGGCCGCGGCCGCGCCGGCGTCGGTGGCAGCCTTCACTGCGCCGACGTCACCGCGCACCATCACCGTCACGTACGCCGAGCCGATCTGCTCCTTGCCGATCAGCGTGACGTTCGCGGCCTTGACCATCGCGTCCGCGGCCTCGACCGCGCTGACGAGACCGCGCGTCTCGACCATTCCCAGAGCCATCATCGAGTTGACCATTCCTTGTTCTCCTTGTGTGTGTCAGGTGCCCGCTCAGCGCGGGCCCATCGTCCGGTAGTCCTCGCCGCGCAGGCGTCGAGCTGTGACGTCCTCACAGGGGATGCCGTAGTAGGCGGCCACCATGAGGTCCTTGAGGTCGTGCGGCGTCGGCACCCGGGGGTTGGTGGTCGCGCACTGGTCGGCCATCGTTCGTTCGGCCAGCAGGTCCAAGGAGCTGATGAACTCCTCCTTGTCGACGCCCTGCTCGGCGAAGCACCTCTCCACGCCGACGGCGGTGGCGAGGTCTCGACAGGCCTGGGCGTAGGCGTCGATCGCCTGCTCGGCAGTGGCGTGGGGCAGGTGCAGCTGCTCGGCGATCTCCTGGAACCGGCCGGGCTCCGCCACGCCGTTGTACCGGATCAGGTACGGCAGCAGGACGGCGTTGGTGCGTCCGTGCACCAGGTGGAACTGCGCCCCGACGGTGTGCGAGATCGCGTGCACGAGGCCGAGGCACGAGTTGGAGAAAGCCATGCCCGCGATGGTGGCCGCGTCGTGCATGTTCCTTCGCCCCGGGTGATCGGGAACGTTCGTGCCCTCGAGACAGCTCGGCTCGAGGTTCTCGAAGATCAGCTTGATCGCCCGCAGGCACAACCCGTCGGCGAAGGCGTTGGCCCGGGTGGAGACGAACGCCTCCGTGGCATGGGTGAGCGCATCGAGCCCCGAGTCCGCTGCCAGCCGGGGAGGCATGGTCTGCGTGAACACCGGGTCGACGATCGCGATCGACGGCGTCATCGTGAAGGACGCGAGCGGGTACTTGCGCCCCGTCGACGGGTCGGTGACCACGGCGTACGGAGACACCTCGGACCCGGTACCCGACGAGGTGGGGATGCAGACGAGCTGCGCCTTGGCCCCCAGCGGCGGGTAGGGAACCGTCCCGTCACGCAGGCCCGCGAACGGGACGTCGGGGTGCTCGTACTTGAGCCACATGATCTTGGCGGCGTCCAGGGGCGAGCCACCGCCGACGGCGATGATGGTGTCCGGCCGGTGGTCGGCCATGAGCCTGGCACCGGCCTCCGCTGCAGCCACCGTGGGCTCAGGTTCCACCGTGTCGATGATCTGCAGCTCGACCGGCTCGGGACGGCTCCGGAGCACGGCCAGCACCTTCTCGACCATGCCGAACTGCACCATGAACTTGTCCGTCACCACGGTGACCCGGCGCATCCGGGGCAGGTGGACGAGCTGTCCGAGCGCCCCGGTGGAGAAGTACGTGCGCGCCGGGACCTGGAAGCCCGGCGGTGCGGTCGCGAGCGAGGTCGCGGCAGCCGTGGTGGCAGCCGCCGCACCCGTCCCGGGCACCGATCCCGCCCCGAGTGCACGGAGCACGACCTCGCGTACCCGGGCCTCGACCGTGACGGCGAGGGGGTCCACGCTCACGGCGTCGCCTCGGGGCCGCGGGTCGCCTTCGCCAGGCGCTCGCGGGCGCCGTCGAGCCACTCCTGGCAGCGGGCCGCCAGCGCCTCACCGCGCTCCCAGAGCGCGAGCGACGCCTCGAGCGGCTCACCGCCCGCCTCGAGCCGCTGGACGACGGCGAGCAGCTCGTCGCGGGCCTGCTCATAGCTGAGGCTCGACGGGTCGGGCAGGCGGGACAGGTCGGGGGAGGGGGAGGCCGTCACGGGGACAAGTGTACCCCAGACGGCCGACGCGTGTCGGGTGCGACGAGACTCACGAAAAATGCCCGCGAAGCGGGTCCGGTGCCTCACGTGGGGTTTGCCCGCGAACCGTGACCCTGTGGCGGCATGGGAAGTGGGTTGTCGTTGCAGGCCAGGGCGGAG
>Ga0075011_10001850_pt1 | contig 11471 bp, 10 predicted proteins | sample TARM_MetaG_T_14_FD_72354 | JGI IMG/M metagenome (GOLD analysis project Ga0075011, IMG submission 72354) | Freshwater microbial communities from Pennsylvania, USA, analyzing microbe dynamics in response to fracking - TARM_MetaG_T_14 | ecosystem: Environmental > Aquatic > Freshwater > River...
TGCTATAACAATACCCCAATTGACTTTTGCTGTCCCAACTAGAGGCTTTAAAAATGAAATCCCAATAGATGCTGTCTCTTTTATACTATAAGATGCTTCGCTATTTGGAAGTCTAAATCCATCGATAGTAGTTACAAAATTTGATAAATAAAGTGCTGTCCAGTTTAGCATAATAGTTGAAATTACTTCATTAATGCCAAATTTTGCTTTAAGAAGTCCAGCAACTGCAGCCCAAAGTGCTCCTGCTAGAAACCCAGCAATAATTGCAAGTGGAATATGAATAATTGCTGGTCCATCAAAGAAATAACCTACTAGTACAGCAGCCATTGATCCAATTATATACTGACCCTCTGCACCTATATTAAATAATCCTGTTCTAAAAGCAAAGGCAACTGAAAGTCCAGTAAGTATCAGAGGAGTTGCGTATACAATAGTCCATGCTATAAATCTAGGCTTACCTATTACTCCTTGTATCATAACACTATAAGCTTCTATTGGATTAAATCCAGCAATGGAAAGAATTACTGCTCCTACTAAAAAACCTAGAATAATAGATAGCAGGGTGTAAAGAAGCTGTTCATTTATTCTAAACTTTTTCATTATTTTCCTCCTCCTGCCATCATTAGCCCAAGTTGATTTTCATTTGCATCTTTTGCATCAACTATTCCTACTATTTTTCCTTCATAAATTACTGCAATTCTATCTGAAACGCTCATGATTTCATCTAACTCAAATGAAACTAGTAAAACGCCCTTTCCTTTATCTCTTTGCTCGATAAGAGATTTATGAACGAACTCAATTGCTCCAACATCAAGACCTCTTGTAGGCTGAGTGGCTATCAACAAATCAGGGTCATTAGTTACCTCTCTTGCTATGATAACTTTCTGCTGGTTTCCTCCTGACAAGGCTCTCGCTTTTAAGGCGTTATTTTGTGGTCTAACATCAAACTTATTAATGAGCTCATCTGCAAACTGTCTAATATTTGAATCTAATAGCTTGCCATTTTTTGAAAATCTTTCTTTTTTATAGTTTTGCAATATCATATTTTCTGATACAGTAAAATCTAAAACAAGCCCGTGCTTTTGTCTATCCTCGGGGATATTAGAAATACCTGAATCCATTATATTTCTAGGATTGGTATTTACTATTTCTTTTCCATTTATCATAACAGAGCCGCTTTCAGCTTTTTTAAGCCCTGTTATTACTTCTACAAGCTCAGACTGTCCATTGCCATCAACCCCAGCAATACCTAAGATTTCTCCACGTCTTACTTCTAGATCAAGTCCATTAAGTGCAAACAAGCCTCTATTATCCTTAGCTTTTAAATCTTCTATTTTTAAAACGGTATCTCCATAAATGGCGTCATTTTTGTCTACTTTAAATGTTACTTCTCTTCCAACCATCATTGAAGCTAGTTGATTTTCATCTGTCTGAGACACATCAACAGTATCAATTCTTTTTCCTCTTCTAATAATAGTGCAGTAATCGGCTGCTTCCTTTATCTCTTTTAGCTTATGAGTTATTAAAATAATTGTCTTGCCTTCTTTTGTAAGATTTCTTATTATCTCAATAAGTTCTTTAATTTCTTGAGGCGTAAGAACTGCAGTTGGCTCATCAAGAATTAATATTTCCGCCCCTCTATATAGGGCTTTTAATATTTCTACTCTTTGCTGCATACCAACTGTGATATCCATAACCCTTGCTTTAGGGTCTACATATAGGCCATATTTTTCTGAAATAGCTTTAACATCAGCTATAGCTTTGTCCATATCTACTTGTTTAAACGTTTTCATAGGCTCCATTCCAAGTATAATGTTTTCTGCTACAGTAAATGGTGGAACTAACATAAAGTGCTGATGCACCATCCCTATCCCTAGTGCTATTGCCTTGTTTGGATTGTCAATAACAGCTTCTTTTCCTTCAATAAATATTTTCCCGTCAGTTGGAGTATATAGACCATATAAAATATTCATAAGCGTAGATTTACCTGCACCGTTTTCTCCTAAAAGTGCATGAACTTCTCCTCTATGAACTGTCAAATCTATATTATCATTGGCTATAAAATCTCCAAATTTTTTGGTAATGCTTTTCATTTCCACAACTTTGTGAGAAAAATCAACATTGGCCTTAGTTGTTGTCACAATTTAACCTCCTTGAATCATATTCAATCAAACCATAATACTATTCTATCAGATACCAATTCTAAGTATATAGTAAACCTGATAGTAAATATTTCATATATAAAAATCTTTTTCTATTATATCAGAAATATGTATTAATTTACTAGATGAAAAATCCCGGTATCACTACCGGGATAAATTAATTACGTCAAAATTAGTTCATAGAGTTGAAAGCTTCTTCTGTTCCTGGAACTGTAATCTCTTTGTTGATAATCTTTTGCTTTTCAGCTTCAACAAACTCTAAGATATCAGCAGGTACATTTTTGCTTGTTGTAGGAGCTATATCAACTCCACCTTCAGCTAAACCAAATACGATTGTTGTTCCGCCAGCAAAGTTGCCATCTTTTAATTCTTTAGCAACGTTGTACATAGCGTTATCAACTCTCTTAACTGCAGATGTAATAACGTTATCTGGAGCTAGATCGTTTTGGTCTCTATCAACACCGATTACCCATTTGTTCTGCTCTTTAGCAGCTTCAATTGCACCGTTACCACTATCTCCAGCTGCGTGGAATATTATGTCTACTCCAGAAGCATACATTTGATTAGCAACAGCTTTTCCTTTTGCAGGATCATTAAATGCATTTACGAACTGTACATCAACAACTGCATCTGGATTAGCAGCTTTAACTCCTGCTAAGAATCCAAATCTAAATCTATTGATTACAGGTACATCCATACCACCAATAAAGCCTATTTTATTTGATTGAGTCATTTTCCCAGCGATTAGACCAACTAGGTAAGAAGGCTCTTCTTCTTTGAATAAAACGCCAAGTACGTTATCAGGAGTAGCATCACCATAATCGTTATCGATTATAGCATATTTTTGCTCTGGATAATTTCCTGCTGCTGCTAAAATAGCATCAGCCATTTTAAATCCAACACCCCAAATAAGATCGTTTTCTCCATCTACAAGTGTCTCTAGGTTTGGCTCGTAATCAGCATCTTGCTTAGACTCGATATATCCAATTTCAATACCAAGATCTGCTTTTGCTTTTTCAAGACCTTCCCAAGCACTTTGGTTAAAAGATTGGTCTTTAACTCCACCAACGTCTGTAACCATACTGATTTTAAGTGATTCTGCTGCTGTTTCTTCTGCAGCTGGCTCTTCAGCAGGTGTTTCTGCAGGAGCACTAGAGCATCCAGCAAGAGTCATAATACCCATGATAGAAGCTAAGAATAAAGCTGTGATTCTTTTCTTCATTTTCCTATCCCTCCTAAAATTAAAATAAAAATCTTACAAATAAAATAATTAAGGCTCTATTTTATTTTAACAAAATTTTTACTTTTTACAAGTGTTATTTGTCTAGCAGATGTCGCCTTCTCCAGCTGCAAATCCAGCTTTAACTAAAATTTGTTGACATTCGCTTACTCTGTCTTCTGGGACAAGAACTATTGGACCTGTACAACCCATGCCACTTTCAGCATAAATACCATTTTTCCATAATAGCTGAACTGCATCTTCTAATTCCATTATATCTATTCCTGAAATAGATCCAGTTACTACAACTTTATCAGGTTGTGCAACCACTTCTTCCTGAGCAGCTTTTTTCTCAACAGGCTTAGGAATTAAATCCATCCATTTAAGAGCATTAAGCTTTTTAAACTCAGCTTTAGCAATTTCTGTTATATCGTTGTTAGCGATTTCATGAGCATATTTTAAAGCGTTTGCAATTACTGGAGCACCTGATGCTCTTGATAATATAAGAACATTACGCTCATAGCCTTCGCCTACTCCAGGACCATAACCATATCCAGAAACCTCGTATTGTCCTCCGCTTGTAAAAGATGAGAACATTTTCATTAAAATATTTCCTGTAAGAGTATCTGTAACCACAACATCAACAGTTCCAAGAAGCAAGTCATTTCCTCTTAAAACTCTTCCTCCATCACTTCTTTGAGACTCGCCAAAAGCAATATCATAACCTTTAGCTTGAAGCTCAACTAAAACCTTTTCCACACTTCTAGCTCCATCAACATTCAAGATACCAACTGTTGGTTTTTCTATACCTGATGCTTTTGCAGCAATTACGCCATAAACAGCATTTTTAACCATAGCCTCTACTCTTTGAGCTGACGATGTTCCAGTAGTGGTAGCAATGAACATTTCTTTACCATGTGCAGGTGTTACAACTCTACCTACTGTAGAAACCCCTATTGGAAAGTTATAGTGCATAGTAACGCAAGCACCTATTTCTTTGCTATCAAGTTTTTCTTCCATTACTTTATACATTTCATCTTCAGAGCTTACTTCAATAGTTTCTAATCCAGAATCATTTGCTGAACCAATTAAAACTATGTTAAGCTGAGGATAAAGTTTTTTAGCAAGCTTTGCTCCTTCTACAAGAGTAGCTTCTCCATGCTCACTACCAAGAGTAGTAAGTGCTACCTTTTTAGTTTTCCCAAAGCTTCCAGTTTGAATTCCATCGGCAATTTCAAGAAAGGCATCAGCTATTACTTTATTCAAGTTCATTATCGTTGCCTCCTTCTTATTGTCCCAAATTTTCAGCAAGCTTTCTCATCGCATCTGCTATCATAGATTTGATTTGCTGCTCATCAACTTGAGGTGCTTTATCTTCACCTTTACCATCATTTTTCTCCATTACAAATGATACTCCATCGAACTGGTTTGTCATTCTTCCTAAGAAAAGACTTCCTTTTCCAACTATCATAACTTTGTCTAGCTTGTTTTCTTTCATCTCATCAATTGCAAAGCCTATAAATGGAACTCCTGATGGAATATGTCCTTGAGTAGGAGCAAATCCTGGCATTCCGTGTTCCTTACCAAAAGTTGGAAGTGAAGATTTTTCTAAATCTCCTCTTTTTACTCCAAGAGCAGCTATCATCTTATAGTTAGCTTCTGGAACATCTCCAGCTCCAGCAGGTTTTGTAATATCTGGATTTTGCATTTCTACAGAGTATTTACTGATATCTGTAATTTTTAAACCACCTTTATCTAATGGCATTGTGATTAATGATGTAATTACTGCTTGAGGAGATGAGCCAGTTCCTACTGTATGTCTTCCAACTAAATCCGTATTGAATACTGGTGAAATTCCATCATCTTCTGAAACTAGAACTGCAAATCCACCAAGTACATCCTCTAGAACTGGAATGTTTTTCTTAATATGGTCTTTTGCATTCATACCAAGTTTAGCTGTTGCTCCACCACCAACTACAACAACATGCTTATATACACCTGATTTAACAAGTGCAGCTGCATTTATTAATGCATGAGTAGGTCCAGCGCAGAATCCTCTAGTATCTGATCCAGTTGCATTAGTAAAGCTGCATGCTTCAGCAATTGATTTTGCAAAGTTTCCTCCACCTCTTTGGTTCATATCGCCACAAGCTTCTTCAGAACATTCTATAACATATTCAACTTCATCAGCTTTTACAGAAGAATTTTTCATTAGATGTTTTACTGCTAAAACTCCTGATGCCTTAACAACCAAGTTTTCAAACATAATATGAGCTGTTAAGCTACTATCTACTTCATGAGCTCTCTTTACGCATCCAACTAGCTCACCCATGTGATATAGTCCTTCTGCATGATGCTCGTTTACAAAAGTTTTAATTGAATCAATTTCTTCAGAATCTTTAAATTTCTCAAGTTCAGCATCACTGAATAATTCATGAGCTTTTAGTTTCTCAACAACAGCTTTAGAAAAATCAGCAGTAAGCTTAACAAGGTCAAAAGAGTCAGCTATTTTTAACATACCTATAAATTCATCCTGAGGCATGATTTCGCCAAATCTACCTTCTCTAGTTCCTTGAACCGGATTTTCAAACCAAGGAGTAGCTACATCATTTAGTTCTTCAGGCTTTTTGTTTCCAATATATACTTGGTTAGGAGCGTAATTCACAACTTCTTCATAATTTCTGATAAAATTTCCCACATTTTTTAGGAATTCTGAGTCTGGATTACCTAGTTTTTCCATTTGGTAAGTTGTTCCATTGTGGATAATCATATCAGGAGTATGAACTAAAATATAACTTGCATTTTTCAAAACAGGTTTTGTCATAAGAAGCCTCCAATTTTACTTTAATATTAAAATTAGATGGGGTTTTTCTCCCCATCTAATTTATGAACAAAATATTTTAATAGCAAATTTATTTATCTTAGTCTTCAAAAACTGTTTGGTCTTCAACTTCAGTTTCTAAAGCTTTAAGAGCTTTTTCAACAAGCTTTCTACGAAGCTGTTTTTCTTCAGCTGCATCTAGTGCAGGATTTCCAAGTGGGTGAGGAATAGCAATTGTAGGAATTATTCTATTTGCACCAACTGTTAGAGATATTGGAACTACTGTACACATATGAACTACAGGAATACCAGCTCTCTCGATTTCTTTAACCATCGTTGCGCCGCAACGAGTACAAGTACCTCAGGTAGATGTTAAGATAACCGCATCTACTTTGTTTTCAAGAAGTTCTTTAGAGAATTCTTGAGCAAATTGCTTAGAATTTGCAACAGAAGTACCATTACCTACTGTAGTATAGAAATATTTAAATAATTCTCCGATTTTTCCTTCTTTTTCTAAATCACGAAGTACATCAACTGGAAGAACTCTGTCTGGCTCGTTATTAGCATATGTTGGGTCATATCCACCATGTGCAGTTTCATGATCAGCTTCTGATAGTTTATCAAAGCTAGAGATATCATATCTTCCGTATTTAGAAGCTGAAGATGACTCTATATGATCAGGATTGTGCTTAGGTACAATACCACCAGAAGTTACTAAAGCAATTTTTGCTTTTGTAATATCTTTAACTGCTGGGTTTGGAGCTACTCTATCAAATACTGGCATTGGATACTCAGTTTCAAACTCTTCACCTTTAAGCTTTTTAACTAGCATTTTAACAGCACGCATAGATCCTCTTTCATCTACGAATGCGTTAACACGAACTCCTCTTGCAAAGTATCCATCTTCTTGTGGAGAAAGAATTTCTTCACCTTTAGCTAATTTAGTTGCAAATTTCGCTACAGCTGGAAGAGCTTTTCTCATACCAGCAGCTGAATCAGCTGTAGGGATAATGTAAACCTCTTTCTTGAATACATCTACTCCTGGATTTTCTTCGTACATTGCGCTGAAAGCTTTGATTCCAAGCTCATCTTGAACCATTTTAACAACAGTTCCACAAGCCATTCCGTATCTACCAGCATTAAACGCTGGACCAGCGATTAGTATATCTGGATTAAAAGATTTAATCATCTCTAAAACTTTAGCTTTAGCTTCTTCAAGATTTTCATTGAAATATGAATCTCCACAAACTACTACTCCTACTATCTCAGCATCTTCTTCAATTAATTTTTGAAGTTGTTGAGATATTGGAGGTTGACTTTCAGCAATATGTGGAAGAGTATCTGCCTTTTCTTCTCCGCCTATACCAGCAAAGAATTGATTTAGATAGTGTACAACCTTAACTTTTCCCATCAATAAACGCCTCCTTCCTTATTAGTCGTTAAATTTACAAAACTGACTTCTAATGCTTTGCATTTCTTCTATGATTTCATCAACGTTAAGAACCATTTCCATCATTCCAACTTGATCATCAAAGATTTGAGCATCTACTTCATCTTTGAATTCAGGCTCAACTGCGTGATAAACTCTTAATCCAAGCTCAACACCAGCAAGAGGACCAGCAAAAGTAGGGTCACCCGCTGTAACTGTTTCAGCTGCTAGACCAGCAGCTTCGGCTTCTGCAGCACCTATTACAACCACAAGATTTTCAGCTCCGAATTTCTCAGTAGCTTCTTTAATTCTCTTTTGGTTTTCTAGGTCCATAGCCCCAGCAGCAGTTCAGACAAAGCATTCTGTTGATGAAAATATAACTTCACAATCGATAGGCTTAAGACATTCTTCAATAGCTGGGCCAGGAATTCCGTCTCTATCGCCGATAATAACTATTTTTTTTCCAGTAAAACGGCTCATATTTTCCTCCTTAAATTTTCATATTCTATTTATAATAGTATGGTTAAATTTTTATAATTAGTAAGTTCTTGCAGTCATCTTATTGAATCCAACTTCACTAGTAGCTCCAGTGATAGCCTGGATTTCAACTTCAATTGATCCATCAGCGCGTAGAGAACCATCAAATCCTCCAGCAATAACATCTATAACATCCTTAGTTACATGTCCAATAATTTTATCAAGCTTCGGTAAAACTATTGTCATGTTGGCATTACCACCAGTTACACAAGCATCTGCAGCAACATCAGCATCAGCTAGTGATTGAGATGCTCCATCTCTACCTGCATACTCATCAGTAAGAATAACTGTTTTAATACCTTTTTTAGTTATCTTTTTGCAGTTCATGATTAGGTCAGTATCTGGGTTTCCAAATCCTTCTTCAGAAATGATAACACCATCTAATCCAAGGTATTCAGCCATCTTTGCAGTCCAGTTAGATGATCTTTCTTTATCAGCTAGATATACGTTTTCGTTAGTTATAATTACACCAACAAAGTTGTACTCTTTTCCGTGAAGTTCGTATAAGTCATGAATAACTGGGTTGTTCATATGAACGTATGTTGGGTTTTTGTCACAAGCAGATACGCAGTTTCCTGATAATATTGCTCCATCCATTACTTCTGTTGGATAGATTAATGTAGGAATAATTTTCTTCGCATCAACGCCATATACATAAGTATCATGTAATAGTCCTTGAGTTTGAAGCATATATACATATGCAACCTTAGGAAGATTAGGATACTCTTTTACTGATTCGAATATTGGCTTAGTCTCATATACCTTTACTTCATCTGGAGTAATGTTTCTTCCAGCTTCGCCTAGGTATTTTCCAGCTTTTAATCCAACCATTCTAAGAGCTGCTTCGTGGTCATGTTGCTTAAGGCCATCAACTGGCTCAGCTATAATAACTACGTTGCAAGTTTTAGAAAATGGAGTATAGTCAGCTCCTGGACCAGTCATATCGATAATTCCTTCTTGGAATCCAACAACTTTTCCAGTTGTAACTACTGCTGCACCCTTAAGTACATTTGTTTTTCCTTCTCCAACAGTATCAACTTTGCTAAGGAAACCTGGGAAAATTCCTCCGTTACCTTCAACTTTGACTCTTGGTTCTATAACATCTTTAACCGGAGCTATTCTTACACTTTCTCCTGGTCTAACGATTTCCATATCAATTGACTTGATATGCTCATCACTTGATAATTCACTGATTAGTTCTTGCTTGTTTACATAAAGAACACCGTTTTCAACTTTAGTGCTGTCACCAAATTGGATATCCTTTATAAAAATATTACCAACTTCAAGACGCATAGAGTCACCTCCTAATTCAAATAAATTAAATGTATTTTTTTACCATAGCTTCTACATTTGCAGCTGTTGCATCTTCCTTTGTAAGTTCGTCAATTTTTTGACCATCTTTGTAGATAGCTATGGTAGGAAGACCAAGTACTCTCTCTTTAATCGCAAGTCTTCTTGCTTTTGTAGTGTCTAATTTTGTAAATTTTATTGATTCGCCATATGCTTTTTCTAACTCTTCAATATCTGGCATAAGAGCTTTACAAGGTTCGCAGCCCTCACTCCAAAAGTCTACTAACACAGGTCCTTCGCTTTTTTGTACTTCTACTTCAAAAGTATCTTTATCTACTGGTAACATAATTAAAAGCCTCCTTAGTTTTATATTTAAACCAAGAAAAACTACGCTTTCTTGGTTTATATAAATTTTGTCATAAAAACTCGAATCTTTAAGTTATTCTTATGGACTATGCTTCCTCAAATACATGCTCATCAACATATTTTTCAGCCATTACTGCTGCTATTGCCCCATCTGCTGTTGCTGTAACAACCTGTCTTAATATTTTTTCTCTTACGTCCCCCGCAGCAAAAACTCCTTCGATTTCAGTTTTCATAAGATCGCAAGTCTTTATATATCCAGCTGGGTTGAGATCCATTTTACCTTGGAACACGTGAGTTTGAGGGATATATCCTGTAAACACAAATATTCCAAAAGTTCCTATTTCTTCATCTGCAAAGTACTCAGTAATTTCTCCGCTTACTGTATTTTCAAATACAACAGATTCTACTATTCCTTCGCCTTTTATTTCATTAATTTTTGTATCCCACATAAAATCAATCTTAGGATTTGCAAATGCCTTTTCCTGGATAGATTTAGCAGCCTTTAATGAATCTCTTCTATGAACTATAGTAACTTTTTCTGCAAATTTAGTTAAGTATATAGCTTCTTCAACTGCAGAATCTCCTCCACCTACTACAAACACTTGCATATCAGTAAAGAAATCAGCATCGCAGGTTGCGCAATATGATACACCTTTTCCTGTAAGCTCTTTTTCCCCAGGAACATCTAATTTTCTTGGACTTGCTCCAGTTGCAACTATAACTGACTTAGCTCTATATTCAGCTTTTTCACCTTTTATTACTTTTATTTTCCCAGTAAAATCAACATCAAGAATATTATCTTTTACCTTTTCTGCTCCAAATTCATCTACTTGCTCAACCATTCTTGCAACAAGAGACGGTCCAGAAGCATCAGGAATAGATCCTGGATAATTTGCAACTTCTTCCGTAGTTACTATTTGTCCTCCAGTTCTGTCCTTTTCAATAATTAAAGTGCTCATTTTTGCTCTTGCTCCATATAATCCTGCTGAAAGACCAGCAGGTCCTGCCCCTATAATAACTAGGTCGTATAATTTTGACATCTGGTTCACTCCTTAACTATTTTTTTAATGCATTTTTTATTAAGTCGAAATCTATTACCATGAAATCCTCTTTTATTCTATCTGGCCAGACAGGCGTTGCAATATCTTTTTGAAGCTTAACATATGTGTCTATAGCTTTTTCGACTAACCCAAGAGAATCGAAGTCTAACTTATCTGACTTTTCAATCGCTATTGATTTATAGGGTGTCTCATTTGGCTTGATACTACCAGAAAGAGGGTGAGTCAATAGTACATAATTTTGATGAACATAATCCCTGACTCTTAATAGGACATCATAATAACTTCCACTTAGTAATTCTACCCGTTCAGTAGAAAAATAATCTTCAACTTTAGGGTTGTTTGAAATAATTAGCATAATTATAACCTCGCAAATGTTTTCCTATGAATAAAAAAAACAGAGAAACAATAGCCTTGTTTCCCTGTTTAGTCCAGAGCTCTGTCGAAGCAAAATCCATTTGCCTGAGAATTTCATCCAAAACTTGGCATGTTTGGACTTGTCCCTTCGGCGCTCAAAATGAGACTCTCTTTTGCTCTTCATTCAGAATTTATTAAATTGTTTTATCTTTTCTATAAGCATATTCTATAC
>Ga0075011_10001851_pt1 | contig 11464 bp, 7 predicted proteins | sample TARM_MetaG_T_14_FD_72354 | JGI IMG/M metagenome (GOLD analysis project Ga0075011, IMG submission 72354) | Freshwater microbial communities from Pennsylvania, USA, analyzing microbe dynamics in response to fracking - TARM_MetaG_T_14 | ecosystem: Environmental > Aquatic > Freshwater > River...
GGACTGGACGGTTGTCTGAGAACTCCCATCCAAGTCCCTCAGAGCACGCCCGCACCCGCTCCCACGCCGACAAAACCGCAGGTCATAGCCCTACCCGACGACTTTGCCGGGGCCCTGGCCGAGGTGCTGATCGGGATCGAGACCGACCGCGGCATGTGGGTGCGGGCGTTGATCGCGGCCGGCTACCAGGTGTATGCCATCAACCCGCGCCAGGCCGCACGATTCCGCGAACGGCACTCGATGTCCGGGGCGAAGGCCGACAAGACCGACGCGCACGCGCTGGCAGACATGGTCCGCACCGACGCCCACCAGCTGCGCCCGGTCGCCGGGGACAGCGACGAAGCCGCTGCCGTGAAGGTCGTCACCCGGACCCACAAGACGCTGATCTGGGAACGGACCCGCAACACCAACCGGCTGCGTCACGCCCTGCTGGAGTACTTCCCGGCCGCGCTGGGTGCGTTCGAGAACCTGTTCGACCCCGAGGCGCTCGAGTTGCTGACCAAGGCACCGGACCCGGCGAGCGCTGCCAGACTGACGGTGGCGCAGATCAGCGCCGCACTCAAGCGTGCCCGGCGGCGGAACATCACCGACCGAGCCAAGGAGATCAAGGCTGCGCTGCGCACCGAGCATCTTACCCAGCCCGACGCCGTCGTGACCGCCTACGCAGCCACCGTCAAGGCGCTGGCGACCCTCCTGGCCACGCTCAACGAGCAGATCGCTGTCATGGAAAGACAGGTCGAGCCCTCTCCGATTTGTTACCGGGTGGTCTCATTCTTGCAGGCGCTGGCGAGAAGCAGAAACCGGCAGGTGACTGATTCGCATCAGCGAGCAATACGCGCCAGGGGCTGCTTTGGCACATCCTCATTACCGTAGGTTCATGGCATGGCATGACATGGCATGACACTGATACGCATCAGTTCCGCCGAGCAGTGCTTCAGCCCGGACAGAGTCCGTCCGGTCACTCATCGACCGGACAGAGTCCGTCCGGTCACTCATCGAGGGAGATGAACCGTGAAGATCAGACGTCGCATGGCGGCCGTCGCCGCAACCGTCACCGCAGTCCTGTTTACCGCAGCATGCGCTGGAGGCGGTGCCGCGGATGAGCCCCCCGCAGCCCCGCCCGCTGCTGACCAGGCCGAAGAGGCCGCGGCCCCCGGTGATGACGAGGCTCCGGCCGGAGACGTCGGCGCCCCGTACGGCCACCTGCGCCTCGGCACCATGGCGATCCCGCCGTCATGGGACATCGAGGGCCTCGGGAGCGGCCACGAGCAGACCGCCTGGACCGCCGTCGCCGACACCATCTTGCGCTGGAACCCGGACGGCAGCCCGGCTCCGGGCCTCGCCGAGTCGTGGGAGGTCAGCGAGGACCGTCTGACCGTCACCCTGAACATTCGCGACGGTGTGTACTTCACGGACGGCAACCCAGCCGACGCCGCGGCCGTCGTCGCCAACATGGAGGCATTCAAGGCGTCCTCGACCCGCAACCTGTCGATGGCCGACCACATCGCCGCGGTCGAGGCGGACGGCAACGTCGTCACCCTCACCATGAGCGGGCCCGACCCGATCATCCTGCGCTCGCTCGGTGCCTCCCTCGGCATCGTCACGTCGCCGGACTCGTGGGACAACCCGGACGCGGCGACCCGCCCGGTCGGCTCCGGCCCGTACATCATGGACGACGCCTCGATCTCCGGCGTCGAGTACGTGTTCACCGCGAACCCGGACTACTGGGACACCTCGTGGCAGCGGTTCGAGCGGGTCACCATCACGTTCTTCGAGGACGCCACCGCCCTCAACAACGCCATCCTCGGCGGTCAGATCGACGTTGCCAACGTGTGGGGCGACATGGGCGTAGTCCCGCAGTTCGAGGCGGCCGGCTTCAACACCTCGTACGTGCTGCTCGACTGGTTCGGCTTCATCATCGGCGACCGTGACGGCGAGGTGACCCCGGAGCTGGCCGACGTCCGCGTTCGCCAGGCGATCAACTATGCGATCGACCGTGAGGGCATCCTCAACGTCTTCAACCACGGCCGTGGCGAGGTGACGAACCAGATCTTCGGTCCGGCTACCACCGGCTTCGTGCCCGAGATCGTCGACCGCTTCCCGTTCGACCCCGAGCGTGGCCGTGAGCTCGTCGAGGAGGCCGGCGCGGTCGGTGCCGTGATCCCCATGATTACCAGCTCCGCCTTCGACACGGGCATGATGGCCGCGCTCGCGCAGCAGCTCGAGGACGTCGGTCTGGTGTTGGAGCCCACGATGGCTGCACCGGGTGAGATGTTCAACGACATGCGCAGCGGTCGCTACTCGGTCATGCCGATGTGGCTCTCGACGACAAACACGTGGCAGCAGGCCGACTACTCGCTCGTCCCGGGCGGTCTGTTCAACTTCTTCGGCACCGAGAACGCCGAGGTCGCCGCCTTCCTCGAGGTCATCCAGGGTGGCTCAGACGCCGAGGCCGCCGCTGCGGCCCAGGAACTCAGCGCCTGGCTCGTGGAGAACGCCTGGTTCGCCCCGATCTACTTCAACCAGGCCGCTGCGATCTACGCCGACTGGATCGACTTCACCGGCGTCGACATCAACATCATGCCACCGGCGTACCTGATCTCGCCTGTCCGCTGACAAGTCCTCGGGTGGGGTGACCCGACACCTCGGGTCACCCCACCCGGTTCACTCCCGTCTCGGCGGACAGCTCGGTTTCTCAACGAAGAGAGGTAGCCCAGTGCTTGCGTTTCTAGGGCGTCGTGTTCTCAGCGGTGTCTTGATGGTCTTCGCGATCTCCGTGGTCGTGTTCTCGATGCTCTACATCAACGCCGGTGGTGCAGCGCGTCGGATCCTGGGCGACTTCGCCTCGGACGAGGCGGTCGCGCGTCTGCACGAGGAGCTGGGGCTGTATCAGCCGCTCCCGGTGCAGTACTTCAACTGGCTCACGGGTGCGCTCCGTGGTGACTTCGGCACCTCGTGGTTCCGTCCGACTGAGGTCAACGAGATGATCGGTGTTCGTCTTCCTGCGACGTTGTCGCTGGTGACGGTGTCGCTCATCCTCTCGGCGATCCTCGCGATGTTCGTCGGCGTGTACGCCGCGCTGAAGCGAGGCACGTGGATCGACCGTGCAGTGCAGACGCTGTCGATTGGCGGCGCCGCGATCCCGGGATTCCTCTTTGCCATCGCACTGGTCTTCGTCTTCGCGATCAATCTGGGGTGGTTCGCACCGACCGGGTTCACCCAACCGACAGAGTCGGTCGGTGGATGGGTCCACTCGATCACCCTGCCCGTCATCGCGCTCCTCATCGGTGGGGTCGCGTCGTCGGCCCAGCAGATCCGTGCGGCGATGATCAACGTGCTGTCCCAGGACTACGTGCGCACGCTGCGTTCGCGTGGCCTTCTGCCGCGCTCGGTGATCTTCAAGCACGCGCTGCGCAACGCAGCCGGGCCCGGTCTGTCCGTCATCGCTCTGCAGTTCGTGGGCATGCTCGGTGGCGTCGTCATCATCGAGAACCTGTTCAACATTCCTGGCTTCGGTTCGCTTATCGCGGCGTCGTCGACCCAAGGTGACATCCCTGTGATCATGGGGCTGGTGGTTACGGTCGCGATCATCGTCACCCTCGTGAACCTGCTGCTCGACGTCGCGCAGGGCTGGCTCAACCCGAAGGTGCGTGTCTCATGACCACCGCTACCGCTCCTGTCTCCACGGCGCCCCCGACGCCGGTCAAGAAGCTCCTGCGGGATCCGCAGGCTCTGATCTCTGGCGGCTTCCTGCTGCTGGTGTTCCTCGCGGTCGCGCTCGCGCCGCTGATCACCCGCTTCGACCCGAACCACGCAGACCTGTCCCGCATGCTGGCCGGTATCGGCGAGGAGGGGCACCTGCTCGGTGCTGACAACGCGGGTCGCGACATCTTCGCCCGTCTGCTGTTCGGTGGCCGCAACTCGGTGCTCGGGGCGCTGCTGGCCGTGGGCGTGGCCCTGCTAGTCGGGACGACGTCGGGTCTGATCGCCGGCTACTTCGGCAAGTGGTTCGACAACCTGTCGAACAACGCCGCCTCGCTGCTCCAGGCCCTGCCGGGCATGGTCATCCTGCTCGCCGCCCGCGCCGTCGTCGGCCCGTCGCTGTGGATCATGATGGCGATCTTCGGCGTCCTGCTCTCGGCCGGCACCTACCGCCTCGTGCGGTCCGCGGTCCAGGCCGTGCGCAACGAGCTGTACGTCGACGCGGCCCGGGTGGCGGGTTTGACGGACTGGCGGATCATCTTCAAGCATGTAACCCGCGTAGTGCGAGGCCCGGTGCTCATCCAGGCCGCGTTCATGCTCATGATCGCGATCGCGATCCAGGCCGGTATCGAGATTCTGGGTCTGGGTGACCCGACCATGGTCTCGTGGGGCGGCATGCTGGCCGACGCCTTCTCGCGCCTGTTCGTGGCCCCCATCCTCATGCTGTGGCCGTCGGTCCTTATGGCCCTGTTCGCCCTGTCACTGACCCTGTTCGCCAACTCGCTGCGCGACGCCCTCGACGGGACCCAGCGCACGAGCCCGGCCACCATCCGCAACGTGTTCAAGAAGGTCGAGGCCGACAAGGCCACCACCGGTGTGCGCGAGTCTGCTATCGAGATGGACGCAGACGAGCTGCTGCGGATCGAGGAACTGCGCATCGGCTACGCCATGCCCGACGGGTCGATCAAGCAGATCGTCCACGGCATCAACCTCGACGTGCGCCGCGGTGAAGTCCTGGGCCTCATCGGCGAGTCCGGGTCGGGCAAGACCCAGACGGCGTTCGCCGTGATGAACCTGCTGTCCGAGGGCGGCACCATCCTGGGCGGGCGCGTGCTGTGGCAGGGCCGCGACCTGGCCACGCTCACCGAGCGCGAGTTCGCCGACGTGCGCGGCAAGCAGATCGCGTACATCCCTCAGGAGCCCATGTCCAACCTCGACCCGTCGTTCACCGTGGGACAGCAGCTCGTCGAGCCCATGCGCCGCCACCTGGGCCTGTCCAAGGCCGAGGCCACAGCCAAGGCGATCGCGCTGCTCGACCGGGTCGGGATCCACAACCCCGAGCGCGTCTTCATGGCCTACCCGCACGAGGTCTCCGGTGGCATGGCCCAGCGCGTGCTCATCGCCGGCGCGGTCTCGTGCGACCCGGACCTCATCATCGCCGACGAGCCCACCACCGCCCTCGACGTCACGGTCCAGGCCGAGATCCTCGACCTGCTGCGGTCCCTGCAGGCCGAGCTCGGCGTCGGGGTCCTCATGGTCACGCACAACTTCGGCATCGTTGCTGACATCTGCGACCGCGTCGTGGTCATGCAGGAGGGCGAGATTGTCGAGCGCGGCGAGACCACCGCGATGTTCGCCAGCCACGACCACCCCTACACCCGGCAGCTCTTCGGCGCGATCCTTTCGCCCGACCAGGTGCGTGACGCCTACGCGGCTCCCGATGCCGACGACGACCGGATCAAGGAGCTCACCTCATGACGACCCCCCTGCTCAACATCCGTGACCTCGTGGTCGAGTACCCGGCCAAGGGGTTCCGCAAGACCCCCTTCCGTGCCCTCAAGGGGGTCTCCCTGGACATCCGCCCGGGCGAGTGCGTCGGCCTGGTCGGCGAGTCCGGCTCCGGGAAGACCACCCTTGGTCGCGCCGTGCTCGGCCTGGCGCCAGTCACCGAGGGATCCATCACCCTTGGCGGCAAGGAGATCGGGAACATCTCTGCCCGCGAACGCCGCCAGGTCTCCAAGGACGTCCAGGTCGTCTTCCAGGACCCCTACACCTCACTCAACCCGTCGATGACGATCGAGCAGATCCTGGCCGAACCGCTGCTCGCCCGGGACGTGCCCAAGGCGCAGGCCCGGCAGCGGATCGCTGACCTGCTCGACGAGGTCCGCCTCCCCTCGGACGCGCTGCACCGTCTGCCGCGCGAGTTCTCGGGTGGTCAGCGTCAGCGCATCGCCATCGCTCGGGCGCTGGCCCTGGACCCGAAGCTCATCATCTGCGACGAGCCGGTCTCGGCCCTGGACCTGTCGACGCAGGCGCGGGTCCTGGACCTGTTCATCGAGATCCAGGAGCGCACCGGGGTCGCGTACCTGTTCATCACTCACGACCTGGACGTGGTGCGGCATGTGTCGCACCGGGTCGCGGTGATGTGGAACGGAGAGATCGTCGAGTCCGGCGACACCCGCGAGGTCACGACGAACCCGGCCCACCCGTACACCCAGCGCCTGTGGATGGCAGCCCCGGTCGCAGACCCCGGCGCCCAGGCCGTACGCCGTGAGGAACGCCGCCGCCTCCTCGCCGCCCAGGCCGCCGCAGCAGGCGGCGTCCCGGTCGCCGCCTGACCGCGCCTGGTCTGCCGCCCGCACCGACCGTGCGGGCGGCAGACCGCCAGTTCCCGCCGCCCCCGGCGGCACCGATCGCTCTTTGCGCTGCCCTGCCTTGCCCGGAAGCGCCTGAAACAACGGAGTTCACCGATGTTGGACCTCACCGCAGCACCGTTCCATCTCGACGCCGAGGGCGTCGCGTGGACCACCACCACGCTCGCCTCGCTGAGCACCGAGCAGAAGATCGGCCAGCTGTTCTGCATGCTCGCCTACGACTCCAGCCCCGAGACGCTGGACGACTTCTCCGAGAACCGGCAGGTGGGCGGGTTGATGCTGCGTCCGATGCCGCCCGCCGAGCGGGCCGAGGTGATCACCCGCCTGCAGACCCGATCGAAGGTTCCGTTCCTCATCGCCGGCAACCTTGAGGCAGGCTCGAAGCCCACCGTCTCCGAGGGCACGTTCACCGGTAACAACATGATGCTCGGTGCCACGGGCAGCGCCGACCTCACGCGCCGCGCCGGGCACGTCATCGGCAAGGAGAGCCGCGCCGCCGGGGTCAACTGGGCCTTCGCGCCGGTCATCGACCTCGACATCAACTGGCGCAACCCGATCACGGGCACCCGGACCTTTGGTTCGGACACCGACCTGGTCGCGGCCCTCGGTTCTGCCTGGATCGAGGCCGTCGAGGCCGAGGGCGTGGCCACCAGCGCCAAGCACTTCCCCGGCGACGGCGTCGACGAGCGTGACCAGCACCTGGTCGCGTCCGTCAACACCATGACCCCCGACGAGTGGGACGCTACGTACGGCGAGGTGTACCGGGCTGCCATCGCCGCGGGGACCAAGACCATCATGGCCGGGCACATCATGCTGCCCGAGTACTCCAAGGCCCTGCGCCCCGGCCTCGCCGACGAGGACTGCCTGCCCGGTTCCCTGGCCCCTGAGCTGTTGGGAGACCTGCTGCGCGAGAAGCTCGGCTTCAACGGCCTGATCGTCTCGGACGCCACGTCGATGATCGGGATGACGACGTCTATGCCGCGCGCGCAGGCGGTGCCGCAGGCGATCGCCGCCGGGTGCGACATGTTCCTGTTCACCAAGAACCTCGACGAGGACTTCGCCTACATGCGTGCTGGCGTCGCCGACGGTCGGATCAGCGCTGACCGCCTCGACGAGGCCGTAACGCGGGTGCTCGCGCTCAAGGCGTCGCTCGGTCTGCACACGAGCGACAACCTGCCCGTCGAGGATGCCGCCACCGTCATCGGCGCCCAGGCCCACCAGGACCTGGCCGACGAGGTCGCCGACCGCGCCGTCACGCTGGTCAAGGAGGAGCCGGGCGTGCTGCCCCTCACCCCCGAGCGGTACCGCCGGGTGCTCGTCTACCGCCTGGAGCTGGACGTTCCGGGCTACCAGCAGGCCCAGAGGTCGAACGCGCTGGACGTGTTCATCGACAAGCTCACAGCGGAGGGCCACGAGGTCACCACCTGGGTGCAGGAGAAGGAAGGGTTCGAGGGCTTCCTCGTCTCCGCCGAGGAGATGAAGCGCGACTACGACCTCATCGTGTACGCGGCGAACCTGCCGGTGAAGTCGAACCAGACCGTGGTGCGCATCGAGTGGGCTCTGCCCATGGGTGTCAACGGTCCCGCATTCATCACCGAGATCCCCACGGTGTTCGTGTCGCTGGCCAACCCGTACCACCTGGTCGACGTGCCGCGGATCCGCACGGTCGTCAACGCGTACGCCTCCGAGGAACACGTCATCGACGCGGTCATCGAGAAGCTCGCGGGGCGTTCCAAGTTCACCGGCGTCAGCCCCGTGGACGCCTTCTGCGGCCGTTGGGACACCCGACTGTGAGCGCCGCGACCGCCGACGGCGCCTTCGACGGCGTCATCTTCGATCTCGACGGCGTCCTCGTCCACACCGACGACCTGCACTTCGAGGCGTGGTCGACCATCGCCGACCGCCTCGGCATCCCGTTCACCGCGGAGGACAACAACCGCCTGCGCGGCGTCTCCCGTATGGAGAGCCTGGAGATCCTGCTCAACCTCGGCGACGCCGACCTCGGCCTCTCCGCGGCGGAGAAGGAGGCACTGGCCACCGAGAAGAACAACGTCTACGTCGCGCTGCTCGACAGACTCACGCCCGACGACGCCGACGCCGGCGTGGTGGAGACGCTCGAGGTGCTGCGGGAGCGGGGTGTGCGCCTGGCCATCGGCTCGTCGAGCAAGAACGCCAAGCCGATCCTCGATCGCATCGGGCTGCGCGGACACTTCGAGGTGATCGCCGACGGCGAGACCATCTCGCAGTCCAAGCCGCACCCCGAGGTGTTCCTCCAGGCCGCCGAGAACCTCGGCCTCGAGCCCGCGCGCTGCGTGGTGGTCGAGGACGCGTTCGCGGGCGTGGACGCCGCCATCGCGGGCGGCTTCCCGGCCGCCGCGCTGGGCGACGCCACGGCGCACGAGGGCATCACCTGGTCCCTGGGGTCACTGCCGGACCTGGTCGACATCGTCGCCCCGCAGGGCGACCCCGTCGCCGCGTAGACACACCACCCCCATCCGAACGGACTCGTCCACGATGCCCGACACGACGGCCGCCTCTCTCGACCTGGCACGGCCGGTCGCCGCGCGCGTCGAGGACCTGCTCGGCCACATGACCGCCCCTCTTCCGGTTCGGCCACGGGCTGAGCATCGGCTCGCGTCCGGCGCACTGACAGGAGACCTGACATGACTGCGATCCCGTTCCTCGACGGATGGTCGTACCGGCTGCCGCTCGGGCCGTTCGCGAGCGCCGACCCGAGCGACCCCGGGGCCGAGCCGGCGGCCGTACGGCTGCCCCACGACGCGCTGCGGGACGCTGAGCGCCGCGCCGACGTGCCCGGGAAGGGGGCGGGGGCGTACTACCCGAACGGTGCGTTCACCTATCTCAAGACGTTCGACGTGCCCGCCGAGTGGGCGGGCAAGGTGGTGCGGCTGGAGGTCCAGGGGGCGTTCCGGCGGGCGCAGGTCTTCTGCAACAACGAGGCCGCGGGGGTGTGGGCGGACGGGTATGCCCGCTTCTTCGTGGACCTCACGCCATACCTGCGGCACGGTGAGTCGAACGACCTGCGTGTCGAGGTGCGGTCGGGGCAGGACTCGCGCTGGTACTCCGGCGCCGGTCTGCATCGGCCCGTGCTGCTGCACGTCGATGAGCCCGTCCACGTCGCCCCCGACGGCGTGCGTGTCACCACCGTGCGTGTCGAGGACGACCAGGCGGTCGTCGAGGTCGCGACGACGGTGACGAACGCGAGCCTCGTCACGCGGACGGTCGACGTCGCCACCGCGCTCTTCGGACCTGACGGTGCCGCCGTCGACGGCGAGCAGGTGCCCGCGACCGCCGCCCCGGGGGACCAGATCGTGGTGCGTCAGCGGTTCTACGTCCTGGACCCGGCGCTGTGGGGGCCGGACTCGCCGTCGCTGTACACCGCCCGGGTGGCGCTCAAGGACCTGCCCGCGGGTGCCACGGGGGCCGGTGGCTCCGTGGTCGCCCAGGTTCCGGGTGCCGCCTTTGCGGCGTCGGGGGCCGACGCGCTGACGATCGGCGAGCCGACGACCGTCGCCTTCGGCATCCGCACCGTGACCGTGGACCCGCGCAAGGGCCTGCGGATCAACGGGCAGAAGGTGCTGCTGCGGGGTGCGTGCATCCACCACGACAACGGACCGCTCGGCGCCGCGGCGACCGGCCGGGCCGAGGAACGACGGGTCGAGCTGCTCAAGGAGGCCGGGTTCAACGCGATCCGCGCCGCGCACAACCCTCTGTCCGTGCCGATGCTCGAGGCCTGCGACCGGCTCGGGATGCTGGTGATGGACGAGGCGTTCGACACCTGGACACGGTTCAAGACGCCGTACGACTACGCCGCGGACTTCGACACCTGGTGGGAGCGCGACATCGAGTCGCTGGTCGCGAAGGACTACAACCACCCGTCCGTGATCATGTACTCGATCGGCAACGAGATCGTCGAGGTCGGCACCCCGCACGGGTCGCGCACCGTCCGCCGACTCGTTGAGAAGGTTCGCGCTCTCGACCCCACGCGTCCTGTCACCAACGGGATCAACGCGTTCCTCGCGGTGATCGACGAGCCGGGCGGTCCGTTCGGTCCGGGGACCGGCATCAACCAGGCCGCCGCCGACAACGAGAACTTCTTCGCCGGGGTGTCCGCGAGTGCGGGCGCGACCCGCCGCACCGCCGAGTCGTCGTCGGTGCTCGACGTGCTCGGGATGAACTATGGCGAGTCGCGGTACGAGCTCGACCAGGCCCTGTTCCCGAACCGGGTCATCGTGGGGTCGGAGACCTTCCCCGCGCAGATCGGCAGGCTGTGGCCCCTGGTGGAGAGCAACCCGAACGTCATCGGTGACTTCACGTGGACCGGCTGGGACTACCTCGGCGAGGTCGGCATCGGCAAGACCCACTACGGCGAGCCCACCGGCGGGCGCCCGGGGCTGGAGCACCCCTTCCCGGCGCTGACCGCCTGGTGCGGCGACATCGACATCACCGGCCACCGCCGCCCGCTCTCGTACTACCGCGAGATCGTCTTCGGCCTGTGCACCGAGCCGTACCTTGCCGTCCAGCGGCCCGAGGTCGCCGGGCAGCCCGTGCGGATGCGACCGCCGTGGGGCTGGTCGGACACGACGGGCTCGTGGACCTGGCCGGGTTTCGAGGGCACCGAGGTCGACGTCGAGGTGTACACGGGGGCCGAGGAGGTCGCGCTCCTGCTCGACGGCGTCGAGATCGACCGCGCCGTCGTCGGTTCGCGCTGCCCGAAGGTGGCCGAACTGCGTGCCACGTACCGCCCCGGCACCCTTGAGGCGGTCGCCTACAGCGGCGGCGCCGAGGTCGGCCGAACGAGCCTGACGACGGCGGACCACACCGCGGCCCGCCTGGTCGCCACCGCCGACCGCGCGGAGATCGTCGAGGGCTTCGAGGATCTCGCCTACATCGCTATCGAGCTGCGCGACCCCGACGGGAACATCGTCACGGGAGCGGACCGCCCCGTCACCGTCCACGTCGACGGCGCCGGCGAGCTCGCCGGCATGTGCTCCGCCAACCCGGTGACCACCGAGCGGTTCGTCGACCCCACCTGGAGCACCTTCGAGGGCCGGGCCCTCGCCGTCGTGCGCCCCATCGCCGTCGGA
>Ga0075011_10001852_pt1 | contig 11462 bp, 6 predicted proteins | sample TARM_MetaG_T_14_FD_72354 | JGI IMG/M metagenome (GOLD analysis project Ga0075011, IMG submission 72354) | Freshwater microbial communities from Pennsylvania, USA, analyzing microbe dynamics in response to fracking - TARM_MetaG_T_14 | ecosystem: Environmental > Aquatic > Freshwater > River...
GTCCATCAGGGAGTACTCGAACATCTTGGGCGTGACCTTGGTGGAGCGCTTCTCGACCACGCGGTCGCGCAGTTCTTTCACATCCACGTGCTGGGCAAAGCCGCCGAGCGCGGTGGCTATGCGCTGGTGGTCGTCAGCCTCGATGCGGCCGTACAGGCAGTTGAGCTCCTGCACGGTCTGGTAGGTGTGGCCCTTGGCGGACAACACCGGGACCGGGACACCGGTCCAGCCTTCGATGAGCTTGTGTACGTTGACCGACAAGTCCAGTCCGCCGGTCAGGACGATGCCCGCGATGTCCGGGTAGGAGCTGGACAGCCGGGAGGCCAGGCTGGACAGGATGATGTCCGAGCGATCACCCGGAGTGATGATCAGGCTGCCGGGCCGGATGTACTCCAGGAAGTTGCCGATCTGCATGGCGGCGACAACGTAGTTGTCCACCAGGGCCTGCAAACCGGAATGTCCGTAGAGGACGTCGGCGTCGAGCCAGCGGCGCACGTCGTTGATGCTGGGCTTGCCCAACGCCTCGTCCTCGGGGATGACGTAAACAGGCATGAGCTCCTGGCCGCCCTTGCGCTCGATATGGCCGACCAGTTCGTCGGTCATGCCATCGGGCGCACGGTTGACCACGCAGGCCAAGGAGTCCACGCCTTTTTCAGCCAAGGTGTCCAAGGTGGTCTGGGTGATGTTGACCACTTCCTCCGGGGCCTTCTCGCGGCCGGACGTCACCACCAGCATGGGCGCGCCGATGTTGGCGGCGATGTCCGCGTTGAGATCGAATTCAAAGGCGGGGTCCTTGCCTTTGAAATCGGTTCCTTCGCAGAGCACGAAGTCGTACTTCTCCTCCAGCATCTTGTACTTGTTGAGAATGCTCTCGAGTACAAGGGCGTGCTGGCCGGAGTTGATCAACTCGCGGGTCCGCTTCAGGGTGAAGGCGTAGGTGTCTTCGTAGGGGATGGACAGCTTGAAGTGATCGATCATCAGAGCGATGTCGTGGTCCATTTTCCCTTCTCCCGGATCATTAATGATGGGCCGGAAGATGGCGACATTGTGGAGTTCCCTCGTGAGCATCTGCATGACTCCGAGGACCACGGCGGACTTGCCGCTTCGTTCCTCGGTGGCGCTCACGTACAGGTTCTTGGACATGGTCTTTTCCTTGTTTTTTGCCGTTGATTATCCGTTATAAGGAGTCGGCATAGAGTTCGATGACATGCTTGACGCTCATGTCGGCTCCTTTCTGTGATAGCATGTCCGTGATCTGGAGCATGCAGGCCGGGCAGCTGGTGGCCGCCACTTTGGCCTCTGACGCAATGATGTTTTCCGCCTTGCGGCTGCCGATTTCGCGGGACAGCTCGTAGTGGGCGATATTGAAGCTCCCGCCGCAGCCACAGCAGGTGCCCGCGTCGGTCATTTCCTTGAAGTCGCACCCGGCCGCCTTGATCAGGTTCCGGGGCTGGGCAGTGATGCCCAGGGAGTTCTTCAAGTGGCAGGGGTCATGGTAGGTCACACTCTTGCCGCCTGCAAGCTCCTTGGGCTCAACTTTCAGCACATCAACCAGGAATTGGCTGATGTCCATGGTTTTGCGGGCCAGCACGCCGATGTCGTCGGTGCGGGAGGAGTCACCCTTGTACATGTGCGGCCACAGTTCCTTGATGGTCGAGGTACAGGAGGCGCAGCCGGTGACGAGGTAATCGAACTCGCCATCCTTGAGACGGTCCACGTTCATGCCCACCAGGGTATCGAAGGTGTCGCTGTCGCCGCTGGACAGGACCGGGATGCCGCAGCAAGCCTGGCCCGCGGGCATGTAGACGCCCACTCCGTGGTGCTTGAGGACCTTGAGAATGGCCTCGCCCACCTGGGGGTAGATCTTGTCGATCACACAGCCCACATAGAAGGCCACGCGCAGGCCGGAAGACCCGGCCGGGGTGTCCAGCTCCGGGACGATCTTGCGGAACGGTTTGCTTGCCAGGGTGTTGAAGTGTCGGTCGGCGATGATCGGCGCGTTGAACCGGGCGCAAGAGGAGCCGAGCATGTCGTCCACCTTCTTGGTGAAGATCCCCTGGAACTTGGCGCCCATGTCGGTCAGGGCGTTGAACAGCTTGGGGTTCTTCAGCAGGCCGCGGAAGATGGCCTTCTTGGCCGGAGACAGGCCGAAGTAGCCGGTCATGATCGCGCGGGCCTTGAGGAAGATGTCCATGACGGACACGCCGGACGGACAGTTGGCTTGGCAGGTGCCGCAGAGCAGGCAACGGTTGAGCTTCTCGTTGACGCTCTCCGGGTCGGAGAGCATCTCGGAAGCCAGACCGTCGATCAGGGACAGCTTGCCTCTGGTGACATCGGTCTCATTGCCGCTCAGTTTGAAGATAGGACAGACCGCCTGGCACATGCCGCAACGCATGCAACCGACCAGTTGGTCGTCCAGTTCCTTGAACATTTGTGCTAGCTTATGAATATCGGCCATGGTGTCACCTATTCGGCGCCGATGATCTTATCGGGGTTGAGGATGCCTTTGGGATCGAGAACGGACTTCATGCGGCGGGCGTAGGCCAGGGTGCCTTTGGAGGTCTCCTGGGCCAGGTACTTGGACTTGGCCAAGCCAATGCCGTGCTCACCGGACAGGGTGCCGCCCAAGGACAGGGCCTTGTCGAAGATCATGTCTATGCCCTTTTCCACGCGTTTCCATTCTTCCTTGTCGCGCTTGTCTGTCAGGATGGTCGGGTGCAGATTGCCGTCGCCCGCGTGGCCGAAGGTACCGATGGTCAGGTTGAGTTCTTTGGCGATGCCTTCCAGGGCCTCGATCATGGCCGGTATCTTGGAGCGGGGCACGGTGGCGTCCTCAAGCACGCAGGTGGGCTTGAGCTTGGCCAGGGCGGGCAGAGCGTCGCGGCGGGCCTGCCAGACGGCGTCGCGCTCGGCGGCGTCCTTAGCAACGTGCAGCTCGGTGGCGCCGTTTTCCTTGCAGATCCGTTCGACCACGGCAGCCTCGTCGGCGACCTGGCCGGGGTGGCCGTCCACCTCAATGAGCAGCAGGGCGGCGGCGTCCACGGGCAGACCGGCACCGCGGAAGTTCTCGACCGTGCGGATGGTGAAGTTGTCCATCATTTCCAGGGTGGCAGGGACGATTTTGTTGGCGATGATTGAAGCCACGGTCTCGGAGGCGGCCTTCATGGACGGGAAGACGGCCATCATGGATTTGGCGGCCTTTGCCGGGGGAATGAGCTTCAGAATGATCTTGTCGAACACGCCCAGCGTGCCTTCGGAGGCGACCATCAGGCCCGCCAGGTTGTAGCCGGTGACACATTTGACGGTGCGGGAGCCGGATTTGATCAACTCGCCGTTGACGTCCCAGAACTCCATGCCCATGACGTAGTCCTTGGTCACGCCGTACTTCAGGCCGCGCAGGCCGCCCGCGTTCTCTGCCACGTTACCGCCCAGGGTGGACACAGCCTGGGAGCCCGGATCCGGAGGATAGAACAGACCGCGCTTGGCCACTTCGGCCGCAAACTGGGCGGTGACGACGCCCGGCTCGACTACGGCGTACATGTCGGCCTCGTTGATTTCGAGAATGCGGTTCAAGCCGTTGGTCAAAACAACCACGCCACCGGGATGGGGGATGGTGCCGCCGGACAGGTTGGTGCCCGCGCCGCGCACGGTCAGGGGCAGGCCGTTGTCGTTGCACAGCTTGGTCGCGGCGCCCAGGGCCTCGCTGTTGGTGGGGCGAATCACCAGAGCGGGCGTGACTGAGTCGAGGACGGCGGCGTCATAAGAATAGGCGTGACGGTCGGTCTCGCCAGTCATAACGTTTTCGGCACCAACTATGGTCTCGAATTCTTTGATAATAGCTTCTTTGGTCATGATCGACTCCTCAGAAAATTATAATCCCCGTGGGATGTCGCGGGGCTTGTTTCGTTATGGGGTGAAGCAGGCGGACACTTCATTTGTTTTATGAAGGGAGGCGGGCGTTTCGCCCACCTCCCCGTTGATTGTTATTGTTAGAACAGGCCGGGCAGGAACACGAAGCTCATCAGCGTGGCCGTGATTCCGACGACGACACCGTACAGCAGGAAAGGCCACACGGTCCGCTTCAGGATCTGCCCTTCCATGCCGGACAGGCCGACAACGGCGCAGACGGCGACGATGTTGTGGATGCAGATCATGTTGCCCATGCCGCCGCCGACCGCCTGCGCGGCCACGATGATCTGGCGCGGCAGCTCGAGCTGCGAGGCGACGCCCCACTGGAACTCGGCGAACAGCAGGTCGGAAACGGTGTTGGAGCCGGTGATGAACGCACCCAGGCCACCCACGTAGGAGGCCACCATGGGCCAGGCGTTGCCAGCGATGGCGGCCACGGCCTTGGCCATGGCCAGGGGCATGGACGGGTAGGAGTGCGGGTTCAGGGCGGTGTCGGCAATGCCGGAACCTCGGAAGATGGAGACCAGGGCGACCGCCGCGAACAGGGCGATGGTGGGGGCCTTCATGGTCACGATGGCCTGATGCCAGGCGGTCTTGACCTTACCGCCGGGCATGCCGTGGATGAGCACGGTCAGCAGGGCGACCAGAACAAACGGGATGGTGCCGGGCAGGTACAGGTAAGCGATGGCGGCGTTGACGGAGTCGAAGCCCAGGATGCCGGTGAAGCTGATCTTCTGTCCCGCGAGCATGCTCTTGAGGCCGAGCTCGGGGATACGGGTAACGACCAGGATCGCGCCGATCAGGATGTAGGGCAGCCATGCCTTGAACTGGCTCATGTGGGGCTTGAAGTCCGCGCAGTCGCAAGACACGGAACCGGTCCACTCGGGGTCCCACTTTTCGGGATCACCGAAGTTCCAGGTGGTCTTGGGTATGCAGAAGCCCTTCTTTGCGCCCAGGACAATGATGCCCAGGCCGACCAGGCCACCGATCAGGGACGGGAACTCGGGACCGACGTTCCAGGCGAAGAACAGGTAGGGGACCAGGAAGGACACGGCGGCGAAGATACAGAATTTCCAGGCGGCCAGGCCGGGTTTCCAGCTGCGTTCGGGGCCGAAGAAACGGGTGATGAAGCCGAGCATGAAGATCGGGAGGATGAAGATCATGGCGATGTTCATGATGGTGGCCCACTGGCCGACGAGCATGTTGAAGTCGCCCATGTTGGCGAAGTTCACGCCAGCGGCGCCGGACTGGACAGCGGCATCTACGCTGGGAGCCAGGAACTTGAGGCCGAGGACGACCGGGGTTCCGACCGCGCCGAAGGTCACCGGGAAGGAGTTGAAGACCAGACAGATAATGGCTGCGGCCAGGGGCGGGAAGCCCAGGGAGAGCAGCAGCGGGGCGGCCAGGGCGGCGGGGGTGCCGAAACCGGCGGCGCCTTCCAGGAACGCTGCGAACATATAACCGATGATGATCGCCTGGATGCGGCGGTCAGGGGAAATGTTCTGCATGCCGTACTGGATGGTTTCCATGCCGCCGGACTGCTGCAGGGTACGTAAAATCAGAATCGCGCCGAAAACAATGATCAGGATGCCGATGGCGGTCACGAATCCTTGCAGGGTCAGGGCGGCGACATAGGCGAGGGGCAGGCTCCAGGCCAGAACCGCGCCGGCTGCGGCGGTCAGCCACGCCAGGGGCATGGCTTTGGTGGCGGGCCAACGCAGGCCGACCATGAGCACGAGTGCCACCAGGATGGGCAGCAGCGCGATTAACGCGAGCACTTCAATAGACATTAAACAAAACCTCCATAGGTGTGAGGAAAGACCCTCACGGTTTCAACAGATGTGCGGGACGGGTTAGGCAGAAGCCTCCGCAACAACCCCGTCCCGCACATGCCTCTAACTATTATCTGCCGTCGTCGCAGGGTTCACCGGAACCCGGGGCTTCGGCCGACACACCGGTTTCGCAGGCGGCAGGCTCCTCCACCTCGGCTTTGCCGTAGTCGGCATCGGCCAGGTAGGAGAGGATGGCGTAGCGATCGGCGTAGTCCTTTTCCAGTTTCTCGCGGAACGCCTTGGACAGCTCCGGATGGAAGCGTTCCAGCATGGCGTAGCGGTTTTCGCCGGACAGGAACTCCTGAAGCGTTCCGTCGGGAGCCTTGGACTCCAGGGTGAACGGGTTCTTGCCCTGTTCGGCGAGTTCGGGATTGAAGCGGTACAGGGGCCAGTAACCGGAGTCCACGGCCAGCTTCTGTTCGAGCTGGGTCTTGCCCATGCCCTTTTTGATGCCCTGGTTGATGCACGGGGCGTAACAGATGATCAGCGAGGGGCCGTTGTAGGCCTCGGCTTCCTTGAAAGCCTTCATCATCTGCTGCTTGTCCGCGCCCATGGCCACAGAGGCCACGTACACGTACCCGTAGGTCATGGCCATGCGGCCCAGGTCCTTCTTGCCGGTGCCCTTGCCCGCGGCGGCGAACTTGGCGATGGAGCCGAGCGGGGTGGCCTTGGAGGACTGTCCGCCGGTGTTGGAGTACACCTCGGTGTCCATGACCAGGATGTTCACATCCTTGCCGGAGGCGAGCACGTGGTCCACGCCGCCGTAGCCGATGTCGTAGGCCCAGCCGTCACCACCGAAGATCCACACGGACTTCTTGGTGAACAGGTCGGCGTCGGCCGCGATGGCCTTGAGGTTCTCGTCGGAGGTGCCTTCCAGCGCGGCCTTCAGGGTCGCGCCCGCTTCTGCGGAGGCAGCGGCGTCGTCCTTGGCGGCCAGCCAGCCATCCAGGGCAGCCTTGACGTCGGCGGGAGCGCCGCAGGCGGCCTCTTCGCACTTGGCGATCAGGGTCTGGCGGCGGTTGTTCACGCCCATTTCGATACCGAAGCCGAACTCGGCCGCGTCCTCGAACAGGGAGTTGCCCCACGCCGGACCGAAGCCGTCGTTGTTGGTGCAGTAGGGGGTGGAAGGTGCGGAAGCGCCCCAGATGGAGGAGCAGCCCGTGGCGTTGGCGATGATCATGCGCTCGCCGAACAGCTGGGTCAGCACCTTGACGTAGGGGGTCTCGCCGCAGCCCGCGCAGGCACCGGAGAACTCCATGAGCGACTGCTTGAACTGGGATCCCTTGACGGAATCGCGCTTGAAAGCGTCCTTGTAGGACACGGTCTCGGTGAAGTCGAAGTTGGGCACCTGCTCATCGGTCTGGGTGGCGATGGGCTTCATGACCAGCGCCTTTTCCTTGGCCGGGCAGATGTCGGCGCAGTTGCCGCAGCCCAGGCAGTCCATGGTGTTGACCTGCATGCGGTACTTCAGGCCCTTGACGTCCTTGCCCTTGGCGTCCAGGGCGGCGAAGGAGGCCGGGGCTCCCTTCATCTCGTCCTCGGTCACCAGGACCGGGCGCAGGGCGGAGTGCGGACAGACAAAAGCGCACTGGTTGCACTGGATGCAGTTGTCCATGATCCACTCGGGGACCTTGATGGCCACGCCGCGCTTTTCGTATTTCGAAGTGCTCAGCGGCACGGTGCCGTCCTCGGAGAAGGCGGAGACCGGCAGGTCGTCGCCCTTCTGGGCCAGGACCGGACGCATGACGTTCTTGACGTATTCTGGCTCGTCGACATCGGCCTTGGCGTCATCGGCCAGGGTCGACCATGCGGCCGGAACCGGGATCTCGACAATTGCGTCGGAGGCCTTGTCCACGGCGGCACAGTTCATTTCGACGATCTTCGGACCCTTCTTGCCGTAAGCGGCCTCGATGCCGCCCTTGAGCAGGCTGACAGCCTGATCGAAGGGAATGACGTCGGCCAGCTTGAAGAAGGCGGTCTGCATGACCATGTTGATGCGGCCGCCCAGGCCCACTTCGCCGGCGATTTTGACCGCGTCGACGGTATAGAACTTGAGGTTCTTCTCGGCGATGGTCCGGCGCATGGCGGCGGGCAGTTCCTTGTCCATCTGGTCGGCGGTCCAGGCGCAGTTCAGCACGAAGGTGCCGCCGTCCTTGATGCCGTCGAGCACATCGTAGAGGTGCACGTAGCTCGGGTTGTGGCAGGCCACGTAGTCGGCCGCGGTGACCAGATAGGTGGACTGGATGGGCTTTTCGCCAAAGCGCAGGTGGGAGATGGTGATGCCGCCGGACTTCTTGGAGTCGTAGGCGAAATAGCCTTGGGCGTACATGTCGGTGTTGTCACCGATGATCTTGATGGCCTGCTTGTTGGCACCGACCGTCCCGTCGGAACCGAGACCCCAGAACTTGCACTGGACGGTGCCTTCAGGGGTGGTGTCCAGGGTCCCGGTCGTGACGAGGGAGGCGTTGGTGACGTCATCCTCGATACCCACGGTGAAGTGGGACTTGGGGGCTTCCGTCGCCATGTTGTCGAACACCGCCTTGGCCATGGCCGGGGTGAACTCCTTGGAGCCCAGGCCGTAGCGGCCGGCAGTGAGGACGGGGCCGTTGCCCTTTTCCAGGAACACGGTGCTGATGTCCTGGTACAGGGGGTCGCCCAGGGCGCCCGGCTCTTTGGTGCGGTCGAGCACGGACACGTACTTGGCGGTTTCGGGCAGCACGGCCAGAAAATGCTTGGCGGAGAACGGGCGGTACAGGCGGACCTTGATCAGGCCGACCTTCTCGCCTTCGGCGACCAGGCGGTTGACGACTTCCTCGATGGTCTCACAGGAAGAGCCCATGGAGATGATCACGCGCTCGGCGTCGGCGGCACCGACATAGTCGAACGGCTTGTAGTCGCGACCGGTCAGGGCGGAGACCTTGTTCATGTACTCCTCGACGATGGCCGGGATGACCTCGTAGTGGGAGTTGGAAGCCTCACGGCCCTGGAAGTAGATATCCGGGTTCTGGGCGGTGCCGCGAACGTCGGGGTGTTCCGGGTTCATGGACCGTTTGCGGAAGGCAGCCACCTTGTCCATGTTCAGCAGGGGCTTCATGTCGTCGTAGTCGATGGTCTCGATCTTCTGGATCTCATGGGAGGTCCGGAAACCATCGAAGAAGGAGACAAAGGGCACGCTGGTCTCAATGGTGGACAGATGGGCCACCAGGGAGAGGTCCATGACTTCCTGAACGGAAGCCGCGGCGAGCATGGCGAAGCCGGTCTGGCGACAGGCCATGACGTCCTGGTGATCGCCGAAGATGGACAGGGCGTGGGCCGCGAGGGCGCGGGCCGACACGTGGAAGACGCAGGGCAGCAGTTCGCCGGCGATCTTGTACATGTTCGGGATCATCAGGAGCAGGCCCTGAGAGGCGGTGAAGGTGGTGGTCAGCGCGCCACCGGCCAGACCGCCGTGCACGGCACCCGCAGCGCCGGCCTCGGACTGCAGCTGGCGGACCTCAAGGGTCTGCCCGAAAATATTCTTGCGGCCTTGAGCGGCCCATTCATCGGCGATCTCGCCCATGGTGGACGAGGGCGTGATGGGGTAGATGGCGGCGGTTTCACTCATGGCATAGGCCACCCATGCGGCGGCGGTGTTGCCATCCATCGTTTTCATCTTAGACATTCGATTCTTCTCCTATTGGTGGGTCGTCGGAATTTCTTGGCGTCCGCGAGGCGGACCCGTTCATTAGAGGACAGGTCCCTTACTCAACATCCGTGCCAACTTTGTGAATTTCTAAATTAACCGTAATCGCGGTAGGTTATAATGATGGTCGTTCTGGGAGTGTCGGCTTCGGTAATGGGGTAGTCTGAAAAATAGGACGGAATGGAGGTTGCGGACATTATAAAGTCCCGGCCCATGGACTGTCATGCCCCAAAGTGCCCTGTACTAGCAAAAAAAGGCCTGTCCGAAAAAAAAGACATGTCTGAGCATGCCGGCATATGGGGTTGCCCGAGGGTTATTGCTCGGTGGGCGCGGCCCAGGCCGGTCCGGCGGCGAGAATCTCTTGGTGGACCGGGCAGGATTCCATGTGCGCTCCTTTCAGATACCCGGAACTCATGAGGAATTCTCCTACGATTTCGCCGCCAACGAATTTGAAGCGCTTCTTGAAAAGCTTGACCCAATCCTCTTTGGTCTGCGGGTGGTGGATGTCCAGCCAGGCCTTGAACGAGCCGTACTTCCGCTGCAGGTCAAGGACGGCATTCGCGTTGTGGATGGCCGCGTTGACCTTGAGCTTGTTGCGGATGATCCCGGCGTCGGCCAGAAGCCGGGCCCTGTCCGATTCCCCGTACGCCGCCACGGTGGGGATGTCGAACCCGTCGTAAGCCTTGCGGAAATTTCTCTCCTTGTTGAGGATGGTTCGCCAACTCAGCCCGGCCTGGTTAATCTCCAGGACCAACAGGGCGAAGAGTTCGGTATCGTTCGTGACCGGAAACCCGTATCGGGTGTCGTGATAGACGCGGTCCACATCGTCCTTGTCGCGGGCGGCGCAAAAGTCACAGTAGGAATTGAAGTCGGCCATGGGGAGCTCCTAGAGGGACAGGCCGTATTTTTTGAGCAGGCCGTAAAAATGGGAGCGGGAGAGTTTGGAGACCTCGAGGATGCGGGCCAGGTCGCCGTCGCATTGGCGGATGAGTTCGCCGAGGTAGACTTTTTCGGCCGTGCTCTTGAAGTCCCGCAGGGTAGGCAGTTCCTGCTCGAAAATGTCTTCGAAGATGTCCTGTCCGATTTTTCGGACAGGCTCCGTATTGGGAGCGGGGACCTCCACTTCGGGCGCGGCATTGGTCATGCGTTCTATCTGCGCCTTGGCGATCTGGATGCGTAAATCGCGCGGCAGGTGCATGGCATAGAGGGTCTTCTCATTGCCCGACGTCACGACGGCCCGCTCCAGCATATTGAACAATTCACGTACGTTGCCGGGCCAGTCATAGCTCTCCAAGGCCGGATTGAAGTCCGAGCCGAAGGACTTGGGCGGCATGCTGTACTGGCGGCAGAGTTGGTTGACCCGGTAGATGCATAGGGCCTTGATGTCCTCGGGGCGTTCCCTGAGCGGCGGCAGGTGGATGTGCATTGTCTTGAGGCGATACAGCAAGTCCGCCCGGAATGTTCCCTTCTCGACCATCTCGTCCAGGCTCCGGTTGGTCGCCGCCACCAGCCTGAAGTCGCTGGTTTGCTCCCTGGTGTCGCCCACCGGCCGGAATGTCCGCTCCTGCAGGACGCGCAGGAAAGCCTTTTGCATGGACAGCGGCATCTCGCCCACCTCGTCCAGGAACAGGGTGCCGCCGTCAGCCAGTTTGACCAGTCCGATGCGGTCGCTCTGGGCTCCGGTGAAGGCCCCCTTGCGGTGGCCGTAGAGAGTGGATTCCAACAGGGATTCGGTCAGCCCTGCGCAGTCCACAACCACAAAGTTGCCGGACTTCCTTTTGGAATTGGCGTGGATGGTGGAGGCGAACAGCTCCTTGCCGGTGCCCGTCTCGCCGGTGATGAGCACGTTGGTTTCGGACCGGGCCGCCTGGGACAAAAGATTGAAACTGACTTTGATGACCGGGCTGTCGCCGACCACGCCGGTCAGTTCCAGGCCACGGTCGCCGTCCCGGCTGCGTTTTTCTTCATGGTACTTGAGCGCCCGGCCCAGGGTCAGGGATATCTCGCGGATGCTCGACGGCTTGAGCAGGTAGTCCCAG
>Ga0075011_10001853_pt1 | contig 11461 bp, 13 predicted proteins | sample TARM_MetaG_T_14_FD_72354 | JGI IMG/M metagenome (GOLD analysis project Ga0075011, IMG submission 72354) | Freshwater microbial communities from Pennsylvania, USA, analyzing microbe dynamics in response to fracking - TARM_MetaG_T_14 | ecosystem: Environmental > Aquatic > Freshwater > River...
TTATTAATAGTGTTATGTATTTCAATTTGTGAAATATGTAAAACTTTAAGATTGTTTATGAGTAGTTATCCAAAAAAATAAAACAACCACTATTGCAGTAGTGGCTGTTTAGTTAAAATACATTTTGAGTTTTCAGGTCAACATTACTGTATGACATATAGAATACTTTATAAATCAATAGTAATTCATTAAAAGATATAGAGCAACCGTAAAAAATAGTAAAAAATTGACATTATGACGTCTATTATTTTATTTATGTGTGTTGATTTAATTATTTTTAGTTAAATCAACATACATTTTCATTAAATCTGCTACGCAGTCTTCTTCTTTTTTCCAAATTGTGCCATAGGCTTTGCAGACCTCAGTGTCGAGCTTTTTATGGGCCTTTAATAGATCCGGGGGCATCGACAACGGGTCGTAGAGATCAGCCAGGGAGCTGTCTGGGTAATTGGCTCGGGCATCCAGTACCAGTTGAGCTGCCGTTTCAATTCGGGCGTGCTGATCGGGAGTTGGTTTCGGCCAGGGAAAGTTATTATAAACGATATCTTTTGAGTATGTATAATCACTTTTTAATCGTCCACAAACGGCGCGCACCCATGCCATATGAACATTTGAAGTTAAAATACCAAAATGATAGCATTCTGCATCAGTTATAATAAATAATTTATTTCCAACAATCGTGTCTGATCCTAAATAGCCCATTGGAATATACTTTCTTCTTTCAGAAGAAACAATTGGTATTGCAATATATTTTTCAGGATTTCTACATTCTCGGAATAAAGTCGGAGTTTCAGATAGCCTACGAGCACCAGCATCATTACTTGCTGCTCTCATTGCTTGAACTTTTCGTACTCTTTCAAGTACATATGGCATTTTCTTTAAAACAGTAGGAGAGCATTCCTTTAACCAAAGGCAATACCTTTTTTTATTGTTTATAAACTCATTTCCCATCATATATTTTTTTATATATGGAATTGCTAATGGTTCTTTTTTTATAAAATCTTCATAATCTTTTTCTTCAATTATCAAATTACCGCCATCCATTGCCTGATTTCCCATAATGATTGTTGGTACTTCACACAGAGGTTTTCTACGAGGAATAACTAAGACATTGTCACTATCAATTAAATATGGACTGATATTATTAACTTTCATTGAATATAATTTTTCATCAGAATGCAAAGGAAAAAAGATTAGTTTACTTTTTTGTTTTGTACTAAACAACGTAGAAAATCCAATAATAACACAGTGAACAGCCGCTTTTCCTTTTGCTTCATTGCTCCATTTGAAAGTCCGATACGCAAAATTGATATCGATATTATACTTATTTATCATCAAATCCCAGAGAAGACTAACTTGCATACCTTGAGTAATGCTGTTTGTCGAAACAAAAGCGACTCTTATATCTGTAGTTTGTATAAATTCTGCTGCTTTCTTATACCATGCAGAGACATAGTCCAGTAATGATATTTTTATTTCATCAGAAAATACAAATTTCATATCTTCTTTTTGTTCACTTGATGAATATTTAAAGCCTACAAACGGCGGATTTCCAATAATATAATCCAGTTCCTCCTTTGCGACCACATCTTCCCAGTCCAGGGTCAGCGCATTACCGTGAACAATATGTGCTGTTTCTTTAATCGGGAAATCAATCATATTTAGCCCAAAATAATGGGAGACTTGTTTGTCCATCTGATGTTTCATCAGAAGTAGCCCCACCTGAGCTATCTGGCAGGGAAACTCCTCATATTCAATACCGTAAAACTGTTCCACCGAGACCTTGCACAGAAGATTGATCAGAGTCAGCTGCTTATTGTCGTAAATCATCTTCAGCAATTCAAATTCCAGCAGCCGCAACTCCCGATAAGTAATAATCAGAAAATTGCCACAACCACAGGCCGGATCCAGAAATGTCAGCCTGGCGATTTTATCGTGAAAAGCCTCCAATTCTTCCCGGGTCTGCTTGGCCCGTTCAAACTCATCCCAGAGATCATCCAGAAAGAGCGGTTTAATCACTTTAAGAATGTTCTCCTCACTGGTGTAGTGTGCTCCCAGGGTCCGCCTCTCGACGTCATCCATGACGCCCTGAAACATCGAGCCAAAGATCGCCGGTGAGATATAGCTCCAGTCAAAGTCGCAGCAATCCAGCATAATCTGGCGCATTTTGCCATCAAAATAAGCAGATGGTAGATTATCGGCAAAGATCCCGCCGTTAATATAGCGGAGTTTTTTTAGTTCATCCGGCAGGTTGGTCATTCGCTGGTTATCTGGGGTATTTAAGGTATTGAACAAATCGGTGAGTCGACCGGATAAATCGCTGCCATCTTCCCGAGAACGCTGTAAATAATGCTCAAAGGCTTTTTGTTCAAAGATGCCGGTATCTTCGCCAAACAGGCAAAAAAGCAGTCTGACCAGATAAACCTCGAGGTTTTTGCCGGTATAGCCATTGGCTTTGAGAGCATCGTGAAGCTTGGCCATTTTGTAAGAGGCATCGGTATTGACTTCAATATCGGTTTTAAAAGTGACTGCGGAATCATAACCGGCCAGGCTCCCGAGCATCCGAACATGTTTTTTAAGATCCTTGAGTTTATATTGCTTGAAGGTTTTCATGGTTTTTAGATTGGTTACCTGAATCCACTCAAAATCCGAGACCAGGAGCAGTTCCGGGTATTCGTCGGGCTTTAGGCATTTAACATAATCATACCCCTGGTTATAAGCCCGGATCAGACTTTCGCCCTTGCTTTTCATCTCGATTAAAATCTTTCCAGGTAGCAGGTAGTCAATATAATTCTGCCGGCCTTCACCATTAATTACCGGATGTTCATGCAGGCCGTCATGCCAGTCCACCCCGAAAACCGCCATCAAATCTTTCTCAAAGGTTTGGGCCTGCTGTTTTTCATTCCCGGCACTGTTTTTCCATTTACCGGCAAAAGCAATGGCATTTGTTTCGATTTTTTCCCAACTCAGCATAAATAATTAACCTCTTTTACTTTTATTATAATTCAATTATAGCATCATTTTAACAATCATTGATATTCAATTGTTTAAATAAGCAGATCTTACATAACGGCAATTACTGCTTTATCTGGATTTGAAAAACCAATCAATTTACCGATGATAAACGTTTTTGAATTAAATAAGATTAAACAAAGTAAAAATGATTTTACAAAATAAAAAAGCTACCCCATACGGATGCTCTTTTATTTTGTATGGAATCTAGGTTATACTGAAATAATCTTTAAGATGTAGTTCAACCGTAAATGACTGGCATATACAAGTGAAGTGTTTAGGAGAAATTTATTATGCAAAATGTTTTTATAAAATTCGAGTATAAATCTTGCGGATGGAATTTTTTTGAGAGAATAAAATTATTTCTATTTGATTTAAAATGCTGTAAAGACCGGATCACTAAAGGCTATTGTGAAAAAGATTTGTGGAGCATTGACTACTGGTTTTTGGAAGTAATGCCAAGCATGCTATCCGATTTCCAACAGGATCTAAAGGGTTGTCCTGGTGTATTTGTAGAAAAATATTCGGAAGAATCGTCTCATAAAGAATGGGAAGCCATTTTGAAGAAAATGGTTTTTCTTTTAAACGAAGCGAACGAAGAAAAATGTCAACGGATCAACCCTTATGCGGAAGAACATCGGAAGGCCTTTTGCGAATTTGAAGAAAAATACGGATTGTTCGGAGAAAAATTGCAGACAGACGAAGAAAGCTCAGACAAGAACACAAGAAGAATACATTTTATGTCTGAAGTGCCCGAATATGCAGAAATTAGTGAACAGTACAGCGCTGCAGAAAAAGAGTTATCAACTTATCAGGATCAATGCAAAAACGAAGCGCTTTCGCTATTTTCAGAATGGTTCTGGGATTTGTGGGATTAATGCGATAAGGTGTCAGATCGAGAGATCGGTAGATAGAGTTTTGATTATGTCTGATCAAAAATTTGTCTAAGTTGGGGGAGAAAATGATTAAAGAATATTCTGAACTAGATATATACATGGTAGGTGCAAGAATTATTCATGTATTCAAATTAAAAGGTCTAACGTGTTGGATCGAGGGAGGTTTGACTTGGGTATTCGAAAAAAACAACGAACTAGGTATTTTGGTGCTTGGGTACAATGAATTAGGTGAATGGATCGCATATTTACAAATTGGTGATGAGGTAATCAAGGACGAGTTGAAAATTTTCAGAGAAGATCAACAGTTTAATACTTTATTTGAGGATTTGCTAGAAGAATGTCAGACGGCAAAAATTAACAATATTGATAGCAATGTTAAAAAAGAGAGAACATTAGACGAACTTTTTGAGGGATATGATGGTGATTATGAGCCTATTGAGGTGGATTGGGGTCCTCCCCAAGGAAAAGAAGAGTTTTGATTAAAAAGAAAATGAGACATAATTATTATACAAAAACACAGATAAGTCATAAAAAGTGTTTTAATTATACATTTTTTATGACTTATCTGTGTTTTTGTGGTATATTAAAATAAAAATGTAATATGGAGAATGATCATGAAACGTAAATTTGAAGATGTTTTAGTATCATGGAAAAATAAGAATTCCCGTAAGCCAGCTTTAATCTATGGTGCCCGGCAAATTGGGAAAACAACCATCATTAAATATTTTGGAGAAAAATATTTTGAAAATATGATTTATATCAATTTTGAATTAAACAGGGAATTAGCCGAGGACTTTCAAGGAAATATTTCTCCAGAATTTTTAATTCATCGCTTTGAGGTTTATTTTGGAGAAAAAATTAATAAGGAGACAACCTTGATAGTCTTCGACGAAATTCAGGCCTGTGAGCGTGCGTTGACAAGCTTGAAATATTTCTATGAAGATGCCCCAGAATACTACATCATCGGAGCAGGCAGTTTGCTTGGCGTCGCTATAAAACGTGATAATTTCAGTTTCCCAGTTGGAAAAGTAAATCAATTCCATATGTACCCCATGGATTTCGAAGAATTCTTATGGGCCAAAAATCAAAAAATGCTGGTAGATGAAGTAAGGGTGCATTATGAAAAATGTGAACCGATGGATCCGGCCTTACACAAGAAAGCGATGGGTCTTTATCGTGAATATTTAATTGTAGGTGGAATGCCTGAAGCAGTAAGAGAATATTCACAAAACAACAGCATGCTTGAAGTTACAGAAATCCAGGGATCAATCATCAATGCCTACGTTGCGGACATGGCTAAGTATGCAAAGTATAGCGACACAACAAAAATCATGGCATGTTTTGATAGCCTTCCAGCTCAGCTAGCCAAAGAGAATAAAAAATTTCAATATAAAGTTGTCGCCAGGGGAGGGCGCGCCTCATTATTTGGCGCATCAATTGATTGGCTTCTGGCAGCGGGGATCGTCATAAAATGCGAGCGGGTCGAACAAGGGCAACATCCATTGACTATTTTTAAAGACATGGCTTCATTTAAACTCTATATGGGTGATGTTGGACTGTTGTCGCACCGGGCTGGCGTCAACGAATATGATATTATTAAAGGCAATGATCATGTGTTTATTGGTGCGCTTACTGAAAATTACGTAGCAAATGCTTTAACACAGAAGGGATATCCTTTATATTACTGGACTTCGGGAACATCAGAAGTTGATTTTATTATTGAGAAACAAAGTGATGCTTTTCCAATTGAAGTTAAAGCTCGGGAAAATGTAAAATCTAGAAGTTTATCAGTCTATGTAAAACAATATCATTCAAAATATTCAATTCGGATTTCAGGAAAAAATTTTGGATTTGAAAATGATATTTTATCGATACCTTTATATGCAGTTTTTTGTTTATAGTAGTAAGGTATTTGACCGAGGATCAGAAGAATTATTTATTTCTCAGAGCTGATTAAATTGGAAGATATGTGGGGTAAATAGATGGAGTCAAAATTCAAAAAAGGTGATAAAGTTAAATTTTTGTTCAATGAAAAAGAGAAAATAGGGATAATTATAATAGTTAACACTTATTTTCAGATGGCAGATATTACTTATGATATTTACATTAAAAAAGAGGAGTGTTTATTTAAACATGTGACTGAGTCAGATGTTTTTTGCAAGGCAATAGACAAACGGAGGGTATAAACCGGTGTCAAATCCTTTAAGTATTGACACCGGCTTTAATGTGACGTAAAATAGCGGTATACAAAGGTGTCATATCTTAGTGTCAAAATGAGAGGGGGATATATTATGATTTATGGTTATGCAAGAGTCAGCACAAAAGGACAAATGAAGGACGGTAATAGTTTAGAGATTCAAGAAAAGCTGCTTAAAGAAAATGGTGCTGTAGAAATTTTCATGGATAGTTTTACAGGTACTAAGTTCAATAGACCTAAGTTAGATTTATTACTTTCCAAACTGACAAGTGGAGATACGCTGATTGTCACTAAACTTGACAGGATTGCCAGAAGCTTATCACAAGGTAGTGATCTTGTTAATGATCTGCTAAGTAAAAACATAAAGGTTAATATTTTGAACATTGGCACCATGGACAATACACCATCAAGCAGATTGATCCGGAATATATTTTTTTCTTTCGCTGAGTTTGAGCGAGATATGATTGTTGAGAGAACCCAAGAAGGAAAAGAGATCGCTAAACAAAAGGAAGGGTTCACCGAAGGAAGACCAAAGAAGTATAACCAGGCACAGATTAATCATGCTGTAGATTTGCTTGAATTCAATAGTTATAAAGAAGTTGAAAAATTAACAGGCATAAGTAAATCGACTTTGATACGGGCTAAAAAATAGGCCAGTTTTATCAAGTGCAATCATGCTGGCACCAGTAAAAATATTTGCAATGTTTGCCTAATAAAATAAGTAATAAAGGATTGAGCTAATTTTATGATATTATAAAAGCATATTTTAGTCGATGAAAGTGAGTGCATTGAGAGATGATTGATGAATATATCAGTATACAAGAGTTTGCAAACCTAGCAGGGATAACTCGTCAAACAGTTTACAATAAATTAGACACTGATTTAACAGAATTTGTCAAAGTTGTAAATAACCGAAAACGTATTAGTAGAGCTGCTTTGAAACATTTTGGGATTGATGAAGTTGACAATAATGTAAAGGATGATTTTACAGATTTTACAGATGTTGTAAAAGGCGTGATTAAGACTTTACAACAAGAACTGTCAGATAAAACTGAGCAATTAAAAGTTAAAGATCAGCAAATATCTGAGTTGAATGACAGATTAAAAGAAGCGCATCATCTTGCTGCACAGAGTAATCTAATAACTGCCAATACACAAGAGCCAGCTAAGAAGATTATCAACTCCGATCCCCTAGAACCTGATCCAGAGAATATTAAACTTAAGAAAAAAGGTTTTTGGGGATTTTTAAAACGATAACTCTGTATATTTACAAATATTTAAGAATATGATTTTTTTGCTTTACTAATTGCTATTTTTATTAAGGATTTTTGCAGTGTGCAAAATTCTTGATATCATTCCCTTCACTTCATCACTGGCATGAATGTAATTGATTTTTATACTTGGGTTTTCATTCTGGAATACGACAAAAATTTCATGACAAAATGCTTGCCCAATGTTGTCGATTTTTTCAAAATCAAGAATAATTTCTTCGAATGAATTTACATTTTTTACAATGCGTCTTGCCTCGGATCTCGACATCGGATATTTATTATCACAAAAACATCCTAACTTTATGACAAAACTTTCTTTTGATGATTTCGTCATGACATTGTTCCTGCTGCCGTTAAAATAACATTCATTTCTTTTAGATTTTGTGCAATTTTATTAATTGCTGCGATTCCCAGGAGGTCATCACTGGCCATTGTGCTAAAATTAAAATAATTATCAAGCTCCAGTTCATCTAAGCTTTCATCTGTTAAATCTTTTAATGAAATACTAAATAAATCACAAATTTTTTCAAGTTGATCTACACTTAATTGAAACTTACATTGTTCTAATATCTCTATATTTGTCTGATCGAGCCCAAGGTATACCGCAAAACATTCCTTGCTTAATCCTGTTTTTTCACACAATATCTTAATTTTAGTCGCGATTCTACTTGTATCCATTACTATCTCTGTACTCCTTTTCCAGCATTTTAAGATTGTGATCGTGAATACTAGAGACAAATAACTCGCTTCCACAATCGGTGCAATAAGCTTTTATTCCTTGAAATTTACACTTTTTACCTTTAACTTCTTTTTCAATGTATATATTTTCAATGAAGTATGTCACCATAGTATGGCATTTTTCGCAAAATTCAATCATTAATCCGCTCCTTTTTAAATACAATTGTAATTTTATAATTTTAATCGATATAAAAGCAATCGCCTTTCCCCTTTTTTTTCGTTGTGTTTTTTTTAATACAATAATATAGTTTCTTTTATTTATTTTTATGATAACTTATATTTCATTAAATGTCCTTTGAATATTTTAAGATTCCCAAAAATCTTAAAATTGATTATTTTATCTCTTTTGTATCAACATAAATTAATCTTCTGAAAACCCCCTTTTGTTCGTTTTCAGTTTTATTATTTAATTTTTGAATTCAAAAAGCCGATAGGTTTGCAGTATTTATGTACCGATCCAGCGCTTAAGTTCAATATTTTTGCGATTTCTTTAATCGTTTTTCCTTGAGCCCTATGCATCTGAATCAAAATAGCTATATTTTCGTCAATTTTAGGTTTTCTGCCGGCTTTTCTTTCGTTATGAATCTTCTGGATGCTCTGACCTTCTAATTGGCTTATTTTCTCTTTCAGAAGTTTTATTTCCTGGTCCCGCTCTTCGATCACGTCGATAAGTGCATCATTTTTGCTAATCTGTTGTGTCAATCGACTTTCCAGAACGGTTATTTTGCTGTTCTGGAAGTCGATTTGATTTTCTAGCTGACTTTTCCATGAGCTATTGCCAAAGTCCTTGTCGGCTTTCCCCTGCATTTCGGCAATTTCTTTATTCAGTGCGTCAATTCGCTTAGAATCCGCCCGTTTCTCTTGTTCAAACCGTTCAATTTTAGCCTTCATTGTTTCTTTCGCCATCCCGTCGCCTCCGTTCATAAATTAATTTATAAACTTATTGTATCACTTATCCTTTAAAAGTTCAATAATTAATTTGTGAATGTTCAAGCTTATTTTTTAAGTATTTGCACCTGCATTCTTTCGCTTTCATCCCGAACTTGCTTCAGTTCATACTCTAATTTTTGCTTAATTAAGTCAAATTCAGCTACTTTTAGTTCGAGCGCATTCTTGACGGCTTCGTCTTTTTCGGCTTTAATTTCGCCCTTTAACGATGAAATTTCGTGTTTCTGATCGTTTCTTAACGCTTTTATTTCTTCGTCTTTCTTTTCAATGCTATCTTCAAGTTTCTGAAGCTGTAGTTTATGATCATTTTTGAGTATATTTACTTCAGCAGAATAGAAGTCTTTCTGCTTTATTTCAAGCATCAATTCATTTTTAAGCTTCTCGATTTCTGTCTTTAATTCCTGGGCTGCCAGCTGATTCGCTGCTGCTGTAGCTTCAAGAGATTTGTTTTTCTCTATCAAACCAACATTTTCAGCTTTAAAACGTGCTAAGTCATCGCTTTGATAGTTTAGCTGATCGGTCAGTGCTTTGATCTGTAGCTGTCGATCATGCGCTTCAGATACTTTTTCTTCGAGCTGCTTTTCAGCATCTTTTACAGCTTTTTCAAGTGCTCCTACTTTTTCATTATCGATCTGCGCTTGATCTGCCAAGTCTTTGATTTTGTTCTTCGCATCAGCTTTAAAGCCCTGCAGATCAGCGATTGCCTGATCTTTGGTTTTTAGTTCCAGTGAAAGGTCTTCCCGGATCCGCTCTTCAGAAGTTTGATTAATTTCGAGAGAGTTTAAAAACATCGACTTGAGCTTTTCAGCAGTCATCTGAAATGTTTCAATTTCTTTGGCCCTGTCCGGAATCGATTGTTTGGCCTTGTCGATTTCGAATGTATTGAGCAGACCGCTAAACATTTCAGACTGAGATAAATTGAGATCTGAAGCTAACTCTTTGAATTTCTGAATATCATCATCTGTAAATCTGAACGTTGCGGGCTTTGTTTCGTTGATTTTTTTCACTTCTTCCATCTGCTTGCTTCTCCTTATATTTTGTATGCGTATACTATACAATGTAATTTTATGTATTACATTTATTTTAACATACTTTTTAAAACCAGAATACAATTTTTCTATTTTTTCTTTTCCTGGCATCGGATGCGCGCTTGTGATTCAGCAGTCAAATAAGCCATTGAAACGATATACCGCCAACAACCATCTTTGATATCGATAAAAACATCTTCCAGCAGCTCTTTGGCGAAGATCCCCTGATCTTTACCAGCCAATTTTTCTGCGTTTCGCCGGCGCATCGGCCCTTCAATAGCCAGGATTACTTCTTCGATAGTCATATCCGTCCCAAATTCGGTCTTATATTGACGAAAGCCTACCGGCTTTCCCCTATTCCATTTATTTCGCTCCATCCATTCATTTTCGATTTTTTCGACCATTTTGGGCCCTCCTATCTAAGATAATTTCTAACCACAACATCCAACCGATTATGGCCAATATTTTTGGTTATTTTTGTTAGTATTTCCTTGTTTAGTGCTTTTGATTCTTCGCCTTCTCTTGTTATGAGATTGATGTACTTCCCTTCTGTATTTTTTTCCCTGGGATCAATTTTGGTCTTATCCGGATATAACTTATCTTCTTCCCGTTTATAAAACTTCGTTACATAATTACGGCGTTCCTGTTGAATATTCATTTGCTTAGGCAAAGGCGGAAAAATTTTGCCATCTTTCTGGGGATGCGATTCGACATATTTTCGTAGTAGTTCCGGATCCAGGACTTCGACATCCCTAATTTTGCCTCCTTTGCCGGAGATTTTATGCAGTTTTGAGTAGTTTTCGCTAATCTGCGATGTTTTAACGCCGGCAGCTTCGTGCCGGCGCAACCCTATAACACTTAGAACCTTCAACTCTTCCGCGTATTTTATTTGAATCGATGCTTTCCAGGGTTGCTCTGTCCTACCTTTCTTAATATCTTTCTGTTTTTTTTCAGGGAAATTGAAGCCGAATGTTGCCGCTGGTTTTCCAAAGAGCTTCGCCAGGGCCGATCCCTGACTACTTATCGTTGTCGCTGCCAGTCCACGATCTACAAGCGACTGCAGATATTCCGCTGCCAGACCATGACTATCGCGAATGAATTTAACATCGTTGTGATTTTCTTTAAGCCATTTGACGAATTGTAACGATGTTTTTTTGTAATCTTCAAAAGTTTGAAATGAATAAATGCCTTCCAGAACAACTTCCTTTTTCGTTACTTTAACATCTTCTAGTTCAACGTGGATTCCTTCACTTTTCATTTTTTCATATTTTTCATTTCTGACTTGGTTAGCTTTTTCAATCTTAGCATCATGTCTCTTTTCACCAAATTTCGACTTGTCTTTCAAAAGCCTTAATACTTGGGTTTCTAAGC
>Ga0075011_10001856_pt1 | contig 11448 bp, 21 predicted proteins | sample TARM_MetaG_T_14_FD_72354 | JGI IMG/M metagenome (GOLD analysis project Ga0075011, IMG submission 72354) | Freshwater microbial communities from Pennsylvania, USA, analyzing microbe dynamics in response to fracking - TARM_MetaG_T_14 | ecosystem: Environmental > Aquatic > Freshwater > River...
GTCCTGGCCCAGTTCCTGGATCACCAGGTCCGAACCGTCGCCACTGCGCGCGAAGTCCAGGCCGAAGTCATGTCGGCGCCGCTTGTCGAGCGCAGCCAGGCGCGGCGCGATCACCGACCTGAGCCACTCGTCCACCAGGTTGCGGCGCAGCCTCTTTTCCGCCGTCTTGAACGTGTCGGGCAGGAAATAGCGCACGACGATGTCGCGCTCCTGGGCCGCGCGCTCGATGACGACGCGCGGCATGGCCGAGCCCACGGCGTCGGCCGCGATTGCGTCCAGCTCCTGGCGCATTTGCGCGGTGCGCGTGCCATAGGCGCCCCGGATTTTGGCTTCCCAGGCATCTTGCGCCTCTTGCGTCCAGGTCCAGCCCTTCATCAGGCAGACGCGGCGATAGAGGCCGTTCTCTACTGCTTCTGAGAAGGGGATGAAGTGGGGCTTGAAGCCGTTCTTGCCAGACTCTGCCTCGGCATACAGCTCTTCGAACGGATTGAGCTGGCCATTGGGCGAGCTAATCACGCGGATCTTGCCGCCCCAGATCAGCAGGGCGTTCACCGCGTCGATTACCTGGCGAACGTCTGCGTGGAATGCGGCTTCATCGATCACGACGACGCCCTGCAGGCCGCGAATATTCTCTGGCCGCGATGACAGCGCCTCCACACGGAAGCCGCTGGCAAAGCGCACGCGGAACGCCGAAATGTCCTTCGTGGTGCCGTCTTCGCGCTCGTCTGCGAAAACGAACTCTTCAACCTCGGCCAGCTCCTTCGCCACCGTCTTGGCGAAGTGCGCGACATAGCCGATGAATTCGCGGCCCTTGTCCTTCGTGTCCCCGATATAGAACACGTTGTCGCCGCCGGCCGAGCGCGCGGCGGCAGCGATCAGGGTATCGTCGAGCGCCTCGGCAAAGGTGATGCCGGTGCGGCGACCCTTCTTGGCGATCTTCAGATCGCTCTTGTCTTCCAGCCACGTCCGCTGGTGCTTCATCAGCACGCCATCGGCCAGCGGGTCCAGGTCCTGCGGGATTTCCGCGCCGCGCGGCAGCTCCTGCGGCAGATGCGCGGGATCGCGCGCCATAACGGGCTGGGCGCCGGCTGTAGAAGCCAGCGCCGTCGCCATGGCCGCACCTGCCAGGGCCGCCTTCTTAATCGGGTTGACCATCAGGTGAGCGCCAGCGGCGCTGCGGCGCCGCCTCCTACAGCCTGGTGAAGACTGGCGTTGCGCCCGCCGTCATAGCCGTTGTGGAAATCGTCGTCTGCGCGTTTCGCTTTGGCCGCCCGGCTATCGACCGGCCTGGCATGGGGGTATTGTTTCTCCAGATAGCGCTCCACGATAGCGCCAGGCTCGGCCTTGGACACCAATTGGACAATCGCCTGATAGGCCCCGGAGGCCCAACCTTCGCAGAACACGTCGGCGCGCCCGCGCTTCCGGCTGGGGCCGCAACGCTTGAGCCGCGCCTTGATGTAATCGGCCCGCGCGCGCTTGAGCTGGCGGAACAGCACCGAAAAGGCATAGCCCGCAATCTCGGCCCGCGACTGCACGCCCACGAACACGCGGTCACCATCGCGGTTGATCAGGCAGCGCACGCCCACCGCATGGCAAACGGTGGCTGATAGCATGCCTTCCCACAGTGGCGGCTTGATCGTCCGCGATGCACGGGCAATTGCCTCGGCCACGTCGCCCAGGCCGATGTCTTCCTCATCGATCCCGTGCTGGTCCATCAACTCGCACGCCTTGGCCAGCGCGGTAGCAGCCTCGTGCTCGTTGGCGCTGCGGGCCAGAGCCAGGCACTTCTTGATCTTCGCCAGGACAGTCTTGTTCATGTCACGCCTTCGCTTCGAAAAAGAACCCCTCGGGGCCGCAGCGTCGCTTGCGCAGCAGCGAGCGCTGGCTGGATCGCTCGATGCCAGTATCGACATTGAGCCGTGACCGGCGTTGCTTTGTCGCCGCGTTCCAATGGCTCTCCACCGGCCGCGCGCAGGTCAGCCGGCCTGCCAGGTGGATGCACTGCCGGCAGTCCGGTCTCTCGCTCATCCTGCCAGCCCCAACACACCCTTACGGATTTTCGCCAGATGCTCGGCTGAAAGGCCAGCTTCCTTGCCGATTTTATCGACCTTCTCGGCCGCCTCGGCATCCGCCTGCTCTCGCTTGGCCTGCTCGGCCGCACGGGCCGCTTCCTCCTGCTGGTCAAGCTTGTCGCGGCGCTGCACGGCCGCTTCGCGCGCGTTCGTTGCCGACAGGCGCTGCAGTGCGAGCGTGGCGTTGAGCAGCAGCTTGGGATCGGGCTCGTCCTCGGCCATGACCTGTTCCATGATCCGGTACTTGAGCAGCTCGGTGGCCGCGATCGTGCTGTCACTCGCTTCGCCCGGCTCCATCCGGCTCAGCACCAGGTCCATCAACTGCCGGCTCGCCTCCATCTTGCGCAGCTCGATCGCCAGGCGCACCGAATGCCGGCTGAAGGCGCTGCGCGTGATCGGAGCAGCGCCCAGATCGGCCAGCCTAGCGTTGAACTGCCGGAGGATTTCCTGCTGCGGCATCGACCGCTCGCGCAATTGCGTGTTCGCCCAGGCAATGGCCTCGTCGGCCTCCTCAGGCAGCAGGTCGATCGACGACAACTGCCCCCTTCCGTTGGGCCGGCTGCTCTTCCGTGTGCTGTAGCGCTCGGCCATCGCGCTTTACTCCTCATCGGCCGGCAGCGTGATGCCAGGGATGAACTGGCGCCGCTCGATGTGATCGCGGCCCAGCCTGGTCAGCGTGGCCAAGTGCACCGGCCCCAAGCCCGGCAGATTGCTTTCGACCAGGTTGATCGCGCCCATGCTGTCGAGCCAGCGCAGTTGCGCCTCCACCCACTCGCGCGGGCGGTTGCGCACGATCTGGTCGACCACGGTTTGCAGGTTGCGACTGTTCAGCCGCGCATCGCGCTGCTGCGCCAGCTCGGCAATGATCGCCAGGCGTGCGTCTTCCTGGCACTTCTGGTCATAGTTCACGGGCGGCTCCTCAGGAATTCATCGATCCGCGTCACCGTGCGGGCGATAATGTCGAGTTCGGTTTTCACGCCCGTCACCTTCGTGCTGAGGGCGTGCAGGTCTTCCTTGGTCGGCAGGTGGCGCATGTCGTCTTCCACCCGCTGGATGCGGCGATCGTGGCCCTTCAAGCCATCGAATACTTCCTCGATTCGTTCGTTGGCCTCATCCACCCGCTTTCCGACATCGCGCGCCGGCCGGCTCACCCAGGCCCACAGCAGGTTGCCGATGCTCAGGGCCAGCGCCAACAGCGCGCCCCACTGACTAATCGTGTTGAGCACGCTGGCTCCTTTCGTAGGCCTGTTGGCAATGAATACAGCGCTCGGCTGACGGCATGGCTGCCTTGCGCCGGGGGTCGATCGCGTCGTCGCAATCGATGCAGAAATCTTCGCCTTCCTCGGCCAGCTCGGCCCGGATGCGCGCTATCCCTTCATCGGTTTCGCGCTGGACGGTGGCCTCTGCGGCCTCGATCATCCGATCGGTGACCTTCATTTGCGCGGCGCGATCAGGGTGGCCAGCATTTCGGCCTGGGCGACTGAAATGGGAATGGCCTGGTCGTTGCGGGTTTGTGCCAGGCGCAGCGTCCAGGCGCTATCCTCGCGCACCACGAACAGCACGCCGCCGCCCTGGGCATTGCCCAGGTTCCAGGTCTGACGCGCGCCACTCATTGGCTGGCCTCGGCCGGGCAGGTCAGCCCTGGCATGCGGCGACGCTGGAAAAAGCGGCACAGCCGCCCACCGGCCGAGCGCAGTCGATCGCCCCAGGCTTCGACATCGGCGTTGTAGTGCGCCTCGGCCACCGGATCGGTTGCGATCTCGTCACCGGGCACCGGCTTTGCCTCCGTCGCCGCTGCCAAGTCCGCACGAGGGGGGAAACCGCCCGAGCTTGCGCAGGCGCTCGCAAGCAAGGCCATGGGCAGCAGGGCTGAGCGAACCGCCAGTCGGCGCGCCGTCAATCGCATGATGCAAATCCTGTTCGTTGCGGGTGTTGGTGACGGCGTCTTGCGTCCGCTCGTCGGCGGCCTGGTCGCGCGCGGCGCTGGCCGCCGCCTCGATCGCCGCGTCGTGCTTGGCGATCACGCGGCGATCGTGCAGCACCAGCCAGCCGATCAGCAGCAGCACCGCCGCGCCGATCGCGGCGATGCGCCAGGCCAGCGCGCTCATGGCGCTGGCTCGCTGGCGGGCGACACAGGAAGCGCAGCGGAGGTGGCTTGCTGGCGAAGATGCGCCACCAGCTCTTGCGCCAAGGCCTGCGCCTGGCCGACCTGCTCGCGGTCAAGACGGTTGTCGCGGCCGGCAACGGCAAAGCCCACCCAGCCGGTGACGACGATGGCCGTGGCCAGCGTCTGAAAGAAGTCGTTCTCGCCCAGTTGCGGCACCACGGCCAGCAGCGCCAGGATCGCGCAGGTTTGCAGGAACAGCGCAGCGGCATACCAACCTCGCTGATTGGGCCAGCCCGGCCCCAGGCAGCTCAGCCAGTCCCAGAAGGTCACTGCGCTTCACCCACCCGGTTGGCGATCCAGCCCAGGACGAATGCCTCCTGGCTGGCGTCGCTTTCGGCAATGCCGATGTAGCGTGCGCCTTGGAGCGCATCGCAGGCCTTGATCAGCACCTGCTCACCGGGCGCGCCTCGTACCTTCAGGAACGCGGACAGCGAGGCGATCGACATCGTGCCGATACGGCCATCGACTGGAATGTCGGGATAGTCGGACGCCTGCCGGTTCATCACGTTCAGCACGCGCTGCAGGAAAGTGCCGGGCACGCTCGTGCCCATGTTCACGCCGGTGTCGAACAGCTCGGCCGCCAGATTGGGCGCCAGATCAGCCACGCGAGCAAGGCCCGGTTCTTCCCAATAGCGCTTGCGGTAGATTTCCACCGCGATCGGGCGCGGCATCGTGCGCATGTCGCCCGTGTAGCCATAGGCCCGCGCCACGGCCTGGCTGATGCCCCAGCATGTGGGGCCGCCACGGTCATCGGGGTGGAAAGCATAGCGCCCCTCCACCCCGATCGTGCGATCGATGATCTTCTGAACATTCGCGCTCATGGCGGCCCCCGATCCAAAACCGGGCTGGCAGGCATAGATGCCGCCGGCCCTTCGATGGGGGGACATTGGCCTTCTGAGGTGGACAAAAGAATGCCCGCCGAAGCGGGCATGAAATCAAAACAGGTTTAGTTGCCGGTCGTGTTTGGCTGAACCTGGCCGTTCTGGCAAGTCCTGCTCTCGGCCAAACAGCTTCTCGACGCCATTCTCGGTAATGCCCAGCTTGCGCGCGATAGCCGCGTTGCTCATCCCTACCGCACGGTAGCTCAGCGCGCGTTCCCGGCGGGCAAGCGGAACCCGGATTGTTGCAGGCGCCATCGCGCGGCTGAGCTTGTCGGCCATGATCCGCCCAACCGCTTGGACCACTTCGCTATCATCGCGAAACGAGTAGCTAACATAGACGCGCGTTCCACCCAGTGCCTCGCAAAAGCGCACATATCCTTCCATGCCCAGGATACCCTGCAGCTGGATCGTGAGGCGGAACTCGCCCATCAGCCTTGGCCTTGTGTCTTGCGGGCGAGCAGGCGCGCGTGGCCGTGGCGGCTGTCCTCTTCATGAACAGTCACGACCACAGCGTCGCGGATGAGGAACACCATGCCGCCCGAAAGCACGATGAAATCTTCCACTTCCATCGCTGCACCCACCTGAAACGCCCGATCAAGCGCATTCGCCAGCATCGCACGCACCTGCTCGACATCGACGGCACCCGATCGCTGCAACCAACGGAACACGGCGTGATCCGAAACGTGCAGCGCGGCGGCTTTGCGGTTCTCGGCCATCAGTGAAACCACCCGGCAGCAAACGCTACCCCTACTGCAAAGCTGCACAGGATCAGCCCGCACTGGCGAAGCGCACGGATGCGACGAACATGCTCGCGGCGATCGGCACCGCCCAGCGCTGGCCGCCGCAGCCAGTCGAGCGAAGGCCCGAAAGAGCTTTTCTGGTCGAACGGCCCGATCATACCGCCATACCCGCGCCGGGGCCTCCCATCTTGCGCAGCTTGCCGCCCAGGGCAGATGCGAGCGCCTGATAGTCTTCGGCTGTCCAGGGCCGCTCCCGACCGTTCTCGATCCGGCACAGCTTTTTCGCGGCATCGTGCAGCGCCCAGTCAGCGGGCACGACACCACGGTCTTTCAGCTTGATCAGGATCGCGCTGCACAGCGACGCCTGCAACGTGATTGGTTCGAGCCGCTTGCTGGTGCAGCGGTCATGCTGCAGCCAGCCATGCCGCTCGCCCATGCTCTTGAGCGCCTCGATCAGCCGGAATGCATCGGACTGGCGCGCCCACACCAGGCGTTCGCATTTGAGCTGCCGCTTGGCGAACGCTTCCAGGGCTGACTCGGCTGCGTTGTGAACGGCGCCCAGATGATAGAGCGAAACCCACAACGCACGGGCCTTCTGCGCCATGGGATGCGCTGCGGCACGGGCGCTCGGCAAGGGCTTGAAGCCCTTGCCCTTGAGCCATTCCAGGATGCGATGCAGTTGGTTGTCGGTGCACTCGGTCAGGCTGAGCCTGCCCGATGCATCGAACACGCCTTGGCGGTAATCATCCTCGTTCATCCCCAGTTGCTTCCGCGCGATCTGGATTTTCGCGATCATCGAGCGGCGGCCCTGTGTAGTGCGGTCGAACTGAGCTTTCGGCACCCGTTTAGTTGCGGACATTGATGTCCTCCTCGGTCAGATAGAAGCGGGCCAGAAGCCACCGGCAAGCCGTGCCGAACTCCCGATCACGCAGCCGCAGGTAGATGGCCTTGCGATGCAGGTTGATCACTGTGCTGTGATCCAGGCCCCCAAGTACCCGGCCGATCGCCGGATACGACATCGGTCGGGAGGGCAACGCGCGCAGAAGCCACACGACCAGGGCGCGGGCACGCACCAGCGGTTGATGTCGATCGGGCACGAGCAGCGCGGCCGGCTCCACGCCCAGCACTCGTGCAGCCTCGTTGATGACTGGGGCACAAAGCTTCGGCATCATCCGAACCTCCATCCCAGCAGGGTCAGCGTGATCGCCAGTACCGATGCGGCTAACACGGCGCCACGCAATACAAGGTCCATACGCGATGCTGGGGCTTCATGCTCCACCAGGATGGGGACTACGGATGCGGCCTCGCGCATGACACGTGCAGTCATCATCTCGACAGCCGTCACGATAGAGTCAGGGTGGTTCTGGGCCATTTCCCAATCGATCATCAGTGATGAGCGTGTCCCAGACAGCGGCGTGGTTACACGGCCCACGATCTCAACCCCTGCACTGTTGATCTGCAACGATACCTGCCGTTGCGGCATGGTCGCATCATCGGCCATGCTGGCCGCGCGGATCAGTTGCGTGATCATGCTGCCACCATGCGAACGTCGAGTTCGCCCCAGGCTCCGCGCACGTGATCGATGCCGAGTTCCTTGCCTTGCGAGGCCGCGATCATCCGCGCCAGTTTCAGCGTCTTGGTGCCGTTGCGCAGCCCGCCGAGCTTGCCGCAGATTTCCTGTAGCTCGGCCCGGATTTCCGCGTTCGTGATCAGCCAGGCATCAGCCATGGCATCCACGTCGGCCGGGAAAGGCAGGCGCAGTTGCAGCTTCATCGACAGGCGGCTGTAGAGCTGGGCATACTTCGAGAGCTGCTGCAAAATTCCGACGTTGCCGAAAAAGGCGATGCCCACGACACCCTTGTCGAACCAACTGCGGACTTCCTCGATCGATGCTTTGCTCAGATGCTGCGCCTCGTCGATGATCAGCAGGGGCTGGGTCAGCTTCTTGAACTGCTCGCGGATCTGGCGCGACATGTCATAGGTGCCGCCGGAAGGAACCTCGCCCAGCGCTGCGAGGATCATCTTCAACAGATTGTTGGGGCCGCCGGCCGACTCGGGCACTTCGACGTGGAAGACGTTGGAATACGTCCCCGTGTAGTGTTCGGCCGTCGAGGTCTTGCTGCAACCAGCTTCGAGCGCGGCAGCCACCATTTCCCCGCTCTGCGCAAAGGCCAGCATGCGTTCGAGGCGCCCGGTCGTTTCGGTTTCATAGAAGCCCGGCACTTCCGGCAGTTCCGTGGCCAGTTCGGCCTGCTGGGCCAGAGATTGGCGGAAACGCTCGACCTTCTCCGCGATCGGCAGCTCGCGACCGGTGTAGCGATTGGCGCCGAACAGGCTGATCGTGCCCTGCGCCACGCCCGTGCGCTTCGCCAGCATCGCCCAGCTCATCTCGGTCTGTGCGCGATACCCGGCCAGCCACTGGCGCTGCTCCTCGATAAACTGGGTCTGTTCTGCGGTAACTTCCATGGTAGGCAAATCCTGTCTCTGTTGTGGGGACAGGTGCGCGGGCGCAGTTTCCTAGGCCGGCCCGCGCACCTTCTTCATTTCACCAGCCTGGGTTTGGGCAGGGCGGCGAAAACTTGGGCAGTCGCAGGGCTCACGGTCTGGGCAGGCTTGGGCGCAGCGACTGATTTGCGAGGGATGTGAGCGCGCACGGCGGCCGGCTCACCGACTTGCGGCGCCGGGCTCACCGGAAGGCCCGCCTTGATCCGGGCCACTTCGGCCGGCTCGATCAGATCGAGCGCCTCGGCATGCAGCTTGGCCATCTTGGCCACATGCGCGCGCCGGTTCGAGACGATCCTGGAGCCGCCGGTATCCTTGAAACCGTTGTCATAGAGGATCGGCGCGGTGAACAGGAATGCACCGTCCTCGCCATAGATATGAACTTCCGTGTGCAGATCGTCAGGATCGAACCGCACGGTCACATACTTGCCCGCGATCTCGCGGCATTCCAGCGACCAGTAACGGTTTCCGAGCAGGCTGATTTCGCCGTTCTTGCTGTCGCCGCGCTTGCGCTCCACTGCCAACAGGCTGTCGCGCAGTTGCTGCCGCGTCGGCTTCTTGATCGTCGCCTGTGCCCAGCCTTCGGCAAAGACCTGGTCAAAGCTGCGCCCGTGATAATCGCGGCCCGTGCGGCCTTCACGCGCGTTGTGCTCAGCAATCTCACGATCGACGAAGGCGCAGAATTCATCCCAGGGAATGGCCCGGCTGCCCCGGTTGGCCGGCTTGTTGACGGGCGAATTGCCGGTATAGGCGCCATCCATTTCGGCGGCCTTGGCAATGTAGTTGCACAGGTCGCCCCAGGCGCGCTCGATCGGCTTGGCCTGGCCATGGAAGGGCGTTGCCCAGTGGATGTTTACGCCCAGGTCCACCAGCAGCCCTTTCGGGTCTTCCGGCAGGATTTTGAAGCGGTAGCGAGTCAGCGCGCCACCCGTCAGCCACTTGGCGGCAAAGCCCCGGCCATTGTCCAGGATGATGTCCGACGGGATGCCCCAGTTGCGGATAAGGTCGGCAAAAACCAGGCGCACCGTGCCCGCACTTTCGCTCACTCCCACGCGCCAGGAGAGGATTTTGGAGCTGCGAATATCCTGCAACGCCACCAGCGTCGGCCGCATCGGCTTCTTCGTGTCCGGGTGCTGCACTTGCACGTCGAACACGTGGCCGTCGATGTTGAGCCACTCCATCACCTGAATATCGTCCACCGTGCGGCGGATCGACGGCACGTGGCGTTCCAGCGCATCGGCGCCTTCGCGCATCAGGATCACGACATAGGGGTCGATCTCGCGCGCGATGCGGCGCTGGAACGCTTTCACGCTCGGCAGCTCCACACCCATCTTCTTGGCCTGGCGCTTCACCACGTTGTAGCTGGCTGCAACCGGCGGTTGGCTCAGTCGCAGCCAGTCTGACTTGAACAATTGCCACAACTCGTCGGGGATTTCGGCTGTCTTGCCGCCACCCTTCCGGCGCGGGGCCAGCACCGGAAGCCAGTCTTTGCGCTCGACGCCAACAATGGCCTTGCACCAATTCCAGACGGTGGCTTGGGTCACATTGTGCTTGTCTGCAATGGCGCGCACGGCAGCGCTCTTGGCCATCTTCATCGTGCCTTGCAGCAAGGTCAGCTCGGTCATGGCGTCGAGCCGCTGCCGCGCCTGTGCCTTCACATGGTCAGGCTGGGCGCCAAACCAGTTCCACAGCGCTTCCGATGGCGATTGCTCTGCAATGTCATCCTCGCTCGCCGCGACGATGCCGCGCCGCGCCAGTTCGGCCTGGGCGACAGCGGGCAGCACCCAGAAATGGAATTCCAGGCCGGCGCCGCGCCCCTTACGCGGGCGGGACAGCAGCTCACCATCCAGAGACCGGCGCTCCGCCCACTGCTCTTCCACCGCGCGGCGCTGCACTGATCGGATTTCAGCAGGCAGGCCCGGCAGGTGCAAGTCGGCCAGTTCTGCCGCCGAAAACCATGCCTTCGGCCCGTTCTGCGGTTGTGCGAATTGCGCCGGATAAATGACTTCCGCTGCGCTCACCTGGCATTCCCCCCACGGATTAGCGGTGCGCTCTGTTCAAGCGCCTTGATTTCGTTCTGGATCGCGCGTGCTTGCTGGCGCAGGTGGCCAAGCCGCGCGGTATTCACTTCCTGGCCGATCAGCACCGACCCGCCGATTTCGCGGATCAGCGGATCCATCAGGTCGAGGCGCGAGGTTACCGCCACCAGGCCAAGGAACCGGCTCATCGGCACCTTGTGATCGGTGCGCGCCCGGCTTGAATAGGCATCGAGCATGGCGCGGCTCACGTCGTCGCACAGCAGAACCGACATTTCGGCGGCGATCACTTCGCGTGGGCGCCCATCGCTGGCGATGATCTGGCCAACCGTCGCACAGATGCGCTCTTCCAAGCCCGCCAGTGCGGCCGGGCCGGTGGCCAGGCTGGGCGTGTCCAGGCTGAACGCCAACTGGTCGGGATGCGAGCGCGCCTTAACCACGGGCCACCGCGCCAGCACTGCGCCAGCTAGGATCGTAATAGACCTCTGGCTCGAAATCGATCGGGCAGTTTCTGGTGACCGGATAGACCCACGCGCTACCGTTCCAGCGTACCAGCGCCATAGTCTGGCTGCGCTTCACCAGCATCGAGCCATTGTTTTTGGCTGCGGCATCAATGGGCCACCATTCGAGGCTGGCGGTGCGGCTCATCGGGCGCATCCATGCCATTGGATCAGTTGCACTGCGTCGGTTGGCACATGACACCGGTCGAGCGAAGACACGCGATCAATGCGCTGATCATCAACCAGCATGACAACCGTCAACAGCAGCGTGATCAGCGCGCAACCGATCAGGTTCAGGATCAGGCCGGCCCAGCGCATCATGCCACCGGCTCCTGATCGTCGAGCACTGCGTCGACCATGCCATCGCGCACCACGATATCGATCAGCATCTGCACCAGTTTGGTAGGCATGATGCCGCGCGCATCGGCATGAGGCTTCAGCGCGGCGATCGTCTGGATGCCCAAATAGACCTGCTGTGGCTTGTCATAGGAGAACGATTTCGTCCTATGCTTCGTGGCGATGATCGCCGCTGAGGTCACGTCCTTCGGCT
>Ga0075011_10001857_pt1 | contig 11446 bp, 9 predicted proteins | sample TARM_MetaG_T_14_FD_72354 | JGI IMG/M metagenome (GOLD analysis project Ga0075011, IMG submission 72354) | Freshwater microbial communities from Pennsylvania, USA, analyzing microbe dynamics in response to fracking - TARM_MetaG_T_14 | ecosystem: Environmental > Aquatic > Freshwater > River...
CTTTAATACAAGTATCTTTTTAAAATTAATCAACTGATAATTCAAAAATAAACTTTCTTAAATAATATTGAAAGACATGATATAATAAATTAAAAGTTGTGAAGGAGATAAGAATATGGAATATGAATTATTAAAAATACTTCTTAGTGAAGAAATACATACCGAAGATATGCTTATGGAAAAATTAAATATAAATGAAGATGATTTGGAAAGTCTAATGATTAAATTAGAGTCACTAGGGTTTTTAGAAGAAAATAATCATTATTTTGAAAGTACCTGTGATAATTGTAATAAAAATGGAAATTGTGCGACTGAACCCTATGAGCCGAGTAAAAAAGTAAAAAAAATTAGGGTAATTACCCCGAAGGCTTTAAGTTTTTTTAATTAAGTTAAACAAAAGGCGAGTAAAAAACTCGCCTACCTTTTTTAGTCATTAAAAATTCCTGTTGACAAATATCTTTCTCCTGTATCCATTAAAAAAATAAGTATCTTTTTCCCTTTATTTTCTGGTCTATTTGCTATTTCTAGTCCAGCATGTAAACTAGCTCCAGAAGAAATTCCTACTAAAACACCTTCTTTTCTAGCTAAATCCTTTGCCCCCTTAAAAGCATTTTCATTAGATACCTTTATAATTTCATCATAAATATTACTGTTTAATACCTTTGGCACAAAACCTGCTCCAATACCTTGTATTTTATGTGGTCCAGCATTACCACCAGATAAAACTGGAGAATCTTCAGGTTCAACTGCTACCACTTTAATATTAGGGATTTTATCTTTTAAAACTTCACCTGTTCCAGTAATACTTCCACCTGTTCCTACCCCACTTATAAAATAATCCAATTCCCCATTAAAATCTTCTATAATTTCTAAGGCCGTTGATTTTCTATGTGTTTCTGGGTTAGCAGGATTTTCAAATTGCTGTAAAATCAAAGAATTTTTATATTCATTTTTTAATTCATAAGCCCTATCTATAGCACCTTTCATTCCCTTTGCTCCTGGTGTTAATACTAATTCTGCACCATAAGCTTGTAATAGACTTCTTCTTTCCATACTCATAGTATCTGGCATTACAAGTATCAGTCTATATCCTTTTGATGCTGCTACCATTGCTAGCCCTACTCCAGTATTACCACTAGTAGGTTCAATTATTACAGAATCCTTATTTAATAAGCCTTTTTCTTCGGCATCTAAAATCATATTCTTAGCAATCCTATCCTTAACACTTCCTCCAGGATTAAATGATTCTAATTTAACATATACTTCTGCTCCAGTATTATTTGTTTGATTTAGTTTAACTATTGGTGTATTTCCTACTAATTCCAAAATATTTTCATAAATTTTCCCCATATTTTTACCCCCTATTTTTATATATAATACATTAAAACTTGATTTTCATTATGCTTTATAATTAAGTCTTCTAAACTTAAATTTTCTAAAAAATTTTCTAAATTTTTATTATAAGCTTTCCATACATATTTATTCAAAGTATTTTCAATAGTATTATTTTCATTATTTTCTTCTAAACTACAGTATAAATCTTTTTCTAAAAGCTCAAAAATTTCTCTTAATTTAATATCCTTGGGATGTTTTGCAAAAATATAACCACCACCAGCACCCTTTATACTTTTTATAACTCCACCTTGTTTTAAACTATTAAAAATTTGTTCCAAATATCTTACAGAAATATTTTCCTTTTCTCCAATTTCTTTTATAGAAACTTTATCTTCAGTATTTTTCAAACCCATATAAAGTAAAGCTCTTAGTCCATACTTACTTTTTGTTGAAAGCATAATTTCACCTCAATTCCTAGTTATCCTATAGTTATACAAGTATTTTATAACATAGTTTATCTTTTTAGTCAAGTAATAGTTTGTTCTTTTTCAAAAAAGAAGCCTATAATTTATTTTATTTTTGTCTATATACACTTCTACCTTATCTATTAAAAGGCTTTTATCTTTTGTAATAAGATAAACCTCTGCATTATCTCCTTCCATATTTTCCTTAGATATAATATTCTTAAAATTATATTTCTTATTTAGCTTAGTCAAATCATCTTTAGGAACAAATTCTTTTAAAACTATTGTTTTATATTTTGGGAAATATACATATTCATTATTTTCTATTATTCTATAAGGAAATATAGGATAAATTAAAAACATCAAACTTATTATTCCTAAGATATAATATTTTTTAAAGTTTTGAAATTTTGGTATTAGTAAAATACCAATTATAAGTAATATAAAAATAAAATTCGGAACCTGTCTATTTAGGTCTATGGACATATAATTTATATTTTCAACAAAATTTAAAAATACAATTAATACATCATAAATAAATTCTAATAAATACCTAAGTAAAAAACTTAGATTTATATAGGCTAAAAAAACATTAATATAGATAAGCATGATTAGTATACTCCCTATAAATACAGCAAAAATATTGCTTATAAAGGCTAATATTGGTAAATTATAAAAATAATAAATAAAAATTGGACTTAGGCATACTTGAATAAAAAAACTAAAAGATAATAAATCCAAATAAGGGTTTTTACTTTTTCTAAAAACATATAATATAGCAAAAAGAGCCAAATATGACATTTGGAAAGCTATATTATGTATCAAATAATAATTTAAATTTAAAGAAATAATAAGTGCTATGGCTAAACTCTTTTTATTATCACTTTTATCCAAAAATATTTTTGATAGTAAGAATATAAATGCCATAATATATGCTCTTTGTATTGATGGGGAATAAGCTAATATATACACATAAAAAGATAAAATTATTAAGCTTAAAATATATCTAAATTTATAAGATATCGGTAAAAATGAAAATATAAAAATAAAAATCCCAGTAACTAATCCTATATGTAAACCTGATATTGCCAAAAGATGTGCAGAACCTGTAGTTTTAAACAAATTCATAACAGCACTAGAAATTTTACTTCTATCTGCTAGAACTACACCAAAAGCAAAGGCTTCTAAATCTATATTATAATTAGTTTTTTCTATTTGTTTTTTTATATTATTTATAAATTTATTAGACAAAGTATCTTCTACCCTAAGTACCTCGCCCTTTACATAATAATTATTGTAGTATTCATTCAATTCTTCTATTCTAATCCTTAAAACATATTGACCTTCTAGATTTTTTAAAATATTATCACTAATATAGTATTTTTTATTGATGTTTTTATATTTAGTTCCAGCTATTTCCCCTCTACCTTCTATAACATTCACTCTTAAATCATATATTTTATTCAACTGTAAATCTTCAAACTTATTAAAAACAGGATAAAAAAGTCCCAAAGACAAAAAAAATAGTAAGAAATACTTACTTTTATCTACTATATATACATACAAAAAAACTAATAAAAAAATGCTTAGATTTAAAATAAAGGGTATTTTTATTTGTGAATAAGTAAGTGATGAAATTATCGTTATTAATGCAATTTTTTCATAAACTTTCATTTAACTCCCTTCAAATAATTTTTTATTTATTATTTTAGATAAAAGTCATAAATTTCCTTTTTTATTTTTAAAAAAAATATTTTATTAGAAATTTTACAGAACTTTATTATTCAAATTAAAGTTAGTTCACAAAAAATTTTTGTTTTTATTTTTTATATAAGCCCTTATTTTTTATTTGATTTTATTGAAAAAAAACAGTCCTTTTATTCCTTTAAAAGAACAAAAAAAACTTTTTTGGTATTAAAAAGTTGACAAGTCACCAAAAAAGAAGTATACTTCCTCTATAAAACAACTTATTTCAATAAATAAATAAAGTTGAAAATTATTAAAAAGGTGGATACAAATGGAAGGTTTAAGAGGAAGTTTTAAACTGATGAAACAATTAAATATTTCAATGGTTTTAGAATTAATTAGAAAACAAGGTCCTATTTCTAGATCTGAAATAGCTGAACTTACTAAATTAACTCCTGCAACTATATCAAACATTAGCAAAGAATTATTAAATATAGATTTTATAAAAGAAACTAGCTTGGGAGAATCAACAGGTGGAAGACCTCCTGTAATGCTTGAATTAAATCCTGAGGCTGCCTTTGTTATTGGAATTAACTTAGGACCTGGAAATATAGAAGGCGTTATAACAAATATAGAAGGAAAAATTATTAGAAAAACTGTAGTAAAATTAGGAAGGGTAGAAGCTCAAGTTGTGGTAGATACTATTAAAGCTATTATAAAAGAGATTATATCCGATGTTGCTATTCCAAAGGAAAAAATCATTGGAATAGGAATGGCTGTTCATGGAATAGTAAATTCACAAACTGGAGTTTCAGAATATGCACCTTTTTATGACTGGAAGCATTTACCTTTAAAAGAAATGATAGAAAAAGAATTTGATATTCCAGTGCTTATAGATAATGATGTTAATGCTATGGCACTTGCTGAGAGCTGGTTTGGAATAGCAAAATCCATTCCAAATTTTGTAACTATCTTTGTTGGAAATGGTGTTGGTTCTGGAGTTATTATACAAAATTCCACTTATTATGGTGTAAGTTATAGTGCTGGTGAAGTTGGTCATATTGTTGTTGAAAATAATGGTCCTCTTTGTAGCTGTGGAAATCACGGATGCCTAGAAAGCCTTATTTGTGATACTAGTATGCTTGCCAAATATCAAAAACTAGTTAAAGATGGAAAAATTAAAGAGGAACAAAATATTAATAGTCTAACTATTAGTAATGTTTATAAAAGTGCTAAGGATGGCAATATAGAAGCCGTACATTTGGTAGAGGAAGCTGGAAAATATCTAGGCATTGCCATTGCAAATCTAGTAAATATTTTAAATCCAACTTTAGTTGTTATTGCTGGAGAAATAACTCAAGCATCTGATTTATTAATAAAAGAAGTTAAAGCTACTGTTAATCGTTTTGCTCTTAAAACTATTGCTGAAAATACAATAATTATGCCATCAGCACTAGAAAATAACGCTGCTTCTTTAGGAGCTGTTAGTCTAATATTAAAAGATTTTTTTAAGGGTAAATCCTTATAAATGAGTAAATAATTAATAAAATTAAAGTTTTTAATGTATATAGGTTATATATGTTAAACAAATAAAATAAGGGAGGAACATTTTATGAAAAAAGTTTTTAGTGTTTTAATGGCAAGTTCTTTATTTTTCAGTATGGCTACAAAATCAGAGGCATTCTTTTTCAAAAGAAAACCTAAAGAAACAAATATTGGAGTTACTATCTACAAATACGATGATAATTTCATGGCTCTAGTTAGACAGGCACTTGATAGAGCTGGTAATAATGTAGATGGAATAAACTTACTAATGAATGATTCACAAAACGACCAATCTAAACAAAATGACCAAATAGACGTTTTACTTTCAAAAGGAGTAAGTGCTCTAGCTATAAACTTAGTTGACCCTGCTGCTGCACAAACTGTAGTTGAAAAAATTAGAAAAGATAAAACTCCTATAGTTTTCTTCAACAAAGAACCTCATCAATCAGTTTTAGACAGCTATGAACATGCATACTATGTTGGAACTGAATCAAAAGAAGCTGGAATAATACAAGGTGAACTGATTGCAAAGCATTGGAAAGTTAATCCTCAATGGGATTTAAATAAAGATGGTGTTTTACAATATGTTTTATTAAAAGGAGAACCTGGACATCCAGATGCTGAAGCTAGAACAGAATATGTAATCAAAAGACTTAATGAATTAGGAGTAAAAACTCAAAACTTACATTTAGATACTGCTATGTGGGATACTGCTATGGCTAAAGATAAATCAGAAGCATGGTTATCTGGACCAAATAGAGACAAAATAGAAGTTTTTATATGTAATAATGATGGAATGGCATTAGGAGCTTCTGAATCTTTAAGAGCTGCTGGAAAAAGTCATATACCTGTTTATGGAGTTGACGCCTTAGCTGAAGTTCTAGTTAAAATAGAAGCTGGAGAAATTCAAGGAACTGTACTAAATGATGCTGTAAATCAAGGACAAGCTACTTTTGACTTAGCAAATAATCTTGCTAATGGTAAAGGAGCTCTTGAAGGTACAAAATGGAAATTAGACAAAAAAGCAGTTAGAGTTCCTTATGTTGGTGTAGATCAAGATAATTTAAAAGATTTTAAATAATTAAAATAATTACAGGGGTACTTTATAGTACCCTTTAGATTAAATAGAGGAGTTACTGTCATGAATAAAACTTTAGAGGATAATTATATTCTAGAAATGATAGATGTAGTAAAGGAATTTCCTGGAGTTAAAGCCTTGGATGGCGTTAATTTAAAAATAAGACCTCATTCTGTTCATGCTTTAATGGGTGAAAATGGTGCAGGAAAATCAACTTTAATGAAGTGCTTATTTGGAATTTATAACAGAGATTCTGGGCAAATACTTTTAAATGGAGAAGAAATAAATTTCTCTTCTTCAAAAGAAGCTTTGAATCATGGTGTTTCTATGGTTCACCAAGAATTAAATCAAGTACTTCAAAGAAATGTTATGGATAATATTTGGCTTGGTAGATACCCTAAAAAAAATGGTTTTATTGATGAAAACAAAATGTATGAAGATACAAAAGAAATTTTTGAAAATTTAGATATACATGTTGATCCTAGAGTTAAAGTTGCAAGTCTGTCCGTTTCAGAAATGCAAATGGTAGAAATAGCAAAAGCTGTATCATATAACTCGAAAATTATCGTTATGGATGAACCAACTTCATCTCTTACAGAAAAAGAAGTGGCTCATTTATTCAAAATAATAAACAAGTTAAGAGAAAAAGGTTGTGGAATTGTATATATATCACATAAAATGGAAGAAATAACTGAAATTTCTGATGATATAACTATTTTAAGAGATGGTAAATGGATAGATACACGAAGCGTATCAGAATTAACAACTAACGAAATAATTAATATGATGGTTGGTAGAGATTTAACTCATAGATTCCCTGAAAAAGACAATCATTCAGGAGATGTTATTTTAGAAATAAAAGATTTAACTTCTAAAAGTCAACCTTCCATAAAAAATATTACATTTGACTTGCATAAAGGTGAAATTTTAGGTGTTGCTGGTCTAATGGGTGCCAAAAGAACTGATATTGTTGAAACAATATTTGGAATTAGACACAAAGAAAAAGGGAAAATAATACTTCATGGCAAGGAGATTGAAAATAAAGATCCTCACGAAGCTATAAATAATGGCTTTGCCTTAGTAACAGAAGAAAGAAGAGCTACAGGAATTTTTGGAGAACTAAATATACAATTTAATTCTGTTATAACAAATATAAAAAAATATCTTAGTCCATATAAACTTCTTGATAATAAAGCAATGTATAAAGATACTGACTGGGTTATTAAAAGTATGAGAGTAAAAACACCTTCTCAAGAGACTAATATTGCAAATTTATCTGGTGGTAATCAACAAAAAGTTATACTTGGGAGATGGCTGTTAACTGAACCAGAAATTTTAATGCTTGATGAACCTACTAGAGGTATTGATGTAGGAGCTAAATTTGAAATTTATCAATTAATGATAGAACTGGCAAAGAAAAATAAAGGTATAATTATGATTTCGTCTGAAATGCCTGAACTATTAGGGGTTACAGATAGAATTTTAGTTATGAGTAATGGTCAAGTAGCAGGAATTGTAAATACCAAGGAAACTAGTCAAGAAGAGATTCTAAAATTAAGTGCTAAATATTTATAGTGAGGAGTGAAAAAAGTGAATATTCAAAAAAAAGAAGTACAAAAATTTGTAATAAATAATGCTCTATATGTTGTTCTATTTTTACTTTTGTTAATTATTATAATGAAAGAACCAAGTTTCTTAAATATAAGAAATTTTAAAAACGTATTAACTCAATCTTCAGTTAGAGTTATTATTGCTCTTGGAGTTGCAGGAATAATTGTAACTCAAGGAACAGATTTATCAGCTGGTCGTCAAGTTGGATTTTCGGCAGTATTAGCTGCTACCTTATTACAAGCTACAACTAATGTTAATAAAGTTTTTCCTAACTTGGGAGATATACCAATTCCAGTAGTTATATTAGCAGTTATGCTGTTAGGTGGACTTTTAGGTCTTATAAATGGTGTAATTGTAGCAAAATTCAATGTAACACCTTTTATTGCTACCTTAGGTACAATGATTATGGTTTATGGTGCAAATTCATTATACTATGATTATGTTGGTGCTACTCCTGTATCTGGTTTTGTTTCTAGATATAGCAATTTTGCTCAAGGTTCTTTAGAATTTCTTGGTTTAGACATACCTTATTTGATTATATATGCTTGTCTTTCTATTGCCTTCATGTGGGTTTTATGGAATAAGACTATCTTTGGTAAAAACTTATTTGCTGTAGGTGGAAACCCAGAAGCAGCTACTGTATCTGGTGTTAATGTTACTAAAACTCTAATTAAGGTATATGTTTTATCAGGTATTTTTTATGCCTTAGGTGGTATGTTAGAAGCAGGAAGAATAGGTAGTGCGACGAATAACTTAGGTAACATGTATGAATTAGATGCCATTGCTGCCTGTGTTGTTGGTGGAGTGTCATTTAGTGGTGGAGTTGGAAGTGTTCCTGGTGTTGTAATTGGTGTTATTATCTTTACCGTTATAAACTATGGTCTAACTTATATTGGTGTTAATCCATATTGGCAATTTATAATCAAAGGTTTTATAATTATAGCTGCCGTTGCTCTTGACACTATGAAACATTCAAAGAAAAAATAATATATTGCAAAAGGCTAAATTATTCTACAAAGAATTTTTTAGCCTAAAGTTTTTATCTGCTAATTGAAGGAAAGAATATCTGTAGATAAAAAATTGTCTAATAGCAAGAATTCAATTTATAAGGTAGGTGATTAATATTAAAATCAAAACAAAATTATTATCTGGTTTTTTTATTGTTTTTTTAGGATTTTTAGGGATTTTCTATAATATTTCAAAAAATACAAAGGTATTTATAGAAGAAGCTGAAACTATAAACAGAAATATTAATACTATGAATAGAATTTCAGATGAAAATATAATCATCAGTAATGTTCAAGCTTCTATTAGTCAACTTTTTTTTGTTACTAGTGCCTTTAGTGATTTTGATGAAAAAGATGTTTATGACTTAAATTTAAATTTTGAATCAAGTGTAGGAAATTTGATTAATATATCAGAACAAATTGGCTTGAGAAGTACATTAAATTTAGTAATCGAACCTTTAAAAAATCATATTGATGAGCTAATCAAAAAAAATAAAGAAGAAAGCCAACTAATTAATAAATTAAATATACTTGAAAAGGATTTTGATACTGCTATTCAAACTAAAAATATTGATAAAATAAGCAAGATACAAAAAGATATTGAGCTTATAAATAATTCAATAAAATTATCTAGAGAAGAACAAAAAAATATCTTTATTAATCAAGTATTAATAAGCCTTGATTCTATTAATAAATCACTAACTCCTTATATAACTAATAAAAATCGTGAAAATGTATGGACTATTGATTCAATTGCAAGTATTACAAAATCAAATGAAGAATTAATTAAAGAATCCTATGCAAAAAATTCACTTTATATTGTATTTGTATTTATATTTTCATTAATAGTAATGTTTTTTATACTGAGAAGTGTTACAAAACCTATAACAGAATTAACTCTTATTGGAGAAAAATTAAATAAATTAAATTTAAATGTTAATTTCCCTAGTAAAGTTTCTAAAGATGAAACTGGAAAATTAACAAGAGCTTTTCAGTCTATGACTGAAACTTTAAAAGATACAATTAATAATATTAGCAAAATTTCCAATAAAGTAAAAACTGGTTCTCAAGATGTTTCTGATTCAGCATTAAAAACAGCTGCTACCACAGAGGAATTATCTGCTACTATTAATAATATATCTGATTCAATTAGTTTGTCTGCTGATAATATGAATAAAACTGATTCCAAAATAAGAAGTATTTCTGATAGTTTTAATAGAATTACTGACTTGTTAGAAGAATTGAGTATTACTAATCAATCTACTTTGGAAGATACTAAAAATGAAAAAAAGAATATTATTACAAGTTTAGATGAAATAAAAGAAGTTGGTAAGGAAATCCAAAATAGCACCAGTGAAATTCTTTTGTTAAATTCCTTGTCTGAAGAAATTAATAATTCTGTTAATGAAATCTATAAAATAACAGACCAAACTAATATGCTTGCACTAAATGCTGCAATTGAAGCTAGTAGAGCAGGTGAAGCTGGAAAGGGATTTGCAGTAGTTGCTGATGAAATTAGAACCCTTGCACAAAGTTCAAAAAATACAGCTGAAAATATAGAGAAAAAAGTAAATTCTATTTCGGATAAAATTAAATTAAATGTAAGTATTGCTAATAATAACACCACCAAGCTAGAAAAAGTTAATGGTAGTATTGGAACACTTATATCTACTATTGAAGGTGTTGTTTTCTCATTTGAAGATTTAATAAAAAATTTAGATGGTATTAAAAATAATATTGGTGAACAAAAAAATGAATTATCTGATTTATCAGACACATCTATGGAAGTTAATTCTTCATTAAAGGAAATAGAAGACAGAATAAAGGAAATAGATACAGCTATCTTATCCACTGCTGAAATAATTAGTTCTCTAGGAGAGAATGCAAGTGAATTAGCAGATAGTTCAAGAGATTTAGATAATATGTTAAAGGTATTTAGCTAATACCTTTAGCTAATTATAACTTAATAAAAATATTTAACAAAGTAGGTGTCTTATGTTTGAAAACATTGAATTTAAAGGTTTAGATGCAATAAAATATAGTAATGAGTTTGTAGAACTTATAATTATTCCAAGTTATGGTGGAAAACTAGCTTCTATGAAAAGCAAGTTGAGTAAGAGAGAATTTCTTTTTCAAAGTAAGGAAGATAAGCTAAAAATACCTACTTATGCTAGTAGTTTTAGTGCTTACGATTCTAGTGGCTTTGATGAAGTTTTTCCTACTATTGATGCTTGTCCTTACCCTGATGGTCTTAATAAAAATAAACTAGTTCCAGACCATGGGGAAGTTTGGGCTATGCCTTGGAATTATCAAATAGAAGAAAATACAATTAAACTTTGGGTAGAAAGTAAAAATTTTTCATATATTTTAGAAAAACAAATAAAATTAGAAAAAAATTCTGTAAATTTTACTTACACGCTTAAAAACTTATCTGAAAATGATAATTTTAAATTTATTTGGACTCCCCATGCACTTTTAAATGGCAACGAATCTACTAAAATAATTGTACCTAAATATTTAGATAAGATAATTAGCGTAGAACACAGTAGCCAACATCTTGGTTCTTGGGGAAGTATACACTCTTATCCCTTAACTAAGTCTATAAAAACAAATAATATTTTAGATTTATCAAAATTAGAAGATAAAAGTACCAATAACTGTGAAAAATTTTATTTTTTAGATAAACTTAAAGAAAATGATTATTGTGGCGTAGATTATAC
>Ga0075011_10001858_pt1 | contig 11444 bp, 12 predicted proteins | sample TARM_MetaG_T_14_FD_72354 | JGI IMG/M metagenome (GOLD analysis project Ga0075011, IMG submission 72354) | Freshwater microbial communities from Pennsylvania, USA, analyzing microbe dynamics in response to fracking - TARM_MetaG_T_14 | ecosystem: Environmental > Aquatic > Freshwater > River...
GGGGGTGGAGGGGCGATCCCCGTCATCGCCCTGACCCCGCGCGGCAAGCCGCTGACCCAGGCCCGCGTGCGCGAACTGGCGGCAGGCCCCGGCGTGATCCTCGTATGCGGCCGGTTCGAGGGGTTTGACGAGCGGATTTTCGAGGGCCGTCAGGTCGAGGAAGTTTCGGTCGGCGATATCGTGCTCTCGGGTGGTGAATGTGCCGCGCTGATGCTGCTCGATGCTTGCATTCGGCTGCTTCCCGGCGTAATGGGCGCGGCTTCCAGCGGGCATGAAGAGTCGTTCGAAAACGGGCTTCTCGAATATCCGCACTATACCCGCCCCCAGGAATGGGAAGGGCGCACGATCCCGCAAGTGCTGCGATCGGGGGATCATGCGAAAATCGCGGAGTGGCGGCAACGCCAGTCCGAGGAAGACACACGGTTACGCAGGCCGGATCTTTGGGAGCGTCATGTCGGCGCTCGGGTCCAGTCTGCCTCTGGCGCGCGGCAAAAAGTGCAGGACGTTTGAAAAATGAACCTGATTCAGCAGCTTGAAGCTGAAGCCATCGCCGAATTCAAGGCGAACAAGACAATTCCCGAATTCCGCGCTGGTGACACCGTGCGCGTTGGCGTGCGCGTCGTTGAAGGCGAACGCACCCGCGTTCAGGCTTACGAAGGCGTGGTGATCGCGCGTTCGAACCGTGGCCTCGGCTCGAACTTCACCGTCCGCAAGATCTCGTTCGGCGAAGGCGTGGAACGCGTGTTCCCGCTCTACTCGCCCAACATCGATTCGATTACCGTCGTCCGTCGGGGCGTGGTGCGTCGTGCGAAGCTGTACTACCTTCGCGGCCGCACCGGCAAAAGCGCCCGTATTGCTGAACGGCGCGATGTCCGCGCCGGCCAGGAGGGCTAAAAGCCCGCGCCGCGACACGGAAAAACCCGTAAAGAGGCGTCCTGGCATACCCGCCAGGACGCCTTTTTGCTGTTCGGGATACCTTTTTTGCCATGCGTCTTGCCTATCTGCTGATTGCAACTGCCCTGGTTTCCGCCCCCCTTGCAGTTCATGCCGCTCCTGCCGGAGATGCCCCGATGACCGCTTCCGCCAAGGTTCCGGGGCTGAGCCTCGAACGCGTGTTTGCCAGCCCTTCGCTCAACGGGCCGACCCCGCGCGGGGTCAAGCTTTCGCCCGACGGGCGCTATCTCACGCTGCTGCGCAACCGCGCCGACGACCGCGAGCGGTTCGACCTGTGGGGCTTCGACCGCCAGAAGGGCACGTGGTCGATGCTGGTCGATTCGCTCAAGCTGTCGTCGGGTCGCGTGCTGAGCGAGGCCGAGAAGATGCAGCGCGAGCGCCAGCGCATCGGCGATCTCAAGGGCATCGTCAGCTATGACTGGGCCAGCGACAGCAAGACGGTGATGGTGCCGCTCGATGGCGAGCTGCTGCTGGCCGGTCTCGACGGCACGGTGCGCAAGGTGGCCGGGATGACCGGGGCCGAGCTGAACCCGCGTCTGGGCCCGCAAGGCGACAGGATCGCCTTCGTGCGCGATTCGCGGCTGTGGGTGGGGCCGGTCGACGGCAAGAGCCCCGCGCGCGCGATCAGCCCCGAGGAAAAGGCTGCGACCGTCCACTGGGGCGAGGCCGAATTCGTCGCGCAGGAAGAACTCTCGCGGATGAGCGGGTTCTGGTGGTCGCCCGACGAAAAGCGTCTGGCGGTCGAGCGTTTCGACGAGAGCGGGGTGGGCGTGGTCACCCGCGCGGCGATCGGCGCGGATGGCACGCGCACCTATGACCAGCGCTATCCGGCGGCGGGCGGCGCGAATGCCGATGTTTCGCTCTGGCTGATGGATGCCGATGGCGGGCATCGCGTGGCGGTCGATCTGGGCGACCGCCAGGACATGTATCTGGGCCGTGTCGATTGGGCCAAGGACGGCAAGACCGTCTATGTCCAGCGGCTGGACCGTGCGCAGACCCGGCTCGACATGCTGGCAGTCGATCCGGCCACCGGCAAGGCGCGCGTGCTGTTCACCGAACAGGCCCGCGCGAAGAGCTGGGTTAACCTTGGCAGCAACTATCGCTTCCTCGACGATGGCAGCCTGATCTGGTGGTCGGAGCGCGACGGGTTCGGTCATCTCTATCGTTTCAAGGATGGCGCCTGGACGCAACTGACCAAGGGTGACTGGGTGGTCACCGATCTGGTCGGTGTCGACGAGAAGGCGGGCCGCGTCTATTTCGCGGGCACGAAGGACGACGTGCTGGCGGGGCAGGTCTATGCGCTGTCGCTCAAGGCGCCGGGCAAGATCGAGCGCCTGACCGATCTGGCCTTTGACAACCACGCCACCATGGACGCCAAGGGGCAGGCGCTGATCGTCACGCGCAGTGGCGATGCACAGCCGCCGCAATCCTATCTGGCCGATGCGACCGGCAAGCGTCTGGCCTGGATCGAGGAAAACCGGGTGGCGGGCGACCATGCCTATGCGCCCTATCTGGCCGCGCATCGCCCGGCCACGTTCGGCACGATTCCGGCCGCTGACGGCACGCCGCTCCACTACATGATGATCACCCCGGTGATGGAGCCGGGCAAGCGCTATCCGGTCTTCACCTATCACTATGGCGGACCGACCGCGAACGTGGTGCACAAGGGCTGGCAGGGGCCGCTCGCGCAGGCGATCGTGGCCAGGGGCTATATCTATTTCGCGCTCGACAATCGCGGCTCGGAAAACCGGGGCGTCGATTTCGGCAGCGCGATCTGGCACGCGATGGGCACGGTCGAGGTCGAGGACCAGTTGGCCGGGGCCCGGTGGCTCAAGCAGCAGGCCTATGTCGACCCCGCGCGGGTGAGCACGTTCGGCTGGTCCTATGGCGGCTACATGACGCTCAAGATGCTCGAAGCGCATCCCGGCGTCTGGGCGGCGGGCATTTCGGTGGCCCCGGTCACCAAGTGGGAGCTGTACGATACCGCCTATACCGAGCGTTATCTGGGCAATCCCAAGGTCGATCCGCAAGTCTACAAGGCGGCGGGCGCGCTGGAGAACACCGGGCGGATCAGCGATCCGCTCCTGCTGGTCCACGGCATGGCCGATGACAACGTGGTCTTCGAGAACAGCTCGGCCCTGATCGCCAAGATGCAGGGCGAGGCCGTGCCGTTCGAGATGATGCTCTATCCCGGCTACACGCACCGCATCAGCGGCCCCAAGGTGAGCCAGCATCTCTACGAGACGATGTTCCGCTTCCTCGACCGCAATGGTGCGGGAACCGCGGGCGCGAATAGCGGAAAATAACAGGTTAGGGGCGGCAAAGCCTCTTTCGCTTGGCTGGTCGGAACCAGCGGTTAAAGAGCGGGCGCGCGATTGGGTGCCTGCGCATGGAGTGAAACTGACATGGGTTATCGGGTTGTAGTGGTGGGTGCTACCGGCAACGTTGGCCGGGAAATGCTCAACATCCTGGCCGAGCGCGAATTCCCGATCGACGAGATCGCGGCGCTGGCTTCTTCGCGTTCGCAGGGCACCGAGATCGACTTCGGCGAGACCGGTCGCAAGCTCAAGGTGCAGAATGTCGAGCACTTCGACTTCACCGGCTGGGACATTGCCCTGTTCGCCGCCGGTTCGGCGCCGACCAAGATCTATGCGCCCAAGGCCGCTTCGCAGGGCTGCGTGGTGATCGACAACTCGTCGCTCTACCGCATGGACCCGGACGTTCCGCTGATCGTTCCCGAAGTGAACCCGGAAGCCATCGACGGCTATACCGCGCGCAACATCATCGCCAACCCCAACTGCTCGACCGCGCAGATGGTCGTGGCGCTCAAGCCGCTGCACGACAAGGCGAAGATCAAGCGCGTCGTCGTTGCCACCTACCAGTCGGTTTCCGGCGCGGGCAAGGAAGGCATGGACGAACTGTTCGAGCAGAGCCGCGCGATCTTCGTGGGTGACCCGGTCGAACCCAAGAAGTTCACCAAGCAGATCGCCTTCAACGTGATCCCCCACATCGACAGCTTCCTCGACGATGGCTCGACCAAGGAAGAGTGGAAGATGGTCGCCGAGACCAAGAAGATCCTCGACCCCAAGGTCAAGGTCGCCGCGACTTGCGTGCGCGTGCCGGTGTTCATCGGCCACTCGGAAGCCATCAACCTCGAATTCGAGGAAGAAATCTCGGCTGCCGAAGCTCAGGACATCCTGCGCGAGGCGCCCGGCGTGATGCTCGTCGACAAGCGCGAGAACGGTGGCTACGTCACCCCGATCGAATGCGTGGGCGACTATGCGACCTATGTGTCGCGCGTGCGCGAGGATTCGACCGTCGACAACGGCCTTGCTCTGTGGTGCGTGTCGGACAACCTGCGCAAGGGCGCGGCGCTCAACGCCGTGCAGATCGCCGAACTGCTGGGCCGCCGCCACCTCAAGAAGGGCTGAGCGCGGAACGCATGAAGAGTGTCCGGGGGCATGGTGCCCCCGGACACCTTTCCGCCTCTCTTTCCGTCATCCCCGCGCAGGCGGGAATGGCGAAGGGTGCCATGGGAATGGCGGGAAGGGGCCATTGGCCCTTCTTTCGGTTCAGCCTGCATTCGCCATTGGCCGGGGGGCCAAGCGATGCTAGGCGCGCGGCCATGATCGTATTTCCCGCCATCGACCTCAAGGGAGGTCAGGTCGTTCGTCTTGCCGAAGGCGACATGGATCGTGCCACTGTCTATGGCGATGATCCTGCCCATCAGGCGCGTTTGTTTGCCGAGGCCGGCTCGCGCTACCTCCATGTCGTCGATCTCGACGGGGCCTTTGCGGGCGAGGCGCGCAACCGCGAGGCGGTGGAATCCATTCTCAAGGCGTTCCCCGGCCATGTGCAGCTGGGCGGCGGCATCCGCAATCCGGTGGCCGTCGACGGCTGGTTCGACTTGGGCGTCTCGCGCGTGGTGATCGGCACGGCGGCGCTGAAAGATCCGCAGTTCGTCAAGGACATGGCCAAGGCCTATCCGGGTGGGATCGTGGTGGCGGTCGATGCGCGCGACGGCATGGTGGCCACCGCGGGCTGGGCCGATGTCTCGGACGTTTCGATCGTCGAGATGGCGCGCCGCTTCGAGGACGCCGGGGTGGCGTCCTTGCTGTTTACCGACGTGGGCCGCGACGGGCTGCTCAAGGGTTGCAACATCGAGGCGACGGTCGATCTGGCGCGGGCCACGCGCCTGCCGGTGATCGCCAGCGGCGGGGTCAAGGGCATTGATGACATCGCGATGCTCAAGGTTCATGAACAGGGCGGCATCGAAGGCGTGATCACGGGCCGCGCGCTCTATGACGGGCGACTCGATCTGGCCGCCGCGATCGCCATCGCCGAAGCCTGATTTGTGAAAGAGGCCCAGCCATGACTGTTCGCGTCCGTGTCATTCCCTGCCTCGACGTGGCCGAGGGCCGCGTGGTCAAGGGCGTCAACTTCGTCGACTTGCGCGACGCGGGCGATCCGGTCGAACAGGCGCGCGCCTATGATGCCGCCGGGGCCGACGAGCTGTGCTTCCTCGATATTTCGGCCACCCACGAAGGGCGCGGCACGCTGCTCGACGTGGTCGCGCGCACGGCCGAAGTCTGCTTCATGCCGCTGACCGTGGGCGGGGGCGTGCGCGCCGTGGAAGACGCGCGCGCGCTGCTGCTGGCTGGCGCCGACAAGGTGGCTGTCAATTCCGCCGCCGTCGCCCGGCCCGAACTGGTGCGTGAAATCGCCGAGAAGTTCGGGGCGCAATGCGTGGTCGGCTCGGTCGACGCGCGGCGCGTGGCGCCCGGCAAGTGGGAAATTTTCACCCACGGCGGGCGCAAGGGCACGGGGATCGACGCACTGGTCCATGCCGAGCGTCTGGCAAAACTGGGCGCGGGCGAACTGCTCGTCACCTCGATGGACGGCGATGGCACCAAGGCGGGCTACGACCTCGACCTGACCCGCGCGATTGCCGATGCGGTGCCGGTGCCGGTGATCGCCAGCGGCGGGGTGGGCACGCTCGATCACCTCGTCGCCGGGGTGACGCAAGGCCATGCCAGCGCGGTTCTGGCCGCCTCGATCTTCCATTTCGGGACCTATTCGATTGCGCAGGCCCACGCGGCCCTGCGCGCGGCGGGGCTGCCCGCGCGCGGGTGATACTGCCCCGCAGTGCAAAGCGAAAATCGGGCGCCATCGAGGCTTGACCCACGCGGCGCAGGGCTTCATGCCCCTGCCATGGATCAGAGCAACGCCATCCTCGCCCGTCTCGAAGCCACTGTCGCCGCGCGCCGCCAGGCCGATCCGGCGACCAGCTATGTCGCCCGTCTTCATGCCAAGGGGCTGGGCAAGATCGCCCAGAAAGTGGGCGAGGAAGGCGTCGAGACGGTCATCGCCGCGCTTTCGGGCAGCGAGGATGAACTGGTCGGGGAGGCGGCGGACCTGCTGTTTCACCTGATGGTGCTGCTCGATGCGCGCGATGTGCCGCTGGCGCGTGTGCTGGACGAACTGGCCCGCCGCGAAGGCCTTTCGGGCCTTGCCGAAAAGGCGGCCCGTCCGCGCGACTGAGGCCGTGTTGGCCGAGCCCGTGCTTCCCCCCGATTTCGTGCCCCGGACAGGACTGTTTGCCATGCCTATCGATGCCACGCTGCCTTACGACGACCAGAACGTCTTTGCCCGGATCCTGCGCGGCGAGATCCCCTCCAAGACCGTCTACGAGGACGACTTCGCGCTGGCCTTCCACGACATCGCGCCCCAGGCGCCGGTTCATGTGCTGGTGATCCCCAAGGGCCCCTATGTGAGCTGGGACGATTTCTCGGCCCGTGCGCCCGAGGCGCTGATCGCCGGGTTCGTGCGCGCGGTGGGCAAAGTCGCGCGCGATCTGGGGCTGGTCGAGCAGGGCTATCGCCTGCTGGCCAACGTGGGCAGCCATGGCGGGCAGGAAGTGTCGCACTTGCATGTCCATCTGTTCGGTGGCGCGCCGCTGGGACCGATGCTGGCACGCTGAACCTTTTGCGATGCAGCAATCTGGTCTAGTGTTTTTGTCGGACCTTTCTGGCGAGACATACGAACGCTGATGATGAGTGGTGATGCTCCCTCCGGTTGGCTCGATGGCGCGACGCATCTGCTGATGGTGCGCGTCTATTACGAGGACACCGACCTTTCGGGCATGGTTTACCATGCCAATTACCTGCGCTGGTTCGAGCGTGCGCGCTCGGACCTCCTGCGGCTGGTCGGGATCGACCAGCGCGCCGCCCACGAGGCGGGCGAGGGCGCCTTTGCCGTGGCCGACATGAGCCTGCGCTATGTCAGCCCGGCGCGGCTCGACGATGTGGTGCGCGTGGAAACGCGTCTTGATACATTGACGCGCGCAAGTTGCACTCTCCTTCAGCAGGCGTTCAGGCGCGAGACTCTTTTGTGCGCCGCACGCGTTCGCGTCGCCTTTGTCGCGCCTGGTGGCCGTCCGCGCCGTTTCTCGCCTGCGTGGCATCAAGCTCTCGATGCCCTGAAGCCTGCCCTGAAAATACCGCCTCAAGACTCCACCCTGTCCTTTCCCGAAACGGACTTTGAGAAAGCCCGATCATGACTTTGGCCCTTCTTGCCGCCGCCGCGAGTGCGACCGCCGGTGTGCCCACCCGGCTCAACCCGGTTGACCTGTTCCTGCATGCCGACATTGTCGTGCAGCTCGTGATGGGGGGGCTTTTGCTCGCCAGCGTGTGGGTGTGGATGATCATCGTCTCGTTCAGCCTGCACATGGCCGGGGCCTCGCGCCGCTCGAAGCGCTACGAGGACGGCTTCTGGGAGGCGCGCGACATCGACGTCTACCAGAAGGAGGCTGGCAAGGGAGACATCCCCTCCGCCCGCGTGGTCGGTGCGGCCCTTTCGGAATGGCGCCGCAGCACGGCGGGCAAGACCATCGACCGCGAAGGCACGCGCCAGCGCCTGTCCTCGGCCATGGACAGCGCGATTGCCGCCGAGACGGACCGTCTTTCGAGCCGTCTGGGCTTCCTTGCCACGGTCGGTTCGGTGGCGCCGTTCGTCGGCCTGTTCGGCACCGTCTGGGGGGTCATGGACAGCTTCTTCAACATCGGCGCCCAGGCCAATTCGTCGCTGGCGGTGGTCGCGCCGGGCATTTCCGAGGCGCTGTTCGCCACGGCCATCGGCCTGTTCGCCGCGATCCCCTCGGTGATCGCCTACAACCGCTTCAGCAATGCGGTGAACCGCTTCGAAGCGCGCCTGTTCCGCTTTGCCGACCGTTTTCACGCCACCTTGAGCCGCGAACTGGAGCAGTAAGCGATGGCGATGAACCTGGGGCAGGGAAGTGGCAGCAGCGGGGGAGGCGGACCTCGCCGTCGCTCGCGCGCAGCCCCGATGGCCGAGATCAACATCACCCCGCTGGTCGACGTGATGCTGGTGCTGCTGATCATCTTCATGGTCACAGCGCCCATGCTCAAGGCGGGCGTGCCGATCGACCTGCCCGACAGCAAGGCCGAGGCCTTGCAGGAAAAGAAGGACGACATCACCATCAGCATGGACGCGGCGGGCCGTCTGTTCCTCGATGACCAGGAACTTGCGCCGGGCGAGTTGAGCGACCGGCTGGCCGGTGTCGCCCGGCCCGGTGGCGAAGCGCCGCTGGTCACGCTGCGGGCCGACAAGGGGCTCGACTATGGCCGGGTCATGGCGGTGATGGGTGAACTCAACGCCGCCGGGTTCAAGCAGATCTCGCTGGTCACCAACGGCACTTCGGCAAACCCCTGAGCACCATGGACCCGCATATCCCCCTCTCTTCGGCGTCTGCCTCCCCGGATGAGCCCCCGCGTGGCGGGTTCCGCCGCGAGGAAGCGATTGCGCTGGGCGTGGCGCTGGCGGCCCATGTCGGGCTGATTGGCGCACTGGCGTTCTCGCCTCTGGGCAAGACGGTCAAGGCGCCGCCCGAGCGCATGGTGGTGACGCTCTCCAACGAGATTTCCGACCGCTCGACCTCGCCCGATCCCAATGCGCAGGCCGCGCCCGATGTCGCGCCCGAACTGGGCGAGCAGCAGGCCGCCGCGGCGCCCGAACCCGCGCCCCAGCCTGCTCCTCCTCAGCCGGCGCCCCCGCAACCCGCGCCGCCCCAGCCGAAGCCGGAACCCCGGCCAGAACCGCCCAAACCCGTGCCTCCCAAACCGGCGCCCCCGAAACCGGCGCTGCCAAAGCCCCAGCCGCCCAAGCCGGAGCCGCCCAAACCGGAACCTCGGCGCCCTGCGCCGCAGCCCGCGCCCAGGCCGGCCCCGAGGCCCCAGCCAAAGCCGGCGCCTGTCCCGGCCAGGCCCGCGCCTGCGCGTCCTGAACCGGCCCGTGCGGCACCGGTCCAGCACGCCCCGTCCCAACATGCGCCTGCAAGGCCCGCTCCGGCGCCGCGCAAGGGCGAAACCGCGCCCGGTCGTGGCACCGCAGGCCCTGCGCCCACGCACAAGGCCCCCACCGGCGGCAGCCGCATCGGCAGCGATTTCCTCTCCGGGGTTCCCGGCTCGACCAGTCCGGGCACTTCGCGCACGCCGCCGGGCCAGACCATCGGCCCGGATGTGCGCGCCTCGCTGTCCATGGGCATCTCGCGCCAGATCAAGCCGCACTGGGTCGGCCCTTCGGGTGTCGACGTGGACAAGCTGGTGACGGTGGTGGCGTGGAACCTCAATCCCGATGGCTCGCTGGCCGGGCGACCCGTGGTCGTTTCGCAAAGCGGGATCACCGATGCCAACCGTGCCCAGGCCCGCCGCCACGCCGAACTGGCGATCCGTGCGGTGGAACTGGCCGCCCCCTTCGACTTGCCGCCCAAGTATTACAACAGCTGGAAGCGCGTGACGGCGTTCCGCTTTGACTGGAAGCTCTCGCAATGAAGCGTCTGACCCTCTCGGTTCGCGTTCTGTCCCTGTTTGCGCCAGCCTGTGCCGGGGCGCTCGCGCTTGGCGTCGGGCCGGCCCTGGCCCAGCAGGCCGCTCTTCCCGCCTCGGGCGCGCCGCAGGCCGCGCAATCTTCCGACGATGGCGGGTTGACCGGCTCGGTGACGGGCGAGGGCGCCTGGCAGGATCTGGGCGTCGCCATCCCCGCCTTCCCGACCGACAATCCGCTGCCCACGGCTGCCGAAGGCGGCAATACGGCTGCGCTGGGCAAGAATCTGGCGCAAGTGGTGTTCAACGACTTGCGCAACAATGGCCTGTTCAAGCCGACCGGGCCCGATGCGCTGCCCGCGATCACCTATCCCGACGTGACCGCGCCCGCGTTCGATACATGGCGCGCGCGCTCGGCCGAGATGCTGGTGCAGGGCTTCGTGCGGGCGGCCCCCGATGGGCGGCTGACGGTGGGCTGCTACCTCTATGACGTGGCGCTGGGCAGCGAACTGGCGCGTCAGGGCTATGTCGTCCAGCCCGCCGACTGGCGCCGGGCCGCGCACAAGTGCGCCGACATGGTCTATTCGCGTCTCTCGGGCGAAAATCCGTTCTTCGACAGCAAGATCGCCTATATCGCCGAGACCGGCCCCAAGGATCATCGCCGCAAGCAACTGGCGATCATGGATTCCGATGGCGCGAACCACCGCTTCATCACCAATGGTCAGGCCACCGCGCTCACCCCGCGCTATTCGCCCGACTACAAGCAGATCGCCTATCTGTCCTACCTGAACGGCAGCCCGCGCATCTATGTCTACGACATCGGCACCGGGCAGCAGCACCTTGTCTTGCAGAGCCGCAACCCGACCTTCGCGCCGCGCTGGTCGCCCGATGGCAAGTCGCTGCTGTTCTCGATGGCCACGGGCGGCAACACCGACATCTATCGCATCCCGGCCGCCGGTGGCACGCCCGTGCGCCTGACCAACACGCTCGGGATCAACGTGGGCGGCTCGTACAGCCCCGACGGGCAGAAGATCGTGTTCGAAAGCGATCGCTCGGGCGCGCAGCAGGTCTATGTGATGAATGCCGATGGCAGCAACCAGCACCGGATCAGCTTCTTTGGCGGCCGTGCGGCGACGCCTGAATGGAGCCCGCGCGGCGACCAGATCGCGTTTACCTGCATTTGCGGCAACTTGCGCATCGCGGTGATGAACCCGCAAGGGGGCGACATGCGCTTCCTGACCAATTCGTGGCAGGACGAGGCCCCGACCTGGGCGCCCAATGGCCGTATCGTCCAGTTCTTCCGCACCGAGAAGAACAGCGGCCACACCAGCATCTGGCAGGTCGACCTGACCGGCGAGAACTTGCGCAAGCTCAATACCCCGGTCGATGCCTCGGACCCCGCGTGGGGTCCGGTTTTGCCCTGATCTTTTTACCCTTCCCCCCACCCGGTACGCGGGAACCCCGTTTACCGATCCTATTTGTGCGATGCAGACATGCATTTCACGCTTGAGGAGACTCCCCATGAATCGCGTGCTTCTTGCTGTTACCGTGCTTGCCGGCAGTGTTTCGCTGGCCGCCTGTTCGTCGAATTCGGCTGCCAACAAGACCGCCGCCGAACTGCCCCCGCAGCCGACCGCGACCACCACCACC
>Ga0075011_10001859_pt1 | contig 11443 bp, 11 predicted proteins | sample TARM_MetaG_T_14_FD_72354 | JGI IMG/M metagenome (GOLD analysis project Ga0075011, IMG submission 72354) | Freshwater microbial communities from Pennsylvania, USA, analyzing microbe dynamics in response to fracking - TARM_MetaG_T_14 | ecosystem: Environmental > Aquatic > Freshwater > River...
CATCTAAATCACAGCATATTCTGTATGTTTTATGAGCAAGTTTATACTGGCGACGAAATTGATATCCACCAATCGCCGGTTGACCAAACGTCACAACACGTTTTATTGATTTGGGATATTGCTGTTCGACTAAATCGGCTAATACGGTACTAATTGCACCGCCTGATGAGTGACCAGTAAACGTGACTCTTTTACCCTGTTCAATTAAAGGAATAATATAGCTTAATAGGCGCTGATATACGTTTAAGCCCAGTTTGTCACTATTGTATCCAGGCCGACTTTCTTGTTGCAGTAAATAGCTATAACCAGTATGTATTGGGTAGGTTGTGTTAAGTGTTTTAGGTACGTGTTGCCACATCGCTAAATTAAGAAGCCAATCCCAAACAGAGTGCGAGCCTTTAATCACAACGATGACTTCATCGTCCTTTTTACTCCACAGAACACGCATCATTATTTTGCCGAATCGGTTATAAACGATTCGCTGACCGTTTGGATCGAAACCATAATTGGTTTGCTTAAACACTCGTGGATAAGCCAAATTACATAGCACGGCATATCTCTCGTATTGGTAGCGTTTGAGACTTTTCACAATCACTTTAAAGTTAGAATTTTAACTTACTATGCGACAGAAACGTTTCCGTAACGTTACAGGCGGAAAAGGATGCGGCTATTAGTGAGTTTTCGGTAATGGGTTTACGAATCTCTGGGGGAAGTTAGTCCCATTGCAGCACTGCATAAAGCTGGATATATTTACGCACTAATTGCTGGTTTTTTGAGTGTTTCAATGGGTGTCCGTATTTGATGTAGCAAGGGCTTATTTGGTACTGAGACTCTAGAGCTTGAGTTAACAAAGATTCACTTTCATACAGGCTGATTCCTTGTGCGTTGTACTCATCGATTTCATCCGGCAGTTGTCCGGTCCACCAGTGTAATAACTCGCGGCTATTTTGACTTTTACTAATCCAATGATCAGTCAATAATATTAGCAGGTCGTTAGGTTGAATCGCATAAGCGTATTCATGCTTCCATTGTGAGATATCGCGCATGAGCCTATCACGGCATGTTTTACCAGCGCTGACAAGATGATGAGTAAGGACCCAAACGGTGCCCATTCCACTGGATACCCGGAAGTGGTGCGGCATATCGCCGTGTTCAAGTGATTCAATAGAAGCATAATCACAATCATGCCCAAATTCGGTTAATGTCCGAGATAAACGGCGGGCAAATGCTAATCCAAGATGGTGTTCACTCATACCTTTATTATGAATAGTCGGGTAGTGTTTCTCACATAACTTCAGGCAATCTGTTTGAAACTCATTGACGCTTTGCGTGACAATATCCAGTAACAACTCTAATTTTCTCCGATCCTTGTGATACCTAGCCATCCCTTAGTGTTTAAGTTCTTAGGGAAAACCGACCAAACGCTAAAACGTTAATAATCTAATACAAAACCACACATTCAAATCTCTGCAGCCACTTTGTCGCTATTTGTTGGCAGCAATCACCCACTGTTTTTGCAACGAGAAAGGGGAATTGGACTTTTAGTCTTGGACCTTTGCAAGTGTCAAATACGACAGGTGTGCATCACGTATTGTCAGCGTAATGTCACTATGCCTTAAAATTGTTTGCAGTGTAATGATATTTATACTGTTGATCTCTAAATATGAAGCATAAATATGACTTAGAACATGTCTGGGCTAATTATTAAGCTTTGGAAACAATAGCATAACTGTGATGCTGACGATTTTTCTGTGATCGTCAGTATAAATTGGCTTGTGGATTTTTTAAATGACGAAACTTGGTGACGGTAACACCTATGCGTATCGGTATAATAAATAAAGGTTGTCTGGGAATAAGGAATAAACATGAGTGATATTGAATTCAGTCAGCAGCAGAAAGAGGGGCTAACCCATGCGCTGCAAAAATATTGTGCTGATGAACTGGATGTAGAATTGGAACAGTTCGATGCATGGTTCTTGTTAGAATTTGTTACAAATAAGATCGGTCCGGTTTTCTATAATAAAGGGCTGTCTGATGCCCAATCGGTGTTTGAAAGAAAAGTGCTGGATGTCGCTGATGAGCTGTATCAGATTGAACAAGAGAGCGAATTTTAAAACGCTATTATTACTACTTTTCTAAATTATCATTCAACATATTCGAACAAGATCATCAATTGAGTTAGCTAGCCGACAGGTAAATATTGGTAAATACTCTGTTAATGTTCTGTGTCAGTTGGTAGTTTAATGATATCAACAGATGGTTTTTATAACTTAAAGAGAAGTAATTATGAGTTCTCAGCCAGCACAATATAATTTGGTGGTACGTTTAGTCCACTGGATTTCGGCAGTAATCATTATTGGTATGTTTGCTGTTGGTATTTGGATGGTAGACCTTTCTTATTATAGTTCGTGGTACCAAACTGCACCTCATTGGCATAAGTCTATCGGTATCTTACTGGCGCTTTTAACTTTGTTCAGGGTTGTTACTAAAGTAGTGACGCTGTCACCAAAAGTGGAAGGCTCAAATCTAGAACGTGTGATGGCGAAAGCTGCACACCATTTTATCTATCTTGACCTACTGGTGATTTTTGTTTCCGGTTACCTAATTTCAACTGAAGACGGTCGGGGTATCGATGTCTTCAATTGGTTTACTGTACCCGGTGCGGGAGCTCTATTTGAAGGACAAGCAGACCTGGCTGGTTTAATTCACTTTTACGCCGCCTGGGCATTGATCTTAACCGCTGTTGTTCATGCATTAGCGGCACTGAAACATCACTTCATTAACAAAGATAATACGCTACGCAAAATGATAGGAGTATCGTAATGAAAAAGACATTATTGGCAGCTGGATTAGCTTTCACCATGGCTGTGCCATTTGGCGCAAGCGCAGCGGATTATGTGATTGATTCTAAAGGAGCACATGCTTCCGTTAACTTTAAAGTGAGTCATCTGGGCTACAGCTTTATTAAAGGTCGCTTTAATAATTTTGAAGGGACATTTTCTTTTGACGAAAACGATGTTACTGCGTCTAAAGTAAATGTTGTTGTGGATACAACAAGTCTAGACTCTAACCATGCGGAACGTGATAAGCATATCCGCAGTAGCGATTTTATTGACGCTAGTGAGTACAGCACAGCAACGTTTAAGAGCACTAAAATCGTTGATAAAGGTAATGGTAAGTTTGACGTTATTGGTGATATGACACTACATGGTGAAACCCAGCCTGTGACTATCGATGCTGAATTCATCGGCGCAGGTAAAGACCCTTGGGGTGGTCAGCGCGCTGGTTTCATGGGTACAACACGACTTGAACTTGCTGATTTCAATATTCCAGTGATGGGCGATTCAAGCTATGTGGATTTAGAATTGCACGTCGAAGGTGTTCAGAAGTAATCGCTCAATCTGACACAAATTCAGGCAAAACTTTGCTCAAAAGCCCCTACTAAAGGGGCTTTCTTTAATTATACCTGTTGAATATAACCGTTATGCACGTTCCAACTGTTTATCTTCAACAACATTGAGCCGTTCTCCGTAGATTGGACGCAATGCTTCCAGTACGTTATTGCGGCTAACCATGCCAACGAACTGACCATTTTCCAATACCGGTAAATGGTGCGGTTGATTTATTTTCATCGATTTAGCGCGTTCTTCAACTGATAGAGTATTAAATCTTGTCGCAATGCCCATACTCGTGGTTGGAAACAATTGTTCTTTATCGATACACAAGAATTCTGCTACATCGACCAGTTTATCATTCACATCAATAGCAATAACGTTTCGTGACATTAAATCGACGACTTTTTGGTTTTGCTCCGGAATATAGTCCTGGCACCACAAATCAACCATAACATCATGAACAGAGAACATGCCCACAAGTCGATTTTCAACATCAACCACTGGTGCTGAACTCACATGGTTATCTAACATTGCATCAATTGCCACTGGAGTCGTTGTATTAGCATTCAGAACCAGCGGATTTGTTGTCATGATATCTTTCATTGTAATTGTATTATTCATAGTATTTTCCCTTACTGACATTATTGGCGTTGTTTGAGTGATTGATGCAATATTGGTAGCTTTTAGTTGTGGACGACGGTAAATAGACCAGTTTGCAAGCCCGACTAATACCGACCCGCCAACGATGTTGCCTAAGGTGACTGGTATTAAGTTCGAAGTAAGAAAGTGAAGTATGTTCAAATCGGCAAACTGCGTTTGTGTTACTCCAATCTGTTGCCAGAAAGCGTCTGGCGCAAAATTCTGAATAACGATACCCAGTGGAACCATAAACATGTTTGCAACACAGTGTTCAAAACCACTCGAGACAAACATGGCGACCGGCATAATGGTCATCGCTGCTTTAGTCATTGCATTGGCTGAGCTAAATGTCAGCCAGATAGCCAGGCAAACAAGTAGGTTACAAAGTACGCCAAGAGAAAATGCCTGAAGCGTAGTATGATGAAGCTTATGTTGCGCAATATTTAACGCATTGAGACCCCACTGGCCGTTGTCTAGCTGGTAGAGCCCTGCTGCGGTTACCATCAACAACAGGAACATGGCTCCAATAAAGTTTCCGATGTAAACCTTTCCCCAAACAGAAAGCATTTTTCCAAAAGTTATCTGTTTATTGGCCCATGAGATACTCGACAGGACCGAACTGGTAAAAAGCTCTCCACCGCAAATAACAATAAAAATGAGCCCCATGCTAAATGCTAATCCACCGGCTAACCGACTAAGCCCCCAGCCTGTGTTAGCACTACCAGTAGTGACTGTGATGTAAAACAAGAAGGCCAGCCCGATAAATGCGCCCGCCATAACTGCAAGGCTAAGGGTCATCGAGCTTGTCTTTTTCGCTTTACTCAGAGCAAATTTTTCAGCTTCAGCCATCATTTCAACGGGTGAAAAATAATGTTGGTTAATTGAGTCTGCTGAAGACATATGCGCTCCTTAAACTCTTTTCCATATTAAAACTCCTTTCGCAAAAACAACGCCTTATGCGTTGTCTGGGTTTTAGATTAACGTCCTACAAAACTTCAAGTAAAATTGATAATTCTTAAAAGCCTTATCAATTATGTTGATATCAGATAACTTGTAGGTAGAATGCAATTTAGTGCCTATAACAGGGCGTATGTGAAATAGTCGTAACAGGATCGTTCATGAGATATTCACTGAAACAGCTCGCTGTATTTGATGCAATTGCCGATAGCGGCAGTGTAAGTGTTGCTGCGGAAAAATTAGCCTTAACTCAATCAGCAACCAGTATGTCATTGGCCCAGTTAGAAAAAATGCTTGGTCGACCTTTGTTTGAAAGACAAGGCAAACAAATGGCATTGACGCACTGGGGCATGTGGCTTCGTCCCAAAGCGAAACGCTTATTGCAGGATGCCCAGCAGATCGAAATGGGCTTTTATGATCAGCAACTCGTCAGCGGTGAAATCAGCATTGGTGCCAGCCAAACGCCGGCTGAACACTTAGTTCCAGATTTAATCAGTATTATTGATAACGACTTTCCTGAGATCCGCATTGACCTTAGGGTTAAGAGTACCCGAGCGGTTATTGAAGGGGTGCTCGATTACAAATTTGACTTAGGAATTATTGAAGGACGCAGTGACGATAACCGTATTCACCAGGAAGAATGGTGTCGGGATCATTTGACGGTTATTGCTTCAGCACATCACCCATTCGCAAAACGTTCAACGGTAAGCCTGGCGCAGTTAGAGCAAGCAAAATGGGTATTACGTGAACGAGGCTCGGGTACACGCAAAACATTTGATAGTTCAATTCACCATTTAATCGAAGATCTCGATGTATGGCGCGAATATGAACATGTTCCCGTACTCAGAACACTGGTTGCTAACGGTCCGTATTTAACTTGTTTACCTTATTTAGATGTAGAGCGTTTTATTGAGAACGGTCAACTTGTTGCCCTTAATGTGCCTGAGCTGAATATGGAGCGAACGTTGTCTTTTATCTGGCGTGCCGACATGGCAGAGAATCCACTGGCGGAATGTATTATGCGTGAAGGGTTTAGGATGATGAAAAGTCGTCCGTCAGTGTTGTAACATCAGTTCATCTCGTTATGGCGTCAGCAAATCTTTCTGGCTGGTATTAGAGTTTTATATCAGCGTTATCAATTTTTAATTTCGCATTTCATTAGTAGTGTTTATTATTACTAAATGTGTTTATTTAACGTTTGCGTCACTATTTTTATGTAATAAATGTATGAACTTAATTATAAGTGTGACTTGAATCACTTTAAATGTTGATTGTGATCTCTATTATCGCGTTTTGATACACGCTTGCCGTTATTTCAAGGTTCAACGGCTTTTACGAGGTCACAATGAGCACACTTTTCTCAATTGCTTTAACTACTGGTATTTTGTCTGGTATTTGGGGATGGGTTTCTATTTCCATGGGGCTATTAACCTGGGCCGGATTTTTAGGTTGCACGAGTTATTTTGCTTCGCCAAATGACAGCATTAAAGGGTTACTGGTTAGTATGTTTACCAACCTGACCGGGGTTTTCTGGGCAATGGTGATCATCAAAGCGTCTCAATATGCATCAATTGAGGTTCTTGGCTTTGTTGCCACAGGTCTTGTTTCTTTTATGATGTGCATTCAGGCCAAAAAAGAGTGGTTGTCTTATATTCCAGGGACATTTATTGGTTGTTGTGCGACGTTTGCAGCGAATGGCGCGTGGTTAATTGTCATCGCTTCTTTGCTCCTTGGTGGTTGCTTTGGATACGCAATGAAATCAACAGGACTTTGGCTTAATAAACGCAGCAATTTGTCACGCCAGAGTGGGAAACACGCAGCTAGCTTAAAATAATAGCGGGTAGTATAAATGTCGATACCACTTATCAATTATTTTTATGAGAATAGCTGTGAATGATAGATAACAAGAGAGAAGGGACTAGCCAACTCAACGCTGGTCCCTTTTTCATGGAGCGTCTTAGGGTTAAGTATTGCCGTTAGCCATAGTAATGACACGTTTTAATGTCCATCTAAGCAGCACTGGTATTGTTTCAACTCCTCCCGCCTCACAATGAGACATAATCGCCAGTGCCAGATCCGGTTTTGCATGCTTTTTTAACACTCGGGTTACCACTTTTTTCGCTGGAATTGGTTGGTCGTGAGGGATCTTAACCATATCTTTGAAGAAGTATTCAAATCCATGGGAGTATAAAAAGTGTTCTATATCCCGATCAGGTAACTCAGTTAGCCTATGTCTTTGCTGATCATGACCGAGCATATTGATGACTGTCGCTGAATATTTTTTGCCCGCGGAATCTCCATCGGTCACCACATGCCAGTCAATGCCGAAAGACTTGGCTATTTTAATCAGTGATTTTAATCCAGACTGGGCAAACTCAATAATCTGGACGCCTTCAGCCGCCAGGTTGTAACCGCATTGTCGGGCCAATTCACTAAACAGCCATACTTCAGTTTCACCTTCTACTAGTAACCAGCATCTGGCAAACAGCGCACCAGTACGATGAAAGCGAATATGGAAGCCGATTCGTCTTAATTCATCCTGACCAAAGCCTTTATCCGGCATTTGAGTGGCGATGGTCCGGTCAGATTTACGCACTAAACGACGTATTGAATGTAACGGTACTGAACCTAATAATTCACCGCTGTTGGTCGTAAGGATCTTTTGCATGGGTAACAGTTCCAATAAACTCCATGCACGGGCGAGGTGAGTGGGATGCAAACGACCTTCCGGATCTTCAACGATAAGAATCGGTCGCGCACAACGGCGAAAATCCTGTGGCCCTTTAGCGTGTAAATAGGCATTCAGAAGACCTAAGAATAATAGTTTTGTCTGACGATCTTTGGTTTCTCCAACAATTTGCTTCAGGCTTTTTGCACTGCTGGGGGAGGTATAAACTAACCCTTCTCGCTCGCGTCTGGGATTTTTTCTATTCTGACCTTTAAATGAGAAGTAATGGTCAACCAACGCATTCATTGCGTTCAAACTACTGCGCATTTCCCCTTTATTGACGTGCCCGGGAATAGCCATAAGCCTTCGACAAGTATTATCAATACGTTTTTCTACCCGGCTATTCGCGTTATCAGATTTTGAAAAGGGCCGAACAAAGCGTCTCGAGTCCCTGAGTCGTATTACCGGGTGCAAGCTCATCAACTCTCTGGCTAATTTGTCGCTATGGTGTACCGGTATTTTATTGCCTTCTAAATCGAGAAATGTGTAGTGTGTGGTGATATCGTATTGTTCACGTGACGCACTGACCCGGTAAATAATTCTGTGCTTGCCGCCTTCATCTTCACACCAAATTGGTTTCAGCTTTCTGTATCGGCCGGCACGATGTTCGTTTTTATCTGTGGTTACAAAGCTCAAAATAATCTGTAAGTTTTGTGTTTGAGGATGAGATATTGAGTAGTCGACATGAAAATCTTGCATCTCAAATTGGTAGGGCTCTGATGAAGCGGGCAGCATTACCGACAAAGCATCGAGTAGCGAAGATTTACCCCAGGTATTTTCACCGATTAAAGTAGTAAGCTCATCGAATGAGAGAGAAAGGCGACGAATGCCACGGAAACCTGAAATTTCAATACGATCTAAATGCATAGGCAGATTCCTTTAATTCCGGATGGCCGGAGTGGATACTTGTTCGCCATGTAGCGTGAGGCGTTTGATCTACTAACCTGCTTTTTTGTCACTAAAGTAATAACCCACAAATAGTATTAACACAGGTCAGCTTTTGTATTGGCGACTTGCTTATAAGCATAATCTAAAAATCCTGATTAAGCAGACGGTTAACTCACAGAAACCTTATATGGCGATATTAAGGCAAAGTTAGTTCAGTCTAATTTGAACAAGTTTCTTTATGTGACCATTTCATTACTTTCATGATTCTGTCATCATCCATCAGCTAGGATTAGGGTGAAATAGAAGAGAAATAGAGATATGAAAATAATAAAAGACACAGAGAAATTAACGTCGATCACCCTTGCACACATCAATGATACACATTCGTACTTTGAACCAACGTCTCAACAACTGACTCTCAATATTAATGGTAAACCGTTGACTCCGTTTGTGAGTACTGGCGGGTTTGCCAGAATTGCAACCCGAACCAAACAGCTCAAACAAGACGCGCAGCGAATGAATAGGGAGTTTATATTCCTTCATGCGGGTGATTGTTTTCAGGGGACCTTGTATTTTTCGTTGTTCAAAGGCAAAGCTAACGCCGATATGCTCAATGCGATTGGTATTGATGCAATGGCACTGGGTAATCACGAACTGGATATGGGTAATGAACCGGTAGCTTTGTTCGCTAAACGTATTAATTTTCCACTGTTGGCGGGTAACTGGGATTTATCACAGGAGCGTAGTGATAAACAACATACATTATCCGATAACAGTACCGTGAAACCTTTTGATACTGCTCGTGGTTGTGCAAATTGGATAACCAAAGGTCGCGGAAATGATCAGGTTGCTATTTTTGGACTGTCTCTGGATAAAATGGAAGATATCTCAAATCCTGACAGCGACACACCATTTAAAGAAGCGCTTGAAACGGCGATCAATACCGTTGAACAAATACATAAATCAGGTATTAACAAAATTATTCTTCTCAGTCATCTTGGCTATGAAGCGGATAAAGAGCTGGCACGTAATGTAGACGGGATAGGCATTATTGTAGGTGGACACAGTCATGTGCTCCAGGGCGACTTCAGTTCACTCGGTTTGCCCGCTGAAGAAGAGTATGGTCAGCTAATCAATGAGACATATGTCGTTCAGTCTGGCTTATATGCGCTTGCGGTTGGTCACTGCCATATCGACTTTGATCAGTCAGGCAAAATAGTCAACTTTGAGGGCCGTAACGAATTATTACTGGGGCGAAGGTTGTTCCTTGATGCGAGTATGAGTGAAGCTGGCAATGATTGCGCTCATATCCAGGCATGTGAATTCGTCAATAACCACCCTAATGTGGTGGTATGTAAAAAGGATCCGGAAGTTCAGGGTATTCTGTTAAATAAATACATTCCGAAAGTTCGTGAATTGCAACGACAAATGATCGCCGAAGCGAACACTGCTCTAAGACATGTGCGAATACCGGATGAACACGGCCCAAGTGAACTGGCACCTCTAGTGGCACAATCATTTGTTTATAGTATGCGCGAGTTCGGTCATCCGGTTCAGTTTGCTATTCATAATGCCGGTGGGGTACGTACATCGATTCAGCCAGGAAAAATTTCCGTTGCAGATATAGCGGGAAAATTATTGCCGTTCACGGTTCCTATTGGTGTGTATTCGATTACCGGACAGACCATCGCTTTAACGCTGGAAGGTGCAATTAATAATGCACTAAATAACGGTGTTGAAGGAACGGGATCGGGAAGCTATCCATATACACATAACCTTAACTATCGTTATCTTCCTGATATGCCAGAGGGTGAACGTATCTCCGAGTTAAGTATCTATATCAATGGACAGTGGCAACCGATTGACCCAGAAGCCTACTATTGCGGAACCTCATCGGCATATACCATGAAAGGCAAAGAAGGGTACGACGCGATAGTGGCAATGGAAGGGGAAGGTCATGTGAGCAATGTATCCATGGCGGATGCTTTTATCCGCCTGCTAACGGCAAAACCTGACATTCTGAATAGTGATAGCTCTAATTTACTGAATATTAGTCATTTTTAGACATGGCACAAACGTTGCTGTAGTTTTTTCGTCTGGTTCTTTTAGCTTAAACAAGGCGAGGAAACTATGTGGATGAGAGATTGGTTAGATACAATTGCAGTCATCGGCTGGATTGGAGTATGGGCGGTGTTAATCTATATTTTGCCGCTTGCAGGTGTTTGATACGCCAAATGTACAATGATAAAAGGGGCTTGAAAAAGGCCCTTTTTTATTGCCTCGTATTTAGCTTAAACGCTAGCTGCGTTGTTATGAGATATAGTTAACAAATTGTGCTTGTGAACAGTTTGTTAATAACGGCCTGGTCTGACAATGTTTACGAATATATATGCACTCAATTAGAAGCTGGTCGGTTTTTTAATCGCTTTGCCAGGATTAATATTGCTCTGGTTGTAAAAAAGTTGTTCTATTAGTTTTACTTATCCGAATTTCTAATTTTTGTCATTTTTTTACCTTGGGTTCTTTGCCTATCATTAGCGCAAATAAAGTAAGTTACCGAGTTTTAAGAGAGGCTACTATGGCACAAGCGATGTATATGGGTAGCGTAAACACTACCACCTCTAAGGACAAAAAAACCTATGCGGTTAACTTCAAAGGATTGATAGCACACTTGTTGGATATCTTGTTTGTAGATAGCAAAAAAACGGAATGTTACTACAGTACTGATATCTCAGCTCATTTACAAAGAGACATTGGTTTAAACCGATAAACAGGTGAGTAACAATTAAAAAGCCGAATACATATTATGTATTCGGCTTTTTTGATCGTATAGATT
>Ga0075011_10001860_pt1 | contig 11440 bp, 7 predicted proteins | sample TARM_MetaG_T_14_FD_72354 | JGI IMG/M metagenome (GOLD analysis project Ga0075011, IMG submission 72354) | Freshwater microbial communities from Pennsylvania, USA, analyzing microbe dynamics in response to fracking - TARM_MetaG_T_14 | ecosystem: Environmental > Aquatic > Freshwater > River...
CATATCCATCATCATGCTATTTATAGATTTGATCATGGGGTTTTGCGCCCATTTCAGCGAAAAGTCCAATGTGAGCCCTCAGCCTTTTATTTATAAGGGCTGAGGGCTACGGCATATTTTCTTTCTTAGCCCTATAAAATACGAACATATGACAAAATCGCTTGGTGTTCACAAGATTTCTGAACCATTTTTGAGAAGGTTTTGGACAGAACTGAGCTACAGCTTTCGCTCAATTAGCATTTAGCGGATAATCTGAGGTATTGTAAATCCTCTTATTGATTGGCCAAAATATATCATCCATTACATCAACAACCCTGATAGTTTATCTGTTTGGGATGGATTCTACGCGCTTGTAGACTAATTACATCATGAAATCAGTGCCTTTGCACTTCAGAACAACTTTGCGACAGAACCTCCTAACATAAGCTGCACGTAAAAAAGGGTGAAGCAGATTCTGCCGCACCCATGAGTCTAACTTCAGGAGCAAACTTGGGGGCTATACCTTGATAAGTTGACTCATATCTTCACGAACTTGTGGAACCGTCAGGCCAACAATTATTTGAAAACTCTCTTTATTACGCACAACATTTACTGCACCATGAGATGTGAAATAGGCGTTTTCTTTCACCAAACCCGCGTCTTTAACTTTTACACGCAATCGCGTAGCACAGTTAGTTAATAACTCAATGTTGTCTTTCCCACCAAGTCCTTCAATGAATGCGCTCGCCTGTGTTTTAACGATATTTTGATTAACAGACTGCTTTCCTTCTTTGTAATCTGCTTTTGAATACAACTTGGTGTCAGCACCTTCGCGGCCAGGAGTCAAAATGTTGTACTTCAGAATAAGCGTACGGAAAGTCACAAAATATATCGCTGTAAATGTTAAACCGACTAAAATTTGAATCGCATACGTTCCTGCATGATTGCCCGCTAAAGGAAGCCAGTTCTGGAAAATAAAATCAATCAAACCGGTTTGAAAGTTACCTGACACACCAAGAGTAAAGGCGATTGTTGCCATTGTTGCAGAGAGAACGGCATGCAATGCAAACAATGCAGGAGCAATAAAGAGGAAAGTAAACTCAATTGGCTCAGTGATCCCTGTGAGGATAGCGGTAATAGCAGCTCCTAACACCAATCCCATAACCATCTTTTTGTTTTCTTGCTTCGCAACCGAATAAAGTGCTAAAGCAATACCAGTACAGCCAAACACTTTACCCATACCTGTCAGCATTAGTCCCCCTTGTGGAAACTGGCTAGTCAAACTCTCTGAGCTTTGAGCAAAGGTCTGCATGTTCTCAATCCAATAGGCGACCGTACCACCATCCACCGCAACAGGGCCATAAAAGACAGGGCCGTAAACAAAGTGGTGTAAGCCTGTCGGTATCATAATGCGCTCTAGGAAAGTAAACAGCCAAACACCAAGCGAACCAGCATCAACTAAGAAAGACTGCAGGTTATTGATGCCATGTTGAATACTTGGCCACGTAAAGCTAGTTACAACAGCCATCGCAACCATTAATGGGAAACTGATAATCACCACCAATGGTGTACCAGCAAAGACTGCCGCCCAATCAGGAAGCTTCTTATCAAAAAAATGGTTGTGCACCCAAACGGAAATACTCGCAATTAAAATAGCACCGAGTAAATTTGTATCTAACGTGAGAATTCCTCCAACCTCAGTCAAACCACGCTCACCAGCGACATAATTTACCCCTAAACTTGGGCCCCAAAACTGGAGAATACCGCCAATAACGTAATTGAAAGTGATGTAGGAGACTAAAGTAGCCAGAACCGCTCGTCCAGATGCTTTTTTTGCAAGCGCTATGGGTAAGCCAACAGCAAAAATGAGCGCCATGTTTTTAAATACAGCCAGTGAGGCTTGGAGAATAATGGTAGAGACTTTTACCCAGGTACTGCCTTCTTGTGCCCAAGGAAACACATCCTGGTTAAGTAGTACCACTGACAAACCAAGCAACATACCTGCTGCAGGGAATAGGAGTACAGGGACAAACATCGCTGCCCCAAAACGTTGGATGATATCTTTCATGTTAACCTCTGTTTCGACTAGGAGCCCTCTTATTGGGCTCCCGTCATCCATTTGTTATTGAAAAAATTGTGGAAGGTAGGCTCTATTTTCTTCTAGTAATTGTTCTGTAATCGCTTTTGCTTTGGGTACATTGACCACTGTACGATTCAACGTTAGCGCGTTGATAAGCTTTTGTTTACTGCCCTCGTACCACGCATCAACGACAAGCTTTTCATAACCAAGCTGGCTTTCAATCATGGCTTTTTGGAATGTAGGTATCGTCCCTACACTAAATACTTTTGGCCCTTCATTACCTAATGCCGCAGGTACCTCAACCATAGCGTCTGCTTGCAAGTTAGAGATAGCGCCATTGTTGGGTACGATGACTAAATAAACATCGTTGAGGTTGTACGCAAGGGATGAGGCGACTCGAACCATGTAGCGCCCATGGATATCAGCATGCAAAGTTTCTTGTGCTGTTGTACCAGCATCAATGATTCTTTGATTCAACTCAAACACACGTTTTTCTCGCCCATTAATCACCTGACGAGCTCGAGTATTGTTGATGTCTTCTCTAGCAACCATTTTTTCTGGATACAGGTAATATTGCAGGTAAGTATTGGGTAGATATTCTGGGTTATCCTGGAGCATCACTTGCATATTTTTGAATGTCGCCTGCCAAGAAGGATCATCAGCAATCTCTGAATCGACCGCACTAATCCCTTTTTCTAAAATAATTTCTTTGATACGACCTGTTAGATCCTCACCTTGCTTATTGCGAATTTTAGTAAACCATCCATAGTGATTGAGGCCGAAATATTCAGGAACAAAATCCCAAATTTCACATCCGAGCAATTGAGCGTAACTGACCATAATCGCGGCTGGCATATCACAAATGTTCAGAATCTTCTTGTCGTGTGGAAACTCTCGATTAAGCGCTTCAGCCACGATAGCGGCTGGATTAGTGTAGTTAAGAATCCAAGCATTAGGACAGTACTGTCGGATTTCATTGACCAACTCAATCATATCTCCTATTGAACGCAGGCCATAAGCCATGCCTCCTGCCCCGCAGGTTTCTTGACCAACGCAAGCGTTTGATAGCGGGATTTGCTCATCACGCTCACGCATAGCCAAACCACCCGTACGAATTTGTATAAAGAAGAAGTCAGAATCGGCAAAAGCGACTGATTTGTCAGTGGTGTAAATAAATTCTTCTACCTCTGGATAATGCTCACGTAACAAAACTTCAGTCGCTAGCGCATTTGACTGCTGGCGCTCTACATCGATGTCGTAAAACACGACCTTCTTTAGGGGAAAATTCTCTTTCTCAGCAATCAAGCTGTTCATCATTCCAAGTGTGTAAGTGCTACCTGCACCGACGATGGTAAGATTTTGGCGTTTCATTGAAAGACCTCTAGTAAATGACTTTAGTTGCTATGTTTGATTTAAGTATTAATACATTTACAATACTTTTAAAGCTATAAAGTAGACAAAAAGATCAATGATCACAAAAATAGTTTCATCAAAGACTTAAATGTATCTAGAGATCACAGAATCCTGATAGCATGTAGAGGTAAATGAGAGGCACTATGAAACCAAAATATATTGAAATCGCTGAGTACCTTGAGAACCAGATTAGAGAAGGCGTATTAGAGCCAAAATCGATGCTACCCAAAGAAAGTGTTCTGCAAGAGCAGTTCTCGGTTAGTCGCGTGACTATAAGGAAGAGTTTACAAATATTGGTTGAGAATGGACTGATTTCTCGCTCACGGGGGAGTGGCACCTATATCAATGACCTCAAAGCTCAGCATGATGCTCTTCATTTGTTGGGGTTCATCGAGGAAGTAAGTCGTCAGGGAAAAGTACCAAGTTCAAAAGTCCTGAAGTTTGAGCTAAAAAAGCCAACGCCAATCGTGGCTGAAAGGTTAGAACTTGACTTAGATGATGATACTTTTGAAATACATAGGCTTCGGTGTATTAATGACGAGCCTGAAATCTATGAGATCACTCATATGCCAGCTAGCCTGTTTCCTGAGCTCAGTATGGCGGTTATGAATGGATCTAAATATGAATACATAGAAAAAGAAAAAGGCTTAACAATCTCAAAAAGTAGACAGTCTGCTAAACCTTACTTACTCGATAAGGAGATGGCAAACCATCTCAATGAAAAAGCCAACTCTGCTATTTTAAAAGTAGAGTCAACAGGTTATCTTAAGTGCGGTAAACCTTTTGAATACACCATCAACTACTTCAGACTCAAGCAATATAGTTTCGACTTTACATCGACTCGCAATTGATTGAGCAAATTATATGTAAGTACTGTTACTAAGGAAGATGTCTCGCCTGAATTTATATTAGAGCTTTAAATCTAACTAAGTTTGGGGCATAAATGCTTCAGCCAAACTCGCAGTATCAAAACTCTACAATAGCAATCGACGACTAACCCGAAGCGTAAAGGAAGTCCCTTTACACCCTACCCTCTTTTCAAGCATTTTTATCGGTGTATGTATATGAAATTGGCGAATTATGCACGATAGGTAGCCCTACTGCCGACCCGATGCATCCTAAAACACTTAGTAGGATAAGTGCGTTATTTTCTCTCTAATGCCCTTGACGATCAAACTGTTTAGCCCCAAAATAACTGTATATACGTACAGCTATCTTTATTATGAAAGTTATCCCTATCTTAGCAAGCGCTGGTATTACAGGCTTTGAAAGCCCTGCTGCTGAATACAGACAACTAGGAATGAGCCTTGATGAACTGCTAGTTGAGCATCCAAGTGCTACATTCATCGGACAAGCAATGGGGGAATCTATGCAAGAGATTGGCATTTTTGATGGTGACTTGTTGATTGTAGATCGTCACGTTGCCGTCCAAAACCTTGATGTAATCGTGGCCAATTATAATGGTGAGTTCGTTTGTAAAATGCTAGATATGACACGTCGATCACTCTTATCTGCAAATAAAGCAATGATGCCTATCTGTATTCATGCTCAAGATACATTTTCGATTGAAGGTGTAGTGATTCGATCTATCCGTTGTCACCGCCCAAGCTATTTACTCTCATCTCGTAGAAAATAATGTTTGCCCTAGTTGATGCTAATTCCTTTTATTGTAGTGCTGAACAAGTTTTTAGACCCGAGTGGAGAGGTAAGCCCGTAATCGTTCTGTCGAATAATCACCCATACACTTTTACTTCCACTCTCTAACTATACACGTTTGACAATGTGAGAATGTCCACTATTGTGTTTACAGACTGAATGAATTGGATATCACCACATGGCAATCGTATACGAGATCAAAACAACAGAAATAAAACCATTCACGTATAGAACCCCTCTAATTACGCCTGATGAAAATGGTGAACTATCTATTAAATACTCTCGACAACAACCTAAGCATATTAAAAAGGTTGTTTTGTTGAATTTGGTTGGTAGAAACACTAATGGCGATATAGTCTCATACGAACCAATGGAACAAGTTAATCGCTTTTTACTAGCACACCACCTAAATGACAATAAGCAAGAGTCAGAACAATACAGTAAAGGCTTAGTTCACTACTTTTCATTCTTATTAGAATTACAGCGCTTGTGGGACTCTGAATACGACGAAGACCTTTACGAAGAATTTATTGATCTGCCTAGACCTAGCTGGGATAAATTCCCATTTAGAAAAAGTGATAAAGCTACGTACCAATACCGAGAGGCTCTAATAAAGGCTGTACTTGAGCCTGACACCCCAAACCATACGATAGCCAGAACTACAGCAATTGCATATATGGGTGCTGTAGTTAAGTTTTACTCTTTCCACATCAGAAATGGCTACAAGTTTAACAATCCTCCCTTTGAGCACGAGGTTGTTTCTATACAATATCAGGGAGGCAGTACAAGCATCGGTGCCTACTTGAGTAAAGATATACACACAACAGATCTGCGGTTGAATTTAGGAAAATCTAAACGTAATGACGGTGGCGCACTATCATCAGCTAGACGAGATTTAAAACCCCTAACAAATAAAGAATGGCTTGCCGTAGAGGATATTCTCACCAATACACGTCGAGTTATCAAAAAAGTTGCTGGTGAAACAACTACTTCCAACTTATCAATTGAATATTGCCTGTTCTTTCTTGTCGCACGATACACAGGGCTTAGAAAGGAAGAAGTGGCTAGCCTTCACAAAGGTCAAGTGGCAAAGCCTGGTGAAGATAAGAAAGCAATGAAGCTTGGTGTTGGCGGTCAATACGGCTCATTAACAAAAACCGCTGGATCAGGTAATAAATCTAGGCAAACAATCATCCCCACCCGAATTATGCACCTTTTGTACGAATACACTAGAAGTGATAGATATAAGAAGCGTATCTCGAAATTCAAAGAACATTGTGAACTTAAGCGTCAAAAAGGCGAACTAGGATACTTTGATGGGGAGGATGGAGTAGATGATACAAAAGAGTATTTATTCATTAGCCAAACTGGTGTCCCACTTTTCACTAAACTTCCCGAGGCCAACGCCAGATGGAATGAAATTAGAGCCACTGTAAATATATTGTCTGGGTTTAACCTAACAGCAACTATACACAATCTTAGAGCTACATTTGCGGTATCACTTTTTAGGCTCCTTTTGAGGCGTGTAACTCCTGACAAAGCACTTGCTTTAGTGAGTGAGTGCCTTGGGCACGGTGAAGAGTCCGTAACGTTAATATACCTTAAAATCGCTCAAGACGAACCTACAGGCGATGAAATTTATGAAGATATCCTTGAATTTATAGGTGCATTTGAAGATGCTGATATAAGTGGTATGGAGAGCCAATAATGCCAAAACATAATACCAGAAAGAGAAAATATCTACTTCCAGGTAAAAACTTAATAAAAGGCAAGGCCGAAGTTAAAACCTTACATTTAGCCGATATGGTTATATGTGTAAACGGCAGTATTCTTCGTTTTGAAAGGTTTGCTTTTAAATCCTGTCCAGTATTGTTTCGAGGTTTCAGAAAGGTTGAAACTAGTCAGTTCACTGACATGAAACGAAGCAGTTTTGTGCGTCAAATATACTCTTTGCTAAGTGAGAACGCCACCTCTACCACAGCCTCTAGATATGAAACGCTAATAAAATACGTTAGGTGGGTGGATGATAGTAACGACACTGAATTAATCGATAAAGACATGTTTCACTGGGAACTAATTGATGGATTCATGACATGGTGTGGGAGGCAAAACAGTAAGGGATTACTTTCTCGACCTGTCTGGGGGAGGCACAGAACAAATATTTCATGGCTTTTAAAGCAATTAAATAGGACGCAGGATACCAAAAGACTTCCTAAAATATCAAATGTTTCAGGACACACGACACCCCACAAAAGTCTTGATATTGAGAGAGAATTAAAACCGATCACAAAAAGGTTGTTTAACTCGTACTTTAAGCTTTTAGAACACTATAATGCTGGCACAATGCCTGAAAAACATCCGCTTTATGATAAAGAATTGCTAGAACTAATAGCCCAAAAAAAAGGGATAAAAGGCAGTGACAGAGTTGCCCATTTTGCTGCGTTTTCAAGAGCAGTACAACCCAGCTCAGGGCATAAAAACAACCCCATCACAAAAATAGCAATGATGCTGTGCTATTTGTTTACGGGAATGAATACAACGCCTTTAGCTAAGATGAAAATTTCAGACGTTAATTTCAAAGAGGTGCAGGGTGGAAAGTACATTCTGGATTCCGTGAAAGGTAGAGCTCAACACCAAGAGCAAGATAACGCACTTGGTTTCAGTAAACACGCAAAGGACTTCATTGAAAGCTGGTTAAATGTAGCTAAAAGCATGGCAAATGGTGATAGCAACAGCCCTCTCTTCCCCTACTATAGTAAAGATGGTCAGATAAAGCTTTACTCTGAAATAGGTAGTTCCCCCCATGCAAGCATCAACAAACTATTGACCAGACTGGACTTCCCTAAAATAACCCCTTCAATACTCAGAAAAACCAAAATGGACACTCTGTTTCAAGCAACAGAGTCTGTTTATCTTGTTGCAATGTCGGCAAACAACAGCATTAAAGTTGTTTCATCACAGTATTTACATGGGACATCTGGAGAGCACGAAAAAAAATTAAATGCGGCAATGGATGCTAAATTTTCCAACGCTAAAGGCGTTGATATCAACACCGCAGTTGAAGAGGCTAAATACAAACATTCAAACATTCTTGATCATTATGAGTATGAAGCACTGAGAGAGGGCTCTAACAGGTCTCATGAAGCAAGAACCCCTACAGGGATACGTTGTAATGATAATAAACAAGGTGCTGTAAAAACCATAAATAAAATGCTAGAGCGTATCGGAGTTGAAATGAACTCTGATGAAGAAGCTTGCACCAGCTTTCTTGATTGCTTTGAGTGTGAGCACCATTCATTGGTCTCTGATGTAACAGATATATGGCTAATGATGTCATTCAAGGAAACATTACAAGAGCTTGAAGTAACACCTGCAATTAACTCAATGCCACCTAAGAAAATGAATACACTATTAAACACCATTGAAACTATTCTAGGAGGATTTAGAGATAAATCTCCAGAAAATTATAAGCAAGCCTATGAGCTACAAAAACAAACATCACACCCCTTGTATTCGAATATCTACAGTCTAAATGATCTGCATGAGGTGTTTTCATGATCTCAGTATTAAAACATAATTTAGCTTCAGTACCAGATTATGACGAAAACATACCAGTAAGTAGTTACAGTGATGGCAGTGTTGAAAGCTACATTTTTGATAAAAAGTGGAAGTTTAGCGGCGCTATTCAAGTAGGCGTTGGTGGTCTAACAGGTATCTCTTTTTCACGGATTGACATGAAATACCGCAAGTACATTCAGTCCACACTCGCATACATCATGGATGAATATAAACAAAAGAACAAAACGCATCCAACTATCGGACAACTTCAACACTGGAAGAATGGGCTGAAATATATTGTTCAAAGCCTTGGCGAGTGTAACTGGAACCTTCTATCAGACGACAGAATATTCAAGCAATTCAAGAAATCTTTCAGTGAGCTAGCAATTAAAAGGAGCCTTTCTCAAACACTAATCAACAATGTAGTAACCACTTTTGGTCTGCTAAATAGCCTGAACCTGTGCCATAGGATTGTAACGATAAAAAGCTTAAACATACAAAGTATAAAGCCAACCAAGCAATACATTGCAATTCCAACGAATATCTACCAACAAATACTTAATGATGCTATCTCAACAGTAGAGTCACTGCACCCCCATCGCCATGAAATATCGGCTCTTATGAACCGAATTCAGACTATATACGACGAAGAAAAAAATCGAAAAGACAGATCGTCTTCTCTAGGCCAGATAAACGACAGGACTCGTAATAGAATTCGGAAGATAGGTCATAACATTCCTGATTTTAAGCTTACTCGTGACGGCACAAACATTTCTAATATTCTGACTCCCTGTGCGATAGTTTTACTGGCATTTAGCGGTGTAAGAGTTGGAGAGTTAAATAGCTTTACTAAAGATAGTTACGAAGAAAGGGAAGGAGAACACGGCGATAACATATGCTTTTTGAAAGGTGAAACTACTAAAACAGTCAATGGTATTCCTAAAAAAGAAGTATGGCAAACACACCGCATATCTAAAGATGCACTTGAGTTAGCCTATGACTGCACAGCATATCTTCGCACAACCTACATAGATGATGTGAACAAGCAATACACTGAACAAAAGATCAATTTAGATGAGTACAAAAAAACCTTACGGGTGCTAGAGTCTGTATTTCTGCCAGTAACACTAGGAGGCTCTAAAAAGACCAACTACAGCTCAACGGCTGCACGCTCAAAAAACCTCAAGTCTTATTTGGAACAACTAAATATTAAAGCAACAAAAGAAGATGTTGATTCATTCAATACCCTTAACCCTTCATGGCACGGAGAACTCAAAGAAGGTCAATTCTTACCTAAGATCAGTGCTCATGACTTTAGACGAACATTCGCAGTATTCTTTAAGCGTTATGGATTTGGAACAACGTCAACAATCAAGTTTCAATATAAACACAGAAATATAAACATGTCCGAATATTACGGCAAAAACGCCCAACTTCAGTACTTCGAAGATGTCTTGTTAGACTCTGACTTAATCCAACTATTGCATGAAGAAGGGGTTAACATTGCAGTCGATATGTTTGATGAAATATACAACGCTTCAGAAACGCTAAGTGGGCTAGGTGGAGAACGAATAGCCAAGGATAAGTTTGAAAAACTACGCTCTGGAGACAAGGTATATATGACGCGGACTGAAATTGAGTCCCTAGTTCGCAATGGCACGCTTTCTATTGTCAAGCTACCTACAGGCGGATACTGCACTAATTCGTCTTGCAGTAGAGTGTGTGGTATTGGCGAGTTCTCCGCTGAAATTAAACCATGCGAACATCAGATAATCACAGACAAGGAGGCCAAAAGAACTCAACGTCAAAATAAGCGGCTAATAAATACATTTCGAGATTTGAATAATGGCGACCCTATGATGAAAAGTATACTTATCGGAGTTAAGCAAAAGATAAAAATAAATGAGTCATTGATTATCAACCATGGAATTAAAGTCACAGCCTTTGAGGATAATATCAAAGGCATAATCGCAACCAGTAGAGGTTAATATGAGAAAATCAGGAAAAGCATTAGCGAGATTGCGAGCAGCTTTAGAACGCCTAATTTCGGGCAAGCCACAAAATGTTTCACCTTCAGGTAAATTAACCCTTAATAAAATAAATAACGAAGCTGGACTTGGTAACAGTTACATACACAAATTTAAAGATTTTATTGAAAATGAAGCAAACCCAGCCATTGAGTCGTTTAACGCTAATTACGATCCCGTCAAAGCGAAACTATTACAAAACAAGCAGAATCTAACTGAGAAAGAAAAGCATAAAGCCAGAATGAAGAAAGAAGTCAAACTTAAAGAGCAATACCGCCAAGAGCGAGATGATCTAAAAACTATAAACAAAGAATTAGAAACACAAATTAGTTCTTTGATGTTCAGGCTGTATGAATTACAAGAACAACTTAATGTACAAAATGTTGTGAAGATCTCTCAATAACTATTGCCTTAATGTCGGTGGACAATAAGATCGTGACTCTGACACCAATGTCTGAAACTTTTACATTAAAGATTAAAACTTTTCGGGGTTCATTTGGCTGGTTCTTTTGTGTTTGGACTGCCATTTTATAAAACACGTTTCTGGACAGAAGTTCGTTAGAGTTTCTACTTAATTTAGCAAAATACGGATTAAGTCAGGTATGGGAACCTGATGTTAGTTGTTAGTTATTGCAGAATGAACTCTGTTCGTCTTTTGATGTGCAGGATATCTTCTCACCTAAAAATTCTGATACTTCAGAAGTAATCGTTAGGTTTGTATACGTAT
>Ga0075011_10001861_pt1 | contig 11435 bp, 13 predicted proteins | sample TARM_MetaG_T_14_FD_72354 | JGI IMG/M metagenome (GOLD analysis project Ga0075011, IMG submission 72354) | Freshwater microbial communities from Pennsylvania, USA, analyzing microbe dynamics in response to fracking - TARM_MetaG_T_14 | ecosystem: Environmental > Aquatic > Freshwater > River...
GTTTATTGAGTATGTGTTTGTGGACGGCGCTGCGTTGAGTGAGCGTCAACTCCAAACAGGTGGATGGAGAAAAGGCAGATCCAAAGGGAGAGTTATTCTTTTGAATAAAAGGGATAACTTGTTCTGATGCCATCGTCTTGGCGAGGAGGGAAGCTCGGCGCTGGGGCGCCGATTCGGGTGCGAGCATAGGTCATTCATATCCGTATAGGTGGATATGTCAATACGAAAAAAATCTTGCCCAAGGAAAGGCAAGATTTTTTCCAAAAAGAGAGTCTACGCGGGCAGAAACGGGCGGGCGATGAAGTAGAGGCCCATGAGGCCGATGAGGATACCTGCCAGACGTCGGAACGCCGTGCCGCCGCGCTGCCAGGAGGCGTTGGCCAAGAGGCGGCGAACCAGGGCCGTGGAGCTGCCGGCGATGACGATGGGGATGCAGTGCCCAAGGCCGAAGAGGACGATGAGCATGATGCCGGTCATGATCTTTTCCTGGACCGTGATGATGGCCAGGATGGGCGCGATGAACCCGAAGGTGCAGGAGCCGGAAAGGATGCCGTAGGCCAGGCCGAGCACAAAGGCCCCGCCCATGCCGCGCAGCTTGAAGCGACCCATGAGGTTGCCGCCCATGGAGCATTTGGCCACGCCGAGCATGTCCATGGCCACCCATAGGAGGATGAGCCCGACGACGATGGTCCAGTATGGTCCCACATCGCCGAGCATCCGGCCAAGCAAGGCGCAGATCACGCCGATGGCGGCGATGGTCAGGAACAGGCCAAAGGTGAAGAGGCCCGCGTAGAGCGCGGCCTGCCGTCCTTCCACCAGTTTGTCCTGCCCGGCCACATAGCCCACGATCAGGGGGATGGAGGCCAGGTGGCAAGGGCTGAAGAGCACGCTGACTACGCCCCACAAAAAGCAGCCCAGGGCCGCGAGCCCCACGCCGGATCCCATCCACTCGTGGATGAGGATCAGAAACTGGTCCATCACTCAACTCCCAGCTTGGTCAGAACTTTGATGATGTCTTCTTTGGAAATATACCCTTCATGACGCATAACCTCTTTGCCATCCTTGTCATAGAAGATCTGGGTCGGGATGACCCTGATGCCGAATTTTTCGGTTTCGTTCGGGTTTTTCCAGACATCAATGAATACGATGCCGGCCCGGCCCTCGTATTCCTCGGACAGGGACTCGATGATCGGGATCATCATCTTGCAGGGGAGGCAGGCCTTGGCCCCGATGTCGACCATGGTGACCATGCCCTTGAGGGGCACTTCCTGGGGATCGCCGGAAATGAGCGGAGAAGGCGCGGCCAGGGCCTGCGAAGCCGTGGCCAGGAAAGCGAGGGCGAGGAGAAGGCGAAGGATTTTCATGCAAACCTCGGTGAAAGGGTGACATTGGTTGATTTGGAGAATTACCTTTCAGGTCCGGTACGACGCATTCAGCCCAAAGGACCCAGACAGATGTTTTAGAACAACAGAAATATGACATTGTCGAGGGGTGGGGCGTTTGACCCGGACGGGGACCGACGACTGTCTGACTGAGCCTGGCATCGTTTGTTGAATCGTCGCGGGTCGCCTGGAGTTCGGTGTGCGTCCGGCAGGGGCGGCGATTCGACTCTACGAGGCCGGTGAAGGAGTTTCGGCGGTCCCCGTCCGGGTCAAACGCCGCGCCCCGCTTCCACAAAGGTTCTTATGCGGTCAGCCAGCCCATCACGTCGGCCTTCTTGGGCACCTTGCCCATGATCTTGACCGTGCCGTCCACGGCTACGGCCGGAGTGGTGAACACGCCGAACTTGGCGATCTCGGTGAAGTCGGTGATCTTCTCCAGGCTGGCCTCGACACCGGTTTCAGCAATGGCCGCTTCGACGATTTTGTAGGTTTCGGTGCACTTGGGGCAGCCAGGGCCCATGACGTGAACTTTTTTCATGACAGCTCCGTAAACGGTTGAAGTTTTGATTGGCCTGTCGGCCAAGAATCAGCCCATCTGATTGCCTTGAAAATTTAAACAGAAATATGACATTCGCGCGGGGTGTGGCGGTTGTCCCGGCCAGGGGCCGACGACTGTCTGACTGAGCCAGGCATCGTTTGTTGAATCGTCGCGGGTCGCCTGAAAATCGGTGCGTGTTCGGCAGGGGCGGCGATTCAATTCTACGAGGCCGGCGAAGGAGTTTCGGCGGTCCCTGGCCGGGACAACCGCCACACCCCGCTTCCACATTCGCAGGCCGCTTTTCAACGGCCTGTCAGCCTGTCCCGCGCGATGAGCACCGAATCCAGGCAGTGAAAGAAATTCAGCACGCAGGGCACGCGCAAGCGGTAGTAGACCTGCTTGCCCCGCTTTTCGTCCTCCACCATGCCCGCGTCTTTGAGGAGCGAAAGATGCTTGGAGACCGTGGACAGGTCGCAGTCCGCCAGCTCCCGCAGGTCGCGAACGCAGCGCTCGCCGCGCGAAAGCTCTTCGATCATCATGAGCCGGGTCGGATGGGCCAGAGCCTTCATGACCCGGGCACGGGCCTCGAAGTCTTCCCGGGTGGGGGGCAAGTGCATGAACATGGTTGTCCTCGAATTTTCGCTTGGCAATATTGCCAAGCATTTGTCGCGTCAATCCTTTTCCGCGTAATTTCGTCAGAAATGAAAAAAGAAAATATTGCCAAATCACAGATCTCCCATTGACGAAACTGGCAAGCTTGCTTATTTGGCCATTTATGCAAATGAAGGAGCGTATATGAAGGCCGAAGACAAAAAATTTTTCGAGGCTAAAGCCGCCGTGCTCAAGGCCTTGGCGCATCCGACCCGTTTGTGGATGGTCGAGCAGTTGGAGCTCGGAGAGAAGTGTGTTTGCGAATTCGCCGAGGTTATCGACGCGGACTTTTCCACCGTGTCCAAGCATCTGACCGTACTCAAACAGGCCGGGATCGTGCAGGACGAAAAGCGGGGCAAACAGGTTTACTACAGCCTCAAGGTTCCGTGCGTTTTGAATTTCATGCATTGCGTGGAGGCCGTGCTTTCCGCACGCGCCCTGGAGCATCTATCCATGACCGGCCAGTCGGACCGGCCACAACTCAAGTAGGGGTTTGTCATGAACTGGAGAGAAGAGTGGAAGCCGCTGGCCATTATCGTGGCCGTGTTCCTGGCCTGTTTCTATTTGCCCGTCGGTTTGCCGCGCTTTGACAACGCCATCCTCGAAGCGTTTCACCTCGTCAAATGGTACGCACAGGAGCACGTGCTCCTCTGTCTGATCCCGGCCTTCTTCATCGCCGGGGCCATTTCGGTCTTCGTCAGCCAAGGGGCGGTGATGAAGTATCTGGGGGCCAAGGCCAAAAAAGTCCTGGCCTACGGCGTGGCCTCGGTTTCAGGCACCATCCTGGCCGTGTGCTCCTGCACGGTGCTGCCGCTTTTCGCCGGCATCTACCGCATGGGCGCTGGCCTTGGCCCGGCCTGCGCGTTTCTCTACTCCGGCCCGGCCATCAACGTGCTGGCCATCGTCATGACGGCGCGCATTCTCGGGCCTGAAATGGGCATCGCGCGTGCCGTGGGGGCCATCCTGTTCAGCGTGATCATCGGCCTTTTGATGCACTTCATCTTCCGCAAGGAAGAGGCCGAGCGGCAAGTCATGCAGATGGCCATGCTGGAAGAGGAAGTGAAACGCCCCCTGTGGCAGAACGGTCTGTACTTCGCCTCCATGGTCGCCATCCTGGTTTTTGCCAACTGGGGCGCTCCCCAGACGGATTCCGGAGTGTGGGCCGCCATCTTTGGCGCCAAGTGGGTGCTGACTTCGGCCTTTTCCGTGGCTCTGGGCGCTATGCTCGTGACCTGGTTTGGCGTTAAGGTCTGGAAGGTCGGCGTCGCGGCCGTTCCCGTCGTCCTGCTTGCACTCTTTTTTCCGGAGCAACCCCTGCTGGCCTTTACGGCCGGTGTCATCGGCCTGTCCGCCTTCACCAGCACGGATGAGGGCGAGGTCGGTGACTGGTTCGCGTCGTCCTGGGGCTTTGCCAAGCAGATTCTGCCGCTGCTGCTTTTTGGCGTGCTCATTGCCGGGGCGCTCTTGGGACGCGTGGGCAACGAGGGCCTCATCCCCTCGGAGTGGGTGGCCGGGGCCGTGGGCGGCAATTCTCTCTGGGCCAACTTCTTTGCCTCCTTTGCCGGAGCTTTCATGTACTTTGCCACCCTGACCGAAGTGCCCATCCTGCAGGGCCTCATCGGCGCAGGCATGGGCAAGGGCCCGGCCCTGGCCCTGCTCCTGGCCGGCCCGGCGCTCAGCCTGCCGAACATGCTGGTCATCAACAACATCATGGGCGCGAAAAAGACGGCCGTCTTCGTGGCGTTGGTCATCCTTATGGCCACGGTTTCCGGGCTCATCTACGGGTCCATCTGGGGATGACACCGGCGGCGCAAAGCACTACGTCTTGCTGCAACATCAATCATCGGAGGCCCACTCTTCATGTTTTCCTGGAATGCCGACCCCATCGCCGTGTCCATCGGCCCTTTGTCCATCCATTGGTACGGGCTGCTTTTTGCCGCCGCGTTCATCGTCGGGTTGCAGATCATGGGCCGCATGTTCGTGCGGGAAGGGCGGGATAAGAACGACCTGGACTCCCTGCTTGGGTTTGTGGTCATCGGCGCTCTTGTCGGGGCCAGGCTTGGGCACTGCCTGCTCTATGATCCCGCCTACTACCTGTCGAATCCCCTCGATATCCTGAAGGTCTGGGAAGGCGGGCTGGCCAGCCATGGCGGAGTGGTTGGGATTCTCCTTGCCGTGTGGATCTATGCCCGGATCAGGAATTACCCGTTCTTGTGGCTGCTGGACCGCATCGCCGTGCCCGCCGTCCTGGGCGGGGCGTTCATTCGTGTCGGCAATTTCATGAATTCCGAAATAGTCGGCATGCCGACCATCGTGTCCTGGGCCGTGATCTTCGAACGCCTCGACCCGCTGCCCCGCCATCCGGTGCAGCTGTACGAGGCGGCGGCCTATCTCCTCATTTTCGCCGTTCTTTTCCTGGCCTATCAGAGGGAAGGATTGCGTCGTCGCCAGGGACTGCTTGCCGGAATCTTCCTGGTGCTGGTTTTTGCCGCTCGCTTTGTCCTGGAATTCTACAAGATGCCGCAAGCCGCCTATGAATATGGGCAGTTTCTGACCGTGGGGCAGTGGCTCAGCGTGCCCTGCGTGCTGGCCGGGTTTTGGCTTCTGTTTCGAGCCGTTCGCGGGAAAGGCCAGGGCGCATCGGTCTGATCTCGAAAAAGTTTGGCCTCGGCTTGAGAAGAGCGAAGGAAACTCCCTTGGCAACCTCAGCGTCTGGACGCGCGAAAACTCAGGTCTCTTCGACCACCCCCTCCTGCTGAAGAAATTGTTCGGCACAATCTTCATGCAGACAGAACGCGCCGAGCAGGCCGTCATCAATGGGGCTGCCGTAAAGGCCGCGCTTCAGGGCGGAGATCTCTTCAGGTAGATAGCGACCGTACATCTTGATGGGAAGTTCCGGAACGTGGACCGTGGGTGAAGACGCCAGCGCGAGCATGTATTCGATCAGGTAGCCCGCGTTCTGTCCCAAGGGTCCACGGTACTCCTGCCTTTGCCGCAGCCGCAGTACGCGGAGTTCATGGATGGAGCGGCCGAATTCAGCTTCCATCAATTCTTCCGGCGTCGTCAGAATAAGTTCGATACGCACCGAATTAGCGCCGCGCTCCACGTAACCTGCGATATCGCGCCGCACCTCGTCACGGTCCAGCCCCCGCCGGCTGGCCATTTCCCAATCCATCTGCGCAAGCCTTGCGGCCAGCACTTCTCTGGGAGGCAGGTCAACATCCAGCAGCAGATTCACGGCGTTGTAGTGGCCACTGTGCTTCTGGATTTCCGCGATGCGCACCCCTGCTTCGTCCTCCAGCATGGTCGGGAGGCGGTCAAGGACTTCCTGATGGTCGACGATCTTGAACCCGATGATGTCGTTTATGGTCAGGGCTTCGGTGCCGATATGGATGGTTCTGTCCTTGAAGCTGCGCGCCACGTCCTCCTCGGCCTGCACAAAATCGTTCTGCATGGCCTCAGGCGAACTCAGCAGCGCGTCCAGCGGCACGCCCACCTGAGCGGCGCGCAGTTCGGCAAAGTGGCGGGCCTTGCTCCGGATTTCTCTGTACAGGGCCTCCACCAGCCTGAATGACACCTTTTCCGCCACGCGGGCCATGCGCTTGACGCGGCCCAGCGCGAGCAATCTGGAATCACCGTCGGTGATGACCAGTGCGTCTATAGGCAGGTAGGGGAAGAAATACTTGGGGTTCTGGCGATAACTGTCCGCCAGTTCATCCATGCGCGGATTACGTACGCCGAGCTGTGCGATGATGCGTTCGCGCAGATCCTGCTTGAACCGGACTCGCCGTGCATGCAGCCTCGTGTTCCAGAATCCTTCCAGCAGATGCAGGATGCGTTCGTTGACCATGGCGGAAATGGCGCTCTCGTAAACGAATATGCGAGTCAGGGTTTCCCCGTCTTCAGGATGGAAATCATCGTTCATCCAACGCAAGGTCAGCTCGAAAAGCTCATCGCGATGGGTCATGGCGGTCAGGTGCATGGGCGCTCCAATATTTTCGGGAATTGTGACGTGATGGACTTGTGATGCACGACATCTACCGCAACGAGTAAATTCTGTCGAACCGCTTTGCGCCTTGCGGGGCATTCTTTTTTTTGAGTGACATTGTTGCAAGCGTTTTGCGAAGGAGATTGCAAGCCGATGTGCAGCTATGGTCACGTGGTTGTGCACCTGATGTGCAGATTTCTGTTTTTGTTGAATTATTTCCTGCTGATTTGCGCTGATGACGGTGTCCCCGGCTGGTCCGAAGCTTGCTTGCGGCTCTGGTGCGGTCCGGGTACTCTGGACCGTGCCCGCCCGGATCCGGGCGATAATTTCAGACAAGGAGGGTGTATGGCGAAATCATCGGCCAAGCAGCAGGCCGGCAAAAAGAACAATGCCCTGGTTTACGGGATCGTGATCCTGATGACAGGGGCGCTCATCGGCGTCGCCTTCAGCACGGCCTTTCATTCCACCAAAGGGCAGAATGAAGCCCCGGCTCAGACTCAGGGCAATGACATGCTTGCCCAGATCAAGGTCTATTCCGATCGCGTCCTCCTGAACCCGCAGGACGTGAACGCCTGGATCACCCTGGGCAATCTCTACTTCGACACGGGCCAGCCCGCCAAATCCATCGAGGCTTACAGCCGGTCTCTGGAACTCAGCCCGGGCAACCCCAACGTGCTGACCGACATGGGCGTCATGCACCGCTCGCTGGGCGAATTTCAGAAGGCCCTGGATGCCTTTGCCAAGGCCATCGCCGCGGATCCCCGGCACGAAACTGCGCGCATGAATACCGGTATCGTGCTGCTCTACGACCTTGGCGACAGGGATGGCGCCATAGCGGCCTGGCAGGATCTGGTGCGCATCAATCCGCAGGCGGTAAATGCCAACGGCACTCCCATCGCGGAAGTCCTGCGCGAGATGACCGGCAGGACGCCGGGCGCGGGCGACGGTGGACAGAAACTGCTCGCACCACAGAACAACCCCGCCAACTGACCCGCGACGTGAATCCATGAACCAACGCGGGCACAGAAGCATGTTGCTAAGCCGTCTCTTCGGGGCCGTCTTGGTGCCGCTGCTTGCGATCATGCTCATGTCCGTTTCCGTTTCCACTGTGGTTTTCCTGCATGGGCTGGAAAAAGCCTGTTGCAGCGAAGACTGCTCCCCCGAGCCCGCTTCCGCGCCGAGTGAGTGCGCAGATTCGGTTTGTGGGATGATTTCCGGCTTTCTTTCCTTTCTCCCCGAACAGGGCTTCCCCGTGACCGTCAGCCGCACCGCGAGCCGCTTCGAGTGGCAACTCGCCCTGGCTGCGCCGGACCCATTCCTGCGCGCCGCCGAATTCCCTCCTGAGTTCATCTGACTGCATTAAGCCATCACCTTGAAGAGAAATCGCTGCAAACAGTCGTCATCCCCTTGAAGAAGGGTATCCATGCCTTTTTGACTATTTGAAAGGAGTGGATTTCGCGCCATTGCCCGGCATGGCCCGTCTACCCATGCTGGGCACACGTTCGCGGGAATGACGCACAGGCTCTTTGCAGTGACGTCTATAAAGGTGTTTCGCGACTTCTATGCTCTTTCTCTTTGAGGCCGCCGTCGCGCGCCCTGGCGCGATCCGGCGATCGTTCCCTATTTATTTCAGGAGTGAATTCATGCGCATTGTCACATTTTGCGGAATTGTTCTTGTCGGCATGGCTCTGTTCGTCACGGGCTGTGAAAAGAAAAACCCGCCCCTGGGCGTCGGCCAGGTCGTGTCCGACCCCGGCGCTTTCAGCGGATCCATGGATGTCATCGGCATCGCCTACGCCTATTCCAGCTCGGACCCGAACGTCCTGGGCATCATGGACCTGGGCGAACTGCAGTGCGCAAACCCTGGCTGCACCAAGGCGCTGCTTCCGGTCAGGGTCGGGGACACGCGACCGGCCATAGGCGACGAGGTTCAAGTCACGGGGGCCATGATCAAGGAGGCTTCGGACTACCTGTTCAAGGCGGAGTCGATACGGACCCTGAAACGGCACGATCTGGGGGCCCTCAAATGACTCCGGCCAAGCTCGTTTTCAAAAACATCGTCCGCCGTCGGGGGCGGTTTGTCTTCACCCTGCTGGGCATAGTCATCGGCATGGCCTCTTTTGTGACCTTCGTAGCGTTGGGCGGAAGCCTCACGGCGCAGATCAAGAAGGAATCCGCCGCCCTGGGCGCGAACCTGGTCGTGACCCCCAAGGGCAGCTGCGCCTTTGAACAGGTCTCGATCCTGACCGGCGAGCAGTTGCCGACCACCATCACCGCAGAAGAAGTCGCGGCCATCCGCGCAATCCCCGGTATGACGGCCATTCCGTTTCTAGCCGAGCGTTCGGCCATCCAGAACCGCCCGGTGTCCGTGCTGGGCGTTCCGACCGAGGAGTCCCTGCCGTTCAAGGGGTGGCGAGTCTCTGCCGGACGCTACTTTAGCTCCCCTGACGAACACGGCGCGTTGCTCGGCTCGGTCGTGGCCGGGCAGTTCGCCCTGCAGCCGGGCGGGGAAGTGACGATCCGGGGGACGCGCCTGCCGGTACTCGGGGTGCTGGAAGAGACGGGCGGCAAGGACGATCTGACCGTGTTCCTGTCCCTGCCGGTGGCCCAGAGGTTGTACGATCAGCAGGACCGCGTTTCGTACGTGGCGGTGCGGGTGGATGACTTGGAAGAGGTCGATGCCTATGCGCTTAAAATCAAGGATGTGGTGAGCCTTGGCGTGGTCTCGGACAAGCAGATGCTCGCCTCGGTCCTGTCCATCGTGGGCACGGTCAGCGTGACCCTGCAGCTCATCGCGGCTGTGGCCGTGCTGGCGGCGGCTTTTGGGATCGTCAACACCATGATGACCGCAACCTATGAGCGCAAGCGCGAGATCGGCATCCTGCAGGCCATGGGCGCGACCAGGGGAACGATCTTTCGCCTCTTCCTGCTCGAATCCGGGATCTACGGGTTGCTGGGCGGCATCGGCGGGGCCGCGCTGGGCCTGGTGGCGTCCATGCTCGCGACTCCTCTCATCAGCCAGAACGGGGCATCGTCTTTCGTCAAGGGCGCGCAAGGCGGTATCGACCCGCTCATGCTGGCCGGGGCGGTGCTTTTTTCGACGCTCATCGCCATGCTCTCCGGGCTCTATCCTGCCTGGCGCGCGTCCAGACTTTCACCCGTGGAGGCCATCAGTTATGAATGATTCGATCATAAGAGCCCAGGGTCTGACCAAGACCTATGGCCAGGGCGCAAGCCTGACCCAGGCCCTGCGCGGCGTGGACCTTGAAATCGAGCGGGGCGGCCTGACCTGCATCGTCGGCCCCTCCGGGCACGGCAAATCGACCCTCATGCATCTGCTCGGGGGGCTGGACCGGCCAAGCAGCGGCCGGGTCCAGCTTGACGGACAGAACATGTTCGATCTTCGCGACAGTGAGCTGGCCGCTTTGCGCTCGCGCAAGATCGGGTTCGTGTTCCAGTTCTTCAACCTTCTGCAGAGCCTGACAGCCCTGGAAAACGTGGAAACGGCCCTGATGCTGGCTGCCGCGTCTGAAACCCGGCAACGCGAACGGGCAGAGGAGCTGCTGGAACTGGTCGGGCTCTCGGACAAGAAAGCCGCCAAACCGGGACAGCTCTCCGGTGGCCAGCAGCAGCGCGTGGCCATTGCCCGGGCCCTGGCCAACGATCCCCCGGTGCTGCTCATGGACGAACCCACGGGGAACCTGGACTCGGCGGCGGAGGCGGAGGTGCTGAACGTGCTTGAGGATCTCGTCCGCCAGGGCAAGACCATCATCCTGGTCACGCACAGCGCTGAAATCGCCGCCCGGGCCGACACCCTTGTGCGGGTGCGCGATGGCGTGATCTGTCATGACTGAATCGGGATGACCAACGGGGGCGCAAACCGCCCCCGGTTTCTGGGATCATGGGCGGCATTAGGTGCGAGGTGTGTGGTTGGTCTGCATGAAACAGACTCGTTTGCACAGGCATGCTTGCAAGCTTGGAGATGCCCGGGCAGAATGGAAAAAAATTCCGGGAAGGACAAATGATTATCTCTCGCATTCTTGTTTTCGTATTCATGGCGGCCCTTGGCTGCATGATTTCCGCTCAGGCCCATGCCTCTGGCCTGGAATACAAACGCCAAATCTTTATCCAGGCCGCGGAGGCGCTCGGCAAGGGTCAGCATCAGGATTACCTGGCCCGCAGGTCCGAGCTGGGCGACTATCCGCTCTTGCCCTATCTGACGCAGCAGGATCTGGAAAAGCGCATGCACCCTGGTATTGCCGCGGAAGTACGCTCCTTTCTGCGTGATTATGACGGCACCCCGCCCGCCGAAGCGCTGCGCAGGCCGTGGCTCGCCAAGCTTGCAGAAAGTGGCCATTGGAACCGGTTTGTGGAGGACTATCGCCCGCAAAAGGACGAAAATCTGCAATGTTTTTACGGGCAGGCTCTGCTGAATACGGGTAAGCGGACCGAGGCCAAGGACCAGGCCAGGGCGCTGTGGCTTTCGGGTTCATCGCGTCCCAAAACCTGCGATCCCCTGTTTGAAGCCTGGATCAACGAGGGCGGCCTGACCAGGGAGTTGACCTGGCAACGCATCGAGCTGGCCATGCAGCGGGGTCAGGCCAATCTGGCCCTCCATCTGCGGCGTCATCTGGCCCCGGCCGATGCGCAGTGGCTCGATTACTGGCTGCGGGTGGACCAGAACCCCGCCCTGATCCTGGAGCGTGACTGGTCCACGGTGACCCACGACCGGATGGACGCCATACTCGCCCACGGCATGCGTAAGATGACGCGGGCCGATGCGTCCCGTGCCGCTAAGGAATGGGATGTTTTGCGGCGCCGCAATGGCCTGGACCGTGCACGCTTTGCAGCCATTGAAAGCGATGCGGCTCTGTAC
>Ga0075011_10001863_pt1 | contig 11432 bp, 11 predicted proteins | sample TARM_MetaG_T_14_FD_72354 | JGI IMG/M metagenome (GOLD analysis project Ga0075011, IMG submission 72354) | Freshwater microbial communities from Pennsylvania, USA, analyzing microbe dynamics in response to fracking - TARM_MetaG_T_14 | ecosystem: Environmental > Aquatic > Freshwater > River...
GTCTGGCAACGCCTCCTCGCCCTGAACACCGCGATCTGGCACAACGACACCATCGGAGCCAACATCCGCCGCAGCCTCACCGCCTACGACCACTGACCCCTTGGAATCACTCATCTAGGTAGCACCAACCCCCGGGGCCGTTTCGTGGTCAAGCGCACTGACCCTTTGCGGGGGTACGTGGCCGGATGTCCGGAAAGTCCCTGGCCTGCGCGGGCCCGCCGCGGAGCCGGGCGCGGGAGGTCAGTACCAGCCGGTGGACATCGAGTGGGCCCAGGCGTCGCAGGGCGTCCCGTACCGGCCCGCGATGTAGCCCAGCCCCCACGTGATCTGGGTGGTGGCGCTGGTCTGCCAGTCGGCCCCGGCCGACGCCATCTTGGTCCCGGGCAGCGCCTGCGGGATCCCGTACGCCCCGGAGGACGGGTTCTCGGCGTTGACCCGCCAGCCGGACTCCTTGGTCCACAGCTTGTCGAGGCACGCGAACTGGTCGTCGCCCCAGCCACGCTCCGCCATGAGTGCCTGCGCCGTGGCCTTCGCGGTCCCGGGGGTCACGACGACGGTGGCCTGGTCCATGGTCCCGACCACCACCACCTCGGTGCGCGGCTCGCGCACGACCACCCGCGACACCACGGTGCGCTCCACCTCGGCACCCTCGAGCGAGCGCGTCGCGTACGTGGTCACGGCCTCGCCCGCCTTGCCCGTGGTCCGCACCTTCCGGTACCCCAGCGGCAGCGCCGGCTCCTCGACGGTCTGGGTCTCGTACGGGATCACCTCGGTGAGGGTGTCCGCGCCCGTCGAGCCGCGCAGCACCTGCACCACCATGCCGTCCACGGCCGCCGCCCCGAGCGGCACCGACGTGGTGTCGGCGTCCCCGAGGGTGATGCCGATCTCCGCGAGCACGTCGTGCACCGACGCCTGCGTGGTGGTGTACGGCAGGATCACGCCGTCGACGGCGACCGTCACGGTCTTCTGCGTGGACACCCGGACCGGCTCCCGGCCCAGCTCCGCCGAGCGTGACGCGGTGGCGACGGCGCCGTCCCCCCGGTCACCGAGGGCCGAGATGAGGTCCCCCACCGTCAGCGCGTTGGTGGTGAAGGTCCGCTCCTCGCCGTCGACCTCGAGCGTGACCTGCCGGGCCGAGCGGACCACGATCGTGGCGCCGTCGTGCACCCGGGCAGTGGCGGCGGGGGTGACCTCGTCGCCGCGGTCGACGTCGATGCCCTGGAACCGCAGCACGTCCCCCACCGTGGCGCCGTACGCGGAGACGTGACGGATGTGGCCGTCGTCGTCGATGGTGACGGTCTTGTGGGCGCCGGCCAGGCCGTAGGTGGACCCGGCGAGAGCCACGACGACCAGGGCGTTCATGGCCCGCCTGGCACCCCCGACGGGGTGGGACGGGGGGCGCTGCGCGGGGGCGGGCCGGGGGCTCAGGGGCGCGGCGAACCGGCGCCCCTCCTGTGCCCTGCGTCGCGCCCGTGCCACGAGTACTGGACCCTAGCGCTGGGACGCGCGTCTCACCAAGGCCCGTAGACCTCGTCGGTGGTCCGTGAGACGGCGGTGCACACGTCCTCGAGCGGGCGCTCCAGCACCTCGGCCATGGCGCGGACCGTGTGCGCGACGGCGTACGGGGCGTTGGGCTGTCCGCGGAACGGGTGCGGGGTCAGGTACGGGGCGTCGGTCTCGACCAGCACCTGGGACAGCGGCACCACGCGCAGCGCGTCGCGCAGGTGCTCGTTCGCCTTGTACGTGACCGGCCCGGCGAAGCTGAGGAACCAGCCGCGCTCGGCGGCGAGGCGGGCCATGTGGACGTCGCCCGAGTAGCAGTGGAACACCGTGCGCTCGGGGGCGCCGTCGGCCTCGAGGATGTCGATGACCTGCGCGTGCGCGTCCCGGTCGTGGATCTGCAGGGCCAGCCCGAGCTCCTTGGCGAGCGCGACGTGCGCCCGGAACGACTCGACCTGTACAGCCGCGCCCTGCGGACCTGTACGGAAGAAGTCGAGGCCCGTCTCGCCGATCGCCCGGATGCGCGGGGTGCGCTTCGCGAGGTCGGCGATCTCCGCGATCGCGTCGTCGAGCGAGGTCAGGTGCCGCGGCTCGCGCTCGTACGTCTGCCCGTCCGGCCCGACGTCGTGGGCGTCGCCGTGCAGCACCGCCTCGTTCGGGTGGATGGCCACCGCGCCGAGGATCGCCTCGGAGCCAGGGCCGCTCAGGAGCTCCGCGGTCCAGCGGGCGGACTCCACGTCGCAGCCCACCTGCACCAGCCGGTCGACGCCGGCAGCGGCCGCCCGCGCGACGTGCTCCGCCACGCGCGGCTCCGGCTCGCCCTCGGGCAGCACGTACCCGATGTGGTCGAGGTGCGTGTGGTTGTCGCCGACCGGGACCGGCAACGGGTCCGGGTCGACGGGGAAACCCCGCTCACGCTGACGCGGCAATGTCAGCCCTCGGTCTCGAGGCGCGGGAACAGCGCCGCGCCCTTGGTGATGACCGTGCCGGCCGGGAGCTTGCCGAACGTCGCCGCCGACTCGACCGGCTGCGCGTCCAGCGCGCCCAGCGCGGCCTCGGCGCCCAGGGCGTCCCAGAGAGCGGCCGCGGCCTTGGGGGTCACCGGGTTGAGCAGCACCGCGAGCGAGCGCAGCGCCTCCGCGGCCGTGACCAGCGACGTCGCGAGGCGGCCCCCGTCGACGCCCGCGCCGGACTCGTCCGTCTCGCCCGGCTCCTTGGCCACCTTCCACGGCTGCGTCTCCGTGATGTATACGTTCGCGGCGTCGACCAGCGACCACACGGCCGAGACGGCGTCGTGGATCGCCAGCTTGTCGATCGCGGCCTCGGCGTCGGCCACGGCCTTGGCGGCCACGGCCTCGAGGTCGATCTCGAGGTCGGTCGGCGTGCCGGCGGCCGGCAACCTGCCGCCGAAGTACTTGTTCACCATGGCCGCCACGCGCGAGGCCAGGTTGCCGAAACCGTTGGCGAGCTCGCCGTTGTAGCGGGCCGTCAGGTCCTCCCAGGAGAACGAGCCGTCGCCACCGAACGCGATCGTCCGCATGAAGTAGTAGCGGAACGCGTCCGAGCCGAACGTGTCGATGATGTCCGACGGCGCGATGCCGGTCAGCCGGGTCTTCGACATCTTCTCGCCACCCACGAGCAGCCAGCCGTGCGCGAAGACCTGCTTCGGCAGCGGCAGCCCGGCGGCCATGAGCATGGCCGGCCAGATGACGGCGTGGAACCGCAGGATGTCCTTGCCCACCAGATGGACGTTCGCCGGCCACAGCTTCTCGAACTGCTCGCGCGCGGCGGCGTCGTCGGACCCGTAGCCCACGGCGGTCATGTAGTTGAGCAGCGCGTCGAACCACACGTAGAGGACGTGCTGGGAGTCCCACGGGATGGGGACGCCCCAGTCGAAGGTCGAGCGGGAGATCGACAGGTCCTGCAGGCCCTGCTTGACGAAGCCGACGACCTCGTTGCGCGCCGACGCGGGCTGCACGAAGTCCGGGTTCTCCGCGTACAGCGCGAGCAGGCGCTCGGCGTACGCGCTCATCCGGAAGAAGTAGTTCTCCTCCGCGATCATCTCGACCGGCTTCAGGTGGATCGGGCAGAGCTTGAGGCCCTCCTCCGCGCCGGTGCCGTCGAGCAGCTCGCCCGCCAGCTTGAACTCCTCGCAGCCCACGCAGTACGGGCCCTCGTACGAGCCCTGGTAGATCTCGCCCTTGTCGTGCAGCGCGGTGAGGAACTTCTGCACCGCCGACTCGTGGCGAGCCTCGGTGGTGCGGATGAAGTCGTCGTTGCGCACGTCGAGCGTGCCGAGGACCGGCTTCCACGCCGTCTCGACCAGGCGGTCGGCCCACTCCTGCGGGCTGGCGCCGTTCTTCTCGGCGGTGCGCATGACCTTCTCGCCGTGCTCGTCGGTCCCGGTCAGGAACCAGACGTCTTCCTGGCGCTGGCGGTGCCAGCGGGTGACGACGTCGGCAGCGACCGTCGTGTACGCGTGCCCGATGTGGGGCGCATCGTTCACGTAGTAGATCGGCGTCGTGAGGAAGAACGGCTTCGCAGCGGGCATGCGGACCATCGTAGTTGCGCGGCGCACCCCGGCCTTCTCGTCAGCCCCCGTGATCACCACGTGATCACGACGCGATCACCACGCGCAGCAGCCGGTCGTCCCCCTCGCGCACCGAGCCGCGTCCGTCGGTGTTGCTGGTGAGCACCCACAGCGTCCCGTCGGCGTCGGCGACGACGGCGCGCAGGCGGCCGTGGTCCGCGAGGAGCGGCTCCGGGCGCAGGACGACGGCGCCGGCGTCGTCCTGCGCCGCCGCGCCGAGGGGCACCCTCCAGAGGCGTTCGCCGCGCAGGGCCGCGAGGTACACGGCGTCCTCGGTGACGGCGAGGCCGGACGGGGAGGCGTCGCTCGTGGGCCAGACGGCGAGCGGGACGGTCAAGCCGTCGACGACCGCCGGGCCGTCGTGGGGTGCCGGGCCGTCACCGGCGCCGTCGGGCATTCCCTCGACCTCGGGCCACCCGTAGTTGCGGCCGGGCAGGATCTGGTTGAGCTCGTCCCACGTGGCCTGGCCGAACTCGCTGGCGAACATCCGGCCGTCCGCGTCCCAGCCGATGCCCTGCACGTTGCGGTGGCCCAGGCTCCACACCGGGGAGCGCGGGCCGGGGTTGCCGGGCGCGGGGTCGCCGCGGGCGGTGACGCGCAGGATCTTGCCGTTGAGCGACTCCGGGTCCTGGGCCGACGACGGCTCTCCGGCGTCCCCCGTCGCGACGTAGAGGGAGCCGTCCGGCCCGAACGCGATCTGGCCACCGTTGTGGTTGCCGGCCTTGCCGATGCCGTCGACGACGATGGTCAGGTCCCCGAGGGCGGGTTCCGGCCCGAGGGTCAGCGGGGCGCTGACGACCGCGTTGTCCTCCTCCCCGGTCCGGTAGAGGAAGACGGTGACCGCGTCCGACGGCGTCTTGGCGCCACCCCCGGGCCCCGGAACGGCGACGCCGAGCAACCCACCCTCCCCGCGCGGCTCCGTCGTCTCCGCGAGCTCCGCGCCCCCGGGACCGCCGACGTCGGTGATGGTCCCGTCGCCCGGGTCGACGACGACGAGCCGGGCCTCGTCGCGCAGGGTCACGAGCAGCCGCCCGTCCGGCAGCGGCGCCAGGCCCCACGGCACGTCGAGCCCGGTGGCGACCACCTCGACGCTCGCCCGGGCGGGCTCCCGGGGCGTCTCCGGGCTGCCCGCACTCGGCTGCGCCTCCCCGACGACCGGTTCCGCCGGCACGGGGGCGTCGTCGCCCCCCCCCGAGCGCGGCGCCGAGCAGCCCCGCGGCGCCAAGCAGCCCCGCGACGGCGAGGAGGCGGGCGCGGGTCCGTGCGGAGGACCGTGGGCGGGTCAGTGCGTCCACGGCACCATCCTCCGCCGGAGACCTCCCGCTCGCTCGCGCCGCCGACGGCCACCACGTAGCGCGCCTCGCCGGCCCAGTGCCTGCACGCCGGGGCGCCGAGCCCTTGATGCCAGGGCTCCGGCGCCGCACCCTGGTGCCCATGACCGAGAACCCGCGCCGCGCGCTCATCGTCGTCGACGTCCAGCCGACCTTCTGCGAGGGCGGCGAGCTGGCCGTCGCGGGCGGCAACAAGGTGGCCGCCGACGTCGCCGCGTACGCGCGCACGCACCGCTCCCGGTACGCCCTCGTCGTCACCACCCAGGACTGGCACATCGAGCCGGGCGCGCACTTCAGCCCGACCCCGGACTTCGTGGACTCGTGGCCGCCGCACGGCATCGCCGGCACGCCCAACGCCGAGCTGCACCCGGCCTTGGCCGACCTGTCCGCGGACGTCGGCGTCAAGAAGGGCCAGTACGCGCACGGCTACTCGGGCTTCGAGGGCGAGGACGGCGCCGGCCGCACGCTCGAGCAGGTCCTGCGCGACGGCGGCATCGAGGCGGTCGACGTGGTCGGCCTCGTCGAGTCCCACTGCGTCAAGCGGACCGCCCTGGACGCTGTGCGCCTCGGCTTCGCGACCCGCGTGCTCAGCGACCTCACGATCCCCGTGATGCCCGAGCAGGGCGAGCAGGCCCGCGCGGAGCTCGCGGCGGCCGGGGTGGAGCAGGTGGAGTCGACGGCGCCGTAGGGGCCACCGCGACGTCGATCACCCGGGAGCCGGCCGGGCCCGGCGTCAGCCGATCCGGGCTGCCCACTCCCGCACCGCGGCCACGAACTCCTCGGGGCGGTTCGGGTGGATGTTGTGGCCGACGTCGATCGAGGTCCACGTGCCGCGCGGCAGACGGCGCGCGAGGGCCTCGAGCGCCTCCTGGTCGATCTCGCTCGTCGGGCCGCCGCCCATCACCAGGACCGGAACCCCGATCTCGTCGACGCCCTGGGCCCACGCGGGTGACGCCCCGTCGAGCTCCCTGAGGATCGCCGGGCGGGTGACCTTGTCGTACTCGGTGGGGTTGGGCGGCAGGGGCGGCGGCGCGAAGAAGCCCGGGACGGGAGTCGCGCGCGGCGGCGGCGAGTCCTCGACCACGAGCCGCCCGACGAGGTCGGGCCTGCGGACGGCGAGCACCATGGCGACGATCCCGCCCATCGAGTGCCCGATCACCGTCGCCTTGCCGACACCGAGGCCGTCAAGGAGGGCGCCGACGTCGTCGGCCATCTCGCTCATCAGGTACGAGCCGGGGCGCGGGCTCCGGCCGTGGCCGCGGAGCTCCGGGACGATCACCCGGTACTCGTCCTCGAGCAGTGGCACGACGGCGTCCCAGGAACCGCGGTGGGACTCCTCCCCCATGCCGTGGAGCAGCACGGCGACGGGCGCCGCATCGGGGCCGTGGACGGCGTACGACAGATCGACGGTCATGGCCCCGACGGTAGGCGCCGTCCGCGCGACCGTGGCCCTGCCTCGCCGGTCGGCACGGTGACCTGGCCGGTCGGCACGGTGACCTGGCCGTTGCCGCAGTAGGCGTCAACGCGCCGCGAGCGCCGCGTTGTAGAGGTCGCGGCGGCTCACCCCCGAGGTGGCGGCGACGTCCGCGGCCACCTCCTTGAGGCGCTCTCCCTCCGCCACCCGGGCCAGGACCTCGCTGACCAGGTCCTCGATCGACGCCGCCCGGGGTGCCGGTGCGCCCGCGACGACGACGCAGATCTCCCCGCGCAGCCCCGGGCCGCCGTCGGCGGAGCGCGCCGCGACGTCGGCGGCGAGGGTCCCGAGCGGACCGCGCAGGACCTCCTCGTACGTCTTGGTGAGCTCGCGGCAGACGGCGGCGGGCCGGTCGGCACCGAAGGACTCGGCCATGGACACGAGGGTCGCGGCGATCCGGTGCGGCGCCTCGAAGAAGACCATTGTGCGCGGCTCGGCCGCGAGCGCCGCGAACGCGCGGCTCCGGTCCCCTGGCTTGCGGGGCGCGAAGCCCTCGAAGGTGAAGCGGTCGGTCGGCAGCCCGGAGAGCGCGAGCGCGGTCAGGACGGCCGAGGGTCCGGGGGCGGCGGTGACCCGCACCCCGCGTTCCACGGCGCGGGCGACCGCGCGGAAACCGGGGTCGGAGACCGCGGGCATGCCGGCGTCGGTGACGACGACGACCGTGCCGCCCCCGTCGACGACGTCGAGCAGCTCGTCGGCACGTGCCGCCTCGTTGTGCTCGTAGTAGGAGACGACGCGGCCGCGGACCCGGACGCCCAGGCGGTCCGCGAGCGCGTGGAGGCGTCGGGTGTCCTCGGCGGCGACGACGTCGGCGGTGGCAAGCAGGCGCCGGAGCCGGGGCGAGGCGTCCTCGGTGTTCCCGATCGGGGTGGCGGCGAGGACGAGCGACCCGCCCTCACGCCCCGTTCCGGAGCCCCTGGCGCCGACCGGCGTCTCGTCGTCGTCCGCGATCGGGTCAACAGGGGTGACGGTCATGGTCACCAGTATCCCGCGCCCATAGGATCCGACCCGTGACAGCGCCAGAAGCCCTCCCGGACACGGTGCAGCCCGCCGCCGCGCCTCCCCGCGACCAGTTGCTCCGCACGCTGCTGGGCCGCCGCCGTCTGGCGCTCGGGACGCGCGCGAACGAGCGCCTGCTCGACTGGATCGGCACCGTGGCGATCCTGCTGCTGGCGGCGGTGAGCCGCTTTCAGAACCTCGGCCGGCCGGGGACGCTGGTCTTCGACGAGACGTACTACGTCAAGGACGGTTTCACGCTGTGGCGGCTCGGCTTCGAGGCGCGCTGGCCGGACGACCCGAACCCGGCGTTCGAGGCGGGGATGGTCGACACCTACCTCCACGAGGCGGCGTACGTCGTCCACCCACAGGTGGGCAAGTGGCTGATCGGGCTCGGCATCGAGGTCGGTGGCGGTGCGACGAACCCGGCCGCCTGGCGGCTCGCCAACGCCGTCGTCGGCGTCCTCGCCGTCCTGCTCATCATCCGGGTGGCGCGCCGGCTCTTCGCCTCCACCGAGATGGCCTTGGTCGCGGGCCTGCTCATGGCGGTGGACGGCACCGCCATCGTGCACTCGCGCGTCGCGCTGCTCGACCAGTTCCTCATGTTCTTCGTGCTGCTGGCCTTCTGGTTCCTCCTCCTCGACCGCGAATGGGCCAGACGGCGGCTGGCGGAGCGCCTGGGGGCGATCCGGGACGCCTCCCCCCGCACGAGCCGGCACACGCACCGGCTGCTGTACGGGCCACGGCTCGGGTTCCGCTGGTGGCGGCTGGCCGCCGGCGTCTCGCTCGGGCTCGCGAGCGGCGCCAAGTGGTCGGGCGTGTACTTCGTCGCCGTCTTCGGCATCCTCACCGTGCTGTGGGACCTGAGCGCCCGGCGGGCGGTCGGCATCCGCCGCTGGTGGGAGGACGCGATCGTCGCCGACGGGCTGCCGGCCTTCCTCGCGCTCGTGCCGACGGCTCTGGTCGTGTACGTGGCGACATGGTGGTCCTGGTTCGTGACGCCGGGTGCCTGGGGCCGCCAGTGGGCAGCGCTCAACCCGGGCGAGGGCATCACCTGGCTGCCCGAGGCCCTGCGCTCGTTCGTGCACTACCACCAGCAGATGTGGAGCTTCCACACCGGGCTCACGGCGGAGCACGGCTACCAGGCGAACCCGATCGGTTTCATCGTCCAGTGGCGCCCGACGTCGTTCTACTGGAACCGGGCCGACGCCGCTGCGGGGGGCTGCGACGTCGCCGCGGACTGCGCGACGACGATCACCTCGCTCGGCAACCCGCTGCTCTGGTGGCTCTCGGCCCTGGCGATCGTCGCCGTCGTCGTCCTCGGCACGACCCGCCGCGACTGGCGGGCCCTGGCGGTCCTCTCGGGCACCGCGGCCGGCTGGCTCCCCTGGGTGGTGACCTACCTCGGCACCCGGCGCACGATGTTCACGTTCTACACGATCGCCTTCACGCCGTTCGTGGTGCTCACGCTGGTCTATGTCGGCGTGGTCGCGCTCGAGCACACGGAACGCCTGCCGCGCCTGCGGTGGCGGGTGATCTCCGCGATCGCGGCGGTGGTCGTCGCGATCGTGGTGGTGTCGGCGGTGTTCTACCCGTTCTGGACGGCCCAGCAGGTGCCGTTCACCTACTGGCAGCGGGTCATCGGCCGGGTCGGTCCCTGGATCTGACGCCCGCGGCCCACCCGCCGATCTCGGCGACCGCCGGTCAGCGGTCCGGCCACTGCACCTGGGGGCTCGGGTGCCACGCCCAGCCCTCGGCGTCCCAGAGGCGGGCCTGCCCGGCCAACCTCGTCCGGAACGACTCCCACTCCCGCGACCGCCGGCTCGTCCACGCCACCTCGGCCAGGGCGGGCAGGCGCGGCAGCAGCATCGCGAAGAGGTGCTCCGGCGTCGCGAGGGTCTCCGTCCACAGGGCGGCGGACACCCCCTCCACCGCCGATGCCGGCAGGCCGGGGATCGCGTCGCCGGGATCCCAGTCGTAGGAGTCCCGGACCTCCACGTACCCGATCCACTCCAGCCCCAGCGGGTGCGCGGCGTCGTACTTCATGTCGAGGTAGGCGTGCGACGCCGGGGACATCACGAACCGCGCGCCCGCGGCGGCGGCGCGGAGCAGCGGCTCCGGGTCCGCTCGCGGGTCCCAGAACTGCAGCAGCGTGCCGGGTTCGACGGCGGTGACGGCCGCCTCCTGCCAGGCGACCGGAGTCTTGCCGTGCGCCCGCACGGCGTCGCAGGCCGTCTCGACGAGCCGCGTGTACTCCGCGGTGTCCAGGGCAGGCGCCTCGTCCCCGCCCACGTGCACGAACCGGCCGGACGTCGTCGCCGCGACGTCGGCCAGCACGTCGCGGATCCAGGGCACCGTCGCAGGGTTGTCCGCCCACAGCCGGGAGAAGCCGACCTCCGTGCCGTGGTACGGCGCCGTCGCCTCGCCACCGGGGACCAGCTCCGGGCACGCGTACGTCGCGGCGTTGGTGTGGCCGGGAAGGTCGATCTCGGGCACCACGTCGATGAAGCGCGCAGCCGCGTACTCCTGGAGCTCACGGAACTCCTCGACCGTGAGGTAGCCGCGCTCCCCGGCCGGCACCCGGCCGCCGACCTGTGTGCCACCGGAGCGCTCCGTCAGTTCCGGGTGGGACGGGATCTGGAGGCGCCAGCCCTGGTCGTCTGTGAGGTGCAGGTGCAGGACGCGCAGCTTGTACATCCCGAGCAGGTCGATGACGCGGCGGATCGTCTCGGGGCCGTGCCAGTGCCGCACGACGTCGAGCGACAGGCCGCGCCACGCGTAGCGCGGGGTGTCCCGCACGACGACGAACGGCACGGTGTGCTCCGCGGTGACGAGCTGGCGCAGCGTGCGCAGCGCGTGGAGCAGGCCCGCGGGCCGGGCCGCCGTCAGGGTCACGCCGTGCTCGTGGACCTCGAGCGTGAAGGACTCCTGGTCACGGGCGGCGCCGTCGAACGTCGTCTGGACGAGCACCACCGGCGTCGGGGCGGGGCCACCCGGCCCGCACGGCGGCGACCGTCTCGCCGCCGGAGACCACCACCCCGAGCGGCTCGAAGAGCTCGGCCGCGAGCGCCGTCCACACGTCCGGCGCCTGGGAGACCAGGTACAGGGCGGCGAACGGCAACGTGCCCTCCCGCGGCTCGACCGACGCGGGCCACGGGACGAGCGGGAGCGACGCGGTCACCGGAGCGACCCGTCCGGGCTCGGCGTCACCGGCGCATCCGGGCTCGGCCTCGCCTGCTCAGAAGTCCTCCCGCACGAGGACCTCGCCATCCTCTCCGTCCTGGCCCTCGTCCGGCGCGGGCCGCACCGTGTATCCGGCGCTCTCGAGCCGGGCGATCACGCGCGTGACGTCCTCCTCGCTGGGCTTCTCCAGCACGCGGCGGCGCATCGCGTCGGCCACCATGTGCACATCGATGGGCTCCGGTGGCGCCTAGCCGTATCTGGTAGCGCCAGTCTGGCTACTTGGTAGCGCCGTTCGGCGTTGTTGGTAGCGCGAGGTGCGGTTGGTCGTGTTCTCGTCGCTCATCGCGACGGCGCCGTC
>Ga0075011_10001865_pt1 | contig 11411 bp, 10 predicted proteins | sample TARM_MetaG_T_14_FD_72354 | JGI IMG/M metagenome (GOLD analysis project Ga0075011, IMG submission 72354) | Freshwater microbial communities from Pennsylvania, USA, analyzing microbe dynamics in response to fracking - TARM_MetaG_T_14 | ecosystem: Environmental > Aquatic > Freshwater > River...
GAAAGGAGGTGGGGCTGGGTGGGCGTGTAGACAGTGTCCCTTGCAGCTCCCTTTGCGCGGTGGGTTTTGGCGTCAATTTTCTCCTTGGCAATGGCAAGAACATCCACGTGTACTCCGCTGCTTTCTATGATGTTTTTGGCAAGGTCCAAAAGGGTTTTCCCGCCGTCTATGACCCACAAATCAGGAGCAGGTTCTGTGTTGAAGCGGTGCGCCCTTTGGGTTAAAAGCTCTCGCATTTGGCTGTACTCGTCCTTGCTGTGGAGATGATAATGGCGGTAGGCGCTCTTTAAAAACTCCTCTCCCTCCCAGCATACGACTGCTCCAACGCTCGCCTCTCCGCCCATGTGAGAGTTGTCAAAAATCTCAATGCGGTAGGGAAAGCGAGAGAGTTTGAAAGTTTCTTTGAGCGTTTCTTGAACAGCGGCGGTTGGTTTGTGCAGATGCTGAACACACAGCTCTTTGGCATTAATAAGGGCCAGTGCGACGAGCCGTTGTTTTTCTCCACGCTTGGGGTGTTTGATAGAAATTGCCCTGCTGTGCCGTTTTTGTAAAATAGCTTCAATTTCCTTGGCTTCTTCTAGCCCATGGGCGGTCAGGAGGGTTCCTGTGGGCATGGGGGATTGGGGCGGGTAAGCATCAAGAAGCATCTGGCGGTAGAGGGCTTCTTGGTCAAACTCCCCGCTAAAGCGGCTCATGGCATGGGCAGAGGAGACCACTTTTCCTTCACGAATAAACAAGCGCAAGCCACAGGCGAGCTCCCTTTCATGATGTACCGCAAACAGGTCAAAATCTTCCAGTTTTGCAAGGTCTAAATGGGTAAAACGCTGTAGGGTGCCAATGCGCTCGGCCATGTCTCGCACCCTTGCAGCTTCTTCAAAATGAAGGTGCTGGGCGTAAGCTTCCATCTTTGCATGTAAGGCTTTTTGCAATGCAGTGGGATGGTGGATGAGGGCAATGGCTTCATGGAGGATTTGCTGGTATGCTTCTTGCGTAACGCGTTTTTCGCAAGGAGCCAAACAGCGTCCCATCTGGAAAAAAAGACACGCTTTTTTGGCGCGCTCACACCCCTTTTTTTGCACCAGCGGAAACAGCAGATAAAGGGCTTGGAGGAGCTCTTGTGCTCCTGAGGAAAAAGGGCCAAAATAGCGAATATGGGTGCCCGAAACAATTTTACGGGTAATTTCAAATCGTGGAAAAGGCTTATGGGTATCAAGGTAAATATAGGGGTAGGTTTTATCGTCTCGCAATAAAATGTTGTATTTGGGTTTGAGTTGTTTAATGAGGGAATTTTCCAGTATGAACGCATCATGCTCACTCTCAAGCACCAAATACTCCAAGCGAACAGTTTCTTCAATCATCTTGCGAATTCGCAAAGAGAGGGTGGGGTTGGGCTCAAGGGTTGGTGAAAGGCGGAAATAGCTTTTTACCCTATGCTTTAGGGATTTTGCCTTGCCTGCATACAGCAAGCGCCCGTGGGTGTCAAAAAACTGGTATACCCCCGGGGTGGCGGGAAGGTTGGCTAGGGTTTGGCTGAGCATTGAATAGTTTTGCGAATGGATTCAAAGAGACCGTAGAGAGCATCAGAAGTAGAAAGGTTCACAAAATGGCCTTGTGCTCGCTCGGCATAGGGCAGTGAAGCGGATGAGAAAGTCTCTGGGTGCAAAGGGGGCTTATTGGTGGCAAAAGCCTTAATGTGGCTGGCATCTATTGAGGCATATTCAGGATGTTGTGCTACAAGCGCTTTTAATAACCCTTTTATTAAAGTGGCTTTATAATGGAATTCCATTTTTAAACTGGGGTGCTCCAAGACAAAAAACAGAGTGTCGTTTTTGTTGTACATAAAGCGTGTGCCGTTGGCCATCTGCTTGGGTAGCAGGCCAAGAAGTTTTTGGTAGCCTTCGATTTTTTTCAAATGTTCAAAGGAAGGATGATTTTTCAAATGACTAAGAATTACGTGCGCTGGTTTCATGCGCTTATTATACCATCTCTTCTAATTCTTTTCTTGGCAGGTTGCGGCTACAAAGGCCCTCCGACCCACGTCCCCAAGCAAGAACAATCACACTAATGCGACAGTATGATGTCATCATCATAGGGGCGGGAATTGCAGGGTTAAGCACTGCATTGCACCTGCCTTCTTCTATGAAAGTATTAGTAGTGAGCAAAGATTATCCATGGGAATGCAATACCTTTTACGCCCAAGGAGGGGTGGCGGTTGCCAACGGTCCAGAGGATGTAGATGTTCACATCCAAGACACCCTTGAAGCTGGGGCGCATCACTGCGATGGCGATGCCGTACGGCTGTTGTGCCAAGAGGGGCCTTTGCGCGTGGAAGAGCTCATTGCCCGCGGGTTTGCGTTTGACAAGGATGAAGAGGGAAAGATACTTTACACCCAAGAGGCTGCCCATACCAACAAGCGGGTGATTCATGCAGGAGGGGATGCTACGGGGCGAGAAATCCATTTGTACCTCATGCGCCAGCTTGGTACTACCTTACTGTATAACACGCAAGTGGTGGATATATTGCTACACGAGGGGCGTTGTTATGGGGTGCAAGTGCGCAACCAAGAGGGCCTTTCGTGTGTATATGCAAACCATGTAGTTATCGCTAGTGGCGGTGTGGGCTCATTGTATGAGTACCACACCAATGCTAGAACCATTAGTGCTGATTTGCAAGGGATTGTTTTGTCGCACGGTGTGCCATTAAAAGACATGGAAATGATGCAGTTTCACCCCACGGTGTATGTGCGCGGCAAAGGTGTGCGCAAACAGCTTTTGAGTGAGGCCTTGCGTGGTGAAGGTGCCAAAGTGGTGAATGGCAAGGGAAGACAGTTTTTGTTTGAGTATGACCCCAATGGAGAGTTGGCCCCTCGGGACGTGGTGAGTCAGTCTATTTTTCATTACCAGCAACACCACCAAGAACCTGTTTTTCTGGATGTTTCCTTTTTGGAAAAAGGCCCCTTTGCCAAACGCTTTCCCAGTATCTATTTTGCGATGCAAAACGAAGGTATTGATGTTCCTCATGTTCCTATTCCTATCTCTCCCGCGTTTCACTATGCTATGGGAGGAATACCCACGGATTTGGATGGGAGGGTTAAGGGAGTAGAGAATCTTTACGCCGTGGGCGAAGCCGCGTGTACGGGGGTGCATGGGGCTAATAGGCTGGCAAGCAACTCTCTTTTAGAAGGGTTGGTTTTTTCAGCGCGTGTTGCGCAAGTGATTGCCAACTGTTCTTTACATGTAGGCCCTCCTGCCTTTCGTTTGGATTCTGCGCCGTTGCAGTGCGAGGGAGACAAGGAAAAGAAAAACATGTTGCGGCTATTGATGTGGGAAAATGCTGGAATCGTGCGTAACCAAAAAGGAATGGAGGAAGCTTTGAATCGCGTCCAAGACATGCTAAAATGTCGGACGGGGAAACTTTTGAGATTAAGGCTTTTGGTTTCTCAGGAAATTCTACGCCAAGCACTGCTACGCCGTGAGAGCCTTGGTGCTCACTGCTTGACGTAATACTCTAACTACGAAGGAAATTAATGAAAGATGTACCGATTCTGGTGCTGGATTTTGGCTCGCAATACACACAACTTATTGCGAGAAAAATGCGAGAAAACGGCGTTTACTGCGAGATTGTACCTTACAATGAACCGCTTGAAGCGATTAAACAGCGAAATCCCAAGGGGTTGATTTTAAGTGGCGGACCTGCTTCTGTTTACGCCAAAGATGCTTATTTCCCAGACTCGGAAGTGTTTAATCTGGGCCTTCCCATGCTTGGTATTTGCTATGGGATGCAGTTGATGACCCAGCATTTTGGAGGAAGTGTTGTGCCTGCGAGCCACCAAGAATACGGTAAAGCAGAGCTTGTTTTTGAAGCCGAACATGTACTTTTTCAAGAAACATCTTGTGGGCAAATTGTATGGATGAGCCACGGAGACAAGGTGGAAACCTTGCCTGAAGGGTTTGAAAAAATCGCCCAAAGCGGAAATTCTCCCTATGCTGCTATTGCCAATGAAAGCAGACGTATGTATGCGTTCCAGTTTCATCCTGAGGTGTACCACAGTGAGCAAGGTAGCAAGTTGTTGAAAAACTTTGCCAAGCACGTGTGTGGATGTGAAAGCACTTGGAACATGGGCTCTTTTGCAAAAGAAAAAATCGAAGAAATTCGCGCCAAAGTGGGCGCAAAGAAAGTCCTTTGTGCTGTTAGTGGCGGTGTGGACAGTTCGGTTGTGGCAGCATTGCTGGCTGAAGCCATCGGAGAGCAGCTGGTGCCTGTATTTGTGGACAACGGGCTTTTGCGGGCCAATGAGCGAGAGCAGGTTGAGGCAGCATTTAAAGTGCGTTTGGGAGTTGGTCTTATTACGGTAGATGCTTCGGAGATTTTTCTTGAGCGCTTAAAGGGTGTTACCGACCCTGAGCGCAAGCGCAAGATTATCGGCGAAACCTTTATTGAGGTGTTTGACCAAGAGGCAAAAAAACACGACGGCATTGAATTTTTAGCCCAAGGGACTCTTTATACGGATGTGATTGAGTCTGTGGCCGTTAAGGGGCCATCTAAAACCATCAAATCCCATCATAATGTAGGAGGGCTTCCTGATTGGATGAAGTTTGAATTGGTTGAGCCGCTACGTGAGATTTTTAAAGATGAGGTGCGCGCACTTGGTTTGGAGCTGGGTCTGCCTAAAGAGATGATTAATCGCCACCCTTTCCCTGGCCCTGGCCTTGGCATTCGCATCATGGGTGAAGTGAATAGAGAAGACTTGGCGATTTTACGCAAGGCCGATGTTATTATGCTTGAAGAGTTGCGCGCTACGGGTTACTACGAAAAAACATGGCAAGCCTTTACGGTGCTGTTAAATGTAAAAAGCGTGGGCGTTATGGGAGATAACCGCACGTACGACAACACGGTGTGTGTGCGTATTGTGGATGCAACAGATGGTATGACAGCAGCCTTTTCCCATATTCCTCATGTGATTTTAGAAAACATTAGCCGCCGCATTATTAATGAGGTGGACGGTATTAACCGTGTAGTATATGATATTTCCAGCAAGCCGCCTGCAACTATCGAGTGGGAATAAGGTGCGGTGGTTTATCTCCTAGGATCTTCTTATCACCCCAAGGCAAAACAGCTTGGGGTGATACGTGTGCGTTTTCTCCCTTTTGCCTTTATATGTAAACCCCAAGCTCTTGTGCTAACTTCCAAAAACGCTGTCTTGGCCCTTGAGGAATCCAAAATACCGTGGCACGATATACCCGCTTATGTGATTGGAGAAGGAACAAAGCAAGCGGTATGTGCCCAAGGAGGAGCGGTGGTTTATGTGGCCAAGTCGGCTTATGGCGATATTTTTGCACAAGAAATTGCACCACTCCTTCAGGGAAGACGGGTTGCTTTTCCTCGCGCCAAAGAAGTGGTTTCGGATGTGACGGGAATTTTGCGGAGTCAGGGGGTTGAGGTGGAGGAGGTTGTGGCGTATGAAACTACATGCACTCCTTGCCGTTTTCTTACACCCCCTCCGCAAGAGAGCGTCTTGATTTTTACTTCGCCATCAACGGTGCGTTGTTTTTTTGACTGCTTTGCGTGGGATGCTTCGTGGCGTGCTGTGTGCATTGGAAAGAAGACCGTAGCGGTTTTTCCCGAGGGTATTGTGCCCCACCTTTCTCCAGAGCAGACCTTGGATGCTTGCGTGGACTATGCCCATGCTTTATACGTGGACTTAAGCAAAAGTGCTTTATAATATCCCCATGTAAGCCTGAGCGGTGCGATACCCGTCTAGATGAGGGTCCAACACTTTAGTAGGGGCGAAAAGCGTACGGGCTTGGTGTGTCTGTGGCTTTGCTTGAACTCTTTTTGCAAGGGTGAGAAGTTGCAGCCTAAAGATCCCGTCATTTTTGCCATGTTGGCTTAAATAGGGCCAATACATTAACGGAACGGCCGCTTGGGTTTGCATCACTAGCACACTGCCATTTTTGGTAGCGGTGCTATTTTTTTTGGAGTCCCCCTATGAATATTTTAATTATTGGCAACGGTGGTCGTGAGTATGCCATCGGGTTGGCCTTGCAAAAAGACCCTTCTTCTGATAATCACCTTTTTTTTGCACCAGGCAATGGTGCCACAAGCAGTCTTGGTGAAAATGTTACCTTTTCCATGTGGGAATCCCTCGCTCTTTTTGCAAAAGAACATTCCATTACCCTAACGATTGTTGGGCCAGAAGCCCCTTTGACAGAGGGTGTTGTGGATGTGTTTCAAGCCCATGGTTTAACTATTTTTGGCCCTTCAAAAGCAGCAGCAAGGCTTGAAGGCTCAAAAATATTTATGAAAGAGTTTTTGGCGGCCAATGGTATTCCTACAGCTGCTTTTTTGCAAACCCATTCTGCCCAAGAGGCCGATGCTTTTATTGACCGCTTGTCACTGCCTGTTGTGGTGAAGGCCGATGGATTGTGTGCGGGTAAAGGGGTGGTTATCGCCCAAACAAAAGAAGAAGCCAAGCAGACGGTGCGTGAGATGCTTAGCGGAGAAAGTTTTGGGAAGGCTGGAGAGCGGGTTGTTATTGAAGAGTTTTTAGATGGGTATGAGCTTTCTTTGTTTGCTATTTGTGATGGCGATGAGTATATTTTATTGCCAGCGGCCCAAGACCACAAGCGTTTAAAAGACGGCGATCAAGGGCCAAATACGGGTGGCATGGGTGCGTATGCGCCAACGCCTTTGGTTAATGAGGCAATCTATAGCGCCGTTAAGTCGCGCGTTGTGGAGCCGACGCTCAAGGGGATGAAGGCCATTGATGCTCCTTTTTGTGGTGTTTTGTTTATAGGGCTAATGGTCGTAAAGGGCGAGATTTTTGTTTTGGAATATAACGTACGCTTTGGAGATCCTGAATGCGAAGTGCTTATGCCTTTGTTAAAATCTTCACCAACGGAGCTTTTTTACAAGGCTGCAACGGGTGATTTAAAAACCTTACATGTAGCGTTTCACGATAAGGTGGCTGTTGGCGTTGTGATTGCCAGTAGAGAATATCCTTATAAAAATGCTCCTGCGGTACCCCTTGTTTTTGACGGTACGGAGGTAGAGGGCGCCCATTTTGCCTATGCAGGCGTTAGCGGTTCTTTGGAAGAAGGGCTAATGACCAATGGGGGCAGAATCCTGTTGTGTATTGGGGTGGGAGATGGTGTTAAAGAAGCGCAGCAAAATGCTTATGCTTTGTGTAAAACCGTTCACTTTGAAGGCATGCAATACCGCAAAGACATCGCATATCAGGCGTTACCACAATGACTGAAGAAGAAATCGTAAAGCGTTTTGAGCAAGAAAATGTCACGTTGGCATCTATGCCCGCAAGAATGCTTGCTTTTGGGGTGGATGAACTGCTTGTTTCCTTGCCTTTTATTGCTATTTATTGGAACCAGTTTGCCAATGCGGGCGATATTGAGCAGACAATTTTAATCATGAATTCGATGGTGATGTATGTTATTGTGCTAAAGATTATCTACCAGAGTTTTTTTGTTTGGACGTATGGCGCCACGCCTGGAAAAATGATTGCAAAAATTCGGGTGATTTATGTGTATGACCTTGATAACCCCTCCCTAACAAGGGCTATGCTTAGGGCCGCTGTGCGTGTGATAAGTGAAACGATTTTTTACCTTGGTTTTGTGTGGGCTATGCTCAATCCAAAGCGCGAGTCATGGCATGATAAAGCCGCGGGAACTCTCGTTATCAATGCTTAAACACTTTTTTATTTTTTTTATTTTTATTGGTTGTATTGCTCACGCTAAGGTAGAAAATGTCGAACTGCTTGCCAATACGGTGAGTAAAAGTGGCGAATGGGTTGAAGCGAGTGGCGAGGTGCTGGTTTACAGTGAGCGGTACTTGCTTAGTGCTGATCGTGCGCTTTACAATGAATTGACAGGCGAATTGCAACTATTTGATAATGTCAACGTGTTGCGTGGAACCCATGAGTCAAGCCAGAGTGATTATGTAAAGATTAACCTTAAAACAGACGAGGGCGATTACACCCCATTTTTTTACTACGATCAGCGCAGTGATATTTGGATGCAGTGTGGCACAGGAGTGAGTGGCCCTGCTTACTTTATGACAGAAAATGCCATTGTTTCAAGTTGTAATATTCAAGACCCCGATTGGAAGATAGGTTTTACAAGTGGAAAATTAAACCGAGAGACTAGTTTTTTACACCTTTATAACTCGCTGTTTTATATTCGAGACATTCCTGTTTTTTATCTGCCCTATTTTGCTTTTCCTACAGATAAGACACGTCGAACAGGACTTCTTGTTCCTACGTTTAGCTATGGCTCCAAAGAGGGGTTTTTTTATGAACAGCCCATCTATTTTGCTCCAGACCCCCATTGGGATTTAGAACTTAATCCTCAAATACGTACCAATAGAGGACATGGGCTGTATGCTACGTTGCGTTTTGTGGACTCGGCTTATTCTAAAGGCGCTGTAAGTGTGGGTAAATTTTGGGAAAAAGGGCGCTACGCAAGAGAAGAAAACCTGAAAAACACCGAACACTATGGCTTGGAAATACAATACCAGCGGAGTCGATTATTGACCCATCTTTTAGGGGAAGATGCAAGTGATGGCCTTTGGTTAGATGTGACTTATTTGAATGACATAGACTATCTTAATCTAAAGTCGTCCAATGACGGTGCAATCAACCAACTCATCACGTCGCGGCTGAATTATTACCTTAGTCAAGAGCAAGACTATGTGGGCTTGTATGCCAAATACTATATCGATACAAAAAAAATAGACAACGATACTACTTTGCAAGAACTGCCAACCCTGCATTACCACCGTTTTTCAGAGCAGGTGTTGATACCTAATCTGGTCTATTCTTTTGATACCCAGTTTCATAACTATACGCGAGAAAAGGGGATACGCGCACGGCAGTATGAAGCTAGCCTCCCTTTAACGTTTTACACCGCGTTGTTTGACGATTTTCTGAACGTCAGTGTTTCGGAAAATTTTTATGCAACCCATGTGCAATACGACCGTAGAAGAGGAAAAGGAACAGAGACATTTTATCGAAACTACCATCAGTTTTCTCTCTACAGTGATCTTGCTAAACCTTATGAGAACTTTTTTCACACAATGAACCTTCGGCTTGATTATACTGTGCCCAGTTTTGACCATGGGACTATTTCTGAAAAACTCACCGAAGAGACCACGGGAGAGATAGTTGACAACTTTATCACAACAGGTTACGAGCCTGAAAGCGTTGCGGCAAAGTTGGTACAATATTTTTATGATGACGCAGGAAAGAAGAAACTGCGCCATTCGGTCCGCCAACCTTATTACATGGAAAAGTCTTTGTATAAGTATGGAGAGTTGGAAAATAGTATTACGTGGTATTTGGACTCTGCATGGACGTTGCGCAATGACTTTAAGTACTCCCACGAATTTCACAAATTTTCCAGAATTCAAACTTCTGTGGGATGGAATGTATCTCCCCATAAATTCTCTTTTTCTCACACCTTTTTGGACCAAAAGGACGACAATAAAGAGAGTTATTTAACCGCTTCCTTTGAGACAACCCTTGGAAAATACTATAATGCTTTTGGTGCAATTAATTATGATTTGGAGGATAGCTATCTGAGCTCTTGGCGTTTGGGCTTTAAATTTACCCGAAAATGCTGGGATTACACCTTTATTTACAAAGAGACGATTACGCCAAAGCTGACAAGTGCTGGGTCGGATTCGGTGAATCGAAAGGGATTTTACATCATGGTAAACTTTTATCCTATTGGGGCAGTTCAGTACGAGCATACGGTTGAGGAGTTACGTCAATAATGGACAGCCCGCTTTCTACCCATAGCGTACAAGAGATTCATCGCGCTCTTGAGGTGCTGGGATTGCCCCTTTTGAGTTCTGCAGGAGACCTCAAAAAACGTTACAGGCAATTGGTCCAACAGTGCCATCATGACATTATTGACCACGATGGAAAAATGCAAACAGTCAACCATGCCTATAGCGTGCTTAAAGCCTATATGGAATGCTATAAATTTTCCTTTTCCGAGGAAGAGATTTTAAAACAATTTCCAGAAGAAGAACATGCTAAGCGATTTAAATTCTGAGAACTTGCGGTTTGAAAACCGCCATGATGCTACCATGAAACTGCTAGAACTACTCCCGACGCATCAGATGCGCTATGAGGGATGGGTGCTTGTGGCTATTTCTGCCGAAGGTGTGCCTATTGCGGAGGCCATTGCAAAAAAGCTAGGTTTAGGGTTTGATGTGCTTTTTACAGAGGCCATTTATGCACCCAATAACCCAGAGTGCCAAATTGCTATGGTGAGTGAAACGGAAGAGATTGTTATCCACAATGAATTGGTGGATTCTTTTGGAATTAATTTGGATTTTATTTACGGAGAAGCCCACCGAAAATACGAAGAAAAAATTCTAAAATATGTGTACAAATACAGAAAAGGGGAGCTTATTGGATCGTTAAAGGGGAAGAATATTCTTCTTGTAGATGAAGGGTGTGAGACCGGATTAACGGTGCTTACATGTATAAAAACGGCAATTAAGACAGGCGCAACATCGGTTTCTTATGCCACGCCCGTAATTGCTGCTAATGTTTTTGCTGGACTTGAAGCCGTGGTGGATGAGATTTTCACAGTTCACCGTGTTGTAAATTTTGTGAATGTGGATTTTTACTACAAAGAGCATGCGCCATTGGCTCCTGAAGCTGTGAAAGCCATTATTGACAAAAGCCCGAATTATTTGCCATTTCAAAAAGTAGGAGAGATAAAATCATGCAGTATTCAATTGAAGTAAACAACCAGACGGAAATTTATGACATCGGAAAGGTGGCGCGACATGCTTCGGGCGCTGCTTTACTTAAAATTAAAGACACGGTTATTTTAGCTACAGTAGCTAGAGAAGACAAGCAGGTTGAAGAAGATTTTTTGCCCTTAACGGTACATTATGTTGAGAAAACCTATGCTGCAGGAAAAATACCAGGGGGTTATGTAAAACGTGAAACAAAACCTGGGGATTTTGAAACATTAACATCGCGTATTATTGACCGTAGTTTGCGCCCTTTGTTTCCCAAGGGGTATGCTTACCCAACACAAATTGTACTGTTTGTACTCTCCTGCGACCCCGAAGTGGATTTGCAAGTGGCTGCTTTAAATGCCGCTTCTGCTGCTTTGTTTCTCTCTGACATTCCTGTTAATAAGCCTGTAGCGGGTGTGCGTGTAGGGTGCGTTGGAGGTGAGTTTGTCATCAACCCAACCAACAGTGACCTTAAAAAAAGCACACTGGATTTGTATGTTGCTGGAACCAAGGAAGAGCTTTTGATGATAGAAATGCGTTCATTGCCGACCATTGGCGTTGAGCCTGTTCCTATGGCGGCCATTGATCCCATGATTGACCCAGCACTTGGGCGCGGGCTTATTGGCTTGCAAGAGAG
>Ga0075011_10001866_pt1 | contig 11407 bp, 10 predicted proteins | sample TARM_MetaG_T_14_FD_72354 | JGI IMG/M metagenome (GOLD analysis project Ga0075011, IMG submission 72354) | Freshwater microbial communities from Pennsylvania, USA, analyzing microbe dynamics in response to fracking - TARM_MetaG_T_14 | ecosystem: Environmental > Aquatic > Freshwater > River...
GCCTACGAGGTAGAGGTGGTCGCTCTCATGGTCGCGTAAAAACGCCAAGAGTTCATCCGTTTTGGAAAACTTTGTGCCCAAGTGCACGTCTGAGAGAAAAATGCTGCGGTAGGTTTTCATAAACCCAAGTGTACATATATTCCATAACCAAATGGTTACTGTATGAGTGTGTTTATTTTACTTTTTACACCCTCTCTTTTGCCCTCTTATAACCACAATTATTTTTGAGGACACCTCTCTTGGCCCATGCCAGCTACTCTTCTCCTATTATTTCATGTTATTAAATCGCCAAGTTCTTGTTTTAAATTGTCAATTTTACCTATAGCTTCCCACTTGCTTGTTATGACTTCTTTTATTTTGCTGGTTATGAATTCTCGTTGTTCTAGACTGGTATCAATTGGTAGCATTAATTCTTTCCAACGTTCTGCAATATTGGGCAGTGTTGTTTCAATTAGTATTTTATTTTTAGCTTGTAAATGTGTTAGCTTATGAGATAGTAAATAAAGAAGATAATACGGATTTAAACCATATTCATTTTCTTCTTCCGTCACTCGTAAAATTAAAATTTCTCTTGTATAAAGAGCTTCTTTGTCAAAAGGTGAAACCATCGCCACACTTCCTATTCTGTAACTTCCACGCCTTACATAAACAATGTCGCATGATTCAAGATTTTTATTTTTACCTTTTTTTTCAAGATAAATTTCTGTTGTGATTTTTGCAGTAGGATCTTTGTAGACTTCCCAATTCACAATATCTTTTACCCTTACATATGGGATTTCACCTTTTCCTTTATATTCAGCTGGTGGTGAGCCGTGCCCATCAAACGAAGTAATAATACCCTTTTGCATCAATTCTTTTATTGGTACAAGTTTCAAATTCTGGGCTTTTGCAATAATTTCAATCTCTTTCAGTTTGTTTTGCCAATAGTAACGAGGTACTAGAATATTTTTTGTTAAAGCTGATTTGCTTTTCACTTTAAAACAATATTTTAAAAAAACGTTATTTTCAAACTCTTCAATTATTAAAGGAATATCGTCCCAAAGTTTCGTTTTATCGGCTTCTTTTTTAATATAATCCCAACGATAAATTTCTTTGCCTTGATGGTCATGCCCAATTTCTTCTGCAACTGCCATATTTATTTCATCTTGTTGTGGTCTGTTTTTTTCAAGAATAATAACAACACATTTGGCATTATTGTGTGGTCTAAAGGTATTGTGTGGCAAGTCTAGCATCCACATTACGTTGTTGTTTCGTAACATATAATGCAAAACATATCTTGATTTTGGAGCGTGAAAAAATGTTTCAGGCAAAACAATTCCCATTCGGCCACCATCTTTTAGAAGTTTCAAAGAACGCTCAATAAAAAGAATTTGAATTGTTTCTTCTTTCTTGATTTTATTAGTTTTTGAATACGTATTGATTTCTTTTTTCCAATTGTATGCCAAATCAAATTGTTTTAGTTTTTCCTCGCCCTTCACTTTTATATCTTTCCCAAATGGTGGATTAGCCAATAAAACATCAAATTTTTCCAAATCAATCTGCTGTCTTGTTGTGGGTTTCCACTCAACTGGAAGCTTTAAGCTGTCTTCACAAAATATACCACCTTTTCCATCGCCCAATATCGCCATGTACGCTTTGGCCACCTTGCTTAAAAAGTCATCTTTTTCCAAACCTTTAATGCACTTAATAGCAGAAGCTAATTTTTCTTCATTTAATGCAAGGTCACTCCATCCATAATCCTCTGCTTGTTTGTCAAGCACTTTCCAAATATGTCGTAAACTCTCCACTAAGAAACCACCCGTTCCGCATGCAGGGTCAATTATTAATTCATTTGGTTGTGGATTAATAATTTCAACCATTAGTTTGATAATGTTTCTTGGTGTAAAGAATTGACCTTGTGCACCTTTTAGTGAGTATCCAATAAACGTTTCAAAAGCATCTGCGATTATATCCCTCTCGCTTTCGATTAAACAGAAATTTTGAAGTTCACCGACCACATATTTTATACTATCAGCATCTAATGTAATGTTGTCGGCGACTTCTATAACCTCGCTGTATTTAGTTTTGACTTTTTCAAAAATTTCAATTATGCGATTTTTTACTACTTTACTGCTTTCCTCAATTCCCACTCTAAAAGAAACATTGTCATCTTTTTTTGTAAATCGTTCATCATAGATTTTACAGAAAATGAGATTTATTAATTGCTGCGCAATAATTTCATCACGACCCGTTCCTGTTGCGTTACCTGCCAAATGATTACGAATTGAATTGAAAATTATTTTTAAATTGTGTGTTGGCTTTAGGTCTTTTCTTTTGAATTTTCCAATATCCTCAAGGCGCTGTCCTTTGATTGGAATATTTGGAATTTCTTCAAAATGGACTTTACCTTTGGCTTCGTGTTTCTTTAAAAATATTCTCTCATTCCCGTTAAACCAAACACCAATGTAAGCGTTGGAAAATTTTAAATAATCTTGAAGTTGAGTAATTCCGTCTTTACGGGTTTTCTTTTTACATTCAATAATTATGTATTCATTTGTGTCAATTTTTTGATTATCTGAAAACACAATTATGTCCAGCGGATAAGATTTTGCAGTGTCCGAAGGATTCGCCTTTACACGATATTGAGGTCTTGTTTGAATTTGATCTTTTGAATAGCCATAATCTTGAATAAGTTGTTTTGAAAATACTTGTACTGCTTCAATTTCTTCTGGGGTTGCTTTAACTTGCTCTCCAGATATATAATCAATTATATATCCATCTCTAATAGTTTGTGGTGGTAACGTGGTCATTATTTTGCTCTTTTTTAAGAAAATTAGAAAAATGCTTTCCATTTTAACGGTATAAGGCAAAAATATTGCTTTAATATTAAATAAAAGGCAATTATATTGCTCGTTGAGTAGTTATCTTCTTTGGGTTACTTTTACAACAAAAAAGGTAATGAATGACGCAGAGAGATATGGCGGGATATTTGGGTGTAACGCCCATGACACTCAGAAATTGGCGCAAGGAAAAACCCAACTTGTATAAAATCATCATGCAAGGCTTTGCGTTTGAAGAAGCAATAGAAAGTGCAAAAGAGAATTACGAGAAGTTAGAAGCCTTAAAAGAAAAAGTGAGTAAAAAATAGCCTTACATGTAAGCCGTCTTTTTCTCTGTTAAAATGTACACAAAGGGGGAGGCTACATCTCCCTTCCCTCCAAAAGCCTGAGCCACCCTTTGGCAATGCGGTAGATAAACCACACCAACGCCCCAAGTATGACCACATACCCCACCGCGATGAAAAGCAACACGACACCCAAAACAGTCCATGCCACAAACCACCAAAAAGTACGAATCTGCCACCCGTAATGGCTCTCCAACCACGTTCCGCGCGCATCGCCTTTTTTTACATGGGCGATAATCACCCCAATAAGCGCTGTAATTCCCACAAAAAACGAAGCCGCATACAAAGCATACACAGCCGTAGCGGGGCCTTTTTGATTTTCAGGGGCATCTTTCACATAGGGACGTTGGTCGTAGCTGTATTCCATTGGGACCTCTTTTTTTGCCAAAATTGTAACACAAAAACCGCCCCATTCTCTTATGTAAGCGCGGCTGTTTTGGCTATACTTCCCCCATGGATTTTCACACCCTTGCCCATGAAACCTTAGCCCGCTATGTTGCACGTGCCAGTGGCGCGTCCACCCTTACTCTCACCCTCGCCTTTGACCTCAAAGGCCACAGTACCATTGGCCAGTGCCGTCAAGAAAAACGGGGCCATTACCGCATCCGCCTCCACTGTGAACTGTGCGAACACTACGGCCAAACCTATCTTGAAGATGTTATTCCCCATGAACTTGCCCATGCGCTTGTCATGGAGCGCTACGGTCGTAGGGCAAAGCCCCATGGCAAAGAGTGGAAAGCCACACTTGAGCATCTTGAAGGGGGAAAAATTCCTTCCAAAAAACGCCCCAGCTACCCGCTTCTAAGAACGAAACGCACGCGCCTAACACGGCATGCCTACACGTGTGATTGTGGCAAAAAGCACCTTCTCTCAGCCATTCGTCACAACCGTATAGTGCGCAAAACCCACTGGTATAAATGCCTTACATGTAAAGGTATCTTGCTTCCCCTAGAAACATGATTTTTTATCCTGAGTTTTTTGGTTATATTTTCTTACTTCCCTATAATATTTTTACACTATAATGCTTTTATAGACCATTTTACAAAGGAGCTACCATGACATTTAAGCAAAAAATAGCGCTTTTTGTCTCTGTATTTATGACGGTGGGCTTTTTGCTTTTTGGGGCGTTTAGCTACCAAGATACCAAAACCAACTCATTGGCCCAGTTTGAAACCAACACCCTTGTCATTACCCGTTCCTTTGCCCAGTTTTTAGACCTATGGGCCATCGACAAAAAACGGGCAGCCTAAGGGGCAGCCGAAGCTTTTTCAGATATTGAAACCCTAGATTCAGAAGAAATCTACCGACGCCTTGAAGCACTTACTGCCCAAACAGGCGCTTCAGATAGCTATGTGGGAACGCGCGAAGGAGCTATGTATCTTGGCAGTAGGGCCACCCTTCCTGCTAGTTATGACCCCAGAGGGCGCCCTTGGTACAAACAAGCCCTCGAAGAGAAAAAAGCAGGCTTAACAGACACTTACATGGACGCCACCACAGGAGCACTCATCGTGACGGTTATGGCGCCCATCATGCAAGGCAACACTGTTTTAGGTGTCTTTGGTCTTGACATCACCCTTGATCAACTCATGCAAATGATTGAATCCCAACGCCTTGATGCGGGTTATGTTTCTATCATGGATGGTGTAGGCGTGCTCATTAGCGACCCTGAGCACCGCGGAAAAGACATAGCAACCCTCAACGAACCCCTTAAATCCCTCTACACTAACTTACGTGGCGCCAAAGAAGGGATTACATTTTACGAAGATAAGGGCGAAAAGATGTTCAAATCCTTTACGACTTCTGCGCAAACAGGCTGGACTCTTTCGCTAACACTGCCCGAACACGTGGCTTATGGTTTCTTGGCTGCCCAATCTCGTAGTCTTGTTATTTTGGGCGTATTATTAACCCTTGTGGCAATCGGTGCAAGCATCGTAGGCGTACGGCAACTCTTGCGCCCACTTGATGGACTTGCAAGCCACGTCAAAGCCCTTGCTAGCAATGAGGGGGATTTGCGCGGACGGCTTGATGCTTCACGCAATGACGAATTTGGCCATGTTGCTAGGGATATTAATGCGTTCATAGACAAGATTCATCAGATTGTCAAAATCTCAAAATCCATCAGCGCAGAAAACTCGGCCATTAGCGAAGAGCTAAGCCAAACAGCAGGAAAGGTGGAAGACCAAGCCAACCAACAATCCCGCATCGTTAATGCTACCCAAAAAGAGGGCAAAGGGCTCGAATCCTACCTCGCAGAATCTGTCGAAAAAGCAAGCCGTTCTGAAAAAGAGTTGGCCAACACCTTTAGCAGTTTAAGCACCGTGCGCACCAAAGTAGGCAACCTCGAAGCCACCATGCAAACAACAGCGGCTAACGAAGAAGAACTCTCTCAAAAGCTCTCAAGCGTAAGCCAAAACGCCCAAGAAGTCAAACACGTGCTTGACATCATCAAAGACATCGCCGACCAGACCAACCTTTTGGCCCTTAATGCCGCCATCGAAGCCGCGCGCGCAGGAGAACACGGGAGAGGGTTTGCCGTAGTTGCCGATGAAGTGCGAAAACTGGCCGAACGCACCCAAAGTTCCTTGTCTCAAATTGATGCGACCATCAGTGTTGTTGTACAATCCATCACAGACACAAGCACCCAAATCAACAACAACACCCAAGAGATTCACGCTCTTGCCGCAAGCTCCAAAGAGCTCCAAGGAGACATGACGCACATTGCTTCAGTGATTGAATCTGCCATCAGCGACACGTCAAAAACCATTCAAGACTACATCGGTACATCCAAGAAAGTTGGGTTCATGGTCCAAGAGATTGATGCCATCAACACCCTCACTCAAAGCAATGTCAACAGTGTCCAAGAAGTCACCCAAGCGTCCAATCACTTGCATGCCATGACAGAAAAGTTGAATTTGGAGTTAGCAAAATTCGTTTCCTAGGTTAAAATGGTTATTATTAAAGGATAATTATTTCTTTTAAGATTATTTATCTATAATAACAGTATCAAAACTTAGAAAGAGGAGTTACTCATGAACACTACCATTACATTGCTAAACCAAATTCAAGCGGACGCTCACGCCCTATACGTGAAGCTCCACAACTATCACTGGAACGTAAAAGGGATGTATTTTTACGCCATCCATAACAAAACCGAAGAACTGTATAACAAAATGTCTGAACTCTACGATGCAACCGCGGAGCGCGCCATTCAACTTGGTGGCAAAGCCGTACTTACTGCAGGTGCTCTAGCGGCACTTACTGCTATCGAAGAAGAAAAAGGTGAAAGCTTTGACGCCAGAGCAGTTCTTGGGAGTATCATCAAAGACCTTGGCTACCTCAAGGCCAAATTTCAAGAACTTGCCGCAGCAGCCGATGGTCAGGGCGACAGCACCACTGTGGCTTTAGCTGAAGGTGAAATTGCTGAACTTGAAAAAGAAATCTGGATGCTTAACGCCTCGGTAGCTTAATGTTTTAAATCAGGGGGCTTTTTTGCCCCCGCCCACCTTTACATGTAAGGATTGTTTTTTGTTGGCGACCTACGGCCCTGCCTTTTTACTCACCCTTTTTGCTGGACTTTCTACAGGCATCGGCGCAGGACTTGCTTTTTTTACCAAGCCTGGCGACACACGCTTTCTCTCCATTGGCATGGGGTTTTCAGCAGGCGTGATGATTTACATCTCCTTTGTTGAAATCCTTCCAAAATCCCAAGATGAATTTGCAGCCGTTTACGGAATACTTGGTGGCCAAACCTTAGGGTTACTCTGCTTTTTTGGCGGTATCGCCCTTGCCTTTTTAATCGACCATTTCATCCCAGAAGACGTCAACCCCCACGAATTTAAAACCAAAAATGAAATCCGCACCCTCAAAAGCAACACTGCCGTACTCAAACGCACAGGGGTTTTTACGGCCATTGCTATTGCTATCCACAACTTTCCTGAAGGGTTTGCTACCTTTGTTTCTGCTCTTGATAGCCTTGCTCTTGGTATTCCCATTGCCCTTGCCATCGCTATCCACAACATTCCTGAGGGCATGGCGGTTTCTCTCCCCATCTACCATGCCACCGGAAAACGGCGCACTGCCTTTTGGTACGCTTTTGCTTCTGGCCTTGCGGAGCCTTTGGGCGCTTTGATTGGGTATTTTTTGCTCGCACCCCTCATGGGTGAATTGACCCTTGGCATTACGTTTGGCTTTGTTGCGGGCATGATGATTTACATCTCTTTTGACGAGCTCTTGCCCTCGGCTAGGGTTTATGGCAACGCACACACTACAATCGTAGGGATTGTTTTGGGAATGTTGGTAATGGCGCTAAGCCTTATCGGCTTTGCAATGCTTTAATTCTCTAAAATCCAAAATTTATCCCCCAACTCATGGTAAAATACTCTCATCTGCCTTACATGTAAAGGGCTTACATGTAAGCATTTTTGTGCCTTTTGTTGCCAACCCCACGTTGCTAGCGCAACCCAAACTTATGCAAGGAATTTCATGAGCACCATTACCGAAGAACACATTATTCAAAGCGTTCAAGACGCGCTTCAGTACATCTCCTACTACCATCCTGCTGACTTTGTCAAAGGCATGGTAACAGCCTATGAAAACGAGCCTTCACCTGCGGCTAAAAATGCAATTGGACAAATCCTCATCAACTCCAAAATGTGCGCCATTGGCAAACGCCCCATCTGTCAAGATACGGGCATGGTCACCATGTTTGTCAAACTCGGCCTTAACGCAAAGCTTGAGCTCAAGCGCCCACTGCAAGACGTACTCAACGAAGGCGTCGCCAAAGCCTATACGCATCCAGATAACACTTTGCGCTACTCCGTACTAGCAGACCCTGCAGGAAAACGCGCCAACACCAAAGACAACACCCCTGCGGTGATTCACATCGAAACTGACCTCTCTGACACCCTTGAAATCACCGTAGCAGCCAAAGGTGGCGGTAGCGAAAACAAAGCCAAATTTGGTGTTTTGAACCCAAGCGATGACCTTGAAGCTTGGGTAGTAAAGCAAGTCGAAGGAATGGGTGCGGGCTGGTGTCCTCCAGGCATTATTGGCATTGGCATCGGCGGCAGCCCTGAAAAAGCCATGATTTTGGCCAAAGAGGCTCTCATGGAACCGGTAGATATTTATGAACTCAAAGCCAGAGGTGCCCAAAACCATCTCGAAGAAAAACGCTTAAGCTTGTTTGAAAAAATCAACAACCTTGGCATCGGCGCCCAAGGCCTTGGTGGCATGAACACCATTCTTGATGTCAAAATCAAAGATTACCCCACCCACGCGGCTTCCTTGCCTGTGGCCATCATCCCCAACTGTGCTGCAACTCGCCACATTCACTTTACTCTTGATGGCTCAGGTGTCGCAGAATTCGTACCGCCCTCTTTAGACTTATGGCCCGACATTAAACTTCCTACTGATGGGTTGAAAAAAGTTAACATTAACGAACTAACCAAAGCTGACCTCGCACAATTTAAATCGGGTGACACTTTACTCATTAGCGGCAAAATCCTCACCGCACGTGACGCAGCGCATAAAAAAATCATCGACTTGATGAAATCAGGCGAAGGGCTTCCTGAAGGGCTTGATTTGAAAAACCGCATGATTTACTACGTGGGGCCAGTAGACCCCGTGCGCGATGAAGTTGTCGGACCAGCAGGCCCAACCACCTCTACCCGTATGGACAAATTCTCCAAAGACATCCTGGAAACTGGGATTTTGGGCATGATTGGCAAAGCAGAACGCGGTCAAGCCACGGTCGATCTTATTAAAGAATACGGGAGTATTTACCTCATCGCCACCGGTGGCGCGGCGTATTTGATTGCCAAATCCATCAAAGGCGCACGTACGGTTGCCTTCCCAGAAATGGGCATGGAAGCGGTATATGAATTTGAAATCGAAGACATGCCAGTAACTGTCGGTGTGGATTCACAGGGAAATTCCATCCATCAGTCTGGCCCACGCTTGTGGAAAAAAGCCTGAGTTAACAAGGGCGGCAACCTCCGCCGCCCTTCCTCTTTACATGTAAAGCTTTCTTACCCCAAAGTTCTATTTTTATGAGTTAAAAATACATTATAATCATCTTTTTATAACTTATAATGTAGTTTTTATACGTAAAAATGTATAAAATAATAGTTTTATTGGATATTTAGAACGTTTAAAAGGTTATTTTGTGATAAACATGTAAAAAGGATTGCCATCAAGTTGCATATCAATCCAAATTCCATTTTCTTGCCCAATGGCTGCAGTTAGGGCGCTTACAGTAGTATAGGTTTTAGGGAGATCAAAAATAACACGAATATCGGTTTTTGAAAGTTTGGATTTGGCACTTCCTGTAATGATATTGCACAGCTCGCCCACACCATCCATAATGGCCTCATTGTCCGTCACCAAAACTTCCTCACCCAGCATCGCCTCTAACGCATACACCGCTAGTGGGCGAGGGAAAAGTAGTACAAAATGGCCTTGAATATCTCCCTTGAAGTGCATCACTGCCGTGACAACATCACCTTCTATTTTTGTGGTAAAAGGCTTAATTTGGTGTGAGGTCTTTTTGGCTTCCATGCCCGTATAAGAAACTAGTGTCTCTACGGCTGTATCCATAAAAACAGGGAGGTTCGCTACCAGCACTTTTGAAAGAGGAAGTGCGCTCGCCACAGGCTTGGTGGCTGCGGAATTTAGATGACATTGTGTGATAGCAATGTCATACCCGTTTTCCATACGACGCTTAAAATCAGACTCATCTGTCGCACGATGCACACTGTAACCTTGGCGCACAAGCATCATGCAGATTTTATCCATGTTGGATTCATCTTCATCAAACACAAGAATATTGAGATCTTTTTTTAAGGTTTTAGGGGCAAAAAACAAACGCGCCGCCTGAACTGTTTTACAAAGCTTCACAGGCGTACCGTTGGTCATCACCTTTAGGGCTTCGTAAGTTCTCGCCGAATAATCCGTCAAAGCAACAGGGACTTCAAGAAGCTTGGGAATACTCTCAAGGCGTGTGATTAAAAATTTTAGGGACTTGGCATCGTACATAGCGCTTTTTAAGCTCAAAACCACCCCTTTGACATGGCGATTTTTAATGCTTTCTCTGGCACTGATGATTGTATTGACCAGCATGGTCACTTTTTGCTCTTGCATGGCACCAGCATAAGAAACCGTCATAATCTCATTTTGAATCGTATACATACTACTCTGTCCTGTTTTTGACAAATTAAAATATTATCTTAGCCTAGTGGGGATTGAAGTATGATTAAAATTCAATGAAAATATCTTTTTTTTTCACACGAAGGTCCAAAAAAAGAAAAAGTCTAACCTTTTTTTGAATCCCAAGTACCAAGTATCACAAAGGCATCATGAGACAGCTTTTCTCAAACCTTCAAAAGCTTATCAGCATCGTCTGTTTTCGCAAAAACACACATCTTTATCCAAAAGAGCACACACTCAAAAATGCCACACACAGCAGGAGGTCCAACTCTGAAACTTTATTTATGTAAATCTAAAATTTTCAAAATCTCTTTTTTAAGTGGTAATAATTTTTCATTGATGATACCCCAAATCTCTTCGGAATCTATACCAAAATAATCATGAGCAATAATATTTCTAAAGTCTTTTATCTTTTGCAAAGTATTTGATTTTGTGATTTTGTGAAATTTTTGTCCATTCGATTGATGGTTTCACCCATGACAACAAACTACATCTAGTGGCATCAAAGCTTTTTGGGTCATAGTAAAACTCTTCGGCATCAGAAAAGTCATTTGAGTACTCTTCTATCTTCTCTATGCGCCGTTGACACGGAATATGGAAGAAGACAAAAAAATGCAGGAATTTGTACTGAACATGAAGACCAATAAATATACAGCAAAAAAAGTTTAAACACCCTCGCCAACTAGCCGGTTGATGGGAAAAAAGAGGGGTTTAATGTTTTTTTTGTGATAATGTTCAGGTTCTTAAAACTAACATATCTTTTTCTATTTTGTAACGATTTAAAAGCTCGTTAAGAAAGCGGTTGCTTCTTTTGCTGTCGCAACAGGCGTAGCTCAAATGGCTTGGTTTTTGAGCACTTAATAATTTTTTTGTTTTGGAAAAAGAGGGGTACACTGAATCGCCACTTGCGAATTCTAAATATACGTCGTTTTCCATTATTTCGATATGTTTTATTTTAAAAATGGTAATTATTCCTTTTTTTTACAAATTTTAGTAAATATTTTCCTTTTTGTCAAGCAATACCTATATGAAAGTGAGACT
>Ga0075011_10001867_pt1 | contig 11406 bp, 9 predicted proteins | sample TARM_MetaG_T_14_FD_72354 | JGI IMG/M metagenome (GOLD analysis project Ga0075011, IMG submission 72354) | Freshwater microbial communities from Pennsylvania, USA, analyzing microbe dynamics in response to fracking - TARM_MetaG_T_14 | ecosystem: Environmental > Aquatic > Freshwater > River...
TCCATGGCGACGCGCTTTTGGTCACCTCTGCCATCGTAAAATATTGCAAAGTGCTATCACTAATGTCCGCAAAGCGCGGTGGAATGGCACCTAACATAATGGTGATGTCAAGCATGGTGTCATACAAGCTAAAGTCGTTGCAGCTAATAAGTTCGATACCAGCTTTGAGTTGATAGCCCCAATGGCGACGCTTGAGTGTTAGGGCAGTTTGTTGCACATGTTCAAAGGCGCTTTGACCGCTCCAGTAGGCTTCAAGAGCCTGTTTGAGTTCGCGTTTTCCCCCGATGCGAGGAAAGCCGATGATGGTATTTTTTGGCATAAATTTATCCTTATGTGTATGTAATTTGGTAAAAAAGTGCGGAAAAATCGTTACATGTAAGGAGGATGAATGTCTGTGCGGCGAAAGCTATAAAACACGCAATTGCAACGGCGGTAACACAAAAGCTTACTGCGGCGTAAAGCCCGCTTGGTGCGGCGTTTGTAAAAGCAATTGCAGTGGCAAGGCTTAGCGGTGGAGGTTTGGGGGCATAAAAGTGTTTCAAGAGGTTCGGGTGGCGGGTCTTCGTCATCGTCGCTTTGGGCGCTTACGTATCTGCGTACAAGGGTGATGGTGCGAGCAAATTCGGCGCATAGCGAAACCTCCACGGCGTGGGCTTGAATGGAGGCGAGAGTGAAGTAGCGTTTGCCAAAACCTTTGGGTGTTTTCAGAAGTTTACCTTAAATAAAATGAGAGTGATTATAGCTTATGGGGTCTTACATGTAAAGTGGCAATGGTCAAGAAATAATCTATTTGAAGCCACTTTTGATAACAAAAATCCAAAATAATTTTATAAATTGCCATTTTTTCTCTTTTAAAGAACCTTAAAAATCGCTATACTAAAATACTTTTTTTTGCAAAACCCCAGCACGAGGAGATTTTATGCGCATTGCCATGAGTGGAGCCAACGGGTTTGTTGGCAGTTATCTTTCAAGGCGTTTGGTTGAAAGCGGTCACGAGGTTGTGGCTATCACGCGTTTGGCTTTGGGGGATGAGAGCGCAATGCTGGCTACGCTCAAAGGCTGTGACGGGGTGATTAACCTTGCGGGCGCTAACATCTCTGAGCGGTGGACGCCTTCCCATAAAGAGGCGATGGTGTCTAGCCGTATTGAGACCACACGAGCCATTGTAAAGGCGCTTAAGGCTATGCAAACGCCTCCAAAAGTGCTCATTTCTACCTCGGCCGTGGGTATTTACGAAACAGGGAAAGAACACGACGAAACATCTGATGAGTTTGACAAGGGGTTTTTAGGCGCCTTGGCCAAAGAGTGGGAGCGTGAAGCCCTTGGGGCTAAAGCAGCGGGGGTGCGCGTGGCGATTTTCCGCTTCGGGGTTATTCTTGGACGCGGCGGCGGAGCGCTGGGGAAAATGATACCTCTGTTTAAGCTCGGCCTTGGAGGGGTGATTGGCTCGGGCAATCAAGGTTTTTCGTGGATTCATATTGAAGATTTGTTTCGGGCGTACATGTGGGTTTTTGAAGAGGAAAATAGGGAAGGGGTTTACAACCTCACCACTCCCCACCCTGTGACAAACAAAGAGATGACAAAGGCCCTTGCGCAGGCCTTAGACCGACCCGCATTTTTACCTGTTCCTACCTTTGCGTTGAAACTAAAATTTGGCGAGGGAGCGGTGATTTTACTCGAAGGGCAAAAGGTGTACCCTAAGCATTTGTTGGATGAGGGATTCTCTTTTTTCTACCCTCGCATCAACCAAGCCCTTGAAGCGGTGGTTTCGTAAGTTTACATGTAAGAAGGAGGGGGGATGAGCAAGGGCGGCTGGAGTTGTCCACATTGCATCAATGATGTGTGCGACATTTTAAAAAAAGCGTGTGACCCTGGAGATAAAGGGTGTGTGTTGTATGGAAAGGCACTCTTTTCCAGTCCCCAATCCCCCTCTAATGAAGCCTTTGAAAAACGCATGGAGCGCAAAATGCGGCAGCTTTTGGAGGGAAAAAATCCCCAAGAGTAGCTTTACATGTAAAGGCCCTTTAACTCTGGGCGGGTATAATACCGTCCTTTAAATTTTTGCCCAAAAGAGTCTGCATGCCCCTTTCCCATCTTAACCAAGAACAATACACCGCCGCCACCGCACCTTTGGGGCACAATCTGGTGATTGCCAGTGCGGGAACAGGGAAAACATCGACGATTGTCGCGCGCATTGCCCATTTGATTCGCTCAGGTATGAAGCCCGAACACATTTTACTGCTCACTTTTACCAATAAAGCAGCTGCTGAAATGGTAGAGCGGGTGGCGGGATTTTTTGGCAAAGAGGTGGCCGGACGCATAGAGTCTGGTACCTTTCATGCGGTGAGCTACCGCCTGCTAAAACGCCTTGGCAAAAATATTGTCCTCAAACAGCCCAAAGACCTTAAAATGCTCCTTAAAACCATTCATGGCAGGCGACGTTTTGACCATATCGATTCGCCTGTGCGGCCGTATCAGGCTAGTTATCTGTATGATCTTTACTCGCTTTTTCAAAACTCCACCGTTTCCCAAAGTTTTAGCGAGTGGCTCAAAGAGAGTGAGAACGAACACGGGGTCTATTTTGACATCTATGAAGATATTTTGGAAGAATTCAAGGAGCAAAAAAAGCGCTTTGGATACGTGGATTTTAACGACCTCCTAACCCTCATGCGCGACCAACTGCGCAAGGGCGCGCCTATTGCGTATAAGGAAATCCTCATAGACGAATACCAAGACACCAACACCTTACAAGGCTCGCTCATAGAGGCATTTCCCTGCAAAAGCGTCTTTTGTGTGGGGGATTATGACCAAAGCATCTACGCATTTAATGGAGCCAATATTAACATCATCGGCTCTTTTAGCGAGCGCCATGCGGGTGCACAAGTGTTTACGTTGACTAAAAATTACCGCTCTTCTGCAAAAATCCTCTCTTTGGCCAATCGGGTGATTGAAAAAAACGCCCGTCTTTATCCCAAGCAACTGGAAGTGACCCGCACGGGCGAGTGCGAACCGCCGCGCTTGCTTATTTACGATGAGCTTTTTGCGCAGTATCAGGCTATTGCCTCACTGATTCGCTCTTCTTCGACCCCGCATCATGAGGTTGCGGTGATTTTTCGCAACAATTCCAGTGCTGATGGCATTGAGGCGTGTTTGCGGGAAGTGGGCATTCCGTGTCGGCGCAAAGGAGGCATTAGCTTTTTTGATGCCAAAGAAGTCAAGGCGATGATAGATTTGCTGACTGTGGTGGTGAACCCTAAAGACATGATGGCCTTTATTCACATTTTTGAATACGCCAAGGGCGTGGGGCCTGCTCTTTCCAAAGAGTTGTTTGATGGGTTGTACCTGTTGGGCGAAGGAAACATTACCCAAGGGTTGTTTCATCCCAAGGAGGGGGTGAATCCTTTTGAACAGCGTATTAAAAATACCCAGCTTGGCTTGTTCGATGACCACCATGAGCTTGGAAGTGTGGCGCGGTTTTATAAACTGGGGTTTGAGGAGGCTTTTTTAGCCAATCCTATTTTAAAACTAAGTAAACTGACCGTGGAAGGGGCGCAATTTTTACACCTGTTTTACACCTTTTTAAAAGAGATAAAGCGGGTCAAAAACCCCCGTACCTTGGTGGAGCATGTGGTGGATTCAAAGGTGTTTGAAACCATTGCTCTAGGACTTGCCACCAAGCGTGCGACACTCAAAGATGGCACAATCGATGAAAAGCAAAAAGAAGAGGCGAAAGAGCGCATTTACCGCAAGGGAACATTGCTTAAAGATTTGGCACGCAATTACCAAGAGAGCGAACGGTTTTTAAATGCGCTAACCCTTGGCAGTGGCGAGATGAGCGAAGGGGAAGGGGTGAATTTGCTCAGCATTCACGCCAGCAAAGGGTTGGAGTTTAACGATGTGTATATTGTGGACTTGATGGACGGGCGCTTTCCTAATCGCAAGTTGATGAGCATGGGGGGGAGTTTAGATGAGGAGCGGCGCCTTTTTTATGTAGCCACAACCCGCGCAAGAGACCGCCTCTTTCTTTCCTTTGCCAAATACGATAAAATCAAAAAACTTGACTATATCCACTCGCCTTTTCTAGTGGAAGCTGGCTTGGTGAGCTAAGGAAACCCGATGAAACCCATGTGCGAGCGCGACAAAAAAGAGCGCAAAGAGATTGCCAAAAATTTAGGCAAACACCCTCCTTTTACATGTAAAAAATGTGGAGCAGTGGCAGAGCAAAAAAAACAGCTTTGCAAACCTGAAAAAAAGTAACGCTTTACCGCTTTTTGTATAAAAAGCATTCAGAAAAACCACACTAACCCCTAAAACTTTTGGTAGTATTGCCAGATTAAATACCCAAGGAGCATTAAAGAATGTTGCGTGCCATGTCCCTTCTTTTTCTCATGGTTGTAAGCATGCAGGCTGGGGCAAAAAGCATCCTTGTGACCCCAAGCGTGGTGAAGCAGCCTATGACCATCATCGATATCCGCACAGAAGCCGAATGGCGCCAAACAGGCATTGTTGCAGGGGCTATTCCCTTAACATTTTTTGATGCCAAAGGGCGCTACGACGCCAATGCTTTTTTGCAGGAACTAGACAAACACGTGCGCAAAGACGTTCCGTTTGCGATTATTTGCCGCACAGGCAACCGCACTACGGCCGTTTCTGAGTTTTTGGGAGAGCTTGGCTATGAGGTAATCAACCTGCAAGGGGGGATGGTGGAGCTTGTTAAGCAAGGGTATCGTCCCGCTCCCTATCGTCCTTAGTATGATAAAGCTTTTATTGCTGGGCATTCTCTCGGGGGCTTTTTTTAGTTCTACGTTTTTATTAAATGAGGCGATGAGCTTAGGCGGTGGGCACTGGGTGTGGTCGGCCTCCCTTCGATACGGGTTTATGGTGGTCTTGCTGGTGGTGTTGCTGTGGTTTAGGGGAGGAGTGCATCTGTTTAAGGGGGTTTGGGAGTTGTTTTGGGCCCACTGGCGGTTTTGGATGCTCTCGGGTGGTGTGGGTTTTGGGGGATTTTATGCCCTGATTTGTTTCAGTGCCGACAGTGCGCCAGGATGGGTCATTGCCTCGACATGGCAGTTTACGGTGGTGGCAAGCCTTGTTGTCTTGATGCTTTTTGGCCAACGATTTCCTAAGCGTGTCTGGCTTTTTTCTTTTTTGGTTTTTGCGGGGGTGGTGCTTGTGAATGTTTCGCGGGCCCAGTTTATTGACCTAAAGACCCTTTTGCTTGGCGCACTTCCTGTGCTTGTGGCGGCTTTTTGCTACCCTTTTGGCAATCAGCTTGTGTGGGAAGCCACACAAGGAAAACATCCTCGCTTTCCGCGCATTAAAAGCACGCTTTTGGGCAATACTTTTGTGAAATCCTTTTGATGAGCCTAGGCTCTTTTCCGCTGTGGATTGGGTTGGTGCTGGTGGTGCAACCACCCCTGCCTACTGGTGCACAACTTTCCCAAACAGCTATGGTGGCGCTGTTTTCAGGAGTGGTGGCTACAAGTATTTTTTTACTGGCACGAGGGTTGGCGCACACGTCTAGTGAGCTAGCAGCAGTGGACGCAACCCAGTCAAGTCAGGTGGTATTTGCACTTTTGGGCGGGTTGCTTTTTTTGGGGTCAAGCACACCAGATATAAGTGCCTTGATAGGACTTGGACTTATTGGTGTGGGGCTTTTTTGTTTCCTTTTCTTTAGAACTGCGGACACACCGTGAGTCAAGTTCAGCCACACAAAGGAAGAGCGCCTAGGGAAGCGCTGCGGATTCGGGAACAATGCGCAAAATTTCCCCACTGTCAGTAGAAAGATAGAGCCAACCGTTCTCATCTTGGAGGACTTGTCGAATACGCAAGCCTAAAGATTCAAGCAAGCGCTCCTCTTTAACAACACCGTCGTTCTCGTCTAAAACAATACGGTTAAGGTGTTGAAGTTTTAGGGCACCCAAAAACAGATTACCCTGCCAATGGGGAAAAGCGCCCCCCGTGTACACCAGTAAAGACCCCGGTGCGATGGAGGGAGTATAGTGGTGCAGGGGTTGCTCCATGCCTTCTTTGTGCGTTCCTTCCCCAATGGAAATAGGCGCCCAATACTCTTTGCCGTAACTAATACTCGGCCATCCGTAGTTTTTTCCTGCCTCAATAAGATTAATCTCGTCGCCACCTCGCGGCCCATGCTCGCTGGCGTATAGACGGTGTTTGAGAGGGTCAAAGGCAAGCCCTTGAGGATTGCGATGGCCGTAAGAGTAGATTTCTTTTAGTGCATAGGGGTGATCTACAAAGGGATTGTCGCTAGGCACACTTCCGTCTTGATGGAGGCGCACGATGGTGCCTTTGTGGCTACGCAAATCTTGCGCTTCAGCCCGCATTCCTCGGTCTCCAATACTAAAATAAAGCAATCCATTTTCGTCAAAAGCGATGCGACTTCCAAAATGTTGTGAGGTGTTGGAGGTGGATTGGGTGATGAGTAAATCTTTCCAATTGGTAAGCATGTGGTTTTCCAGTGTGGCGCTTGCAAGGGTGGTGGCACCTTGGAAAGAGACGGATTTGACATACGTGAAAAAGAGGGTGTTGTCTTCTTTAAACTGAGGAGATTTAACCACGTCTAGCAATCCCCCTTGCCCCCCGTAAACTGGCTGAACAGGCATGCCAAACACAGGCCTGACGCGTCCTGATCGGACGTCTAGCAAGAGAATATCACCTTGAATTTGTGTGAGCAAAAGGGTGGATTCGTCCACAAAAACCATACCCCATGGAATACTTTTAAGGCCTGAGGCAACAACTTCAACACGAAAATGCATCCCTTCGCTTTGACCACGCAACAAGACGGTTGCGCTGAGGAAGGAGGTGGCAAGGCAGAGTGCCAAAAAAAAGCGCATCATGAGAACTCCTTGAGTGGAACATTATAACACGACTTTCTTTCTATGGCCTCAATGGGGTTTTTGTTAAATTATATTTATAATTAACATAAATTAACAAATAACTTTTATAATGGTGAGAATTGTGTGATAAATTAAGAAAATGAGTCTTTCTATGGAAATCGTTGGACAGTTTCCACTGTTTTATTTTCCTGATTATGGAAGTGCGTGGATGATGGGCCTTACGGGCACCATTCATATCTTGGCCTCCCATACTTCTGTTGGGGCGGCGTTGTTGTTTGCCTTTTTGGTCCATAAGGCCTATAAAGAAAACCGTTCGGATTTGTATCCGTATATGAAAAAATATGGCATGTTTTTGTTGATTTTTTCGTATGTTATCGGCTCTATTACGGGTTCTGGGATTTGGTACACCGCCACTGCGGCGAGTCCGTGGGGAATTAGTGCGCTCATTCACAATTTTGTGTGGGTGTGGGCGACGGAGTGGGTCTTTTTTGTGTATGAAGTCATTGGAGTGTTTGCCCTCGTGTATTTCATGGATAAAATCGATAAAAAAACCCACTTGAAACTGACCTACACCTTTGCTCTTGCTTCTCTTGGAACCTTGTGTCTGATTATTGGTATCATCAGTTTTATGATGTGGCCAGGAACCGATGCGTACTACGTCACAGGAAGTGCAAGCGATGCGTTTTTTGGTGTCAATACCTTTCCGCATATGTTCTTGCGCCTTGGCTTTATGATTATGATGGCGGGTGTTATTGGTATCTTGATTTCCAGTGGGATGAAAAAAGATAACCCAGACCTTTCCGATGAATTAACGCGCAAAATGGGATTTGTGAGCATTTTGGGCGGAGCAATCACCCTCTTTTTCTTTGTGTGGTACATGGGAACACTTCCTGAGAATGCCCATGCTATTTTTGCCTACGACAAAGACGCCATTATTCAAAGCCGTATCGTGTTAACGCTTATGTTTTCAGTCTATTTTGCCCTTGCTATTCTTCGCCCACGCTGGATGAATATCCCCTTGGCGTCAGTGATGATTGGGGTGATTTTGGTCTCAGGGCTTTGGAAGGGCGAGAAACTGCGAGAAAGTATGCGCAAGCCTTATGTAGCAGGCCAATATATCTACTCCAACCAAATCATTAGCCGTGACGTGGCAGGCAAGGGCATTAAAAGCGAATTGCCACTTTTGGCTGAAAAGGGATTGTTGCAGGCTACGCCGTGGATTCCTGCGCATTTGCGTACCATTACGGAGGCAAATCAGCTTGAGGCGGGGGAATTACTTGTGAAGCTGGCATGTTCGCACTGCCACTCTTTGGAGCCAACAGGCAAGTATCGTCCCATGCGCGACCGAGTGGCGGGCATGGATAAAGAGGGCATCAAAGGGATTTTATACGGCATAGGTGCGGGTGCTTTTAGCCACATGCCGACCCTTCAGCTTCCTGAAGATGAGTTTGAAGCTATGGCTCAGTGGCTCGCAGCCCAACCTTACTAGGAGAATGACAATGGAACTATCTGTATTATTAGCATTACGTGATCCTGCTGGGATACCTTTTTATCCTGTGGTTTTTCAGGCGCTTTATATTTTAACGTGGGCACTGCATATTGCGTTTGTGTTGCTCTCTTTGGGGAGTGCGGGGCTCTCTCTTTATGGAAGTACGCAAAAAAATAGCCCCCATTGGCAACAGCTCACGCCCCATTTGATTCAGACGGGCAAGTTGAGCGTCTCGCTTTTAATTGTGCTTGGTGTGGCACCTTTGCTGTTTACGCAAGTGATTTATGATCCTAATTGGTACGTCACCAATAGCCTTGCGGGAATGTGGATATTTATCTTTATTTACGCCCTTATTGTAGGGTATTGTATGTATTATTGGTACTATTATGCCAACAAAGCGCATCATGGTGGCGGTGTGCTAGTGGGGGCGATTTCGTTTGGATTTTTGGTTTTTTGCGGCGTGTTGATGCACAGTTTTGCAGTGACTTCGCTTATGCCAAACGAGTGGATGGCTATGTATATGCCTAACGGTTCCGTGGACATGAGCGGCTGGACGTTTAACGTGGAGACTGTGCGTTTGGCATTTATGGTGAGCCTTGCGCTTCCAGTGGTGGGTATCTTTTTGCAAGCCTATAGCCGTTTTGTCAGCACCCGCAAGGATTTTGAAGCAAGCTATGTGGCGTTTACTGCACGCTTAGGCACTAAAACAGCTATGGTGGGCTTGGTGCTCAGCGCGGCGCTGTTTGTGTTGTGGATGGGCGCCATTGGCTATTTGTTTCATCCTATTAGTCTGGCAACGGTTGTGGGCGTGGTAGTCTTGCTGGGACTGAGTGCTTTTAATCGTAACAGCTACATCACGGTGGGTTGGCTTGTGGTGGTGGCGCTGCTTATCTCGGGAGTGCGCGAGTGGATTCGGTATGATATTATGGCCGCCCTTGGCTATACGATTTATGATTACCCAGTGAATTTGGAGATTCCGACCATTGTGATGTTTCTGGCCACTTTTCTTGTGATGGGAGGCGTTGGTGTGGCGTATTTGCTTACGATGGCATGGAAGGTTGGCAAAAGCGAAGGTGTGTTTGATGGAAGCCAAGATGTTGTGGTGAGCAAGCTTGGAAACTACACGCTTGGGATTATGAGTGCGTGGATTGTGATCTTTTTTGGCTGGGGATTGATGATTTTGTTTAACAATATCCTCTAAAGCTTTTGTCCCCTTACATGGAAAGTTTTTCGCATGTAAGGGGGTTTACATGTAAGGAAAAATCCTTACATGTAAAAGGGCTAAAGAGCTTTGGCGATGAATGTATTCATGCGTTTGGCAAAAGCGGTAACATCTTCGATTTTCATGCCTTCTTGCAGCTTGGCTTGGTCGAGCAAGAGGTGCGCGATGTCGTTTAGATAAAGGTAGTCTTTAGACTCAGCAAGCTTTTGGACGATGCCATGGTCGGGGTTGATTTCCAAAATAGGTTTGATTTTGGGCAGGTTGTCTTGGCCCATCTGTTTAAGCATTTGCTGCATTTGAAAGTCGGGGTCATTTTTGTCGTAGATGAGGCACGAAGCCGAATCACTCAGACGGCTAGAGATTTTCACCTCTTTGACTTCCTCTTTGAGCACTTCTTTCATCTTGACTAAAATCTCTTGGTATTTCCCCTCATCTGCCTTGGCCTTGTCTTTGTCTTCGGTGATTTCTTCATCCACGTCGGAGTTGTTGACAGGCTTAATCGGGGTTTTGTCGTACTCGTTGACCATCGGCATGACAATAGCATCGACTTCTTCATCGAGCAGCAAGACTTCCATGTCGTTTTTCTTGAAGCTTTCGATGAGTGGTGAGTTTTTAAGCATGGCTTCGTTTTCACCCGTGATGTAATAAATGCTTTTTTGCCCCTCTTTCATGGCCTCTTTGTACTCCTTGAGGCTCACAAGACCTTCGCGCTTGCTGGATTTAAACAGCACGAGGTCCAGAATAGCATCGCGGTTGGCGTAGTCGCCATACAAGCCTTCTTTGAGGACTTTGCCAAAGAGTTTGTAAAACTCGAGGTATTTGGCGCTGTCTTTGTCTTTGAGTTTTTTAAGCTCACCTAGGATTTTTTTCACCGAGGCTTGCTTGATGGTTTCTAAAATGCGGTTTTGTTGTAGGATTTCACGGCTGACATTTAAAGGCAAGTCTTCTGCATCGATGATACCGCGCACAAAACGTAAGTACATGGGCAAAAGCTCACGCTCATCGTCGGTGATAAATACGCGTTTGACGTACAGTTTTACGCCCGATTGAAAGTCTGCTCGAAAGAGGTCAAAGGGTGCGGTTGCGGGGATGTAAAAGAGGGTAGAGTACTCCAAGGTTCCCTCAGCCTTAGTGTGTGACCACAAAATGGGGTCGGTGCTGTCGTGTGAAAGCTGCTTGTAGAAGTCCTTGTATTCGTCTTCCTTGATTTCATTTTTAGGCAAACGCCATAGGGCGGAAGCTTTGTTGATTTGGACATTTTTTACTTCCGTTTTGCCTTCTTCATCCTCTTTTTCCGCTGGAACGTATTCCTCTTTGTCCATGAAGATACCAAAAGGAATGTGGTTGGAGTATTTTTTGATGATGCTTTCAAGGCGGTAAAACTCCAAAAACTCTTTGGCATCTTCTTTGAGGGTCAGAGTGATGGTTGTGCCGTGGGTCTCTTTGGTAGCAGGGGTGATTTCATAACTGTCTCCCGCTTCGCTTTCCCAGCAAAACGCCTCTTGGGTGCCTGCTTTTTGGGTCACTACGGTGATTTTACTTGCTACCATAAAGGCAGAGTAGAACCCAACGCCAAATTGTCCGATGAGGGTGGAGTCTTTTTTAGCATCTCCGCTGAGACGCTCAACAAAGGATTTGGTGCCGCTTCTGGCGATGGTTCCAAGGTTTTCCACAAGCTCTTCTTGACTCATGCCAATGCCTGTATCGCTGATGGTAAGGGTGCCAGCTTCCTTGTCGGCAACAATAGCGATGCGCGGGGTGTAACTGAGCGTTTTGTACGACTCGTCCGTCAATGTCAAATAGTTCAGTTTGTCAAGGGCATCGGAGGAGTTGGAGAT
>Ga0075011_10001868_pt1 | contig 11406 bp, 9 predicted proteins | sample TARM_MetaG_T_14_FD_72354 | JGI IMG/M metagenome (GOLD analysis project Ga0075011, IMG submission 72354) | Freshwater microbial communities from Pennsylvania, USA, analyzing microbe dynamics in response to fracking - TARM_MetaG_T_14 | ecosystem: Environmental > Aquatic > Freshwater > River...
CAAATTCAGCAGATGCTCGGGCGGGATGTAACTGCTAAGCCGCGGGGACGACCTAGAAAAGACTGTCAATCTACCCAACCCCTTTCGGAGGTGTTCGAGGCGATACCTTCCAGTAACTGGCCGAGTTTCCCGTAGCTCCTGCCCGGCAAAGACGATATCGGCGACGGGCTGTGGCAAACGGAGATGAATGCTGCAGGCTTTGTAAGTAAAGCTGCAATGCGTCCATCTCCCTGCAGCGTACCGCTTGCGGGTGCCTTTGCTACCCGTGGCGGCCTGGCCTGCATGCCTTTCTATGCGGTAGCGCTGCGCAACCGGGCGATGTCATAATCCGCGGCCATTAATGCGCAGGGCAGGGCAGCGGGATGTTGATCAGCTTGGTGGTGCCGGTCTACAACGAAGGCCCAAGGGTCGCAAAACACCTCGAAATCATGCTGGCTGCCGCTCACTCCGATGACTATGAGCTGGAACTGCTCGCTGTCGATGACGGCTCCACTGATCATAGCGCTTCGGAAGTTGAGCGCTTGGCAGGCACCGATGAGCGTGTGCGGCTACTGGCCCTGACACGCAATTTCGGCAAGGAGGCGGCTATTTATGCCGGACTGGAACACGCTCAGGGCGAAGCGGTGATAGTGCTCGATGCCGACCTTCAGCATCCGCCGTCGCTGATCCCGCAGATGATCCAGGCCTGGCGTAAGGGTGCGCAGATCGTCGAAGCGGTCAAGCGCGAGCGCAATGACCCGTCGCGGGTTGATGGTCTGTTCGCGCGGGCCTTCTATAGCCTTTATCGGCGTCTCTCCGGGTTTGATATTTCCGGCCATTCTGATTTCAAGCTGCTCGACCGCCAGGTGGTGGATATCTATCTGACCCTGCCCGAGCGTTATCGCTTCTTTCGCGGCCTGATCAACTGGACCGGCATCAGCGGCCAGATACTGCACTTCGATGTTGAGCCGCGCACGGACAGCCCCAGCCGTTGGAGCAAGCTGGGGCTCATGCGTTATGCCATCAACAATGTCACTGCATTTTCCACCATTCCGCTGGCGCTGGTCACCTGGCTGGGCTGCATTACCCTTGCGTTCGGTGTACTGGTGGCGCTTATCACCGTGGTACAGAAGCTGACCGGAAATGCCGAGGCGGGTTTCACCACGGTCAATATTCTGCTGATACTGATGGGCGGTTCTATCATGACCAGCCTGGGCATCATGGGACACTACATCGGCAAGATCTATGTAGAGGTCAAGTCGCGGCCCATCTATATCTGCAAGCTGCCGGAACGAAAAGACCCGTGAACCAGCCTCTGCTCGTCGCTTTTGCCATCGTGCTCAACGTCGGTGCGCAGCTGTCGATCAAGTTCGCCGGCCAGCGTACTCAAGGCGATTCGCTGTTGCAGCAGTTCACCTCGCCGTGGTTGCTGGGCGCACTGGCTCTCTACGGGCTGAGCTTTCTGCTGACAGTGCGCATTTATGCGGTCAATGCCTTGTCAGTGGCGGCGCCGGTGATGGCGGCCTGTACCTTCGTGCTGATCTACCTGCTGAGCTACGCCCTGTTGCGCGAGCCAATAACCTTGCTAAAGGTTGGGGGATTGGGGCTTATCGTGGCGGGCATCTACCTGGTGTTGCGCTGATGGCAGCTGCCGTTTCGCTGCGCGGCGCCCTGGCTCTGCTGGATCGTCCCTTGGCCTCATTGCCATACTACGGCCTCGCACTGCTGCTCGTGCTCGGCTACAGCCTGCATCTGTTTCCCTGGGATTTTTTCGCGGGCCGCTCGGGCTTCTGGTTCGATACCCGCACCGATCCTACCCAGCATATCTCCGGCATGTGGGCCTTCGTGCATGACGACTGGCGCTTTCCACTGCTGTATACCCGTCTGCTCAATGCACCGGACGGGGTAAGTACCGCCTTTACCGATAGCATTCCGCTGGCAGCACTGCTGTTCAAACCGGTCTACGGCCTGTTGCCTCACGGCAGCCATTACTTCGGTTTCTGGGTGCTGGGCTGCTATCTGGCCCAGGGGCTGGCGGGCGCCTGGGCAGCGGCGACTATGGCTGGGCGGACGCTCGCAGCGTGCATCGGCGGGTCGCTGCTAGCCGTAATGATGCCGGCTTTGATGATCCGTATTCCTCACGCCGCGCTGCTGGCCCAGGCGCTGCTGCTGCTGATGCTGATGTTCTACTGGCAGCTGGATGAGGCGCGGCTGACGGTGCGCAGCTTTGTACTTCGCGTGCTGGCGCTGTTGCTGCTGTCGGCAGCCATTCACCTTTATCTGACAGCAATGCTCTATACCCTGTACCTGGGCGCGTTGGCGGCCTGGTTCTGGCGTGCACGAACGCCTGGCGTTGGCGCAGGGGTAGTGGTCGCAGCCGCTCTACCCGTTCTGCCATTGCTGGGCATGCTCGCCGCGTTCGGCTATTGGTCGGTAGGTGCGGGGTTGCCGCCTGCGGAGAACGGCTTTACGCAGTCTTCGATGAACCTGCTTTCGCCCCTATTGGGCACTCATCTCGCGCCTAGCCGTTTTTTGCCTAGTGATGGCCTGACACTGGATGCAACGGGCCTGCAGATCGACGGGCATAACTATCTTGGCCTTGGTCTGTGGCTGATGTTGCTGGCCATTCCGCTTTCGGGACCGCGGCGGGTTGCGGTTTTCTTGCGCGAGCATGGGGTCATGCTGGCTGTTCTGGTTGGCCTGACGCTTTATGCATTGTCCAATGTCGTGTATCTCGGTGGACAGGAGCTGCTGAGTTATCCATTACCCGGCTTCATCGAGCCCCTTACGCATATTTTTCGTGGCTCGGGACGTTTCTTCTGGCCGGTTGGTTATGCGCTGTTGCTGGGGGCGCTGGGCTATTTCCTCACTCGGCGTAACCCGCTTTTCCGTGTCGCACTGTTGGTGCTCGTCGGTGTGCAATACGCCGACACCGCACCGCACCGGGCTTATCTGGCCGAGGCGGCCGGGCGTTCACCGCACTTCAGCCATGACCAGGCGCTGTGGGATGGGCGGGTGCGCAACGCATCGGCGGTGCATCTGCTGCCCACCTATGGCTGTGGCGCCTCTGGCGAGGATGCGCTCTTTCTGCAGTATTTCACGGCGCTGCACGCGGTACCGCTGAACACGGGCTTTATTGCCAGGGTGGTCAGCGATTGCGAGGCGCGCATGGCGGTGCTATCCGCGCCCCGCCAGCCTGGGGAACTCTTCGTGTTTAAGCCGGGCCTGGTGAGCGAGTTGGCTATCGAGCAGGCCATGGCCGGGCAGCGGGACTCTTGGTGTGAGCAGGAGCCTATCGGGCTGGTGTGCCAGGTTCCTCATACGCTTGAGGGCAACTGAGTTTCGTGCAATCTGTGGAAAACAGGGCAGGCCTGATTGGCCGATGAGAAAGGAGCAGGAGCTAATTGCACCTTCCCCTTTCATCTACTCGGGCGGTATCAGACGAAGTAGTAGTCTTCCAGCTGCCAGATGCCCGGCATGGAAATGACGATATCGGCGCCAGTGATCTGGTTGTCACCGTTGACGTCGATCACCAGTTCCTGGGTGGCGCGAACCATGGCGGCCTGGCCGGGGGTGCCATCGAACTCTTCCTCGATCAGATTGGCATAGTCATTGGCTTCGCCCCGGTATTGAACCTTTGCTCCGGCCGCTTCGTCGAGCGACAACTTATCGCGCCCCGGCTCAAAACCTTCGATCCTTGCCTGATGGGTGCCGGCGGGAAGCCAGAAGGTGTCGGCTGCTGCTGTGCCGAGCAGGACGGGTGTCTGTGGGGCATCGTTGTTTCCGGCCTGGGCCAGGCTGGCTTCGGCTTTAGCTGCGGGCGATGCCAGCTCAGCGGGCGCATCAATGGCTCTGTTCAGCGTTTCGGTGATATTGCTGAAAAGCTCGGGGCGGCTGGCATGGGAGACATTCGCGGCAATGCTCTCAAGATACTCAACCATCTGCGCACGCAACGAGGCGCCTGCAGCGGAGCCCAGGAACTGGGCAAGCGCTTTCAGGGCACCATCCAGACCGTCAAAATCGCCACGCGTCACTTGGATCATCGCGGTAGCTGCGCGGGTACTTTCCAAGCTGCTGTCTACCACCTTCACGACCTCGCCCGCCAGGCCTTGATCATTGAGCCCCTGGGTGGCGAAGGCGATACCGACGGCAGCCTTGTTAGCCAGGAGCGCTGCGTCCAGCTGGCCCTGGGCGCTGGAGTTGGCTTTGGCACCATTGATGATGGCGGCGATAAAGGCGTCGCGCGAGACGGAGCCGTTATCCAGCTGGGTACCCCAATATGTGTAGTCCGACACCACTGGCTGGCGGTTAAGGACGTTGGCGTAGATTTCCTGGATGAAGCTGTCGCTGCTCATCGACAGCGGGTAACGCGCGAGAGCCTCGGGCTGGCTGGTCATCCAGTTGGCTGCAATTGCCTCAAGGTTAATCTTGCCGTTGGCGAGTTCACCAGACCAGTACGCCAGCCCGGCCGCATCCGGGGCACGGTTGAATACGGCGGTGTAGAGCTCGGTGAGACGAATTTGGGAGTTTTGCATTGTGAGTTCCTGTCACAGATCACCTGCCGGTCTGGCAGGCCCGGCTTTATGGCACTTAGCTATAAGCGTGTCAAATGCAGGGCCGGGCGCGGAATTTAATTGCGCGCAGATGCTAGTGCTTGGAGAAAAAGGCCGGGTTTGGGACGTCTCCCACCCGGCCCAGGATTCTTCCCTGATGCTGCTCCAATTGCAGAGCAGCGCTCCACTAGCAAGCTCTCTCAAGCCAGCGGCGGAACTGTATACCCGACAATTGGCGAGATCTCGGTGACTCCCACGCTTCTCCGATAGATGGCAGGTTAACGCCTGTTTGGCGACGAGTGGATGACTATCGTCCTGCCCAAATTCATTTTTCACAGGCCAAGGCGGCTGTTGAAGGTATTTCCGAGCGTTGTCTCTTGTGCTCACTGTTCTCATGGCGCCGTTGTGAGTATTCTTCCCGCCTGTTTTTAAGCCGACGTTGCCATGAACTGGAATCTGATACTCAACTTTACACGCCAGGACCTGGTCGACCGGCATTCCGCTTCCGTCTTGGGCGCCGCCTGGACGTTCATCCTCCCGCTGATCAATATCCTGATTTTTACGCTGGTTTTTTCGCGCATCATGGGTATGCGCCTTGGTGGTATCGGGCAGGATCTAGGACCTTACGGTTACAGTATCTATCTGGTCAGCGGACTGCTTGCCTGGAACTGTTTTTCCGCGACGCTCAATCGTGTCACTCAGGTGTTCCACGAGAAGGCACATCTGATCGGTAAGGTCCGCCTCTCGCTCTGGTCGCTGCCGGTCTACGTAATTCTCAGCGAGACGGTGCTGTATCTGATCTCAACCAGCTTCTTTATGGTTTTTCTTCTGGCCATCGGTTTTGATTTTTCCCTGCGTCTGCTTTGGTGGATACCGACTTTCCTGGGCATGCAGCTGTTGGCGTTTTCGATGGGGCTGGTCTGCGCGATTCTGTCGGTGTTCCTGCGTGATATCAAAGAAATGGTCGGTGTGATTCTGCAACTCTGGTTCTGGTTGACACCCATCGTCTACGTGCCGGGTATTCTGCCGGACAGCGTGCAGACGCTGTTGCAGCTCAATCCGTTCTATCACATCGCCGGTGCGTATCGCAGTGCCCTGTTGGGGACCGAGCCGCCTAGCCTGATTGCGCTTGGCCTGCTTACGCTGATTGCTGCCGGTATGTTGGTAGGCGCGATTTGGGTCGGACGCCGGCTGGAGCGGGATATCCGCGATTTTCTCTGAAAACGGGCCGCTAAGCATGGATGTGCCGAATGTAAGTTCTGCTACGGTCGCAGGCCGTCTGTAGCCTCATCAACCAGGATCGGATGATGATTTTCAGCTCTTATGCGTTTTTGCTGTTTTTCCTGCCGGGTGTGTACTGTCTTTTCCTGTTGATGCGGTATCTGCGTTTGGACCGTGCCGCGCTCGTGGTTCTGCTAATCGCCTCACTGTCTTTCTATGCGGTATGGGACTGGCGCTACCTGGGTCTGCTACTTGGTTCGATCCTCGGTAATTATCTGATCGGATTCAAGGTGGCGACTCAGCCTGGAAAGTCTTGGCTGACCATTGCCGTGACAGGCAATTTGTTGGTGCTCGGTTATTACAAATATGCCGGCTTTTTTCTGGGGTTTCTGCCACAGAGTAATGATTGGCATATTGTGCTTCCGCTTGGTATTTCCTTCTTCACTTTCCAGCAGATCGCCTGGCAGGTGGATTTGCATCGTAAGCGCCTGTTGGTTCCCGGCGGGCTGATCTCTTACAGCTTTTTTGTCAGTTTCTTTCCCCAGTTGATTGCAGGGCCAATCGTCCATGCGCGCGAAATCTTACCGCAGGTCAGTCGCGGCTGGCTGCGCCGGCCATTGGCTTGGGAGGTGGGGCTGGCTTTGCTTGTGGTGGGCCTCATGAAGAAGGTGCTTCTTGCCGATCCTCTGGCGCCTGCTGTGGAGGAACTGTTCGGGCGCGCTGCTCAGGGGGACGGCTTATATGCACCTGAAGTTGTGCTAGCGGGATTGGCATATGGGCTCCAGCTGTATTTCGATTTTTCCGGCTACGCCGATATGGCGCTGGGACTAGGGTTGATGTTTGGTATCCGCCTACCGGTGAATTTCCGTTCGCCATATAAGAGCGAGTCGATCGTGGAGTTCTGGCGGCGCTGGCATATCACGCTGTCGCACTTCTTGCGGGACTATCTCTATATCCCCCTTGGTGGCAGTCGGGCGGGGTGGCTGCGTACCAATACGAATCTTATGATTACGATGCTGCTGGGTGGGTTGTGGCATGGTGCGGGCTGGCAGTTCGTTCTCTGGGGGGGGCTGCACGGTGCGCTATTGGTGTTGAATCACACTTGGGCAAGATTCATACGATGGCGTATGCCACGCCAGCTGGCGGTCGCATTGACGCTGACTGCCGTGATGCTGGCATGGATTCCTTTCCGTGCCGAATCGATCGACGTGACGATGCGAATGTTCGCCGGGCTCGGAAACTGGGGTTGGGGCTGGTCGTTCCAGCCAGCGGTGATGCTGCGAGAAGTTCTGGCGATGCGCATCGATCAAAGCCTGCCTTGGGTGTGCCTTGTGCTGTTGCTGCTCGCCCTGACCGCGCCGGGTAGTCGAACCTTGTGCTTGCGTCTGGGCAGTTGGGGGCGGGGTCTGCTGATTGGAGTAGGTCTTGTGCTGGTGCTGAAGGCCATGGTGGGCGAGCCGGATCGGGCCTTCTTGTATTTCAATTTCTAGTTCAGGTTCGTAATGACCACACGCGGACAAAGTCGCAACAGGTTTCTGGCTGCTGTGCTGTTGGGTAGCGCAAGCGTGTTGATTGCGTGGCTGGTATTGCTTGCTGGACAGTTGGGTCGGCCAGTGGCGATTGATCAGTGGGTCGACCAGGCTTACGTGAAGAAGCTGGCATTGGCGGATGCCGTTTCGGAGCCTCGTGTTCTGGTAGTAGGTGGCTCAGGCGCTCTTTTCGGTCTTGATTCCTCGATATTGAGCAAGGCACTGGAGCGCCCGGTCATCAACCTGGGGGTCAATGCAGGCGTACAATCGCATTTCATAATGCGCTATGCCCGCGAGGTGATCAGGCCGGGAGACTGGGTGATACTGCCGCTTGAATATCCGCTCTATCATGACCGGCATAAGGTCAACTTCGCGTTCAATAGCTACTGGTTGAGTCATCCTGGAATAAGAAGTCTGGAGCTCAGTCCGGTGCAACTGGCCAGATTGTTCTGGTTCACTCCGCTGAAGCGGGTGGCGGATGGCTACCAAGGGTTGCCGGCTGATTACCGTGTCGAGGGCTTATATGGGCCGCACAATCTGAATGAGTACGGGGACCAGATCAACAGCGAAGCTGCCAGGCAGGAGATCTGGATGCGCGAGGCCGTGGAAAGCTCTGCAGTACATGACTACGGCGCACAAGCCAGCCGCTTTCAGGCGAACTGGAATCGCTGGGCTGAACTGGCACGAAGTATCAAGGCGCAGGGCGGGTGTGCGGTGTTCATTCCCCCAGCGATGCTTGACCGGCCGGAATACCACGTAGGGGTCGAGTACGAGTACTACAAGGGGCTAGCTGCACAAGCTCAAGCACATGGGTTGGACTACCGTGGCGACCCGCTGGGTTTCATGTATCCCACGGAGCTTTTTTTCGATACCAATTATCACCTGAATGCCGAAGCGCGCGAGGAACACAGCGGCAAGGTTGCTACGCTGTTGGCTGGTGTTTTTCCCGAGTGCCAGTAGCGTGATTCAGGCTCCGCGCAAGACTTTTTCATACACCTCCAGCGTGCGGGCCGCGCAGGCATCCCAGGAGAAGGTTTTTGCTCTGTTCGAGCCTGCCTCAATGCGTGCCGCGCGCAAGGTCTGGTTTTGCAATACGTCGAGCATGGCTGCGGCAATCTCGCCACTGTCGTTCGGGTCGATCAGCCAGGCGGCTCCGCCTGCTACCTCTGGCAGCGAGGTGCTATTGGAGGTGATCACTGGGCAGCGCGCGGCGAACGCTTCGATAACCGGCAACCCGAAACCTTCATACAGTGATGGAAACACCAGCGCGGCTGCGCTCTGAAGAAGTGCCATGACCTGTTGTCTGGGCAAGTAGTCGAGCCAATAGCCCTCACCCCGCGCCTGCAGCGCGCGCAGCTCCGGCAGCAGATCTTCGTTGCCCCAACCGTCGCGGCCCACGACTACCAGTTTGTGCTGCCGGCGAATTTCCTGAGGTAGCTGATTGAATGCTTCGAGGATGCCACGTAGGTTTTTGCGTGGCTGCAGCGTACCGACGAAAAGAAAGAAGCCGGGCTGCAGGCCGTGAGCACGCAGTGTCGTGCTGATCTGCTGTGGCTCGATGCGCTCGAAATAGCAGCTCTCCACGCCCAGCGGTGTGACGCTGACTTGTTCGGGCGCGATGCCTAGGTGCGTGATCAGATCCTGCTTGCTGTGTTCGGAAATGGTGATGATGTGATCGGCAGAGCGAATAGTGCTGGTGAAGAGCCAGTTCTTCAGACGCGGCAGGTCCTGGCGAATCCACTCAGGGTGTAGCAGGGGAATCAGATCCATGACGGTCGCGATAACCGGGACGCCCTTGATGCGAGGGATGTGATGATCCGTTGCGTGCAGTACGTCAATCTCGCGCCGCAGCTGGGCGGAATTCCCGAGGGGCTTGTGCAGGGTTGCAGACAGCACGCAGGATACGGAAAAGCGCTTTGCAAGCACTTGCGGTACACCGCAGTCCAGATGCAGTTGATTGCGACCGAAAGCGTAGGGCTTGAAACGCCATTTTTGCGGATCACTGGCGGTGAGTTTCTGCATTGCATGCCAGAGCGCTCGGGTGTAGATGCCTATGCCATCCAGATGGCCGGCACGCTCGCCCATCGACCAGACTGTGCAGCTGAAGCCGACGTTGGCTGTCGCTTGTGCGTGTTCTGTGTTGCCTGCCTCGCTCATTCGTTTTCCATCTTTCGACGCCAATAGTTCATCAGCTCGTTCAGGGTCTGTTCGATAGGGGTATTCGGTTGCCAGCCGGTAACCTTGCGCAGCAGTTCACTGCTTCCGATTGCTATGGGGATATCGGAGGGCCGGAGGCGTTGGGGATCAAGCTCTACCTGAATATCCACACTGGTCATGCTGAGCAAGGAGTCCAGAATTGCCCGAATCTGGCGGGGTATTCCTGACGCGATGTTGAAAAGCCGCGGATAGGTGTGGTCTGTTGGTAGTGCGAGCAGGTGTAAATACGCCTCGCATACATCCTGAACGTCAAGGAAGTCGCGGCTGGCCTCGATATTGCCAACGCTTAGAATCGGCGGCTGCCTACCAGCCTCTATCTGGGCGATCTGCCTGGCGAAGGAGGCGGTGACGAAGTCGGCGGATTGCCGCGCGCCAATATGGTTGAAAGGGCGAGCGACGACGCCGTTCATGCCTTGACGGAAGTATTCGGCGAAGGCAGATTCAGCGGCGAGCTTGCTGGCCGAATACGGGTTCATCGGTTTGCAGGGGCTCTGTTCGTCAAGGGCCACGCCCTTTTTGAAGCTGGCGCCATAGACCTCGGATGAGCTGGTGAACAGCACGAAGGCATCCGGTGCGTGCAAGCGAGCCGCTTCAAGCAGGTGCATGCTGCCCATGACATTGGTTCGCCAGGTTTGCAGTGGGTCTGCGAAGCTAGTCGGGACGTGCGAGATGGCTGCCAAATGAGCGATATGGGTCGGTTGCGCCCTTTTAACCGCAGCAGTCACGGAAGCTGCGTCGTTCAGGTCGCAGGTGATGTACTCGTTCGCCGGGCCTGTTTGCAACCGGGTGCTCAGCGCTGTGACGTGGTAGCCGTTACGCAGCAACATCGGAACGAAGATGTTGCCAACGAAGCCGCTGGCTCCTGTTAACAGGATACGGGCTGTCATGAATGTTCTCTTCGCGTGGGCTTGAGAATGGACTCGATCCATGCGGCTAGTTGCTGCTTGAGCATTGGTCGTTCGAACCTCTGGAGATTGCGCTTGCCGGCGGCAATGATGCGTTCGCGCAAATCGTGGGTCTCGTCCATTAACTGCGCCGTCAAGGCAATTGTCAGCGGAGCGTCGTCAGCCAGAAGCAAGCCGCCCTCGCCAAGTGTTTCCGGGACATTCGATTGCGCACACGCGATGATTGGCAGGCCCGCATGCTGTGCTTCGAGTAACGGCATGCAGAAACCTTCGTGCGCGCTGGCGCACCAGTATTGGTGGGCGTTCTGATACAGCCAACGCAATTCCGCGTCGCTGCACTTGCCGGGCATGGTTACCCGGCCTTGAAGTCCCAGTTGGTCTATGTGATATCTGAGCCCGCGGGCATAGTCTTCGCTCGTGGTGCCTCCGACCAACAATAGATGCGCCTGCGAGTCGTCGCCTTGAAGCTGGAGCAGGTGATGGAATGCCTCGATCAGAAGGTGCTGCCGCTTGTTTTCGGCTAACCGACCGACGCACAGGTAATAGGCCGTATCGTTATTTTCCAGGATAAAGGCCGGTGCTTCGCTGATGCCTTCCAGCCGTTGGCTGTCAACGAGCAGGGGGAGCGTCTGAGCGTCCGAATAGTGTGCTGATTCCAGCTCGCTCTGGTTGAGCGGAGAGTCGGCAATAGCACCGATGAACTCGTCGCGCCAATCAATCAGTTGCTGACGTCCCAGTAATGCGTAGCGCCGCAACCCGCTTTGAGCTGGGAAAAAATCTGCCGGAGTGATGTTGTGGTAGACAAGTGCTTTGGGGCACTCCAGCGATAACAGCCAATCACCATAGTCGTGGCCCATGGAGTGGTGATAAAGCAGGAGTGTGTCCTTGTCGCCTTGAAAAACGCGTGCGGGACGAATATCCCCAGTGAGGGAAGCGGGAATGCAGTAGCTGAATATCTCTGATGCGTAGCCCAACTCGCGAAGAAGCTCGCGCGTAAATAAC
>Ga0075011_10001872_pt1 | contig 11398 bp, 9 predicted proteins | sample TARM_MetaG_T_14_FD_72354 | JGI IMG/M metagenome (GOLD analysis project Ga0075011, IMG submission 72354) | Freshwater microbial communities from Pennsylvania, USA, analyzing microbe dynamics in response to fracking - TARM_MetaG_T_14 | ecosystem: Environmental > Aquatic > Freshwater > River...
TCTTCCTCAAAAGGAGCGTAAAGATGTCGGAGTTGGCCGTTAAGGCCGACCGTGCGAACGGGGCTCGCCTGCCTCGGAAACGATGACCCGCCAGCACGGAACCATCATCTTGAAAATATACGTTAAAACTACATTGTCCGAGGTCCGTTGTGGAGGTAACCCATGGAAAAAACTAACGAATCTGTTGAAGCGCCTGAGATGGAAATGAACTTTGCCGATGCTCTTGACGAGTATCTGAACTCCGATTTCGGAGATCTGGACGAAGGGACCATCGTTGCCGGTGAAATCGTCAAGGTCGACAAGGACTACGTGCTGGTCGACGTGAACTTCAAGTCTGAAGGCCAGATCCCCGTTTCCGAATTCACCGAGGCGGACGGCACCGTGACCGTGTCCGTCGGTGAGAAGGTCGACGTATTCGTCGCCCGCAAGAACGAAGCCGAAGGCACCATCTACTTGTCCCGTGACAAGGCCAAGCGGATGCAGCTTTTTGATAAACTGGAAGAGCTCCAGGAGAAGGACGGCGAAGTCGTCGGCCGCATCATCCGCCGCATCAAGGGCGGGTACACCGTCGATCTCGGCGGGGTCGAAGCCTTCCTGCCCGGTTCCCACGTCGACCTGCGCCCGGTCCCGGACATGGACGCCCTGGTCAACCAGGAGTTCGATTTCAAGATCCTGAAGATCAACCGCCGCCGTTCCAACGTCATCGTGTCCCGCCGCGTGCTCCTCGAGGAGATGCGTTCCGAGCAGCGCGAGAAGCTGCTGGAGACCCTCGAAGAGGGCCAGGTGGTGCAGGGCAAGGTCAAGAACATCACCGAATACGGCGTGTTCATCGACCTCGGCGGCCTCGACGGTCTGCTGCACATCACCGACATGTCCTGGAAGCGCATCAAGCATCCCAAGGAAATGGTCGGTCTGGGCGACGATCTGGAACTGAAGATCCTCAACTTCGACCGCGAAGGCCAGAAGGTCTCCCTGGGGCTCAAGCAGCTCGTGCCCGACCCGTGGGAAAATATCGCCGAGAAGTACCCCGAGGGTTCCCGCTTCAACGGCACCATCACCAACCTGGCCGACTACGGCGCGTTCGTCGAGCTGGAGAACGGCGTGGAAGGACTGGTCCACATCTCCGAGATGTCCTGGACCCGCAAGCTCCGCCACCCGTCCCAGATGGTCAAGGTCGGCGAGGAAGTCGAAGTCGTGGTTCTGGGCGTTGATCCCGAGAAGAAGCGCATCAGCCTCGGCATGAAGCAGATATCCCCGAACCCGTGGGATGTGGTGGCCGAGAAGTACCCCGAGGGCACCGTCCTTGAGGGCGCCATCAAGAACATCACCGAGTTCGGCGTGTTCATCGGCATCGAAGAGGGCATTGACGGCCTGATCCACGTGTCCGACATCTCCTGGACCAAGAAGATCCGCCACCCCTCGGAAGTCTACAAGGTCGGTGATTCCGTCCAGGCCAAGGTCCTCACCGTGGACAAGGAGAACGAGAAGTTCACCCTGGGCGTCAAGCAGCTGACCGAAGACCCGTGGACTCAGGTTCCGGCCAATTACCCCGTGGGTCAGAAGGTCACCGGCACGGTCACCAACATCACCGACTTCGGTCTCTTCGTCGAGGTCGAGGAAGGCATCGAGGGTCTGGTTCACGTCTCCGAGATCAGCCGCAGGAAGATCAAGTCCCCCTCCGAGATGTTCAAGGAAGGCGACAGCATCGAGGCCAAGGTCATCCACGTGTCCGCGGACGAGCGCCGTCTGGGCTTGTCCATCAAGCAGACCAAGGAAGAGGCCGTTCGCTCCGGCGGCGGCAAGTCCAAGTCCTTTGGCGGCGACAGCGTGAGCGCCGGTTCCACCCTGGGCGACCTGCTTCGCGAGAAGCTGGAGGAAGCCGCTGGTGACGCCCTGGCCGCTGCCGAGGAAGAAGAGTCCGTGGCCGCCGCTCCTGTCGAGGAAGCTCCGGCTGTCGAGGAAGCCCCGGTTGAGGCCGCTCCCGCTGAGGAAGCGCCTGTCGAAGAGGCCGCCGAATCCGAAGCTCCGGCCGAGGACGCCGTTGCCGAGGAAGAAGAGACCAAATAGGTACAACCATCATGCGCATGGCAGGGACCAAAGACCGTTTCTCCCAGCGCCACCCCCTTCTGTTCGGGGTGATGATGATAATACTGGCCATGGCCCTCATTACGGGGGTCATGGCCTTTTTCCGTTCCATGGGCTGGACGCCCGGCACCTTTGCCCTGACCGGCGACAAGCTCGGCCTCGTCCATGTGGACGGAATGATCGTCGATTCCACCAAGGTGGTCTCGTTCCTTCGCTCCCTGGAGGAGGACGACTCGGTCAAGGGTGTGCTCCTGCGGGTCAATTCTCCGGGCGGGGCCATCGCCCCTTCCCAGGAGATCTACGCTGCGGTCAAGAAGCTCAACGAGGTCAAACCGGTCATCGCCTCCTACGGCACGGTGGCCGCTTCCGGCGGCTACTACTCGTCCTGTCCGGCCCGGCTGATCTATGCCAATCCGGGGTCCATCACCGCCTCCATCGGGGTCATGGCCGAGTTCGTCACCGTGGCCGACGCCATGGAAAAATTCGGTATCAGGCCGGAGGTGTTGACCACCGGCAAATACAAGGCTGCGGGCACGCCCCTGCGCAATCTGACCGACGCCCAGCGCGAGCAGTTGCTTGATCTCATGCACGATCTTCACGACCAGTTCGTGGACCACGTGGCCGAGGCGCGCGGCATAAACCGTGCACGGGTGGCCGCCATTGCCGACGGACGTGCCGTGACCGGCCGCCAGGCCGTGTCGCTCGGGCTGGTGGACCGCATTGGCACCCAGGCCGACGCCATCGCCGAACTCAAGGTGGAAACCGGCATAACGGGCCGCGCGCGGCTGGTCGAAGGACCGGTCGAAGAGCGTACATTCGTTCAGGAGCTCATGGGTTCCCTGAAGATCGATCTCTCCTCCAGCCTGTCTCAGGGCTGGTCATTCTTCTATAAATAAGCGGGCCGCGCCCGGCTGCAGGTTGGGCCGCGTGGTCTACCGTGCGTACAGCCGCGCGGCCGGTTCACGGTTGCGGAAGGGGGCGCGTTGCTACGGCAGGGTCACGATCACGATGGTCTCGCCCGGATTGCCGGTATCGACCGTGACGTCGCCGCCGTGAGTGCGGGCAATGAGGCGGGCCGAGTAGGTGCCCAGGCCAGAGCCGCGCGCCGGGCTGGAGGTGGAATACTTGTCGAAGAATGTCTCGCGCATGGATTGGGGGACCTCGCCCTGGTTGCGGATGATGACAGTCAGTCCGTCGCGCTTGTCCAGGATGATGGAGACGGACCCGGTTTCCGGCGAGGCCTCCAGAGCGTTGGTCATCAGGTTACCGAGCATGGAGTGGAAGAGCTCGGCGTCGGCGGACACGGGCAGGGTGCCGTTGACCTCGCCGTGCAGGATCTCGATGCCCATGCTGATCCCTTTTCCGCTGATGTGTGGCATGGCCTCGGCCTTGATCTTTTCGAGGACGTCGAGAACGTCCACAGCGGTGCGGTCCAGGACGTAGGTGCCGCATTCCATCTTGTACAGGTCCAGCGAGCGGTTGATCTGTTCGAGCATGCTGGTCCCGGCGTTTTCGATGGTCACGAGCATGTTCTCCTGGGCGCTGTTCAGGTTGCCGTGGCGGCGGATTTCGTTGGGCAGTCCGATGACCGCGCCGAGCGGGGTCTTGAGGTCGTGCCGGGCCATCCGTTCCACATCCTCGCGCAGGGCCTCGGCCAGCTTGCGGTCCGAGATGTCACGGCTCACGCCCTGCAGGCCGATGCGTTCGCCCTCCTCGGAGAAGAGAATGCCAAGATGGGATTCTAGCCAGACCGAACCGCCGTCCGCGCAGGTGAACTCGAGGTCTTCTGTGACCGAGGTAAGGGAGCCCTGGCCCCCGGCCAGGTCGTCGAGCATGCGGAGGATGTCCTTGAACCGGGTCTTGGACGCCGGAGTCAGGAATTCCTGGATGTACCGGCCCAGGACGTCCGAACGCTTGAAGCCGCGCACGGCCTCGTCCGAGGGGCTGACAAAGGTGAAGCGGTAGTCCGCGTCCAGCCCCCAGATAATGTCGGTCACATTCTCGGCCAGGAGGCGGTATTGCTTCTCGCGCTGGCGAAGGGCCTCTTCCATGAGTTTGCGGTCGGTGATGTCCGTGCCCACGCAAAGCAGGCCGATGGAAACCCCGTCCTTGTTCCGCACCGAGTCGTTGGCCCAGGCCACCCAGACGATCTCGCCGTTCTTGCGCACGTTCATGGTCTCGTTGAACGGATGGGCGGTGGGGTCCATGAGCAGCCGTGACAGGTAGCGGCGCATGGAGCGGCCCTCCAGCACCTTGCGCGGGACCAGGGTCCCGACCAGGGGCTTGCCCAATAGTTCTCCGGGCTCATACCCATAGAAGCCTTCTGCGTATTCGTTACAGAAGACGATGTCTCCGTCCATGTTGATGCGCATGATGATGGACTTGGCGTTGTGCACCAGCTGGTAGTATCGCTCGCGGTCCTTGAGGCGGCCCAGCATGATGACGGCCACCGCCCACAGGGAGGCCGGAATGAGGACCATGGCCAGCAGTCCGATACCGAGTATGTACTTGCCATAGGGTGAGCCGGACCACCCCCCGAGCGGGGCTGCGGCCAGAAGCCATTCGCCGGACGGGACCGAGACGCTGCGTCCCAGGGGGGACATTTCAAAGACCAGGGGGTCGCCCGCGAGCATGGCGTCGCGGTCATCTTGCGGGTGCTTGTCGCGCAGGGCGATGAGGACGTTGTCGGCCGTGCCGATGTTCGCCGAGCGGAACAGGGCCGCGGCGTCGAGGTGGATGCAGATCATGCCCCAGTAGCCTTCGGAGAGCGACTTGCCGGGTAGAAAGACCGGGGCCAGGATGACGATTTCCTCATTCCCCAGGGCGTCCTCGTCCGGAGTCAGGATCTGCCTTCGCCCGGTGTCCTTGGCCCGCTCAAGCAGTGTGCGCAGGGCCAGGGGGCCGGTCTGGTCCAACTTGCGGCCGAAGGTCTTGTCCGCGCTCCACGAAGGGTATGCGTGGGAAACGGTATCGTCCTTGGCCAGTTGCAGGGAGCGTGCGGCGGGCATGTTTACCAGCAGGGCGTTTGCCAGGACCGAGAACTGGGACTGGTTCAGATCCGGATTGACCTTGAGAAAGGCCTCCATGGCGCTGATCAGGTGCACGCCCGAGCCGATGGCCGAGCCCAGGCTCGCCCTGCTTTCGTTGAGGGACTGGACCACCTGGGCATGGATCTTTTCGGCGTGGTAGTCTTGGTCCGCGCGGTAGCCGACGTAGACCAGGACGGCGACGATGAGGCCGATGAACGGGGGAATCAGGTAGGTGATGCGCTTGAGCATGGGAACAGCTATCCGTTGTTTACGGCCGGGGATCGCGCCGCCTGCCAGTCATCATAACAAAAGGACGGCCGAATTGAAACGGATGAGAATATTCCGGCGCGGATCAGCCGCCGACTTTGGCGAGAGGGGTATCGGAGCCGTGCAGGGCCGGACGCGGGATGGAGAGCAGGGAATCGTCAGGGGAAAATGGCGTCACGGCCTGCCGTTTCATGCGTATCTCGCGCACCAGCCGGAGATTGCCGCTGCCGATGGGATCGAAGGACACGGCCGGGGACAACTCCGGGCCGTTTAGGAAGTCGAAGACCAGGTTCTCGGATAAGGAGAACATGTCGTCGAGTTGGCGGTTGACCTGCGATGAGTGCAGCAGCCGTTCGGCCAGCTTTAGGGAGCCGGCCCATGATTTGCGTCCGGTCACCGAGAGGCTGCCCTTGAGCAGCTGCTTTTTGACCAGGAAGGGGAGACGGTGGCGGTCCATGGCCGTGAGCAGGGAGTCGTCCTGGACGCGGTTGGGCATGCGCAGCAGGGCCAGGGCGGTCTCCTGTTCGTTTCGGAAGCGGCGGTCGGCCTGGGCCTCCACGTAGACGTGGGAGAGTTTGGAGCCGGATTTCATGGAGGCCAGGGCGTTGGGGACGAAATAGTTGTGGGCCACCACGTCGGCGGTCAGGTGGGTCAGGTAGCCGTATGCATAGGCCGCGACGCGTGTGTTTCCCGCGGATTTGAGCAGCTTGAACCCGGTCACCCAGTTGTGGCTGTGCCCAGGCTTGATCCGTGTGCCCTTGCCGATGAAGATGTCTGCGGACAGGGAGCCGTAAAGGAAGGCCTCACGGTGGCGCGAGATGATCGTGGCCAGCAGCGGCGGCAGGCAGCCGAGGTTGGACAGTACCGTGTTGCCCAGGGCTAGATGCACCCCAGGACCCCAGGCAAGGGCTTGGTCGGGCAAAAGGGCCACGAAAAGGCAGGCAAGGATCAGAGCAAGCTTCATTGGATAGGGTCTCTCCGATGAAAAACGTAAGATTCTGATCTGAAAAGTCAACGATAATCGTGTGAAGATTCATCGCAGATAAGAGGTGCTTTCGGCAACCTGCCGCCAGGGCTGAACAAACGGCCGGAGTGTGTTTTCAGCAATTTCCCGGCGTGCGCACTCCGGCAGCGAATGTTCCGGGCGTCATGCCCATGACCTTGCGGAAACAGCGGTTCATGTGGCTCTGGTCCGAGAATCCGGCTTCGGCTGCACTCGCGGCCAGGCCCAGGCCCATGCGGATGCCCGCCTTGACCAGCCGGACCATGTGAGCGCTGAAAGAGCTCCCGGTCTTGCACGATCTTGCCGTCAGCACCCGGCGGCGGCCCTGGCGGCTATGTCGCGCACGAATTCGGTCTTGCCCCGGGTGTACGCCACCCGGTCGCCCGGATGGTCGGCGATCAGACGCCGTTTGAGCCGTTCGTACTCCGCTGCCGCGTCCGGGTGCTCCCGGAGATAATCGCGGAAGCCCCGCGCCGCCCACAAGGTGGAGTCGGTCACGGTCATGTGGATGTGGTGGGTACGCTCGCCGTTCGGCCCGCGCCGGATGAACCAGGGGTAGTGCGGCGGGGTGGCCCCCGCGGGCTGGGGCCGCCAGAAGGCGTCGTAGCCCAGGCCCTCCATGATGGGCATGGCCTCCTCCCGGGCACGGTCCAGGTCCGAGACTTCCACCAGCATGTCCACCACCGGCTTGGCCCAAATGCCCGGGATGGCGGTGCTGCCGAAGTGTTCGATGCGCACGACCAGCCCCTCGGTCAGGCAGGAGAACAGGCGGACCTTTTCCTCCTCGAACAGGCCGGGCCATGCCGGATCGGGCGGAACCAGCTCGATGCGGTCACGTAGGACCCGAGCGACTTTTTCCTCCAGGGTTTCGGTCATGGCTGCTCCGCCGTGCCGTTGGCCTCGACCTCGGCGATGAAGGTCTCGACCAGGTCACCGTCCAGGGACTGCCCGGCCAGGCTGCGCAGGACGGCGAAGGCCTCCACCACCGAGCGGCCCTCTTTGTAGGGCCGGTCCGTGGTCATGGCGTCGAAATAGTCGGCCACGCAGAGGATGCGCGCGCCCAACGGGATGGCGGCGCCCTTGAGCCCGCGCGGATAGCCCGAGCCGTCCATGAGTTCGTGGTGGGCGTAGACATATTCGAGGGCCGGGCCCAGGAACTCGAGGTTCTTGAGGATGTCGCGGCCCCACTCCGGGTGGCGATGGATCTCGTCGACCATCTCCTTGGTCAGGGGCGTGTCCTCGCTGTTGAATATGCGGTCGGAAAAGCCGATCTTGCCGATGTCGTGCAGGGTCCCGGCGATGCGGATGCGCTCCACCTCGGCGGCGGGAAGCTCCAGCCGCTGGGCCAGCCGCCGGGCATAGACTCCCACGCGCTCTCCGTGGCCCTCGGTGTAGGCGTCGCGCGCGCCCAGGGCGTGCGCCACCGCCGTGATGGTGTTCACGGTGTCCTGGCGTATCTTGGCCAGGAGCTGTTCCAGTCGGTCCTCGCGGGCCTCGATCTTGGCCAGCATCAGGGCCACGGCCTCGGCCAGTTCCTGGATGTCCGGATCGTACTCCGGGCCGGTCAGGGCTTCTATGCCGTCGGCCGGGCCGCCGGACGAGATGGTCCGGATGATCCGCAGCAGTTCCTCCCGGCCCTTGAGCATGCTAGCTCCAGGCGTCCGCGTTGTCGGCCGCGAACTCGGCAAAGGGGCGTGCCGGGGTGCCGGTCAGGTATTCCACGGCCTGGGTCACGTTGCCCATCATGCCGAGTTTGATCACCCGGCTCAATGAAACCATCATGTTGCGGTTCCACTCGGGCAGGCCCGCCTTGTCCAGTCCCTCGATGTACGCCTCCTCCGTGATGGGGGTGTACGCGACCTCGACTCCGGCGGCCGAGGCAATGGCCCCGGCCACGTCCGTGAGCGTCAGCCCCTGCGGGCCGGTCAGGGCGTAGAAGGCGTCCGTGTATCCCTCGTTGTCCCTGAGCAGCCGGGCCGCGCAGGCCGCGATGTCGCGCACGTCGATGTAGCTGACCTTGTAGTCCTCCTCGGCCAGGGCGATGGTCCCGGAATTGACCATGGCGGCTAAAATGGTGCTGAAATTCTGCATGAAGGAGTTGGGCCGCAGCACGGTGAAGGGGATCTTGGAGTCCTCCACGAACTGGTCGATCATGCCGTTCTCACGCCCCAGCCGCCAGTGGGCGTCCGAGGACGCGCCGTAGGCGCTGGAGCGGACAATATACCCGATGCCCGCTTCCTTGGCCGCGTCCACGGCCAGCCGTCCGAACCGGGCCATCTTCTCCCGCATGGGGACGACCAGGAACATGCGGTCGCATCCGGCCATGGCCGCGACCATGGAGTCCTTGTCCTCGAAGTCGAAGGCACGCGCCTCCACGCCTCCGGCCTTGAGGAGGTCGACCTTCTCCGGGGTGCGCACCCCGGCCACGATCTCCGTCTTGTCGGGGAGTGTATCGATCAGGCTCGAGCCGATGTTCCCGGCCGCGCCCGCTATGAAAATCCTGCTCATGGAACCGCTCCTTTCCCCCGCCGCGAGAATCCGGCGCGCGGGGATTTTCCTTGTGACTTTCGTACGCTACACGAAGAGGGGAGGGGAAGGCAAACGGTTCGCCGCTTGCCGGGAATCCGTTCGCGACCATTCCCCGGTCCGATTCGACCACTGACCGAAAGTACACTTGCGCCTCGCGCCCAAGGGGGGTAACCCGGAGAGAAGCCAGAAAAACCATGGAGTGGAAATGCTTTTAGGAATCGACGTGGGCGGCACCCACACGGATGCGGTGGCCATCGACATCGGGGGCACTCCCACGGTGGCCGCCTCATGCAAGGTGCCCACCCGGCATCACGACTTGCTCTCCTCGGTCACCGAGGCCCTGACCACCATCCTCGGCCAGATCGACAAGAGCGCGGTCACCCAGCTCAATCTGTCCACCACCTTGTCCACCAACGCCATCGTCCAGAACAAGACCGAGGACGTGGGCGTCATCGTCTCGGCCGGACCGGGTATCGACCCGCATAATTTCATGCCCTGCAAGGACTTCCACGTCATCGACGGGTCCATTGACCACCGGGGCAACGAGGTCCGTGCCCTGTCCACCCGCCAACTGGCCGTGGCCGTGGACGCCTGCCGCGAGCACGGCGTGCGCGTCTTCGCCGCGGTCTCGAAGTTCTCCACCCGTAATCCGCGCCACGAGAACCTTATCCGGCGCACGGTCTGCAACTGCAAGTCCGTGGACGTCTGCGAGCACGCCGATTTCGTCACCCTGGGTCACCAGCTCGGCGGGGCCCTGAACTTCCCGCGCCGCGTGGCCACCGCCTACTTCAACTGCGCGGTCTGGCGGCTGTACAACGAGTTCGCCAGCGCCGTGGAAGAGGCCCTGGTCGAGATGGGGCTGGGCCACGTCAAGGTCAACATCCTCAAGGCCGACGGCGGGACCATGCCCCTGCCCCAGTCCCGGACCCTGCCCGTGCAGTCCATCTTTTCCGGTCCGGCGGCCTCGGTCATGGGTATCATCGCCCTGACCGATATCTTCCACGACTCGGTCATCCTCGATATCGGCGGGACCACCACCGACATCGCGGTCTTTGCCGACGGCGCGCCGCTCATCGAGCGCGAGGGTATCGACATCGGCTCGCATCCCACCCTGGTCTCGGCTCTGAAGGTCCACTCCATCGGCATCGGCGGCGACTCGGCCATCTCCGTGGTCGGCCCCGAGGTTCGCGTCGGCCCCAACCGGCTCGGTCCGTCCGTCTGCCTGGGCGGGGAGCGCGTCACCCTGACCGACGCCCTGAACTACACCGGCGTCTGCGAGGTCGGCGACGTCGAAGCCTCCCGCAAGGCCGTGGACGCCTACGCCTCGGCCCGCACCCTGACCGGCGGGAAGTTGGCCCGAGGTGCCGTGGCCTATGCCGCCCAGGCCATCCAGGACGCCACCCGCGCCCTGGTGGACGAGATCAATTCCAAGCCGGTCTACACCATCCATGAGCTGCTTGAAGGCAAGAAGATCGTGCCCAAGAAAGTCTACCTCATGGGCGGCCCTGCCGAGGCCATGAAGGACGAACTTTTTCAGCGTTTCCAGCTGTCCACCGAAGTCCCCGCCAACTTCGATGTGGCCAACGCCATCGGCGCGGCTTTGACCCGGACCACCTGGGAACTCGAACTGTTCGCCGACACCCAGCGCCATGTTTTGTTCATTCCGACCCTGTCCTACCGCGAAAACGTCCCTTCCGGGTACGACCTGGAAGACGCCAGACGCGACGCCGTCAACCAACTGACCATGCAGCTCGATTCCATGGGCGTATTCCTCAAAGCCGAAGACGCCCAGATCACCCATGCGTCGAGCTTCAACATGATCGAAGGATACGACCGGGTGGGCAAGAACATCCGCGTCAAATGCCAGGTGCGGCCAGGCGTAATCAAGACCTTCGGGGAGGGGCGCTAAACCATGCTCAAATCCAAGAACACCCTCGGCATCATCTTCTTTCCCGCCTTTGACTGGGCCATCTCACCCACCCACCCGGAGCGGCAGGAACGGCTCCTCTACACCCAGGACCAACTGCGCGAGGAGGGGCTGTTCGACATCGAAGGCATCACCGAATTCAAGCCCGAAGTGGCCTCGGTGGAGGACGTTGAACGCGTTCATTTCTGTTTTCCGGATGTGCCCTCCGTGGTCACCCGCTCGCACCTCATCTCCGCCGGAGGGGCCCTGAAGGCGGGCGAACTGGTCATGGAAGGGCAGGCCGACCGCGCCTTTGCCATGGTCCGGCCTCCCGGACACCACGCCATGAAGGTGGTCCACGGCTCGCGTGGCTTCTGCACCATCAATATCGAAGCGATCATGATCGAGCATATCCGGGAAAAGTACGGGCACAAGCGCATCGCCATCGTGGACACCGATTGCCACCACGGCGACGGCACCCAGGACATCTACTGGCACGACCCGGACACCCTGTTCATCTCCCTGCATCAGGACGGCCGGACCCTGTATCCCGGCACCGGCTTCCCCCAGGACTTGGGC
>Ga0075011_10001875_pt1 | contig 11393 bp, 8 predicted proteins | sample TARM_MetaG_T_14_FD_72354 | JGI IMG/M metagenome (GOLD analysis project Ga0075011, IMG submission 72354) | Freshwater microbial communities from Pennsylvania, USA, analyzing microbe dynamics in response to fracking - TARM_MetaG_T_14 | ecosystem: Environmental > Aquatic > Freshwater > River...
CCACCAACGCAACACTTGAAGACCAGTTGCTAAAGCCAGAAATGATATATCTGTTTTATCCAATTTTGTCAGATGTTTAAATTCTTGAGATGCTTCCTGCAAATATTTCTCTTCATTTTTAGAAATTTCTACTCGCTTCTCCCATTTTTGAATTGTTTTCTCTCTTTCAAAAGCATTCTTTTCGGAGTCATTAATAAGCTTTTCCACTTCATTCATTAAGCTCTCAAACTGATTCTCCATCTAACTCAATCCTCCTGAATTTCATGGTTGATAATATTCGAAGCATAATACTTTTTAGTTGATGAATTGAGTTATAACAGAAAAAACTTCTTGTCCCGGTAAGCTAATCCGATACCATAAATAAAAATTGGTTTATAGTGGTTATACCATCTCTAGTAAACGACATCCCTACTATATAGAGTGAATGAATCAATTAGCCCCTCAATTCGCAAACGATTTCATTTTTGATAAATCTAACAATAATTATATGATTTATTATTTTAATTTTACTCCAAATTTCCTAATATAACTATCATAAAATAAATATAACGAATATGAAAATTTCGGATGAAATTCAAAAAATCAGAATTACCCTATAGCGCCAGATACTGCTTGGGCTATAATAGAATCTCTTTTTTTTCGGCAAGCGGTTGCTTCGATAAGGACAGCCTTACCCGGAGGAGAACACCCAAAAAAGATCATCATCTCCGACCAGCGCCCTCCTCATCTGAGCTGACGCCATCCCAACCGCATCCGTGGCAGCCCGGATGCCACACTAAAAAATCCCCTGTGCCTGATCTGTACCAATCTCCAAAAGTTGGACTTTTTAGGTCTCACTTTTGGGGATCAGCTCAATCTCACAGGGGATATTGCTTGTTAAGGAGTTATACTGAGTTTGACAAGTTGCTACTCAAAAATCAGTAAATACCGTCTACTTCTTTATTTCAACTACATACAAGGCATCCTTGCTGAATGTATGCATTTCGATGCAACAGACATCATCGACCAGATAGACCCGGCCTCTTTCTGCATGACGTGTTTCCAGATCAATTATTTTGACTCGAACGATATCGTGGATGTTTACATTCAACTTAATGGTTGTATTTTCGGGAGCGTAAATCAAAATCCGAGCTTCTCTTTCATGTTCTTTTTCATATTCTCTCTCATGTTCTTTTTCGCTTTCTCCTTCTCTTTCTCCCTCTGCCATCGCTACTCTGATTTCTTCTGTATCGTTGAGAAGGAGGTCCTGCCTCGGAATCAAATCATGGATCTGATTGTCTTCAAAAATATTTCTGATATCTCCATAGTCCCATGCGCCCGGATAATGCAGCGCTGTCTGCCAAGGATGCGGCATGTCAAAGCCCTCACCGATACAGGGAGCAAATTTTTTGCCATACATATGCCAACTATAGATGCCGCCCGCTCCATATGCTATGCCTGCAGATGCACCAGACAACAAGCTTTGCCAAGCTGCCCTGCGGATATCAAACTGATGGAATCTGCCATACATGCGGGACGCATAGCCGATTAATTCATAACAAGGTTCGGCATTGATGAGTGGCTTTTGAGGATAGTTCTTTAGGAAATACTCGGGCATCTCATAAGTCATGGGCAGGTCTTTTGGTTTTGCACTATGTCCTGTCTGGTACATATAGAAGTCCAGCTTATCGATTATTTCATCTGGAATTTCCACCATACGTCCTCTGATATGGTAAGTCTGCAAACATTCCGGTGCGCGTTCACGTAAAATCCCGCCCGCTTTTGCATAATAACCTCTTGATATTTCTTCATCCAAATCAGTATCTCCACTGAGGACATAAATTGGATTTAAAGACGAGAATGTCTGGTGCACTTTAGTAACGTAATCTTCAAGGCACTCATAAGGCATCGTATTATTCCGCATCATTTTGTTCGCCCAAGTACCCGGTACATAATTGCACCATAAAACAACCAAGGCCAATTCGAACCCGTATTCCTTGGCCCGTTTACACATCTTATGCGCATGTTCGAAATAAGCATCACGGATTTCATAAAAATTGAAATTTCCTTCTTCATCCAATGCGAAAGGATGGTTGTCCAGAGCGGTTTCACTCGCGTCCCATTGCTGAAGAATGTTGATCTGCAGCGTATTGTAACCTTGCCTTCTGCGATACTGGAGATAGTATTCCCATGAAGGTCCATCGATATTGGTGAAGGCACTCCAGCAAGTATCCGCCAAATAAAAGAATGGGGATCCTTCTTTCTCCAGATGTCGATTGTTTTTGGATATTCGTAAACCCATAATTGCCTCCTTTATTCATTTTCAACACTGGCTATCGGATCTTTAAAAAAGCATCCCGACACGACACGCCGCAAAGTGATAATGATCCGCTGTTGCAACCGCACTGTCTCACTCAATCAAACAGGACCCGCCTCGATCATCTTCTCGTATCCCATCTCCCACAAAATGCATCCACCGGGCTGATTCCTGTAAAAGTTTCTTCGCCGGTTAATTTCTTGACCAGCGATTCCATGACCGCATCATTTTCGCTGTAACAATTGATATAGGTTTTCACCATCGGTACATCAAGCAAATGATACGGGTTAGCCAGCGAAATGAACAGCGTCGGAATATCATTCACGAACCAAGGCGCGTCTGCTGCCAACAGCTTCAGCCATTCAATCCTTCTGACCGTGTAATTACTGGCGGTGTCGAATTTTGCAATATAGATGACCAGATCATACTTGTCTTTCAGATACTGCACACCCGTTTCAAAAATCTCATGGAAATCCAAGTGCGCGTAATCATATTCGTCTACTTCGAAGCCTTTTTCTTTCAGCAACGCCGCGATCTGTTTCTCGCTGGCGGCCTCTTTGAACGCACTTTCTTCACGATCGCCTAATTCATAAACACGCACGCGTTTGTATTTTTCAGGGGAAATTGGCAGGACATTTTCTTCTTGCTTGACCAACGTGATCGCTGCGCTGGCACAATCGTAGGCAAGCTGCTGGTGTTCTTCATAGCCAACAACAGCAAGATCATGCAAGGTTTTTGTTCCTTCAAACAGGCCATTGGCTTTCTTTGTTGCCAAGATTCTTAAAACCGCTTCGTCCAATCGCTTTTCGGATAGGAGGCCATTCTTCAAGCCGTCCTTCATGAATTGATAGTCTTCGTCAATATCCCTGTTGAAAAGAATCATATCGCAACCGTTCTCGATCGTCAGCGGAATGGCCGTGCTTCTGGGAACCGCCACGCTATAACCGATCATCGCAGTCGCATCTGTAACAACCATCCCATTGAATTTCAACTTGTTCCTCAGTAAATCCGTCAAGATTTCTTTCGACATGCTGGCCGGCAAGATGTCCGCATCTTTGATTTCAGGATTGAAGTGTTTCACGTAATGCGGCATCAAAATATGCCCGACCATGATCGTTTCTGCGCCCTCATCGATAAACGTTGAGTAGATTTTCCCAAATGAGTCATCCCATTGCTCCACCGATAAATCGTTCACACTGCTTACGAGATGCTGGTCCCGCATATCAACACCGTCACCCGGAAAATGTTTCACGCAGGGAATAACATGATTTTCCCGCAGTGCCTTGATTTGATGCTGTGCACAGGAAATGACCGTTTCACAATCACTCCCGTAAGTCCGAATGTTTGTGATCGGATTGAGATAATTGAAATCGATATCCACGATAGGCGCAAATGACCAATTGCAGCCCACCGCATGGGCTTCCTTGCCGGCAATCATGCCAAGATTATACGCATGCTTCAGGTTTTTTGTTGCCGCAACACCCATTTGCCTGGAAAAATAAGTGCCATCCGTGCAGATGCCATTCCCGCCGCTTTCCAGGTTTGCAGCCAACAGCAAGGGAATTTTTGAATGTCGCTGCAAGGTTTCATGGATCAGTTTAACTTTGGCCGATTCAAGCGGCCGATACATCAGCGCCCCGGGTTTATATTTTTCAATGAATGCGCGCATGTCATCTTCTTCAAGGCATGAGCCAATAGGACAGAATAGCTGTCCGATTTTTTCATCCGGAGTCATGGCCGTCAAGACAGCGTTGACTTCTTGGATTTGCTGCTTGTTCAAACAAAAGGGTTTCTGTGTCAGATCAATCATCGTTTTCATCACTCCGATTCAGTATTTCTATTCCTGAACTTCTGCCTGCTCTTCGGCAGAATATTTCTTGTCCAATATTTTGATGAATGGGAAGAACAGCAGAATATCCAGCATGAACAATCCAATTTCCATCAGCGAAATCGTATAGCTGCCATTCAATAAGCCTGTGAAAATCATTGGTACATTAAATACGATGACTCCGGCAGCTCGTGCAACCAATCCAGTGGATACTAAGATGTAACCCACAAAGAAGTTCAACGCTGGCGCAATCAACCACGGAATAAGAATAAGTGGGTTCAGTACGATCGGAAGTCCAAAGATCAATGGCTCCGAGATACCGAAGAAGGCTGGAGCTACGGCAACTTTTCCGACAGTCCGCAACCTTCCCGATTTTGCAAACAGTAAAATGGAAACGGCAATGGCAGGATATAAAACGGCTGTTGTTGTAATGTAGGAGAATGCCATCCCGATAATATTAGGCACTTGTTGCCCTGCTGCATAGGCTGCTTGGTTGGCTCCATCCAAAGCGAACATGATCGGGCCAACCGTACCTGTCAGGTAACCCGGATGAATCCCTAATGCCCAGCTGGCTTGAACCAATATGTTCAGGACAGAATTGGCGAACAGACTGGTGCCCATCAAGGCGGTCAATGGAATTTGCAAAATGGAATAAATCATATTAAATACGTTGTCATAAGGGGTAAATTTCACCAGCATCGATACGATCATCGCAAAGATGATGATGACAAATGCCGGAATCAAAGCTAAAAATGAGTCGGAAACATATGACGGCGTTCCTTCAGGCATCTTGATCGTGATATTCTTATCAATGACGAATTTGTACAGTTTGCAGGTTATTATCGAAACAAGGATACCTACGACCATCCCTTTTGAGCCTAAATAATCAAAAGATAAGACAGCACCTCCTTCTGCCGAAACAGTGACCGGAAGCAGGATCATGTAGACGATCGCTGCCAGAATAGGCGTAATTTGTGTCTTGATTTCCATTTTTTCAGACAGTTTTTTACAGATGCCATACGTGAACAATAAGCCCAACAGGTTCGTTGTTGCATTGACGACAGCGCCCAATCCGCCCGCCAAACCTGTTTGATGAATAAAGTTCTGCCAAGCATGAATTGGCAACCCTGCGAATAAACTTGCGAATGATCCCACAACAATAACCGGCAAGGCACTCAAACCGCCTTGAGAAATAGCTTGCAGATAAATATTGTTGCCTACTTTATCCCCGAAACGGGACAGCTTGTCTATGAATATAGTGTTTTCCATTGTTTATTTTCCCCTTTACGTATATGAATTGAAATCAACAATCTGAATATCCATTTTTTGGATATAGTCTTTTAATTTTTCAGAACAAAGGAATGCTGTTTCCATTGGTCTGATGACTGTATAGCTTGAATGGTCCAATAAATAGTGATCGATGTAACCTGGATGGAAGACAAGGACTGCACATTGCTTATCCAATATTTTTGCCTCATCTTCAAAAATATACTTTTCGATATCGTATAAACCGTTTTCATCCAAACGGTAAAACGAAGAACAGGCAATGCCATATTTCTCGGACCACTGCTTATCGACCGGATTGCTGTAAAACAGCCCCTGCCTTTCAGCAACATTTTCCAACGCTTGAAAGAATTTCTCTGAAAAAATAGCATGTCCTTCAAAGTAGTCCGGATTCTTCCCGGTGATTGCTCTGAATCGTTTCAACTGCGCTTCAATTTCGATTTCTGCTTCTTCCATCACGATTGTATCCTTTGTTCTCCGGCGAATTTCCTGACTGGAACAAAATTCACCGTTTTCCTGCACCAACGAAGGAATGAACTGCGGATCCGATAGCGGTCGCCCCACACAAATATTTGTATGCTGCCCCAGACAAACCGGATAGTCCTTGATCATTTCATAGCCATTTTTCGCTTCCTGCATATTCGGCATCAAACCCACACTTGTGATCAAGCCATCTTTGACACTTTTCAGAATGCCGCAGTTGACGCCATCGCTGAAGCCCAAATCATCGGCTCTCATGATTAATTTCATATCCTATACCTCCGAAAGACTCTCACCGTTTGATTCGATCATTTTTTTATACCAGTAAAACGAGTCCTTTTTATAGCGTTTATAGGTTCCTTTACCGAAATCATCTCTATCCACGTAAACTAAACCATAGCGTTTCTTCATTTCACCACTGCCAGCACTGACTAAATCGATGCAGCCCCACATCGTGTAACCGATCAGAGGCACGCCATCTTCTTCAACGGCTTTTTTCATTTCCAACAGGTGCCTTCTCAAATAATCGATCCTGTATTGATCATGGACTGAGCCATCTTCCAACAAGACATCTTCAGACCCTAAGCCATTTTCAACAATAAACAACGGGATGCGATATTTTTGATACAAGTAGTTCAGCGTAATCCGCAAGCCTACAGGATCAATTTGCCAGCCCCATTCATTGTTTTCCAGGTAAGGATTCTCAAGTCCGGCGACCATGTTTCCTTGCGCAACGGGTTCCCCTTCCCGCTGTTCGCCTTGCACCATCGACATGTAGTAGGAGAACGAACAAAAATCAACCTTGCCTGCTTTGAGGATGTCCGCATCCTCAGGGTTCATAACCAAGGCCACGTTTTTCTTTTTGTATTGCGCTAATTGATAATCGGAATAATAGCCGAAAACTTGAACATCCGGTATACCCAAAAAATCTTGATTCGTCAATTCAGCCTTCAGAACATCATCAGGGTGACAGGTTCTTGGGTAATTCACCCCAAACAATGCCATACATCCGACTTTATTTTCCGGATTGATTGCATGCGCGCGTTTGACGGCTTTTGCACTGGCCAGCAACATATGATGGGCCGCCTGATAAATAACCTGATTTCTGTCTTCGTCCTCTTGAATGACCAAACCAGCCGGGTAATAGGGCATAAATTCAATCGCATTGATCTCATTGAACGTAATCCAATAGCGGACATAGTTTTTGAATCTTTCCATAACCGCTTCAGCATACGTTACAAAGAAATCAACCACCTTCCGGTTTCTCCAAGAACCATATTCTTCAACCAAATGCAGCGGCATTTCATAATGCGACAACGTGACCACGGGCTCAATGCTGTATTTCTTCAATTCTTTAAAAACATTCTCATAGAACGCCAAACCCGCTTCATTCGGGCGCTCCTCATCACCACGGGGAAAGATCCTCGCCCAGGCAATCGACATGCGGTAGCATTTGAATCCCATCTCCGCCATCAAAGCGATATCCTCTTGATAATGTTCATAAAATCTGTTGCCATCATGATTCGGATAATAATAGTCTGGTTGGATGCCATCCGTTATTTTTCTTCTGCTTTCTTTCGATCCGTTTGTCATGACATCCATAATGCTCAACCCTTTGCCAGCCTCTAAATAGGCCCCTTCACACTGGTTAGCGGCTGACGCTCCACCCCACAAAAAATTTTTGTCCATTCCTTTGCCTCCTGAAAACAATAGCTGTTTACCTTCTTTTTTTCTGTCTAAATCGATTTATTATGCTTAGTATAGGCAATTAAATACAGGAATTCCATGTGCTAAATCTGGACGAAAACGACTTTTCTTTAGGTGCGGCTGCTGTTCCTCCGTGCTATACTGTTTCCAGCCCGCAAGAAAGGACAGTTGATATGAGCGAAAATACAATCAGTCTAGGAACCATCCAAAACACCATCGATCATTTATCCAATAGAAGCAACGACAGCGTCAGCTACAAGACGCTGATCGATTATTTGAAAAACAATTATGAAAACCTGATCCGTAACCAGACCATAAGCGAAGATGAGGATCCCTTCATAGCCGCAATCAATAACACCAAAACATCGTTGGATGTCTTGCTGTCCCCTTTGAACAATCCGATAAAGGAAGACAGTTCACTGATTCCACCTGATAAGGACGTCTATGCCATCAAGCATCTGAACCTGATAAAAAACGAAATCCATGATCACGATTGCATCGAAATAGATTATATCGTCAAAGGCCGAGCCCATCTGACATTCGAGAACAGTCAGATCGTACTGGAAGAAGGCGCGATCTGTTTTATTTCCCCCTCAGCCAAACATGACATCAAAGTCGGGAAAGATGATTTCGTCATCAATATCTTTGTCCGGAACAAAGTGCTGCAGGACACCTTAAACATTCAGGAACAGGAGTTTGACCTGATATCCAAATTCGTGCACAACATTCTGTTCAGCAAAGATTCCACAGCCAACTATCTGTTGTTCGAAATGAAAGAAAACCAAAACCTGCTCGATTGTGTGAAAAATATTATCTTTGAAAGTTACGCTGCCAGTGACAAGTATTCTTCCAAAGTAGCCCTCTCTTGGCTGAATATTTTCATGTGCAGTTTGCTGCGGAATTTCCACAACTTTTCGTTATATGCACCACTGAATGATTCGCAGCAAAATGCCTATCAGATCCTGTCGTACATAGAAAAAAATTATGCTACCGTCTCGCTGTCGTCGTTAGCCGAACGCTTTCATTACAACAGTTCGTATTTAAGCAATTTCATCAAAGAAAATTTCGGGTTGTCTTTCTCGCATATCATTACAAACATCAGAATGGCAAACGCAAAAATCTACCTTACAACCACCAGCCTGTCAATAAACGATATCGCTGCAGAGCTTGGCTACGGCAGTGTCGATCACTTCAGCAGAACCTTTGCAAAATACAACAATGAAACCCCCTCTAAATACCGGAAAAAATATAAAGCTGAGGTTTAATCAATAGCGGCTGTGGAGCGTGTGCGGCCGCCTTCCTCCGATGAGGGGGATCGTTGCCGGAGGAGAAGAACCAGAAAGACGATCACCTCCGACCACGGCGGCTTCGCCGGAATTCGGCCCCCCGCAACGCATCCTCCTCCGGCTAACATTCTCTCCCCGGAGGTGAGCTACCCGGCGCAGGTCTGTCCTCCGATGAGCGCCCTCCTTATCGGAGTTGGCAATTTCCTCCGGTAAGGGGGTTCTCTGCCGGAGGAAAACAGCCAAAAAGATCATCACCTCCGACCACAGCGGCTTCGCCGGAATTCGGCCCCCCGCAACGCATCCTCCTCCGGCTAACATTCTCTCCCCGGAGTTGAGCTAATCGGCGCGGAGCTGTCTTCCGACGAGCGTCCTCTCGCCGGAGTTGACGCCCACCTCCGGGCAGGCACCTTTCTGCCGGAGGAGAACATCCAAAAAGACGATCACCTCCGACCACAGCGGCTTCGCCGGAGTTCGGTGTTTGGAAAAAAAGCTCACCTCCGGCCAGCATTCGCTAGTCGGAGGTGAGCTTGTTATGTGGGTTCTTTGCTTCGATTAGTGTGGTTCTCGTCGGAGGTGGGTACACCTTTGGCGTTATAACTCGCGAAGGATGTCACCCACTGCATTCTGGTATGCATCCAGATTTTCTCTGACGATGTTATCCGCGATCAAATCGCTTATCGCCTGCATATCGATGCGCTCTAGATCAGATTCTTTGATTGAGACTGCGACGCCGCGGCGTTTGAGTTCTTCGATGTTTTCGGTATCCTCCAAAACGCCTTCCCTTTCGATCAGCACCAGGTTCCTCTTGGAAAGCAATGCTTCGGAGATGGTGCCCCAGCCGGCTTTGGCGATGACGATGTCGCTGGCGGCGAGGTAGTTGTGGGTGTCGAAGGTTTCTATGGGAAGTTGGACGATCGTGGCGTTGCCGGTAGCGGTTATGTTGATGCCGCTGGTGGTGAAGATGGTGCCATCGTAGTTGTCGATCTGGACATTGTTCAGATCGGCCGACTTGCCGCAGGTTATGAAGATGCTGGGGCCGTATTGGTTTTTGATTTGTGCAATTCGGTCGGGATCGAATTTGCGCGCGATGAAGCCAATCTGTTTTCGTGGGACATCCAAATTATTGGTCGGCAGCATCAGGTCGTATTCAATCAGGAGGTCGAGTTTGGCGTAGACTTCCCGGAATCGGGCGATGATGGTGTCAGAAAGGCCGAGGAACTCGTACTGCTCGCACCAGGTGAAGTTGGCGATGCCGATGTTGCGCACACCCAGTTGTTCCCCCACTTGGATGCCGATGGCGCTGATGTCACTGATGACGCAGGCGACGGGCAGATCGCGCAGAATGGCGAGTTCCGCGGCGACGGCGGTATCCCAGCCGGCCATGAAATCGGTCAGCTCGTGCTCGAGACGGGGGATGTCGACCTGCAGGCTGTTGTCCTTGTTGACGAGGCCGACTTCGGTGCGGTTGTCCCTGTAGGTCACGCGGTCGCCGAAGCGCGCGAGGTAAACGCGGGCGAAGCTGTTCTGATAGGCCCCGCTCGCGAGATAAATCAGATGATTGGTCGTCTCCAAAAGTTCCTCAATGATTGCTAGGCAACGGGTCATATGCCCGAAGCCGTGGGATGATGCGTAAAATGCGATGTATTGCTTGTTCATGGAGGGTCTCCTTTTTTGTTTATGGTTTTTTATTGGGTGGCCGCTCTCCTCCAACGAGGGTGCCCTTTGCCGGAGGAGAGAATCCACAAAGATTATCACCTTCGACCACCGCGGCTTCGTCGGACTACAGGCGCCCGCAACGCATCTTCCTCCGGCCAGCATTCGCTCGTCGGAGGTGAGCTATCTGGCGCAAAGCTGTGCTCCGGCGGGCACCCCGCTCATCGGAGCTGACGGGTCTATAGGTACCCATCTTCTTTGTCATTTGTTAAATAGAAAATGCCACTCTTCCGAAGAATGGCATCAGATAACGCATTTTTTTTCGTGCATCAGGTCGTACAAATTTATGCAATTTACCCCTAATGCGTCACAAACGTCAGGTATCCTTGGTTCTTTACTGGTAGGATTACTGGGATTCAGATTTCTGTTGCGTTCTTCCATGGTCACAATGGTGTAATCATGTGCTTTTGCAATAGCGATCAGCCATGGATCAGCTTTTTCGAAGGTAGCCCATTCATCGAAACTCTTTTGTTTGTAGAGAGGGGATGTGTGTATGTAATTCAAGATATTTGCATACTCAGACAGGGCACCTGTATCCCTATTTGGATGAATTATTTTGTCTTTCTCTAAACAATGCGACTCAATCCACAGCTGCAAATCATCTTTATCTCCGTCACCTTTGACGTGGCACAATTCATCCCTGACTTTATCCACCAAATAGATGGATTCATCAAACGCCTCTTTGAACCATTTCCAAAAAGAAGGAACTAAGTCAAATTGATAAAAAGTCCTGTAGGGTGAGATCAGGCTATTACTGTCAATTAAATATTTTGTCATGCTCTACCCTCCACATACTTTA
>Ga0075011_10001877_pt1 | contig 11384 bp, 9 predicted proteins | sample TARM_MetaG_T_14_FD_72354 | JGI IMG/M metagenome (GOLD analysis project Ga0075011, IMG submission 72354) | Freshwater microbial communities from Pennsylvania, USA, analyzing microbe dynamics in response to fracking - TARM_MetaG_T_14 | ecosystem: Environmental > Aquatic > Freshwater > River...
CGAGCTCGACGTCGAGCTCGTGGTGCTGGCCCGCTACATGCAGATCCTCTCGGACGAGCTGTGCCGTGACCTCGAGGGCCAGGTCATCAACATCCACCACTCGTTCCTGCCCTCGTTCAAGGGCGCCCGCCCGTACGCGCAGGCCTACGAGCGCGGCGTGAAGCTCATCGGCGCGACCTCGCACTACGTGACCGGCGATCTCGACGAGGGTCCGATCATCGAGCAGGACGTCGAGCGGGTCGACCACTCGCGCGCCGTGAGCGACCTCGTCGCGATCGGCGAGGACGTCGAGCGCCGCACCCTCGCCCGGGCGGTGCGCTGGCACGCCGAGCACCGCGTGCTCCCCGACGGCAACAGGACCGTGGTCTTCCGCTGAGCGACCCGCGCGCCGACCCTCTCGGCCCGGCGCGTCCAGCCCGTCACCCCCTGAGCGACCCGACCGGCGCCGGGTCCGCCACCGGCTCGGCGTCCGGGCGGGCCACGGGCGCCGCCGCGGCGAGGACCTTGCGCCCATGGCGCAGCCCGACGATCCGCGCGACCCAGGCCTTGGACAGGCGCCAGCCGGAGTGCACGCCGATGAGGACGATGAAGATCTCCAGGCGGCCCAGCACCATCCCGACCATCGCCGTCACCAGCGTCACCACGTGCGACTCGGCGTGGACGACGCCCACCGACAGGCCGGTCGAGCTGAGCACGGAGGCGAAGTCGAAGGCTCCCTCGCCGAGCGAGACGCCCTCCACGACGGTGAAGACGAACGTGCCCGCGAGGAAGACCGCGAGGTACATCAGGGCGAAGCCCATGATCTCGGTGGCGAGCGAGTCGTCGATCGTCGCCCGGCCCTGAGCGCGGGTGAACCGCGGCGCCGAGACCACCCGCGCCGGCATCATGCGCCGCTTCAAGGCCGCCCCGAGCACGCGGGTCAGGATGTACGCACGCTGGATCTTCAGGCCGCCCGCCGTCGAGCCGATGCCTCCGCCGACGAGCATCGCCACGGTTAACACGCCGACCACCGCCTGGGACGCACCGGCCAGGTCGATGGTCGAGAAGCCGGTGGTGGAGACCGCCGAGATCACCGTGAACAGGGCGTGATGGGTCGCGCCGCGAGCCGTTCCCACGCCGTCGGACCACAACAGGAGCGCGACGACCGCCGTCAGACCGGCGAGCAGCAGGGCCATGAAACGCACCTCGCTGACCCGGGACACCTGCCGCCAGCGGCCGCGGGCCAGCAGCAGCAGCACGGCGAAGTTGGTCATGCCGATGACCATCAGCACCGCGGTGACGATCTCGATGCCGACGTTGCCGTACCCGCCGATGCTGGCGTACTGGGTGGAGAAGCCACCGGTGCCCAGCGCACTCATGGAGTGCAGCAGAGAGTCGAACCAGGGCATGCCGAGGAGCCGGTACAGCACCGTGCCCAGCCCCACGAAGCCGAGGTAGATCAGGAAGATGGCCCGGGCCGACCCCTTGACCCGCGGGGCGACCCGGTCCGGGTGTCCTTCGGCGTTGTACAGGTTCGCCGCCTGCTTCGAGTGGACGAACATCAGGACCACCATGACGAAGCCCAGGCCGCCGGCGAACTGCATGAACGCCCGGTGAAAGAGGAACACGTCGGGCGCCGCGACGACGTCCATCATCGTCAAGCCGGTGCCGGTCCACCCGCTCACCGACTCGAAGAGGGCGTGCAGGGGTGGCAGGTAGCCGGCGATGACGAAGGGTGCGGCGCCCGCGACGAAGCCGTACAGCCAGCCCAGCAGCACGGTCAGGCTGCCCACCTGCGTGTTGACCTCGAAGTGAGACACGTCGTCGTCGCTGCCGACGTGCCGGAAGAGCAGCCAGCCGAGCACGAGCGAGAGGCCCGAAGGGATCGCGAAGGCCAGCACGTAGCGCGGGCTCGCCGGCTCGGCGGCGAGCACCAGCAGCGGGAAGGCCAGTAGCACCCCGACGATGACGACCAGGGTGCCGATGTTGATGTGGCGGGTGAAGCGCGGCCGCTTCGCCTGCCGCAGCGCGCGGCGCAGCGGTTCAGCCACGACGGTTCTCAGCGAGCGCCTCGGCCTCGATGAGCCGGGTGATGGTCAGGACCGGCGACAGCACCGAGTCCACCCCCATCGTCCGGAAGAAGTCGATGAGCTGCGGGTCGTTGACCAGCGCGACGGTCCGCTGGACCCGGAACATCTTCTTGCACAGCTCGAGGATCACCAGGTTGTCCTCGTCGCTACGGGTCAGCGCGATGGCCAGGTCGGCGTCGTGGGCGTGGGCGTCGTCGAGGACGTACGGCCGGGCCCCGTCACCGTGGATCACCGTGCCGTCGACCAGCTCGGAGAGCACGCGGCAGGTGGCGTGGTCCTTGTTGATGATCGTGATCTTGTACCCGGCGGCACCCAGCGAGGTCGCCAGCGCCTGGGCCTTCTGGTCCCCGCCGATGAGCAGGACGCGCTTCTTCACGCCCGCGCCTCCGCCCGGCCGGCCGCCCGGTCGTCGGCCGGGTCGTCGGCGCGGCCCTCGGCCCGGTCGGCGTCGGCCAGGACCCGGTCCACGAAGTCCGCGGCGAGGCGCACCGGACAGATCGTCTCGATGTCCTGGCCCTCGAAGACCACGGCCTTGTCCGGGTTGTAGAGACGGGCGACGACCCGCCCGGCCTCGAAGAGGGTGCGGGTCATCTGCGCGGCCATGATGTTGATGTTCTCCTTGTCGGTCACGCAGATGACGGTCGTTCGCGCGTCGATCCCGGCCTGCTCGAGCACCTCCAGGTTGGTGCCGCTGCCCGCGATCGTCAGCCCGCCGAAGGAGGGCGAGAGCTTGCGGAAGGCGTCGATGTCCCGGTCCACGACGGTGACGTCACGTCCCTCCTCCGACAGAGAGGAGGCGAGCGTGGCGCCGAGCCGGCCGCAACCGATGACGACCACGTCGCCGCGCGCGGGGCGGGCGCGCCGCAGCAGTCCCAGCACCGTGGGTCCTTTCGCTTGAGGCACGAGAGCCTGGCCATGCTAGACCCCCCGGGGCCACCGATCGCGCCACGCGTCGTCCCTCACCCCGCCAGATGGCGCCAGGTGCTCGACAGCGCGTCCCACGGCCCTTCCGCCACCACGGCCCCGTCCACCAGCACCACGACGCGGTCCGCCCGCGCAAGCGCCGCCCGCTTCGACGTCGAGCCGATGACGGTGGTGCCGCGCGAGCGCAGCGCCTCCCACAGCTCGATCTCGGTGGCCGCGTCGAGCGCCGAGGAGACGTCGTCCGCGAGCAGCAGCTCGGCATCGGCGGCGAGCGCCCGCGCGAGCGCCAGGCGCTGCACCTGCCCGCCCGAGAGCCGCACGCCGCGGTGGCCCACGAGGGAGTCGAGGCCGCCGGCGTCGCTGATGTCGGCCGACATCCGGGCGGTGTCGAGAGGGCCGACGACGTCACGCACATGGTCGAGGCGCACGTTCTCGCTGAACGTGCCTGACAGCACGCGCGGCAGCTGAGACACGTAGGCCACGCGGCCGGGCCGCAGGTGCTCCTGCGGGTCCTCGACCGGCACGCCGTTCCAGCGGATCGTGCCCGTGTGCGAGATGAGGCCCGCGAGCGAGGACAGCAGGCTCGACTTGCCGGCGCCCACGCGCCCGAGCAGCAGCACGAGCTCGCCACGGCGCACCTCGAGGTCGATGCCCGCGACGCCGATCGTGCCGTCGTCGTGCAGCGCGCCGAAGCGCTCGAGGGTCAGCCGCTCGAGCGGGGTCCGCTCCCCCGCCTGCGGCGCCGGAGCGCTGCCGGTGAGGAGATCGACGTCCGAGGGCACGGACATGAGGTCCACCCCGCCGGCGAACCGGGCGGTGGCTTGCTGCCAGCTCCGGGTGCCGGGCGCCTCGGTGACGACGGCGCCCGCGACGGTGCCGAACCAGCCGAAGCCCGTCACCGCGTTCGCGACCAGCAGCGTGGTGGCCAGGCTCCAGCCGTGCTCGAGCAGGGCCCACCAGGCCGCCAGGGCACCGACCTGGATCATCAGGTTCGGCACGCCGTCGAGGAGCGCCTGGACGCGGTGCTCGAAGATCGCCGCCTCCACGCGGCCGGAGTCGACGTCGCGCAGGTGGGCGCGCACCTGCGGGGTCCGTGCGGCGAGCTTGACCGTCCGGGCGGCGTCGAGGGTAGAGACCAGGGTGCGCCCGAAGCGCGCCCGGGCCGCCGACGAGCGGGTGGCGGAACGGCCGGCGACCGGGCGGCCGATGGCAGCGGCGAGCGCGGAGACGGCGATCACGGCCAGGAGGACCGCACCGGCCTCCCAGGACATGGCCATGACGGCGGTGACCACCACGATCACCAGGCCGTTGACGAGGTCCACCCACCGGTCGGCGTACATGACGTACCGGTCGGCGTCCATCGCGCGGGCCACGACCTCGCCGGGCGGGGTCGGCGGCAGCCGGTGCTGGCGGGTCTGACCTGCCATGACCGCCATGCGGACCCGCAGCAGGCACTCGATCCACCAGCGCGGGTAGATCGCGATCGCCCACGCGAGCGCGAGGGGCGCGACGACGAGGCCGACCGCGAGCGCGACCAGCAGGAGCGTGGTCGGGCGGCCGGCGCGCAGGCCCTCGACGATCTCGCCCCACAGGAAGCCGGTCGCGGCGCCCTGCGCGGCGACCACGCTCTGGACGAGGAAGAGCACGCCGCCGAAGATCCCCCAGCGCTTGGTCACCCCGAGCACGCTGAGGATGCCGCGGCCGAGGCTGGGGCCGTCGCCGGGCTCGTCCTGGGGCGGGGGCGGGCCGGTGCGGCGGCGGGCGCCGACGGCGGTGGGCGCTCCCCTGGGCACTGCTGCGTCGCCGCCCACAGGCATCCCGGCCTCGCCGCCCACGGGCGCCCCGGCGTCTCCGCCCACGGGCATCCCGGCCGCCTCGACGCCCCGTGCCGGCGTCGTCAGGTCGTCGCCGCCGTCGCCCATGCCCCCGTCACCCATGCCCCCGTCACCCATGCCGCCGGCCTGGAGCAGGTCCCGGAAGCGGCCGGGCTGGACGGCGAGCTCGGTGCGCGGGCCGTGCTGGACCACCTGGCCGCGGTCGAGGACGGCGACCAGCTCGGCGCGCTGGATGGTCGAGAGCCGGTGGGCGACGAGCACACCGGTACGCCCGCGCAGCAGCCGCTCGGACGCGGCGACGACGCGGGCCTCGGTCAGCGGATCCATGCGGGCGGTGGCCTCGTCGAGGACCACGACCTGCACGTCCCGGACGAGCAGCCGCGCGAAGGCGACGAGCTGCTCCTCCCCCGCGGACAGGCGCGTGCCGCCCGGGCCAAGCATGGTTCCGAGCCCGTCGGGCAGGCCGGCCACCCAGTCGTCGAGCCCGAGGTCGCGGACCGCGGCCTCCACCGTCCCGGGCGGGACCTGCGCGAAGAGGCTGATGTTCTCCGCGAGCGTCCCCGCGAGCAGCTCGGTGCGCTGGGTGACGACCCCGACGGCGGCCCGCAGCTTCTGCAGGTCCAGGTCGCGCAGGTCCGCGCCCCCGAGGAGCACGGTGCCCCGCGGCGGCTCGACCGCGCGCGAGAGCATCGAGGCGAGGGTCGACTTGCCGGACCCGGTGCGGCCGACGAGGGCCAGGGTGTGGCCGGCGGGCACGCCCAGGCACACGCCGCGCAGCGCGAAGGCGCCCTCGTCATAGGAGAAGTCGAGATCGCGCACCTCGAGGTCGAGAGGGCCGGTGGGGACGTCGTCGCCGCCCTCGGGCTCCGGCTCGACGGCGAGCATCTGCCGCAGGCGGATCACCGCACCGATGCCCTCCTGGAGGTCCGGCAGGTGGTTCACGAGGTTGCTGAGCTGGCCGACGAAGCGGGCCGTCACGAGGAACAGGGTGACGAGCGCCGCCACGGACATCCCGCCGCGGCTCGTGACCAGGGCGCCCGCCACGGCGATTCCGGCCAGCAGGACGTGCAGCACGACGCCGGAGCTCGCGATGAGCCGGGCCTCGACCTGGATCACGCGGAGCAGGCGCCGGTGCACCTCGGCCGAGAGCTCGGCCAGACGGCGCAGCGCGAACGGCCGGCCCAGGCTGGTGCGCAGGTCGTCACGTGCCGAGACCGCCTCCTCGAAGGCGGCGGCGTGGTCGGTCCAGGCGATCTCCTCCTCGACCTTGCGGCGCGAGATCTCTCCGAGACGCGGCCGGACGACGAGCCAGGCCACTACCCCGATCGCTGGGAAGACGACCCAGGCGGGCCACCACATGAGGCCGGCCACGACCCACATCGGCACCAGGCCGGCCAGCACGCGACCGGCCGTCCACAGGTGCCGACGGAGCATGCCGCCGATGGCGTGCGTGTCGTCGTCGACCCGGTCGAGGATCTCGCCCGACGCCTGTTCGCCCAGCACCTGGAGCGGCTGGCGCAGCACCGCGGTGAGCAGGTCGCTGCGCAGGCGGCCCTCCGCGCGGTTGACGACGCCCGCCCACAGGAACTGTCCCGCCGTGTTCGCCGCGGCGTCTCCGACCACGGCCACGGCGAGCAGGGCGAGGGTCGCCGCCGTCGGCGTCTCCGCCATCCACCCGGCGATGACGGTGCCGACCGCGCCCGCGACGGCCGCGACCAGGAGCCCGGTCAGGGCGACGACGGCGAGCGGCGAGCGCAGACGCCGCAGGTCGAGGCGGGGCGACGGGTCGTCGGGGATGGGCGGACGGACCGGGGCGGCAGCGGGCACACCGGTGGCGGGGTCGAGGGTGACGGAGGACATCGTTCGCAGCGTAGGCCGCGGGGGCGACGCGGCGCCCAGGCTTTTCGGGCCTGGCGCCAGCCGTCCTCCGCGCGGCTACACGTAGCCGAGGGCGTGGACCGCCTCGCGCTCCTCGAGCAGCTCCGCGACCGACCTGTCGATGTACCGGCGCGAGAGCGGGTCGATCTCGAGGCCGTCCACGATCGTCCACCCGGAGCCGTCGGAGGTGACGGGGAACGAGCACATCAGACCCTCCGGGACGCCGTAGTGCTCGCCGTCGGTCCACACGGCCCCGCTCGTCCACTCGCCCTGGTCGGTGCCCCGGTAGAGGTCGCGCACGTGGTCGATGACGGCGTCCGCGGCCGACGCCTGTGAGGACGAGCCGCGGACCTCGAGGATCCGGGCGCCACGCTGCGCGACACCCGGGATGTACTCCCCCTCGAGCCACTCGAGGTCGGCCGCGAGCTCGGCACCCGGCCGCCCCCGGACGGTCGAGTGGAAGACGTCCGGGTACTGGGTCGCCGAGTGGTTGCCCCAGATCGACATCCGGCGGACCTCGGAGACGTGCAGGCCCGCGTGTCGCGCGAGCTGCGACATCGCCCGGTTGTGGTCCAACCGGGTCAGCGCCGCGAAGCGGTTCTTCGGCACGTCCGGGGCGTTCATCGCGGCGATCAGCGCGTTGGTGTTCGCGGGGTTGCCCACGACGAGCACCTGGACGTCGCCGGCGGCGACGGCATTGATGGCCCTGCCCTGCGTGGCGAAGATCTGGCCGTTCGCGTCGAGGAGGTCGGAGCGCTCCTGGCCCACGCGGCGAGGGCGCGCGCCGACCAGCAGCGCGAGGTTGGCCCCGGCGAAGGCCACCTTCGGGTCGTCCGTGACCTCGACGTCGGCCAGCAGCGGGAACGCACAGTCGTCGAGCTCCATGGCGACGCCCTCGGCGACGCGCAGCGCCCCCGGCACCTCGAGCAGTCGCAGGCGCACGGGGATGTGATGGCCCAGCATCGAGCCGGCAGCCGTGCGGAAGAGCAGCGAGTAGCCGATCATCCCGGCAGCTCCGGTGATGGTCACGGTGACGGGAGATGTCATACAGGTCACTCTGACGCACGCGTGGCGCAGCCGCTCGCGCTGGCCGCGGTCGAGACCTCGCGGGGTTCACGGGGGTTCACGGCGGGGTCTGGCGTGCGGGCTCGTCGGCGTCCAGTCCGTCGGGCATGCGGCGGGGGTCCGGGAAACGGCCAGGGTTCGTGGGTACGGTGCGCAGGACAGCACTGTCCTCCCCCTCAAGGAACATCATGTCTCTCGAAATCGCGGCGCACGACGACGACCTCGTCGCCAGCCCCTACGACTACTCGCTCGTGACCCGCATGGCGGCCGAGGCCTTCGGCACCTTCCTGCTGGTGCTCGGCATCGTCGGTACTGCCACCTTCAACGCTGCCAACGGGGGCAGCATCCTGACGGTCGCCCTCGCGGGCGGCATCATGCTCATGGCCGGCATCGCGGCCGTGGGCCACATCTCCGGTGGTCACTTCAACCCCGCCGTCACCATCGGTCTCGCGCTGGGCGGCCAGGCGTCCTGGAAGAACGTGCTGCCGTACTGGCTCGCCCAGTTCCTCGGCGCCACGGTGAGCGCAGTCGTCCTGTGGGCGATCATCCCGTCGACCTTCGCCAACCTGCTCGTCCAGGGCGGTGGCACCCGCGGCGACGTGCTGGGCCGGACGGCCAACGGCTGGGGCGAGTTCTCGCCCCTCTTCTCGGTGACGGGTGGCCAGAGCGAGTTCAGCTTCGTGGCGGCCCTGCTCATCGAGGTCGTCATCGCCGCCGTCTTCGTCGGCGTCATCCTCGGCGTGACCTCGCGGCGCGCCCGCGTGGCCTACCCCGCCGTGGTCATCGGTCTGACCCTCGGTGCGCTGCACATCATCACCTGGACCCAGACCAACACCTCGTTCAACCCGGCCCGCTCCTTCGCGTCGGTCGTGTTCTCGGGCGACGGCGACCGCTGGGGCCAGCTCTGGCTGTTCATCGTGGCGCCGCTGGTGGGTGCCGCGCTCGCCGCTCTGATCTTCCGCGCCTTCGCCCCGGTGGAGGTGGACCGTGCCGATGCTCTGAACGACGACGAGGAGACGTACGACGTCGTGGACGACGACATCGCGGATGACAACGAGGTGGCCGACGACGTCGTGGACGACAACGTCGCAGACGACAACGTGGCGGACGACAACCTCGTGGACGACGACGCGGCCGAGGCGACCAAGCGTGACCGGACCGACGACACCCTGGGCGAGACCCCGCGGGCCTGACGTCCCACCGCTGACGCTCGACGCCCCGCCCTCCCGGCTTCACGAGAGGGCGGGGCGTCGGCGCCTGCCGGGCATCGGCCGCGCACCGGCCGCGCTCAGCCCAGGTGCGGAACCGTCAGCGCGAGGAAGGCGATCGCCGCCGCAGTGCTGAAGTACAGGAAGACGTCGATCGCCTTGCTGCGGACCGCGAGCCCGGTGGCGAACGGGGTGCGCGGCTTCACCGCCCGCCAGGTACCGCCCACAACCAGGGTCGCGGCCACCGCGAGCGCCCCGAGGCGTGCGCTGACCAGCGCGCCGAGCACGGCCGCCGTCGTGACCCCCACCGCGGCGAGGATGAGCGACCCGCGTGGGCTGGGTCCGTGGAACCGGGGTTCGGGCGGCTCCGCGGGCGCGGCTGGGCCGGGCGACGGGGGCAGGGAGTCCACGCCGCGAGCCTACCGGCGCTGCTCCAGAGCCCGGGCCGCGTTGGTCCTGGATGCGCGGCGTCGACGAGCGGTCGGCGACCCGCCCTGCGTACGGTGTCGTGACGGCTGCAGCGCACGCTCCCCGATAGCGTGGGGACGTGCCGACCCGCCCCGCGCCCCGCCGCTTCCCGCCCGTCCCGACCCCGCCACCGCGGGTGCCGGCGCTGGTCTGGGCGAGCCCGGCCGTCCCAGCGACGCCGGAGCCGCCGCGCAGCGTCGTCGTCGTCGGCGCCGGCCTGGCGGGGGCGCAGACCGTGGCCGCACTGCGGCAGCACGGCTTCGACGGGCAGCTGACGCTGCTGGGGGCCGAGGGGGTGCCGCCGTACGACCGGCCGCCGCTGTCGAAGGAGCTGCTCTCGCGCCGGGACCCGGTGTGGCTTGCCGAGGACCTCGGCGTCGACGTCTCCCGGCTCGCCGACGAGGTCCGGCTCGGAGATCCCGCCGTCGGCCTCGACCCCTCGCCCGCGGGCGTCCGGATGCGCACCGACTCCGGCGCCGACGTGCGCACCGACGCGGTGGTGCTCGCCATGGGTTCGACGCCGGTGGTGCCGCGGGGCTGGGAGCCGGCGTGGACGCTGCACACCGCCGCCGACGCGGCCCGGCTGCGCGAGGCGCTCGCGCCCGGCGTGCGGCTGGTGATCGCCGGGGCCGGCTGGATCGGCGCCGAGCTCGCCGGGGTTGCCGCGAGCGCCGGGGCGCAGGTGACGGTGGTCGAGGCGGCCCCGGTCCCGCTCGCGCGGCAGCTCGGCCCGACGGTCGGCAAGCACCTGGACCGTTGGTACGAGGCGGCGGGCGTGCGACTTCTGACCGGATCGCCGGTGGCGGCGGTGCACGCGAGCGACGGCGCCGGTCCGAGCGGTCCGGACCGCGACGGTGACGGCTCCCTCCGCAAGGGTGGCGCCACGGCCGTCGGCTGCGTCGTCGAGCTCGCCGACGGGACGCGGCTCGAGGCCGACGTCGTGCTCGCGGCCGTCGGCGCACGTCCGGCATCGGCCTGGCTCGCGGGCAGGCTCCCGCTCGACGCCACCGGGAGGCTCCGCGTCGACCGCGCGGGCCGTCTGGCCAGACACGCGTCTCCTACCGACCCCGCGGGCTACCTGTCGGCGCCGACGCTGGCGCGGCTGTGGGCTGTCGGCGACGTGGCGGTGCGCGAGCACCCTGTCTTCGGGCCGGTGCCGGGAGGTCATTGGTCGGCGGCGCTGCACGACCCGGAGATCACCGTGCGCGCGATGCTCGGCGTCGACGCGGCGCCGTCGGACCCCGAGGAGGTGCGCGCACGCCTGGGCCTGGAGCCGATCCCCCGCCATGCGCCCTACGTGTTCTCGCGGCAGCTCGGTCACGACCTCGCGCTGCTGGGCCTGCCCACCCCGACCGACGAGGTGCTGCTGCGCGGCGACCCCGAGGGCGGAGGATCCTGGGCGGCCCTCTACGTGGAGCGCGCCCTCGACCGTCATCCGCGCACGACGCCGGACGGGCATCCGATCGCCACGATCCGCGCGGTCCTGCTCGTCGACGCGCCGCGCGAGGTGGGGGCGGTGCGCCGCCTGATGAACGGCTCGGAGCCGCTGCGGCTGGACCTCGTGAAGGCCCTGGACCCGGGCACGCGCCTGCGCGACGCCGTCGTCTGAAGTGCCCGCCGGAATCAGTGCGCGAAGTGCCGCGTCCCCGTGAGGTACAGCGTCGCGCCGGCGGCCTGCGCGGCGGCGACGACCTCCTCGTCGCGGATCGAGCCGCCCGGCTGGACGACGGCGCGCACGCCCGCGTCGAGCAGGACCTGGAGGCCGTCGGCGAAGGGGAAGAACGCGTCGGACGCCGCGACGGCGCCGCGCGCCCGCTCCTCGCCGCCGGCGAGGGTGTTGGCGCGCTCGACCGCGAGGCGGCACGAGTCGACGCGGTTGACCTGTCCCATGCCGATGCCGACGGCGGCGCCGCCCTTGGCGAGCAGGATCGCGTTCG
>Ga0075011_10001881_pt1 | contig 11377 bp, 12 predicted proteins | sample TARM_MetaG_T_14_FD_72354 | JGI IMG/M metagenome (GOLD analysis project Ga0075011, IMG submission 72354) | Freshwater microbial communities from Pennsylvania, USA, analyzing microbe dynamics in response to fracking - TARM_MetaG_T_14 | ecosystem: Environmental > Aquatic > Freshwater > River...
GCGAAAACCCGTTCCACACTTATCTGGTCGATCTCGAAGTCCGCGATCTGGCCCACCTGACCCGCATCGTCAGCGCCCTGCGCGCCAGCGACGCCGTGGCCCAGGCCGACCGCATCTAGGGCCGGGCGGGGCATCTCGCCGGTCCCGGTTTCGGGACCGGCGTTCCGCCTTCAGCGGGCGGGTGTCACCCGAACCGGCACCGGCACATTGCAGATATCCACCCCGCCGGCAGGCCGTACGTAGAACGGATCGCGCCGATTGGCCCGCGCATCGAGATAGGCGGCAAAACTCGCGCTGTCGGTCGACAGATACTGCCACGCGGGTAGCCCGGCCACATCGCTTCCCAGCCGGATGCTGGTGATCGCCGTGCGCTCCCCGGGCTTCTGGTAGAACCCGGCATCGCCCTTGCCGCGCGGCAGGCTCGACAGCCACTCCATCCCGCTGATCACCCGGCCCACCACCGCAATGTTGCGATCGAGCTGGCGCGGCGCATTGCCGATCACCGCATAGAGTTCGGCCCCCGACCCGCTGTCAGGCGGCATGTCGCGCCCGACACCGACGCTGCCATAGCAATGCACCGGCCAGGTTTCGGGCTCGTCCCCCGGCCCGGTGGCAATCGGCCAGCCCTGATAGAACCGTTCGGCAACGGCATAGACCCCATCGGCCACCCGAGGCCCGGAAAAGGCCGGGGCCGCTCCCGCCGTCAGCGTATAGGCCCCCTGCGGGACCGAGAGCAGTCCGGGCGGCAGCGGCTTGGCGCGGGCCTTGTCATCCCCCAGGGGATCGCCCCACTGGACGACATAGCCATCCTGCACGCGGTTGACCGAAGTCCCGTCCCACCAGTGCGCGGCGGCCAGCTTGCGGATATTGCCGATCCACCCCTGTGACCAGGGCCCGTTCATCAACTGGATGATCACGCGCCGGGCCTGACCGGCGGCATCGGGCGCCAGATCGACCACCAGCAGGTGATCGGCCGGAATCCCCACCCAGTCACCGGGCGGCGCAGCCTCCACGATCTGCGTGGGCGAGGGCGGCACGACGGGCTCTGCCGGACGGGCCATGACCGGCGAGGCCCCCATCACAGCCAGGCCGGAAGCCACGGAGAAAAAAGCCGAAAGACGGCCAGACAGGGAGCGCATCAACATTTTGCCGTTGTGACCCCCAAACCGCCCTTGCGCAACCCCGCACAGGCGGCTAGTGCGCGCCTTCCAGTGCATGCGGAGCGGTGGCCGAGTGGTCGAAGGCGCTCGCCTGGAAAGTGAGTATACGTCAAAAGCGTATCGAGGGTTCGAATCCCTCCCGCTCCGCCACCTGGGTATTTCACTGAAAACCAAGCTGACCCAAAAACCCCTGAATATCAGGGGTTTTCTGCCATTTTCCTGTTGCATCGTGACCCACAAAAAGGCATGGTAACCCGCGTCTCGTGTGGTATAAAATGTGGGATGAAAAATGGGCCGTCTCAGCGCCACTTTCGTCAAGGCTGATCGGGCGCCGGGGCGCTATGCCGATGGGGATGGGCTTTACCTCGTCGTTGCGCCCGGTGGCAGCAAGGCCTGGGTCTGTCGAGTGCAGAAAAGAGGGCGGCGGCGCGACATCGGTCTTGGTAGCACGAAGAAGGTCACGCTGGCGCAGGCCCGCATAGAGGCCGCCAAAGTGCGCAGCCAGATCGAGGCGGGGCTGGACCCGGTGCGCGAGCGGGTGAAGGAAGCGGGCATCCCCACCTTCCGCGAGGCGGCGGCGCTGGTCTATGCCGAGCATCACGCCAGCTGGAAGAACAAGAAGCACGCGGCGCAGTGGCTGACGACGCTGACCACCTATGCCTTCCCGCATATTGGCGACATGTCTGTTTCGCTGATCGAGGGCCAGCATGTGCGCGATGCGCTGATGCCGATCTGGCTGAGCAAACAGGAAACGGCGCGGCGCGTGCGGCAGCGCATCTCCATGGTGATCGATTGGGCGGTGGCGAAGGGCTATCGTGAGCACGCGCTGGCGATGGCGGCGCTCAACAAGTCGCTGCCCAAGGCCAAGCGCAAGGTCGAGCATCAGGCGGCGCTGCCCTATGATCAGGTGCCCGCTTTCATAAAAAACCTGCGGTCGCGGGAGAGCGTCGGGCGACTGGCGTTCGAGATGCTGGTGCTGACGGCCCTGCGTTCGGGCGAGATTCGCGGCGCGGTGTGGAGCGAGATCGACCTCAAGGAGAAGCTCTGGATCATTCCCGCCGAGCGGATGAAGGCGGGCGAGGAGCATATCGTGCCGCTGAGCGAGGACGCGCTGAAAGTGCTGGAAAAGGCGGCGGTCTATCGTCGTGCTACCGATGAGTTGGTCTTCCCCGGCACGCGGCGGGACTCACAACTGAGCGACATGACGCTGACCAAGATTTGCCGCGACATGAAGGTGAAGGCGGTGCCCCACGGCTTCCGTTCCTCCTTCCGCGACTGGGTGAGCGAGGAAACCGATTTCGAGAACGAGATCGCCGAAATGGCGCTTGCCCACACCATCGGCAACAAGGTCGAAGCCGCCTATCGCCGCGGCAAGCTGCTGGAAAAGCGCAAGGTGATGATGGCGACTTGGGCGGATTACTGCATGGGGCGCCCGGTGAAGCTGACACGAATCGCGCGGGTCGAGCAGGCGGAGCAGACTGGCGAGGCGGACAAGGCGCAGGAGGCTGGCGATGCGTGAGGGCAAGCCTGGGCGCGTGTTTGTTGCTGAAAGGTTGGGCGCTGGGGATTATGCAGAGGGCGTGGCGCTGTTTGACGCCAAGCTGGCCGAGGCGCGGGCCGGCTGGTTGCGAATGGATCGGTGGAAGTCGGTGGCGGCCTTGGCGATGGTCGCCGTGGCGGCTCTATTGACGGTTGCGGTGCTGGCCCTGCTGGGGCGATCATGGATCTGGTGGGCGGTTGTGGTGCCGCCGCTTTTGGTGCTGCTGTTCGTCGCGGTCTTGTGCCGGGTCTCTGTGGAGGCCTTTGCCCGTTTTGGCCGCCCGCCGAACGGGGTGGCGTGGCTGGTGCCGGCATGGTTGGCGAGGGCCATGGCTCAGCGGTTTGCGCTCGCTCACATCGATGCTGGTGACGCCTTTGTCAGTTTCGCTGCGCGTCAGATCATCGCCATTGCGGGAGGCATTGAACTCGATCCCCGCTTATTTTCCGACCGTCTCTGGCCGCTTTTGCTATCACCCGATGACCAAGATCGCAGTCGAGCGGCGTGCCGCGAATATGGCTACCGCGGTTCTGAGATCACCGTTGGAGTGTGCGCGGCGGAGGTGGAAACCCCACCAGAGGCTGTTCCTCAAGAGGCAGCGCCGGACCTGCGCCACCCCTTCCAGCGGGTGCCATATCAAGCAAGGGAGGCATGGATCGAAGAATGCCTTAAGCGCAAGGGGTATGCAGCAGGTTCCTATCGCCACTCACTTTTGCAGGCCGTCCTTGTCGCCGTTTGGGAAGAGATGAACGCCCCGGAATGGCAAGTCCGAAAGCTTAACAACGCTGAAATCGCTCGCCGCATTCATGATCGTGTCGTCAAGAGCAGCCAAGGCTTCCGTTCGACCGAGCTCCACGAGGGTAGAGCCTCGGATGAGCCGGCCGACTGGCTTCAGAAGATGATTGCCGGCAGGGCGATGGAGTATAAATTTGCTGTGGAAGTGGCGCGGGAATTGGAAGAAGGTAACGTCTAATCCTGCGTATAGACCGGAACGCCCCCTTGGTTGCAAGTCTGTTGCAAGGATTGGCCGAGCTGCGCTTAATTCACTCGGCTGGAATTTTTGCACATGCCATAGGTGGTGGACTACCTTGAGCTGTAGACGATGATCCTGAGTAGTCGGGGGAAAATCTCCGGCGAAGACCTATTGAAATAATAGATTGAGCGCCCCATAAACGGATCTCGTTCAGCGATAGCCCGCAATTCCACCTGACGGGATGCCCAGTGGCAGTGTCTTACAGCCACTCGGTTTCCACGATTTGAGGCTCCCCTGCCTCTTGGCTGACAATCTCCTTTGAAAAGGGATTGTGGTTTGCTGAGCGAGTGTAAAAGGGAGGTGCTTATGACCGAAAAGTCAAACACCGGCCTTGCTCAGACTCGTTACGAGTTCTGGACTGCGGTGATCAATCTGATCATTGCTGCTCCGGCACTGTATGAATTCCTGAGCAAGGTCGTCAGCTATGGTCGTCGCAATACCCAACTTCAAATTCAGTTATAAGCGCAAAGGTAAGCCTGTTTTTGTGCCAACGGGCATTGGCGAACGAATTGGGCGCGAGGTCAAGAATGCCGTAGAGGCTGCATATGACTTTGATCCGATGTATTACCATCTCCGGCGCGGAGGGCATATAGCCGCGATGCATCATCATCGCGAAAACACCCTTTTCTCTCGTATAGACATCGCCAATTTCTTTTATAGCGTCTCACGTAGGCGAGTTCAAAGTGCCCTTGATCGCATCGGCATCAGCAACGCCCGATTTTATGCGCAATGGTCAACTATAATAAACCCATACGAAAATCCAAAGTTCTCTCTGCCCTACGGATTCGTGCAGTCTCCTATTCTTGCATCTCTAGTACTTGCAAAATCTGAAGTTGGAGAGTTTCTTCGCAGCCTTCCAGCGACTGTGAGTGCGAGTGTTTACATGGACGATATTTCTCTTTCTAGTAACTGCAAGGATGATCTCGAAAATGCATTTAAATCAACGATTGACGTTTTGAATGCTGATGGATTTGAGTGCAGTTCACATAAGTTGCGTGAGCCTGCACCAGTAATAGACATCTTCAACTGTGATCTATCTCATCAGCGCGCCACAGTTCGAGAGGAACGCATTGCTGCGTTCTATGCCGAAGGGCCAAGCCAAGAATCTGAAACGGCTTTCACAGCTTATTGCGCCAGTGTTGAGGATGGCAATCAGTCGTAGCGCCTAAAGGATAGAAAAACCAAGTAATAACAAAATGTTAAAGGCATTGGCGCCGTTCACACCCCCCCGGTCATTCCTGCTTAAGCCGCTCCCATTCGATGACCAAGGATCTAAACTTATCGCAAAAAACGGACTTTTCATCACCATGTAGCGGCGTTGTTTCTGGAGAAAAAAATGTCCGACGAAGAGGATCGATAAGACGCATTTCGCTCGGATCCAGGTCTGGCAGAGCTTGTTGCATTGCCCATAAACCTAATCGTCCGACTTCTTCGGAAAGCGCAGGATCCTCACTGAAGTAGGGGTATACGATACGTGTATATTTTTCTCTCACGCGAGCACGGATCGCATCGCGGACACGAAATACGGCACCTAGTTCGTCAACCTTCAGGTTGCCATGCACGCTTTGGGGGATGATCTCAACGGGCTCGTTTGACCAGCGCAATTTTGCACTTAATAGTTCGATAATGCCATCTCTTAATAGGGGATATAGTCGTTTGTAATTTCTATTTGACGCTATGCGAATAGAGATCATTTCTGCTAGATCTCCATCGCCTGATATGTGTTTCTTAACATCTGACCAAAATGCGAGATAGAAATCTCCTCCATTACTCCTTGTGCCACCAGCCTCCTTTTTACGGTCAAGTCGAATGTCGTTCTTCAAAATAGATCGTCGCGATGCCTCGTTCGCGCAGAATAATTGCAATGCCTTTCGAAGGGGGATGTCCAGAACAGACATAGGCGATCCGATCTTCGTTATCTAGTTTCAGACAGTCACTAAATCAGCAAGTTTTGCCACTACCCCTGCCATTGTGTCCTCTGCCGTGTTCAGGCCATTCCTTGAGGCGAGAAGAGGGCTAACTTCACGAAGGGCGTCATAAGTCGTTTGGTGCACGATGGGCACAAGCCGTTCACCCGCTAGGAGTGCGGAAAGTTCTTTGTCGGCGACGCCCCCCGCGGGCAGGGTTTTCAGCATGGCGGGAGTGACCAGTACGATTCCAACTCGCGAATTTGCCAAGCCCTTGTCGATGGACCGCATGAAAGGTTCGCCGAGGCCAATATCTTTTTCGCTGAACCAGACGCGGACGCCCCTTGCCTCAAGAAGGTCATTCAATTCTTTGGCAGCTTCCTGCCGATCATCCCAAGCATGGCAAAGGAAGACGTCACGGAGATCGGGGCGCTTCTCGGCCAGATTTTCCACATTAGTACGGACTGGCGTGAGCTCACGCACTTCCGCAGGAGTGTAAAAAACTCCTGATCCTGGTTTCGACCAACTTGCTCGCACACGGCTACCCCCTCCGCCGGCGCTCCGACCGCTTCCTAAGGATGAATACGAGGAGGGCGGATAATTAGGTGATGAGTAGCCACCGCTGTAACTATATCCGAATCTTGATCGGCCTCGGCATGCAGGGCAGTTGGCTGCAGCACTTGCTGATCGATGGCCTTCACTTGGTGCAGTACATTTCGCCATAGTAGAGGTTTTCCTCCGGCATCATTCGCTCTTCAAATAATAGCCAGTGTGCAACGCCTCTAGGTTTAAGGCAAGGCAGGCGAGGGAACATATGGGGAAAATTTGGTGGAATTGGCACTTCCGCACACCATTCAGGGTATCATGCCTTTATGGATCCTGATGTGAACACATGGCAGCAGTTGGGTCTCTAACTTGGCCGGATCAGCAGTGGCTACGAGGGTGCCATTCCCGCCAAAATTGATGCTCTTTGTTTAGGGTTCCAATTTCTAGGCGCTTGGGTCGTATGAAATGACAACTCTCTCGCCATCGGCATTGTAAAAAGTAATCTTTTTAAAGCTCTGAAAAATTTCCTCGGCATCATGTCTTGATAACGGGTTTTCACCTTCGTCGTCGATGAAAGTATCTATCTCTCCGGCGCCGAAAAATATGTCAAGCGCCGACGAAATATCCGGCTTTGTGTAATAGCCATCATCGTTGCGACCGCTCAGATCCTGAGCATATACAATGACTCTCATTTCAGGCTCCGTAATTTTGTGGGATGAAGGCCGCGGCTTTTCGAGGTGTTCAAGATAGCGTGATGGCAAATCGCCTGAGTCGAGCAATTCCATCAGGATCGTGACGGGCCCGCTGATTGCCCGCACTCCTTTTTCCCAACGGTGCACGCTTGCCTTGTCCGCAATCCGCAGCACGCGGGCCAACCCATCCAGCGACAGCCCGGCTTTTGTTCGGATCGCGCGAAATTCGTCGGGAGTCATGGCAGGGCCTCGGATTCAAGATATCATGCAGCTTGGGGTGCATGGCGATCCAGCGGTGCCCAGTCTTCAATTCCGTATCTGGCTTTGCAAGCCGTCCAAGCGGCTTGGCCTGCGGGTGTTTTCAGATAGAGCACAAGCTCGCTCGCTTCATTTGCAAGCTGGAAGAACCGTTCCGGCGACAGGCCGCTGAAAGTTTGGCATTGGTTGGCCATCAGGTCGGAAATGCGGGCGATGTCTGCAGCATCGGTGACGCCCGTGCATTTTGTGATGCTTTCTGTGATCCAGCCAGTCATGTCGTCCTCTGGGAGGCGGGCAATGCCCTGAACAGAGGTGAGTGTATCGTAGTCCATTGGACTACGCCAGCGTTTTGTGCTTTTTTGGGCCTTGCTCTCGTTTGCGTTGCAAGTTCACCGCCTCGGCGACAGCGCCGACTTTCCAGGCGAGCCGTCAACCGCCTCTTTGAGGGCAGTTGCCAAGCCTTCCTTGTCCTTCAGTTGGCACTCCCAGACTATGAGCACCTTCCATCCCATGGATGCAAGGGATGCCACATTCGCCTGATCCCGGACACGGTTGCTTTCAAATTTGGCATTCCAGAATTCGACCCTGCTTTTCGGCATGGGGGCAAGTTTGCACGCGGGATCCGGGTGCCGATGCCAGAAGCAGCCGTGCACAAAGATCGCCAAGCGTCGCTGCCGAAAGACAATATCCGGCTTGCCCGGCAGATCCTTTGCATGCAGTCGATATCGGTATCCCATGGCGTGCAACAGGCGGCGCACGACCATTTCCGGCTTGGTATCTTTCCCCCGGATGCCCGACATCATGCGGGAACGGGTTTGCGGGTCAACGATATCCGCCATGTCATTTTTCCTGGTGACCTCGCGCCAACCTGGTAATAGGCGAGCGAACCACGAAAAGTCGATCCATGAGCCCGAGTTTCAAGACAGTTGACATATTCGCCGGGCCGGGTGGCCTCGCCGAGGGGTTTTCCTCGCTGCGTGGCCAAAACGGGTCCCGGATTTTCGATATCGCCCTTTCGATCGAGAAAGAGCAGTCGGCATTCGCGACGCTTCGCTTGCGCGCGTTTTCACGGCAGTTTCTGGAACTGCCTGAGAGTTATTTCGACTACATTGCCGGCCGGATTTCGCGTGAGCAGTTGATCCATCTGCACCCAACCGAGTGGGATGCCGCTGTGAGTGAAACTGCCATGCTGGAGCTCGGCAGCGAACACGCCAGGAGTTGGTTGACTCCCGTGCTCCGGGATATTCGCCAGAGCGCCGGAGACAGAGTGGTCCTCATTGGCGGACCGCCGTGCCAAGCATATTCGCTCGTGGGTCGGGCAAGAAATCGTGGAATTGCCGATTACGATGCCGCTTCGGATAACCGCCATTTCCTTTACCGCGAATACATCAGCATCCTCGAACAGCTCCAACCGGTCGCTTTCGTGATGGAGAACGTGAAAGGGATGCTGTCGGCCAAGGTCGATGGCGTTGGTATGATCGACCGGATCATGGCCGATCTGAGGTCAGCTGGTGGCAAGCCAGACAACTACCGCATTCTCCCTCTCGTCGGCGACAAACGTGCCGGCATGTTCGGACATGTTGTTCGCGCAGAGAACTTTGGCATCCCGCAGGCCCGGCACCGGGTCATCCTGCTGGGAATTCGAGCCGACGTGTTCCAGCGGTACGGTTTGCAGCCTTATGCCGTTCCGACCTTGGCAACCAGGCCCATGAAGGCGACGGTCAGGGATGTGCTGGAAGGTATGCCGAGGCTGCGCAGCGGGCTGAGCAGAACCGCAGATACGCCGGATGGCTGGCGTATCGCTGCAGTTGGAGCATTTCGCGATGCTGCATCGGCTTGTGATGCACAAAGCGTCAATCTTGGAGATGTCGCCCAGCGGCTCAGGCTGCATGCGGACAATCTGCTCAAGATGGATGCACTGCCACCTCGCCGAAGTACCACGCCCGGACCGATTCTCGACAATCGCCTTGCCGATTGGCTCATCGATGCCAAGATTGGCGCACTGCCCAATCACGAGAGTCGCGGCCACATGGCGGGCGACCTCGCGCGGTACGCTTTTGCGGCGACTTTCGCAGAGGTTCGGGACAAGTCGCCGAAAGCCAACGAGTTTCCGCGAGAACTCGCTCCGGATCACCGCAACTGGGACAGCGGAAAATTCGCCGATCGTTTCAGGGTGCAGACGTGGGGCTCTCCCTCCACCACCGTGACCAGCCACATTTCAAAGGATGGGCATTACTTCATCCACCCAGATCCGGCGCAATGCCGGAGCCTGACTGTCCGTGAAGCTGCGCGGTTGCAGACGTTCCCCGACAACTACTTTTTCGAGGGCAACCGGACACAGCAGTATGTGCAGGTTGGCAATGCGGTGCCGCCGCTACTTGCACGGCAGATTGCTGAACTTCTAGCGGATATCTTGGCCTGATACGCGAGTATCAGGCCTTGATCTCTGGTGGAAGAGGTTCGGCAACGTTAAAGGATTGAGCGCGAACGTGGTCCCAACATTCGGGGCGTTTCGCGAATTCCGGGATCTGTTTGCCGGCCGCCTTATCCGTCATCGCGCGGAAAACGATGTGGGACCAGTCGGCCAGCAGCTTCTTGAACTCGTCAGACAGGGCCTGCCTGTTCCAGATCCTTGCCAGATCCAGTCGCTCACCCAGCCTTTCAGCCACAATCGAAACCAGGTAGGCAGCGACGTTTGCCTGACCTTGGGGGAACATGCGCTTCACCATGGCATGCACTGTCCTGAAGATGATCGCCTTGGCAATCATCTCCTTGTACCAGTTCACGTCGAGCGGATTGGGCACGATTTCCGGCGAGACGTCGAGATCGTCCATGAATGCCTTGAAATTCTTCTCGCTGCCCAGGCTGACAATGTGGGGCAGCAAGCGCCAAGCCTGAACGTATTTGGCGACGTCGTTTTTAGAAAGCTTTCGTGATGGAGGGATTGCCTCCTTGAGTTTCCGAAGCCGTGCAGGTGTCGAGCCCTTCAGAGAAAGCAGGACGTTGTAGCCGCCAGCGGCCCGCTCGTAAAACCAGAGTCCAACGCCGTCGGGCAGATAGGTGCTGTTCGCCAGCTTCTCCAACTGAACGTGGAACGGTCGGTTCGCGGAAAGGTCGGAATTCTTCACAGCGTTCTGGCTGTTGGCATAGCGTGAGATGTTCGAGATCAGCTTCTCGCGTTCGACATCTTCATGCATCACCACGATCTTGGCCGGCACACGCACGTGCGACAGATCGATTTCGGGGTTTTTGCGCTTGGCAAAGTAGATGGAGGCCGTGGTCTGCCCGCCATTCACGATCTGGAAGCCCTTGAGCCACGAGATCCCGACCTCGCCGTGCTCGTTGCGTTCGAACCGAGCCTCATCTGCCACGATCACCAGACCGTTGTTGAAAGCCATGAAATGCTCGGGCTCTTCCCGCAGCGTTGTGACGATGCCCTTGTTGTGCTTGCCGGTCACGCCAAGGAACGAACGCACGTTGGCTTCCAGCAACTGTTGGCTGTATCGTTCGTAAAGTGCGCGAAGAACCTCGCCCGGCAATGCGGTGAGCGCGAAATCATAGTCTGCAGTGGGATCAGGGACGTATACGCATTGCAGCGGCGCGCCGATGGTGTTGACGAAGTCGATGGCGATCTCGTCGCGGGGCTTGCCTGCGGCGATATGCCGATGCAGGCGACCTATGTCCATCACTTCGATAGCGACGAGCTTGCCCTCGACCTCTGCCCCGCTGAAGCGGGCCTTGTCGCTCTGCCCATCCGTGATGACAAAGATGCGGACCTGATCCAGTTCCTTCCAGATTTCTTCGACCCGCAGCACGAATTCGTGAGCGTCATGGCTGGTATCCATGACCTTGCCGAGACGCCCCTTCGCCGCGTTCATCAGGAATTGCAGCCCCTGTTTCGCGACCGTCTGGATTGCGGTGCCGGTCACTTTCTGCAGCTCTTCGGAGTCAAGAAAAAGGCTCACGAAAAGGTCTAGTTGGGTAGCTTCGTCATCCAGCGCGAAGCCATTCATCCTGACGTTTGCGTTGCCGACCTTGGCATCATAATTGAGCACCTTGGCTTCTTCGCAGATGCCTGCATCTGCAAGGTGTTCCATCACGATTTCGGCAAAGACGCGCTCCGGCCCGGCATTGGCGATGTCGCCAGAGTCGATGCGGTCGTTGACCCCATCCTGGATCCGGCTCCGCATCCCTTGAAAGAACTCGACCAATTCCATTGTCATTCCAGTCCAATGCCTTGAAAG
>Ga0075011_10001882_pt1 | contig 11376 bp, 10 predicted proteins | sample TARM_MetaG_T_14_FD_72354 | JGI IMG/M metagenome (GOLD analysis project Ga0075011, IMG submission 72354) | Freshwater microbial communities from Pennsylvania, USA, analyzing microbe dynamics in response to fracking - TARM_MetaG_T_14 | ecosystem: Environmental > Aquatic > Freshwater > River...
GGGGTTGGCCTTGGCGACGAGGCCAACCAGACTGCGAATGCTAATACCGCAGCTCCGATGATGAGTCGTGGCCAAACCACAGCTTGCTGCCAGAATAGATAATTAATCAGCAGCCCAGCGGGTATCAGCATATTGTTCATGGTCGCAAGCTGCGCCACATTCACTCGTTTGGCAGCTATGTTCCAGGCCCAATAACCGAGGCCTGAAGCAACTAAACCAAGCCAGGCTAGGATAAACCATTGTAGCGGTTGTTGCGGTACTAGCTGAAAGTTAGCAAAGCTAAGCATAGCAAGGCCGGTAACTAGCGTTGCACCGAAGAAAAACAGAGCAAATAGGTGCAACTGATTACGCTCATCACCAAGTTCTAAACGTTTGTAGAAAACTTGGCCAGCGGCAAAGCAAAGGTTAGCGGCTTGGATGAGTAAAAAGCCATACCAAAAAGAATCACTTAAGTCGTCGAAACGAATAATGGCAGCGCCAACTACTGCTATTGCGGTAGCAAGCCACCAACGCAGCGGTAACCGACGTCGTTGGTAGAGAAGCTCATCCAGTAAGGTGATATAGAGCGGCGTAAATATAGTAAACAGCAGTACTTCAGGCACGCTTAAGTACAGAAAGGCATGATACAGAAAGAGGTACATCACGCCTATTTGCAAGGCCCCGATAGCCGCTAGTTGACATTGCTTAACTAGATTAATGCGGCGGGGGCGCCATAGTGGAATAAATAATAAAAAAGCCAAGACCATGCGGATAAATACCGCAATATAACCATCAACTTGACCAGCAAGGAATTCACCAATGAGTGAGAAACTTGCAGCCCATAATAGGGTGACAGCCCAAAGAATCCACATAGTTAACGACCTTGTTGTGGGTTGAGTAAGTTGGTTTGAGAATGAGTCATATGACTACTCTCGCGATAGTATTGGGGTGAAATCCCCATGGTTTTTTTGAATAACCGTGAAAAATAATAGGGATCATCAAATCCTAACTGTTGACCAATTTGGCGAATAGAATAGGTGGTAGTATCCAGTAATTGGCAGGCTAATTTTACTTTTATTTGGTTGAAAAATCGCATCGGGCTGCTGCCAGTAATTTGTTTGAACTTTTTACTAAAATGATAGCGAGATAAGCCCGCAAACTCCGAAAATTCATCCAAACTGATATCCCGATGCGAGTTGTCGTACATGAATCGCTCAAGGGCGCGTAGATCAAAGCCCGCGGGTATCTGCATGGCAGACGTGAGTCGCGGTAACTCGGCAATAATACGTTGTAATAAGCTTGCGGCAACGATCGCCGCAGAGAATTGATAGCGTTGTGTTTGTAAATTGAGCAAATCAGTAACGACAGGAATAAGCTGGCGCCAGCGACTCAAGGTTAGTACCGGTGATTGGGCTGAAAGCGATAGAAAATCAGAGCATTGGACGGCCGCAGAGCCGCGAAAATGAGCCCAGTAAATACTCCATGGTTGCTCATGGTCTGCAGCATAAGCATGCGCTTGCCCCGCCGGTAATAGCAGTAATTGACCGGCCTCTACGCTACCACTAGCGTTATGAGTACGGAACCAACCGCGACCGCGATGACAAAATATCAGCAGGTGATCGGTATGCTGCTGGCGTTCAACTTGATGCCCCAAGGCGTCAACGTAATGGCCATAAGCAACAGGATACAAATGTTTCGTCAGTGGGTGTTGATCAAGTTGACGAGTAAGTTGCAAGGGTAACACTACCCGCGAACTTCCCGCTGGGAGTGGCCAGGTTGAAGGTTGGCTCATGATAAACTCCATAAATGACAATTTTGTCCATTATTGTGGCAAGATAGTCGATGTTAAAGCAACAAAAAAACCGCCAGAATGGAGTCATTAACCCCATTCCGCAGATTGCGAACAACGAGGTATGAACCATGTCGAAGAAAGTTCCTTTATATATTGATGGTGAATTTGTTCAATCACAAAGTAGCCAGTGGATTGATGTCACTAACCCAGCCACGCAGGAAGTAATAGCTCAAGTACCTTGCGCAACCCAAACTGAGATGGCTCAGGCTGTGGCCAGTGCCCAACAAGCTTTTCTAACGTGGAAAGAAGTTGCCGTGTCTGAGCGAGCTAGGGTGATGATGCGCTATCAGGCGTTACTGAAAGAACATCATGATGAAATCGCAGAGATTTTAGCAAGTGAAACAGGTAAAACCTTTGAAGATGCTAAAGGCGATGTCTGGCGAGGCATCGAAGTGGTTGAGCATGCAGCTAATATTCCATCGTTGCTGATGGGAGAGACCGTAGAGAATGTCGCACGCGGTATTGATACTTATAGCTTTACCCAACCTTTAGGGGTGTGTGCAGGTATCACGCCGTTTAACTTCCCAGCAATGATTCCGTTATGGATGTTTCCGTTAGCTATCGCTTGTGGAAACACGTTTATTTTGAAGCCATCTGAGCAAGATCCGTTAACCCCAACCCGACTTGTTGAATTGTTTGAGCAAGCTGGCGCTCCAAAAGGCGTATTGCAAGTTATCCATGGTGGTAAGGAGCAAGTAGATTTCTTACTTGATGAGCCGGCGGTGAAAGCTATTTCATTTGTAGGGTCGGTTGCTGTAGGACAGTATATCTATCGCCGTGGTACTGAAAACATGAAGCGCGTGCAGGCCTTTGCCGGTGCCAAAAATCACTGCGTGATTATGCCTGATGCTAATAAATCACAAGTGATTAGTAACCTTGTAGGAGCCTCAGTGGGCGCAGCCGGACAACGCTGCATGGCTATCTCGGTGGCTGTATTTGTAGGTTCTGCACGTGAGTGGATACCTGAAATTGCGGCTGAATTAGCTAAAGTTAAACCCGGCGGTTGGGATGATCCAGATGCCGCTTATGGTCCGCTAATTAGCCCACAAGCGAAGCAGCGAGTAGAAAATTTCATTACCCAAGGGGTGAATGAAGGTGCCGAATTATTGGTTGATGGACGTAACTGTGACGTTGCTGGTTATCCACATGGTAACTGGGTAGGGCCAACGATGTTTGGCAAAGTCACCACGGACATGGAAATCTATAAGAACGAAATTTTTGGTCCGGTATTATGTGCAACGGAAGTAGACAGCTTGGATGAAGCTTTAGCTATGGTCAATGCCAACCCATACGGTAATGGAACGTCAATCTTTACCGCCAGTGGTGCCGCAGCGCGTAAATATCAACACAATGTTGAAGTAGGGCAAGTAGGTATTAATATTCCAATTCCAGTGCCATTACCCTTCTTCTCGTTTACTGGTTGGAAAGGCTCGTTCTTCGGTGATTTGCACGCTTATGGTAAACAGGGTGTGCGCTTCTATAGCGAAACTAAAACCATTACGGCGCGCTGGTTTGAGAGCGATATCGCCGACGTGAGTGGCCCCAATATGACGATTAACTTGAAGTAACAGGACAACGCCATGAATTTTAATTTAACCGACGATCAACAAGCTTTCGTTGATACGGCTAAAGCTTTTGCAGAAAAAGAGTTAGCACCTTATGCAGCGCAGTGGGATGAAGAATCCCACTTTCCTGTTGAGGTTTTTCGTAAGGCCGGCGAGATGGGTTTCATGGGCATGTATACCCCAGAAGCAGCCGGTGGTTTTGGCATGAGTCGGTTAGACTCTGCGTTAATTTTCGAACAACTAAGCATGGGCTGTACTGCAACTACGGCCATGATGACCATTCACAATATGGTGACATGGATGATCGGCTCTTTTGCACAACCCGAAGTGATTGAGCAATGGGTACCGGAACTGGTGATGGGCCATAAGCTGGGTTCTTATTGTTTGACAGAACCAGGTGCCGGCTCTGATGCCGCAAGTTTACGCACAACTGCCAAGAAAGACGGTGATGAATACGTTCTCAACGGTTCAAAAATGTTCATTTCTGGTGCTGGTAGCACGGATGTGTTGGTGGTGATGGCGCGTACTGGCGAAGCTGGGCCCAAAGGTATCTCGGCTTTTGTAGTACCAGCCGATGCAGCAGGTATAAGCTACGGTAAAAAAGAAGCCAAAATGGGATGGAATGCCCAGCCTACGCGTCTTGTTAGTTTTGAGGATGTACGGATCCCGGCGGCAAATTTGCTCGGCGCTGAGGGTGAAGGCTTCAAGTTTGCCATGATGGGGCTAGATGGTGGTCGTATTAATATCGCGGTATGTTCAGTAGGTACTGCCCAGGCGGCGTTAAATACGGCGACAGCCTATATGCATGAACGCACTCAGTTTGGTAAAGAGCTTGGACATTTTCAGGCGCTACAGTTTAAGTTAGCGGATATGGCTACTGAATTAGTAGCCGCTCGACAAATGGTGCGTTTGGCAGCCTTTAAAGTTGATGCTAATGATGCTGATAAAACGACCTATTGTGCGATGGCTAAGCGCTTTGCCACGGATGTTGGCTTCCAGGTTTGTAACGAAGCTCTGCAAATTCATGGTGGCTATGGCTACATTAAAGAATACCCATTAGAGCGGCATGTCAGGGATGTACGGGTGCATCAGATTCTTGAAGGTACCAATGAAATTATGCGAGTGATCATTGCTCGACGATTATTAGCCGATCTAGACCGAGCCATCCTTTAAGGGTGGCTTTGTTGTCTTAGAGGAGAGTGACATGAATTCAGTTGTCTTATTCGAGACGTTACCAGGACAAAACGGCAAGTCTATTGGCGTTGCGACATTAAATTCAGAAAAATCATTAAATGCGCTTAGCTTAGCGATGATTCAGTTGTTAATGCCACAACTCCAGCAGTGGGCTGACGATGATAGCATCGCTTGTGTGGTCTTACAGGGGGCCGGTGATAAAGCCTTTTGTGCCGGTGGCGACATCGTTGCAATGTATCATGCGATGCAGGCGAGTCCTGGAGTTTTGGTTGATGAAATTGCTGATTTCTTTAGTCAAGAATACCGTTTAGATTATGCTTTGCATACCTTCCCTAAGCCGCTTGTAGTATGGGGACACGGTATTGTCATGGGTGGTGGTATGGGGCTGATGAATGGTGCGAGCCATCGTATTGTAACCGAACGGTCGTTGTTAGCGATGCCAGAGGTCACCATCGGTCTTTATCCAGATGTGGGTGCCACACACTTTTTAAATCAGATGCCAGCGGGCTGTGGTTTGTTTTTGGGGCTGACAGGCGCACACATGAATGCGACCGATGCTCTTTATTTAAATTTAGCGGATCATTTTATTGCTAGTGAGCATTATCCGCAGGTATTGACGCAATTACAGAGCATAAAGTGGGGTGACACCGCTGCTTTAAATCAGCAAAAAGTCACCGATGTGCTCTCTCAATTAGCCAAAGCTGCTGCGGCGTTGCGCCCAGCCGGACAGGTTGAAAAGCATCAGTTGCATTTGCAAAAGCTAACCCAAGGGAATGATATAGCCGCCATTGTGGCTGCTATTTTGGCTGATAACAACGACGATAAGTGGTTAACCCGGGCGCGTCAAAATTTAGCAGCGGGTTGTCCGATGACCGCCCATTTAGTATGGAATCAGTTACAGCATGGGGTTGATTTAAGCTTAGCTGATTGCTTCCGTCTCGAGTTAACCTTGTCGGTGCGGTGTGCCTTACAAGGTGATTTTGCCGAAGGCATTCGAGCTCTATTAATCGATAAAGATAAGCAGCCAAAATGGCGCCATGCAAGTGTTGCAGACGTGCCTGCTGAAGCAGTTGATGAGATGTTTACTGCGCCATGGCAAGGCCATCCGCATCCGTTGGCAGATCTTGGTTAAATAAGATAAAAATGATAAGAACGAGGTTGTTATGGCAACAGTAGGATTTATTGGTTTAGGCAATATGGGTGGCCCGATGGCTGCCAATCTAGTGAAGGGTGGCCATCAGGTTACTGTCTTTGATTTATCAGCAGCAGCTTTAACTGCAGCGGCCGCAGCCGGTTGTGCAACGGCTAGCAGTGCAAGCCAAGCAGCAGAGCAGGCTGAGTTTGTGATTACTATGCTACCTGCAGACGCTCATGTAAAAGGCGTTTATTTAGGCGAGCAAGGCTTAATTAACCAGTTACCGGAAAATACGTTAGTTATTGATTGTAGTACTATTAGTTCTGCGACTGCGGTAGAAGTTGGAACTGCGCTTCAGCAGCGCGGTATCGAATTTATTGATGCTCCCGTATCTGGTGGCGTAGGCGGTGCTAAAGCTGGCACCCTGACCTTTATTTGTGGTGGTAGTGAAGCAGCAGTGACACGTGCGCAGGCAGTTTTACAGCCGATGGGTAAAAATATTTTTCGAGCTGGTGAACTAGGCGCCGGACAGATTGCCAAGATCTGTAACAATATGCTGCTGTCAGTTTTAATGGTAGGTACCTCAGAAGCGCTACAATTGGGCATTGCACACGGTTTGGATGCCGCGGTTCTCTCCGAAATCATGTCGAAGAGCTCCGGCAGTAACTGGACTTTAGATGTATATAATCCATGCCCCGGAGTGATGGATAATGTGCCTTCTAGTCATGATTATCAGGGTGGCTTCTTAGTAGACTTGATGAGTAAAGACCTAGGTTTGGCGCAACAAGCTGCACTAGCCAGTGGTGCTGCTACGCCGATGGGTGCCTTAACCCATAATTTATATCGTAGCTGGTCTCAATTAGGCCACGGTCGTGAAGACTTCTCGAGTATCTTTAATTTTGTAAAAGCTAATAAAAAGTAATGGGAAAAGCATGAATATTTCTGCAAGTACAATTGTGATTACTGGAGGTGCCCAGGGGCTTGGGCGAGCTATGGCTGAGCATTTTGCGGCAGCTGGTGCCAAACTAGCGTTAATTGATATGAACGCTGAAACCTTGGCTGAAGCTTGTGAACTTTGCACCGCAAAAGGTGCGATGCAAGCGCAAGGCTATGTGGTTAACGTTACCGACGAAGCAGCTGTTGAACAAGTCTTCGAGCAGATTGTCGCAGACTTTGGCGAGCTGAATGTACTGATCAACAATGCAGGTATTTTACGCGATGGTATGTTGGTTAAGTGCAAAGATGGCGAAATCACCCACAAAATGCCACTGCAACAGTTTCAATCAGTGTTAGATGTCAATCTTACTGGTAGCTTCCTCTGTGGACGTGAAGCCGCTGCCCATATGGCAAAGGCCGGCAACGGTGGGGTTATCATTAATATTTCAAGTGTGGCACGCTCTGGCAATATTGGACAGACCAACTACGCTGCAACTAAAGCTGGCGTCGTGGCGATGACAGTTACTTGGGCTCGTGAATTAGGTCGCTTTGGCATTCGCTGTGGTGCTATCGCTCCTGGCTTTATTGAAACGCCAATGACGGCACAAATGAAACCAGAAGCTATTGAACGCGCTCTGAGTATGGTACCTTTGCGCCGCTGGGGTCAGCCAGACGAGATTGCTCACAGTGCGCGGTATATTATAGAGAATGACTTTTTTAGCGGTCGTGTGATAGAAATAGACGGCGGAGTCAGATTATAAACGAGAAAAAATGCGAAAATTACCCCCATTAAATGCTCTAAAAGCTTTTGAAGCTGCAGCTCGGCACTTGAGTTTTACCCGCGCTGCGGATGAATTATTTGTTACCCAAGCTGCGGTGAGTCATCAGGTGAAAGCGCTTGAAGAGTTTCTGGGGGTACAGCTTTTTCTTAGGCGTAATCGGGCGTTATTACTAACGCCCGAGGGCCAAACTTATTATTTAGAATTAAAAGAACTCTTTGATCATTTAGTACAAGCTACAGAGCGGGTGAAGTTCGCTAGCCAAAGAGGCTCGCTAACGATCTCGTTGCCGCCAAGTTTTGCCATCCTCTGGTTCGTTCCTCGGTTAAGTCGTTTTCGTGAGGCTTATCCTGATATTGATGTTCGTATTCGGGCCGTGGATGAAGTTGATGGCAGCCTGACTGATGACGTGGACGTGGCGATTTACTATGGTGCTGGGAAATGGCCAGGCCTACGTGCTTATAAACTTCATAATGAATATTTAATTCCAGTTTGTTCGCCGCTATTACTCACCGGCACCAAGCCATTGCGTGAGCCGCGCGATCTGCTTAACCATACTCTCTTGCACGACGAAACTCGTAACGCGTGGAAAGACTGGTTTAAATTAGTAGGTATTGACAAGAACAAAGGCGACAACGGTCCGATCTTTAGTCATTCTAATTTAGCGTTAAAGGCTGCGGTTCATGGGCAAGGCATTGCTTTGGCTAACAATGTTCTGGTGAAGCCAGAGATAGATGCAGGCCATCTTATTCAAATTTTCCCGGAAGCCTTACCCCGACAGAAATCATTTTACTTAGTTTGTCGTGACTCTCAGGCAGAAGTAGGTAAAATCGCCACCTTCCGTAACTGGTTATTGCAAGTTGTCGAAGAAGAAGAGGATAGTTATGAATAAAGCGCAGCGAGTGGCCGTGCAGCGAGATAACCCGCATGGACACACCCGCATCGTTTTTGCTCATGGCGCAGGCGCCGGATTACAAAGTGATTTTATGCAATTTATGGCTCTAGGACTGGCGTTGCAGGGCTTTGATGTGGTGCGCTTTAATTTTCCTTACTTGCAGCAGTTTATGGAGTCAGGGCGGCGTCGCCCCCCGAATCCTATGGCCGTGTTAGAGCATACAATGACGACAGTCATTGAACAGTTTGATGATGCTAAGCCATTGTTAGTGATGGGGAAATCGATGGGAGCACGAGTGGCCTTTCGAATCGCCGATCAGGTTGCAGCGAAACATGCTGTTGCCCTTGGCTTTCCGTTTCATCCGGTGGGTAAGCCGGACCAGTTACGAGTGACAGATTTAGCTAATCATTGTGCCAGCAATCTCATTGTGCAGGGGACGCGTGATAGCTTTGGCAAGCCAGACGAGGTTGCCGGCTATTCTTTACCCGACAATGTCCAGATGCGCTGGATTGATGGTGGTGACCATAGCTTTGAAGCAACTAAACGCAGTGGTCTGGTGCGTGAGCACATGTGGCAACAAGCCATTGATGCAATTATAGAGAGTATTTGAGGTTTTTCATGACAGGAATTGTGGCTTATTGTCGGCCCGGATTTGAGAACGATTGTGCTGCAGAGCTGCAAGATAAAACAGCGATGCTCGGTATCTATGGCTATTGCCAAACACAACCTCAGCAAGGTTATGTGCTGTATGTTTGCCAACCCGAAGAAGCAGATCATCTAGCTAAAAAATTAAACCTAAAAGAATTGATGTTCACTCGTCAGTTTTTTGTGGTGTTGGTGCAGTTAAACGAACTACCTCTGCAAGATCGAGTCGGCGCTATTCAGGTGGCCTTGCTGGATGATGAACTGAGTGAAAAATTCCCAGGGGTAAAACCTGCGGGCGACATCCGAGTAGAAACGCCAGATACCAATGACGGCAAAGAACTATCTAAGTTTTGTCGTAAATTTACCGTGCCGTTGCGACAAGGATTACGCAAAATCGACTGGTTAACGGTTAAAGAAAGTGACCGCCGACCTACCTTGCACGCTTTCTTTTTAAGTAATCAGCAAGTACTTATAGGATATTCATACTCTTTTAATCAGTCGCCTTGGTTGATGGGAATTCCTCGATTACGCTCACCGAGCGATGCGCCGAGTCGTTCAACCCTCAAACTAGACGAAGCTTTTCAAGTTTTTGTGCCAGAGCATGAGCGTGAAGAGCGCATCAGCTCCGGAATGAATGCAGTTGATCTAGGCGCTTCACCCGGCGGCTGGACCTACCAATTGGTGCGGCGCGGAATGATGGTTCAGGCGGTTGATAATGGGCCGATGGCACCGAGCTTATTGGAAACGGGGCAAGTAAAACATATTCAAGAAGATGGCTTTAAGTACCGTCCGAAAAAGAAGAATGTAACTTGGCTTGTTTGTGATATGGTCGAGAAACCTGCGCGAGTAGGTGAGTTGATGACCAGTTGGTTGATTGATGGTGACTGTAAAGAGACCATCTTCAATTTGAAGCTCCCGATGAAAAAGCGTTATGCCGCTGTTGCTGAATATCTGACACAGATAAAGCAAGCTTTGGTTGAGCAGGGCAGTGGTAAATTTGAACTACAAGCCAAACAACTGTATCACGATCGCGAAGAAGTGACGGTTCATATCCGTTGGCTGTAATGGTTTAGTGAACAGGCTTTAGCAAGAAAAAAGGCGAGGATAAGACCTCGCCTTTTTTGATCCTAAGCGAATGCTTACAGACGCTCAATAACCGCTTGAGTAAAGTCCGTAGTACCACCGTTACCGCCTAAATCACGGGTAGTGCGGTCACCACTTGCAATCACGTCTGTAACAGCCGCTAGAATGCGCTTCGCTTTATCTTGCATACCTAGGTATTCAAGCATTTGAATAGCCGCAAGAATAACAGAAGTAGGGTTAGCTAGGTTTTGGCCGGCAATGTCTGGTGCTGAACCATGCACGGCTTCAAAAATAGCCGAGTTTTCGCCGATGTTAGCACCTGGCGCCATCCCTAAGCCACCCACTAAACCAGCACACAAATCAGACAAGATATCGCCAAATAAATTGGTTGTTACAATCACGTCAAACTGCTCTGGGTTCATGACCAACTTCATACATACTGCATCAACAATCATCTCATCAGTTTGAATGTTTGGATATTGCGCCGCTACTTCGCGGGCAACTTTTAAAAACAAACCAGAGGTTGATTTCAAAATATTCGCTTTATGCACGATAGTGACTTTTTTGCGACCTTCGCGTTGTGCTAACTCATAGGCAAAGCGAACAATACGTTCGGCACCAGTACGAGTGATTTTACTCATAGCTTGGGCTTCGCTACCATCATCGCTTACGACCTGGCCAAGGCCTGAATACATGCCTTCGGTATTTTCACGAACCGTTATGATGTCGATATTCTCGTAGCGAGCTTTCGTACCTTTAAATGAGATTACCGGACGAACGTTAGCATACAGATTAAATTGCTTACGCAAGCTTACGTTAATGGATGTAAAGCCTTCACCGACAGGCGTAGTCAATGGCCCTTTCAAGGTAGCCTTATTGCGAGCAATGGCATCAAGCGTTGCCTGTGGTAATAACTCGCCGGTCTTCTCTAAGGCCGCTAAGCCGGCATCAGCAAACTCATAGGTAAAGTCACAACCAGCTTGGTCGAGGATTTTCAGGGTTGCATCAATAATGTCTGGACCGATTCCATCGCCAGGAATCACAGTAATGGTGGTGCTCATTGGGGGTACCTTCTAAAAACTTTCGGTGAAACTTCTAAGACTAATACGCTTGAATAAATTGGCGGGCATTATAGCAGAAGTACTATTACACTGCGGTGGGGTAGATCATTAAAACGATTGATACTCACTATAAGCATCAGCTCCCCATGCGATTAAAGCATCGTCCTTGAATAATAACGGAGTACATTCATCACGGGTGGTAATGCCATCTGATTTAACGTGATGAGTTCGGTAAAAGAGTACCAAGACTTC
>Ga0075011_10001884_pt1 | contig 11372 bp, 13 predicted proteins | sample TARM_MetaG_T_14_FD_72354 | JGI IMG/M metagenome (GOLD analysis project Ga0075011, IMG submission 72354) | Freshwater microbial communities from Pennsylvania, USA, analyzing microbe dynamics in response to fracking - TARM_MetaG_T_14 | ecosystem: Environmental > Aquatic > Freshwater > River...
CTAATATACTGATATATTTACCTTTTACAGCAATCATATTATTTTTCTGAAAACGTCCCAGAAGGCGACTGATGGTTTCCACGGTCAGTCCTAAATAGTTGCCGATATCACCTCGTGTCATTGATAAACGGAACTCGCGCGGGGAGAAACCGCGTGTCGCAAAGCGCATTGATAGATTATGGATAAAAGATGCAAGGCGCTCTTCGGCATTTTTCTTTGACAGCAGTAAAATCATATTTTGATCGCCCACAATTTCAGAGCTCATCAAACGTAAAATTTGCTGTCTCAGCTTTGGCATTGTGGTGGAAAGATTATCCAGTGTGTCGTAAGGGATTTCGCAGATCATTGCTGTTTCAAGTGCCTGAGCAAAACTCGGGTGTGTACCTGAACTGATACCATCAAAACCAACGAGATCACCCGCGAGATGAAAAGCTGTGATCTGTTCATCACCCTGTTCAGTTATTGTGTATGATTTAAGCGTGCCAGAACGAATGGCGTAAAGACATTTCATTTCTTGCCCTGCTTTAAATATTTCCTGGCCTTTCTGAATCGGTTTTTTACGTTCAATAATACTATCTAAACGATCTAAATCAGTTTCATTAAGCGAATAAGGAATACATAACTGATTGATGCTACAGTCCTGGCAACGAATGGAAGAACCACCCGACTGAATGCGATGCGTATTACTTTTTTCCATAGTGCCTCTATTTTCCTTTTTTGACTTAAATCAATGTTAGCATTATTTAAAGCCGCTTTGAATACTTTCCAATGATTTGTGGAAATCTGCGCCATTTTACCTCTAAAAGTATCTGCTTAACGCTAAATTAAGTACAAAATTAAGAGCAAAAAGGACAATTATAAATTAATAAAATCATTTGTGATTTACGTGGCTGAGCGGGAAAGGAACAAAAAGAGAGGTCGTAAAAGTAATAAATACTCTTTATTGCGTGATAGTTTATTACAGCAACTGTTTTACTGCGATGTAAAAAGTGTGCAGCGCAAAGAGTGCTAACAGTATGCCGCTGCCATATCTAAAGTAGTGATGGTTTAAATAATATTTTAGTTGCTGGCTAAGCGTGCCGACACTGACCATAGCTGGCAGGGTGCCTAAACCAAATCCGAGCATAATAATAAAGCCGTTACCTGCACTGCCGCTGCTGGCAGCCCAGGACAAGGTCGAATAAACAAGGCCGCAGGGTAACCAGCCCCATAAAAACCCCAAAGGGAAAGCGTACAGGGGGTGTTTTAAGGGAATGAATAATTGTGCTATAGGTTTTATAAATTTCCAGATAAACAGCCCAGCTCGCTCCAGTTTTAATAATCCCAAGTAAATACGGGAAATATATAAGGCTAATAGCAGCATTAAAATCGCCGCGAACAAACGCAGGTAAATTAGCGCTTCTTTGCCCCCGAAAAAGAGGATCAGTATGCTGCTGCTACCGGCAAAAATAGCGCCTGCAAGAGAGTAACTGAATACTCGTCCTAAGTTGTATAGTAATAGCGACAGCAGTGACGATAATCTGCTCGGCTCTGCTTTTACTGAAAAACTGATGGCACTGGCAATACCCGAGCACATCCCCAGGCAATGCCCTGCGCCGAGTAAACCTATCAGCAGTGCTGCGATAAAATCATTATTTAGCATGAGGTTGCGTATCCGTTTTTTTATGCTGTTGCAGTTTAGCGTGCGGCTCATCTTCATCGAATAAAATATTAATCCCTTCCCTGTCTAAATCGTCGAACTGATTTGATTTTATCGCCCAGAAGAAAAGTACCACAGCGAGGGTAACAAAGAGCATGGCAATTGGAATTAGGATATAAATAATACTCATTTTAGTAACCTTAGGGTCTATGGCAATGACCTGCTTTATTTCAGTAAGCGCAGGGAATTACTGACAACAATCAGAGAGCTGAAAGACATGCCTATTGCTGCAATATAAGGGGGAACATGGCCCATAATGGCAAGCGGGACAATAATGAGATTATACCCGATTGCCCACGCCAGATTCTCTTTAATAATAGCTGTGGTTTTTTGCGCTGTTTGATTAAGTACCTGTATTTTACTGAGATCTTCACCCAACAAAATCACATCGGCACTGTTTTTGGCAATATCGCTGCCGCTTGCCAGTGTAACGGAAACATCCGCGCCCGCTAAGACAGGTGCATCATTAATACCGTCACCTACCATTAAGATCTTATCTTTTTTCTGCAGTTGTTGTAAGTAGCGCAATTTTCCCTCTGGTGTTACCCCTTTTATTACTTTATCAATATGCAGTTGGCTGGCAATATCTTCACTTTTTAAAGAGATATCACCGGTTAACAGTGTCGTTTTTATGTTTCGACTATGGCAATAGTCAATTATTGCAGGGGCGCTTTCACGCAGCTCATCACCTAATTCAAAGCTTGCTAATAATTGTTTATCCAGAGTCAGATAAATGAGCAGCTCTTTACTCTCTATGGGGCTATCTATTGCGCAAAACAGTGCATGGCCAAGTTTTAATTTTTGTTGGCGGTAATCCCCCTGCAGCCCTTGTCCGGGTAAATTGACAATATTAGTTAAGGCTATTGTCTTTTTTTGTTGTTTTTTAAATGCCCGTGCAATGGGATGTTCTGATACCCTTTCTAATTGCGCCGCCAGGTCGATGCACTCCTGCTTTGAGTACTGACTATAAACCTCTGTATTAAGGAGTAAAAAATTCCCTTTGCTTAAGGTGCCTGTTTTATCAAATACCATGTGATCAATTTTATTCAGGGTTTCCAGTACATGGTGCTGTTTAATGAGAATGCCTTGCTTGTTGAGTTGCGCTGTCGCGCAGGTTAAGGCGGTCGGGGTGGCCAGAGAGAGTGCACAGGGGCAGGTCGCCACCAGCACAGAAAGGGTTATCCAGAAAGCCTGATCAGGGGCAATTAAACTCCAGCCGATATAAGTGAGTGAGGCAATAACAAGCAGCGCGGCAACAAAATAACGGGCGACCCTGTCGGCGACAATTTCGATGCGCGGTTTGTTAAGTTGAGCGCTATCCTGCAGGTGGATAATATCGGCAATCAGGCTGTTTTGGGCGAGTTTCTCCACGCGAATGGTTAACGGACTGCTGCTGTTTACTGAGCCTGCGAAAACCGCATCGTTTTCGCCTTTACTCACCGGCAGATGTTCGCCCGTTAACATTGACTCTTCCATATGGCTGGCACCATTGATGATAGTGCCATCAACGGGCACGGTTTCACCCGCTTTGACCAAAACAAGCTGCCCCACCTGAAGCGTTTTTGCCGGGATAATTGTCTGCTCCTGCGGCTTGTTTATATCTTTAATTAAGATTGCCATGGAGGGCAGTAAACGCAATAGATTGCTGCTTGTTTCGAATGCTTTTCGTCTGGCTCGTAACTCTAATAAACGGCCCAGCAATAACAGAAAAGTGAACATGGAAACAGACTCAAAGTACACTTCGCCGCGTCCAATAATAGTCGCATAAGCCGATGCACTGTAAGCGCCGAGCAGGGCAATGGAGATAGGGATATCCATGCCCAAGGTTTTATTGCGCAGATTACGCCAGCCATTGATATAAAAAGGCTGCGCGCTATAAAGCAGTACTGGCGTTGCCAAAATTAAACTGACCCAACGGAAATAGTGAATAAACTCGGTTTCCATCACAGAGAAAAAATCTCCATAGAGCGCGATGGCAAACATCATCACCTGCATGGTCGCAAGGCCGGCAAGCCCTAAACGGCGCAGATATGATTTTACCTGTTGTCTATAAAAGGCTTCCTGTTTATTAACTTGAAAGGGGTAGGCTTTGTAACCTATTTTTTGTATCTCTTTTAAAATAGCGCTGAGTTTAAGCTGCTGGTTATCCCATTTTATGATGGCGCGATGCAGGGTGGTGTTGACATTAATAAAGAGTAAACCGGGTATAAAACGGAGCTGTTTTTCGATAAGCCAGGAGCAGGCGGCGCAAGTTACCCCTTCAACTATCAGGGTGACTTCACTGACCGATTCGTTCTGTTTAACAAAATCTGCTTGGATTGTTTGCAGATCGTAGTAGTCCAGTTGCTTTAGCTCATCGGGAACCAAGGTGACCATTTTTTCTGCAGTCTTGCTGCGATGCGTATAGTAGGAGGTTAAACCGCTATCTACTATGGTTTGTGCCACAGCGGCACATCCCGGGCAGCACATCTTCTGCAGCTGCCCGTTAATAGTCACCTGGTAATGGCTATTTTTTGGATTAGGCTCTGCGCAATGAAAGCAATTTTTTTGTTCAGTCATTACAAACTGATGGTATGGGCCGGCAGGGTGACTGTTTTTTGCAGGCGCCAGCTTTTATCAAAGGGTTCAATGCGCAGTTGCCATTTTCCCTTAAGGTCGAGATCACTGCTGAAATGAAAATCGCCCTTGCCATCGGCGGTAAGCGCTAAAGAAATATCGCGATCTGCCAGTGTCGTGTGAAACAAAGAGAGGGTGATTGAGCTGCTATCTTTAACCCCATTTAAGTGAATAATAAGTTCGTTATCAATTTGTGTAATAAGTGCATGAATATTGAGATTTTGCGCATTCTTGAGCAGCGTAAAGTCTGCATTTATCGCTTTACCTTGGGTGTAATAATCATCCATTACCATATCCGGTTTATTATGGCTGGCAATTATAAGAGTGCTTATCCCCCCGATCACGGCAGTCATCGGCAAGATGATTAAAAACCAGGGCCAGAACTGTGTAAACCACCTTTTATTATTGCTTTTCATAATCGCCTATAGTGTGTTCAATGGATTAACAGCCCATACAAGCCTTAAATGGAGCATGTATAGGCTATAACGCTGATATTCTATTCTTGTTGCGAAAGCGAATAAACAAATGCGCTGATTAAATGCACTTTATCTTCACCTAACACCTCCGCCCAAGCAGGCATCACCCCGTTGCGGCCATTGCGGATACTATCCTCGACTGCTTTGCGGGAACCGCCGTATAGCCATATTGTATCTGTTAGGTTTGGCGCACCAAAAGCGTAAGAGCCTTTCCCATCTGCGCCATGACAAGCCGCGCAGATAACAAAGCGTGCTTCTCCTGCATCAGCTTCCACTGCATTAACGCGACGTCCGCTGAGTTTGAGTGCATAAGTTGCAACTTCCTTGATGCCTTGTTCACCTAATACATCCACCCAGGCGGGCATAGCTCCGTTGCGGCCCTCCATAATACTGAGCTTAATGGCATCTGCACTGCCACCGTATAACCAATCATCATCTGTTAAGTTTGGGAAGCCGGTGCTACCGCGCGCATCTGAGCCGTGACATTGAGCGCAGTTTTGCAGGAATAAACGCTGACCCACTTTGACCGCTTCGGGATCTTTGGCAATTAAGGTGATCTCTTTGTAAACGCCATTTTTATCATAAGCAAGCTGCTTAAATACGCTGCCAAATTTCTTATCTGCCGCATTCATTTCCCGTTGGTACTGTGAATGAGAGGTTTGTGCAAGCGCCTGAGACTGCTCGGGTGACATAACACTCTGCTCTGAGCTGGTCCAGTCAAGTAAGCCATTCCAGTTAGCCGTATAGCTTGGGAACGCGAGGCTATAGATCAAGGCGATAGCGATAGTAAACCAGAACAGACCCACCCACCATTTAGGTAGCGGGTTGTTTAATTCCTGAATGCCATCAAAACTATGCGGCATAGGTTGGCCTTCTTCAACGCCTGTATTATTTTTTGAGGTCGCTCGAAGCAGCACCGCGCAACCAATAATAACGACCAGTGTGATCACTGTTATCCATATTGTCCAAAAGAGAGTCATTATTTCTTAGCTCCTGTATGTTCGCTTTTTTCGCCTGCATACTTTTTTGTGTCTTTATTTTCATCGAAAATGGAGTTTCCCATCTGTTCAAACGATTTCTTATTCTTTTTACTGTACGCCCATAAAATTAAAGCCACGAAAATAATAATCAGGAACAGTGTATATAGTCCATTGAATGTCTCGTAATCCATTAAAGCCCCCATATTGAAATAAGCGCCAGTAAACTGACCGCTATAGTAATCTAGAAACGTGAGTTATCTAAAAGCGTGTCCAAGTGACTGCAAATAAGCAATTAAGGCCTGCATTTCAGTTTTGCCCATAACTGCCGCTTTTGCACCTGCAATGTCTTGATCTGTATAGGGCACGCCGAAGTTGTTTTTAAATATCTCCAATTTACGCGCAGTATCTTCACCTGTCAGGCGATTCTCTGCAAGCCATGGAAAACCTGGCATATTGGATTGCGGCACAACATCTCTAGGATTGAGCAGGTGAACTTCATGCCAGGCATCCGAATAACGCTGGCCAACACGCGCCAGATCCGGACCTGTGCGTTTTGACCCCCATAAAAACGGATGTTCCCAAACACCTTCACCCGCGACACTGTAGTGACCGTAACGCTCTGTTTCTGCTCGAAAAGGACGGATCATCTGACTATGACAGACACTGCAGCCTTCGCGGATATAGATATCACGACCTTCCATTTCTAATGCCGTATAGGGGCGCAGTGTATCAACAGGCTGATTAGTCTCTTTTTGGAATAGTAAGGGAGTAATTTGTGCCAGACCACCAAAGCTGATTGCTATGATGATAAAGATAGCCAGTAGGCCCACATTTTTTTCAATAAATTCGTGCTTCATTATCTCACTCCCTGACTAACCAAGTTCTTGAGGCGCTATAGAGCCATCTTTTGCGACAACAGTTTTGTAGGTGTTATAAGCCATCACAAACATACCTGATAAGAAGATTAAACCGCCGACGAAACGAATAGTGTAGAAGGGGTATGATTTTTCCAACGACTCAACAAAGGTGTAAGTTAGTGTGCCGTCATCATTTACAGCTCTCCACATCAGTCCCTGCATCACACCGGAAATCCACATAGCGACTATGTATAAAACTGTGCCTATGGTTGCTAACCAAAAATGCAGATTAATCAGCGCAACACTGTACATCCCTTTTTGATTAAATAGTTTGGGTACTAAGTGGTAAATGGAGCCGATGGTTATCATAGCAACCCAGCCTAAGGCACCTGAATGCACATGGCCAATCGTCCAGTCAGTATAATGCGAAAGCGCATTGACTGTCTTAATGGCCATCATTGGGCCTTCGAAAGTAGACATGCCGTAGAAAGAGAGTGAGACCACTAAAAAACGTAAAATAGGATCGGTGCGCAGTTTATGCCAGGCACCCGATAACGTCATAATACCGTTGATCATGCCACCCCAGGAAGGTGCAAACAGAATTAACGACATCACCATGCCCAACGATTGCGCCCAATCAGGCAGCGCTGTGTAGTGAAGATGGTGTGGACCCGCCCAAATATAAACCGCGATTAACGCCCAAAAATGGACAATAGATAAACGGTAAGAGTAGACCGGACGGTTTGCTTGCTTGGGCACAAAGTAGTACATCATGCCCAGGAAACCCGCGGTTAACAGGAAACCCACCGCGTTGTGTCCGTACCACCATTGCACCATGGCATCGACAGCGCCCGAATAGACTGAGTAAGATTTCATGCTGCCCATTGAAACGGGAATAGCCAGGCTGTTGACTATATGCAGTACTGCGACGGTGAGAATAAATGCACCGAAGAACCAGTTTGCCACATAAATATGCGATGTTTTACGTATCGCTAAGGTACCAAAAAAGACGACGGCATAGACAACCCATATTGCAGTGATAAGCAGATCGATTGGCCACTCAAGTTCAGCGTATTCTTTTGAGCTGGTGTAGCCCAAAGGAAGTGAAATGGCGGCGCTGATAATGACCAATTGCCAGCCCCAAAAGACCACAGCAGCAAGCGGTCCGCCAAATAAACGGGTTTGGCAGGTACGCTGTACGACGTAAAAAGAGGTGGCCATTAATGCCGAGGTACCAAATGCAAAGATCACGGCATTAGTATGTAGCGGACGCAATCGGCTGTATGTTAGCCAGGGGGTGTCGAAGTTAAGTACAGGCCAGATTAATTGCGCTGCAATTAATACCCCGACACTCATACCGACAATACCCCAAAAGATGGTGGTAAGTGTAAACTGACGGACAACTTTATAGTTGTAGTCAGGTTGAATTGTAGTTGCGCTTGTCATTGTTTTGATTCCATGCATGTATTTACAATTTACGTTTGTTATGACGTAATGTAAGTAACCATTATTCATCAACAAATTATGTTTTGGCATCGCTGATAAAACATATTAATTTTTGCCAGAGTTTACGTGAAGAAGGTTTAAATTAACAGAATTTGGTTATTTAAATGTTAACAATGTTGCTTTTTGTGTTAAAAGATAGGGCTATTCATTATTTTTATAGGGATTTAAAATGTTGACAAAAAACAGAGTGATACAGTTGCTTGTAATGCTGCTTATTTTACTTGCGCTGGTGGTGTGGCGAACAGTTGCTTACGCGCAAACTGTTTCGGAAAATAATCACAGCGCAGCGAGTGCAACGGATCTCCTGCGCTGCGATTACTTTACGCCCTGTGAGTTTACCACTCCGCAGGGGGCGTTTTGGTTAACTGTTGCCAATCCGCCTATCAAAGCTGAGCAGTGGATTGATTTTAATTTACACTCTAAATTGGAAGAGTGGCGGATAATAGAGGCAAAGATTATCGGCAAAAGCATGTTTATGGGACGTATTCCCGTTTTCTTCAGCCCCTCTGAGAATGGCTTTGCGGCGAAAACATTAGTGGCTGCCTGTACTTCTAAGCAGATGATCTGGCAATTACAGATAACCGTTGAAATTAATAATGTAAGTGAATTACTGCTGTTTGATTTTGTGGTTGTTCATTAGATTGCTCATTAGGTTATTTTGCTTTAATCCTGCGCGTTTCTATTTAATCAAAAAATGTTTTTTGAGCAGTTGATCAATCGAAATTACGCCCGCTCCCCAAAACAGATTGATAAGCATCATTAGTCCCCATAATTGATGATCATAGAAACCGCCTTCCCAAAGCTGGGGATATGAAACAACGGCCATGATATTGAACGCAAACAGAACAGCGGCCATGGGCCTTGTAAATAATCCTAACAATAGAAACACAGGTATTATCAGCTCTGCGGCGGTGCCTAAATATGCCGCCATTTCCCAGGGCAGAAAGGGCACCTGATACTCCTCTTCAAAAAGATACAGGGTGCTATCCCAGGTAGTTATTTTTAAATAGCCCGATTTAAAAAACACACTGGCTACCCAAAAGCGTGTAAACAAAAGCAGTAAAGGTGTGCCGTAACAGTACATTTTTTGCACTGAGCGTTGATAAAGTGCGAGTGTCTTGTTCATAACATTTCCTTGACAGTAAATCCGTTGAGTAGATCTTTTTCCAGCAAGCCCGGGAGAAGCTGCTGTAAATCAGAAGTGATTATTTTTCCTAAAGGTTGCTGGTCGGCAATTTGTTGCAGCAGTGCGTACTGATTTTCAGTTAACACAATCAGCTCAACACTAAAATCAGCCTGTTTTTTTAAGGCCAGATAACAAGCTTTATTTAAGTCTGTTTCTTGTACCTTATCGTCAACCAGCATGTGATATAAACAGAGGATATCTTGCTCACTGCTAAAGAGACTCACTTGTGCCGGTATGTTAAAGCTAATAGCTGCAAATAAGGCTTCGGGTAGTGCGCTGAGTTTTTCAATATCAAGGCGCTGCGATTGTAACTGCGCAGCGCTTGTTCGTTCCAATAGCCATTCAAAGCGCGCCATTTCAGCAATATAAGGCATGCTCTTTAATTGCGGCAGGTTTTCTAAAAAATGCCCAAAACCATCACCGTAATTTATTATGTTATTTTCATGGGGTGGCTGCGTTAATATAAATTGCCGGGCGACCGTATTAAAAAAGGTTTCTCCCACTAACGACAAGGTATGCCGATAGGTAGCCGCAAGCGCTTCGCTTACCCCCATTACAAAACTATTACGATAAATCTGTAATAAATCATCACTTGTTAAGTGCTGTTTTTCTTGAATTTCAGATGCGATCAGAGCGCTTTTGTATAACAGTGTGTCACTAAAGAGCTGTTGTAATTTGTTAAGTTTCATCAGCGCAGCCTCCATCAATAGCCCGCCTTATTTTTTTGGCTTTGTCCTGCTCTTCTATTAAAATATCAAGCGTCGGTATCTCTAAATCCCATTCTATGAGCGTGATTGCATCTGTGTTTGTGCGCTTTATATATTGCTCATAAATATCCCAAACGTCCTGACTAACAAAAGTACTGTGGGTATCGATTAAGATGCTGCTGCCATTCACCTCTTTTTTAGTAAAGCCCGCTAAATGAATCTCCTGCACGGCTTGGTCGTTGATAATATCCAGATATTTTGCAACTGAAAATTGATGATTAGTGGCACTGACATAAATATTATTAAGATCAAGCAGCAAGCCACAACCTGTCTGTGTCGCTATCTCATTGATAAATTCAGGCTCGCTCATGTCACTGTTTTTATACTCCAGATAGGAGGAGGGATTTTCGATGAGTATTTGTCTTTGCAGACTATCTTGAACCTGATTAACGTTGTTTACAAAACAGGAAAGTGCCTCCTGAGTGTAGGGAACAGGTAAGAGATCGTTAAAAAAATTACCCTGTAATGAGCACCAGCTTAGATGATCGGAAACAAGGGCTGGCTCAAAGCGGTCCACTAGCTGTTTGAGATTCTTTAAGTGGTTGAGACTGATTGGCTCACTGCTGCCAAGTGATAAGCCGATGCCGTGAAAGCTGAGGGCATAACATTGGGCAATCTGTTCAAGGTAAAAATAATTTTTACTGTGTGCATTGAAATAATTTTCACTGTGCAGTTCAAGAAATCCAAGCGCAGGTTTTGCGGATAATATATTTTCATAGTGCGCTGCACGTAAGCCTATTCCAAATGCGCCTTTGTCAATTTTTCTCACACCTCCCCCTTAAATCTCTACTGCAATGGAAACAGAGACCAGGGCGTTAACGACCTGGCCTCTGCATAAAAATTATTTTGTTTTCGGTGTCAAGCTACCGCCAGCCAATTTTGCGCATAAACCTTCGGGCACAGCAAGAAAGGCATCTCCCTGATTATCAACTTTTGAAGTGCCTGCACATGAGCTTGTTTTTGTTGCACAGTCATTCTGGCCTGCTGCTGCAACCCCGTAACATTTCTCTTTACCCGCTGCTATCGCAGGTGTTGAAACAAGCGCACTGCCCACTGCAATAAGTGTTGAAACAGTCGCTGCTAAAGCAAGATTTGATTTTTTCATAATAGACGTCCTATATAATGATTAAGAGGAATTAAGCACCAATTGTGCATTTGTTGTCGCATTCGATAATATAAACCGAGGAATGAGCAAAAAAATTTCAGATTATTTAACTATTTTTTAACTTTTAATTAACAATGGTTGTTTGTTGTTAATTATCAGTTGGTTATAGTGTTTTTTTTG
>Ga0075011_10001885_pt1 | contig 11369 bp, 8 predicted proteins | sample TARM_MetaG_T_14_FD_72354 | JGI IMG/M metagenome (GOLD analysis project Ga0075011, IMG submission 72354) | Freshwater microbial communities from Pennsylvania, USA, analyzing microbe dynamics in response to fracking - TARM_MetaG_T_14 | ecosystem: Environmental > Aquatic > Freshwater > River...
ATCTAAAGTATCTAAAGTATCTAAAGTATCTAAAGTATCTAAAGTATCTAAAGTATCTTGTACTTCAGTGAGTATTTTATATCTAGTAAAAATTAATACTCGATTTTACTCACGTTAGAAGTAAATATTGCTTGTAGTCTATGAAGCAAACATCGATTGATGTAATGCGAAAGCAGTGCTGATTGCGAGCGGCTAACGCCGCAGAGGTCGAATGACTAGATTTGGTAGAGTAGAATCGATAGTTACCTTGATTACTGGACACAGTCATCAAGGTAACTTAGATACACATCGTTCCTAGTTGAAGATATTTAAAACACTATTCAATGATAACTGAAACATGAAATTATTTATAGGCATGCTATTAATAACAATGCCTTTTAATTAAGTCATTAAAGGATTTCATTTAAGTTATTTTTAACTTCTTTCTTAAATAAATAATAATCAAAGTCTAAAATAGTTTGAATTAATGCAATAAATAGAAACATCAAACCAGACACAAAAAAGATACCCATGACATAGAAGAATCCGCCGAACAGCCATTCAGCGATGTTTAGATCATGCTTCCAGACCTCAGAGTGATAAAGGGCGGCACTACCCACTAAACCAACGCTAACGAGCAAAGTCATATTTTCTCTATTTGGTTTAAACACTTTACGGAACTCTGTTCTACTAAAGTATGGAATGTATTCACCTGCGGTATGATTCGCGATACCAACCAAGCAAGTTGATTTCTTCCCTTCCAAATACAGTAAGCTTATTTTTTGACCTGACAGAATATCTACATCACTATTGAGTACATACTTTCTTTCCTGTCCGTTATCAAATCTAAGCCAAAATACCGTTTTCTTTTTAGTTCTACTGGTTATGTACGACCTACCTGTTACGGTTGTATCAGAATAGGTATGTGTTGTGGATTCAAGATTAGACGAGATGACTTCGCCTGTACGGACAAAGTATTTCGCTTTTACATTTCCTGATCTTACCTTTGAATGATGAATGGCTAGTTCCATTTAAAATCTCGCTTTATCATTATCTTACTGCTGTTTAATTACACTAGTTGATAGAGATATCTCCCCAAGACAGCTTGAGGAGATGGCATTAAATTATTTTGATAAAGCGACCCACTTCAGATATAGGCTAGTAGCAAGATCTTCATTTTCTGTAAAAAAGAGAGGGATACGACGATCATCATACGCAATACGTAAGCCATCGTGCTGTAGAGTACTAAACGACCAAGTAAATTGTTTACCTGCCTCCTCTGGCACATCCATAATCAGTTGAGCATTAGCGACTTCCCAGTTAACTGCTGCATGTTCAACCCAACTCCCTTGAACATTTCTTTCCGAAGCAGTAACTGTACCATCGTTATGAAAGGCAAATTTAGATAAACTAGGCTGTGCCGATGATGTTCTCGAATCATCCCAGAAGTGATAAAGCGTTTTACCCGCAAAATCAGCGTTAACAATACTGGTATCTTGAGGATAACTGTTTTTATTGATACCAAGCGTACTATTTGCCATTAAAGTCATGTCATTCTGTGGAGTAACAGAAAGGTAGAAATTATCAGCGATAAAGAGAATTTCTTCATGCCCGTCATTAGTTTGGTATCCACTGTAGGCGTATTTAATCGGCATACTTCCCGCAGGAGCACCATTATCATCTAGCCACGATACGTTCTCAGATGTGAAGGTTACCTGTAACACACCTTCATCTGTAAAGTAGAAGGAATTAGTTGGAATCGCGTCATAAGTATTTCCCACGAGTAATTCTTGAGCGGTTTTAGGTGCAGCAGCTACATTCCCATCTTTGATGACAATTCCGTCAAGATCTGTCCCTTTGTTCGCTTCTGAGTCAACGTGACTTTGAATATTAGATAACTCCGTCTTGATAGTGCTGACATTAGAAGCAGATTGAATAATATTATCTTCTAACTTTAGAGCTAAAGAACGAGCGACGAGATGTACCTTTTTAGCTTCATCGGCATCAATACCGCTTTTAGCCTTTACGTAGTCACCAGAAATTAACGCCGAATTGATATTGAGATCACTCGCAACTTCATCAATGGTTTTATCTTCAATAACAGCAAGTGTAGTGTAAGGGTTGAGTACCATAGCACCTGCTGGTGCCGATAATTCAAAGCTTGTTGTAATGGTGCCACCTTTATCCGTATCAAACGTTTGACCTGCTACAGCACGGGCAATGAGCACATAATCTTTATCGCTTTCAGCCAGACTAATGTAGCCTTCAGCATTCGTTGTCCCCTCCAGTTTCTCATCTTCATCAGCGACCTTATTACCATTGCGGTCAACATACACTTCTGCATTAACTAAGTAACCATCAATGATTTGAGCCTGTAGTTCTGAAGTATTACTACCACTATCTCCGTCGCTTCCACCACATCCTGTGATGATGCCCGCCAAACTCACTGCTAGTAAGGTCTTTTTATTATTCATTCGCACTATTCCTCTTATAAATACAAATTGCACCCATACGGGTGCACATGGATATAGTACTATCTGAGATAGTTCAATGCACCCATTTAGGTGCACTTAATATTATGAACTCGATCACAAAACCAAAGAACATCACTGGCGAAAGGATAAAAAAGACCCGTTTAGACAAAGGCTTGTCTCAGCAGGATGTTGAGCGTATTGCAACATTACGCGGTATGGATCTGACTCGCAGTAAATTAGCTAAGATTGAAACAGGTATGATACGTGTGACGGATGAAATCTTACACAATCTGGCTGTGGTTCTTAATGTTAATGTGAATGTCTTTTTCAATGATAGCGAAGAATAGAATCGCCCTTTTTTAACTTCATCACATCCGTAATAGATATCTCAAATTTCATCGTTCGCTTGTTCATTAATAGGGCAAGCAAGCAACGAGCATAGCTTAAATATGGCCGTACGACCTGAAGTCGCACGCGCCATTTCAAGCTAGAGTGAAAACTTAACAACCTTAAGTTTACGTAAATTTTCCTTAGTAAAAGTTATTTTCAGTAGTCACTCTCTTTACCAATACGCTACTACGTCTTAGTTGTAAGAAGGAAACTTGTATTCGCTGAAATTATATTCAACATGTGAAACTAAAATTAGTCATAGCAGACGACTTTACATTTACAACTGCTTGAAAGATCAAGGTATGTTTTGTAGCATATGTAATAATAATTACAATTATTACAATACTTTAAGGAAAAAGGTAATGTTAAAACGTGCATGGTTGGTTAATGCTATAGTCACATTGATGCTGTCAGGTTGTGCAGCAACATATGAGTCGGCAGAAGAAACCTATCAAGATGGTGATTATGCTAAAGCAAGAGAATCTTGGCAAAAACTAGCTTTAGAAGGCGATAATCGTTCAATGTATCGTCTATATACCTCAACAAATCGTCCATCAGATGAAGATATTGGTTGGCTTAAAAAAGCGGCGGATTCTGGTTTAGTAAATGCTCAATTTGATTATGGTATGCATGCTCTTGAGCGAGAAAAATTCAAAGAGGCACAAGCATACCTTATTCAAGCATCAAAGAATAAATCAGAGAAGGCATCAAAAGAGCTGGCTGACAATAAAGACTTATTTCCTTTATGGCTAAAAGCAGAAGAAAGTGACGTTTACTCAATAAAGAAGCTTGGTGAGCTATATTGGGAGCAAAAAAAATATAAGCAATCCCTCAAATGGTATAAACGATGTGTTGATAGCTATACGTATTGTTCTTTCTATATGGGACTTGCTTTTGCTAATGGCTACAGTGTTCCACAGGATTATAAAAATGCGATTCATTGGTACTCTAAATCAGCAAAAGACGGAAACAAGGACTCAGCTAGAAATTTAGCGTGGTTATATGAAACAGGAAAAGGAACAAATATAGACTATAAATCAGCGTTCTATTGGATGTCAAAAGCTGCTTCTTCAGGTTGGACTACACCAACAGTAGAGTTAGGGAGATATTATTTATACGGAATTGGTACTGAAAAAAATACCGAAAAAGCGTTCAAACTACTATCGAAAACAGCCAAAGATAATGAATATGCTTCCCACTATTTAGCAAAAATGTACTATTACGGTGATGGCATAAAACAGGACTACAAAAAGTCTTTCGAATACTTCTCAAAAGCTAGTGAAAAGAATCATTCTTGGTCTGATTACTTCATTGGTAATCATTACTATTATGGTTATGGTAAAGAGAAAAGCTATACACAAGCCTATAACTGGTTTGAAAAAGCAGCAAATGCAGGCGTTGTTGATGCTGAATTTAGGCTTGGCTGGATGATAAGTGAAGGCGAAGGGGTCGCGCCGAATTCAAGAAAGGCATTTAAATGGTATCAAAAAGCTGCCGAGCAAGGTTCTGTCGTAGCTCAGAATAACCTCGGAGTGATGTATGCTGAAGGTAACGGCACAGAAAAAGATGATTACCAAGCCTTTAAGCTATACGAAAAAGCAGCAAGGCAAGATTATGATGTTGCCCAGTACAACTTAGGCTCAAGGTATGAAAGTGGTAAAGGTGTAAGAAAAAGTAACCAGTTAGCTGCTTTCTGGTACGCAAAATCAGCACAACAAAACTATAAGGAAGCGCAATCGAGCCTTAGCGAAGTACTTAATAAGCTTAGAACCAAAACCGTTCAGATCAAAAATTCTTCAGTGTATAAAGAAGCCAATTTTGACAGTAAAGCGCTACTTACATTGCCAAAAGGTCAGCGTGTTTATGTGTTGTCATCTGGAAGTAAATGGACAGAGGTATATGTCCCTAAAAACCACACTATTGGTTATTTAAACAATACTCACCTTTACTAAAATGGATCCAAAAATGAAGACGTTAATCTTTGTACTTTTATTTATATGCCAATCGGTGTACGCAAACCCTACTGTATTTGGGCTAACGATTGGTGAAACTACCATTGAACAACTAAAAAGCAAATACAGTGTATCCCACCAAGGTATCAACAAGTATAGTCAAGGTGATATGTATCAGATTCCTCGAAACCAAATACAATTCGAAGGAATTAATGATGTGACTGTGATCTTTAGTCGCTCCAACAAACTGATTGCGGTTTTAGCCGAGCTGCCGAAAAGTAAGTTTGATTACTTGAATGGCACGCTTGGGAAAAAATATCAATTAGTAAACCAAAAGCTCCCTTTCGTTGGAAATAAATCTGCGGCATACAGAGATGGTGAGACTGAGATTACATTGGAAGCTCCACACATGAGTTTTCAATTGTCTATGAATTATATTCATTCAGACTTTTTAAAAGCCTTCAATACCCAGAGCGAAAAAGAGAAGAAAAAGAAACAGCAACAAGAGAGTTCAATGCTTTGATCTAAATAGGTCGTTATTTTGCGCTCGCTAGATGGACGATAATGGTAGCATCTGAGCTGAGGGCGTTCAGAATTCTGTGTCAGCTAATTTTGGTTAAATATCTAAGACGTCATCCAAGCGACCTTCAAAATGAATCGCCAGTTGAGACAATGTCATATTCCAATTCTGTATTGGCATTGTCCATTTCTTAGAAGCATTCAATATCCCAGCATACAGTAGCTTAAGCAAGCTATTTTCATTTGGGAACCCACCCTTAGTTTTGGTCAGTTTACGGAATTGGCGATGTACGGCTTCAATAGCATTTGTCGTGTAAATAGCCTTTCGGACGTATTCTGGATATTTGAAGTAAACCGATAAATTTGCCCATTTGTTCCGCCAGGAACGAATCACTATTGGGTATTGCTGTCCCCATTTGGCTTCCAAACGATCCAACTCCATCTCGGCCGCTTCTTTGCTGACAGCCCGATAGACTGGCTTCAAGTCGGCCATAAACGCCTTCTGATGCTTAGAGGCAACATATTTCATAGAGTTACGGATTTGGTGAATGATGCATTGCTGAACTTCTGTATCAGGATAGATGGTTGCTATCGCTTCTGGGAAGCCTGTTAGCCCATCTACGCAGGCGTTCAAGATATCTTCAACGCCGCGGTTATACAGATCTGTTAGCACGGAGAGCCAGTAATTAGCGCCTTCCGACTCTGACAGATAAAGACCGAGTAGCTCCTTTTTCCCCTCAACATCTAAGCCCAATATTGTGTATATCGCTTTGCTAACGTAGCGTCCGTCTTTTTTGATTTTATAGTGGATGGCATCAAGCCAGACAAAGGGATAAAGTGCATCGAGCGGACGTTGCTGCCACTCCTTCAGCTCAGGTATCAAACGGTCGGTAACACCTGTGATGGTGGCCTCAGAGACATCAATGCCATACATATCTTCTACGTGACCACGGATATCACGGTAGCTCATACCGAGCGAGAACATGGATAGGATCTTACGGTCGATCTCATCGGTCAATTTAGTCTGGTTCTTCTTAACTAACTGGGGTTCAAATGTTCCAGAGCGGTCGCGTGGAGTATCCAGTTCAAACGTGCCGACAGAAGACTTAATCGTTTTCTTGCTTGAGCCGTTCTTACGGTTAGGTTGCTCATCACCTTCAAGGTGCTGTTCGAGTTCTGCTTTCAAAGCAGCTTCTGTGATTTGTTTAATGAGCGGAGTTAAGAAGCCATCTTTACCTGTCAGGTCTTGGCCTGACTGAAGGGCTTTAATAGCTTGTTCTAGATCGAAGTCTTTGTTCATGTGTCATTCCTGTTTTGTATATCATACTGAAATGACACAGATTTCTAAACACTACCTCTGAGCTTTCAAGTTACTTTTCCTCATTTTTTAGAAGCGATTTAGAGCTATTTATCAAAATCGTTTCCAACTTTGATTCAGTCTCATTTTAAGCTAGATTTGTAGACTGCGGAGTCTACGATTTTATCTTTACTTTATAAACTTTTTTCTATTAGGAGCTAGAGCGACCACTATTCACGCCACTTATTGGTTAGCTTTTTTACGACTTTCTAATTCAGAAAAGTGCGTGTCAGGAAAAGGGGTAGCGGAAGTTTCGCCAACGCCATCAAAAAGAACAACGACATCAGTTTGATTTTTCGGTGAACGAACAACCCAACCATTTGGATCAGCACCGTTCCTAGGACTACAATCGTCATACATTTCAACGCATGATTTAGTATAAAAAACTCTGACTCTAGGCCCATCAACTATCACTTCCATAGAGCCATAATTACGCTTAAAGTTCTTGTAATAGTTATCCATTACTTTCATTTTAGCTTCAGCGTCTTTAGGAATAGCGGCAGATATTCGGTGGTAAGATTCAAAAGGATATTCCCATCCTTTTGCCCAATAACCATCTATATGAACTGGCACTCCCATTCTTCCTCCTGATGAATGAGCGCCTGGATAGCTACTGATTGCCCCCATAGCAAAATTAGCCTTACCACCAGATTCGGAAGTAATTGACATATTCGTAACACCATGCTCACCTGTCGTACTTCCATTGGTAAAGCCGACATCAACGGAATAAGGCTCAGGACTACAGCCCAACAACCCTGTGATTAATATAACTATTAAATTAAGTTTTCGCCATTTAAGCATTATTAAATACCTTGCGTTTAGGTTGTTGATTACTATCGACATTAAGAGCATTGACCAATGTATCAGTGATACCTTCATAACCAGAATTGATTAATGCATCATGGGGACGATGTATATATTGCTTTAATAATTCATCCTCACAGCTTTGCCAATGTGCTTTAGATATTTTACCTAATGGTTCACTTTCCATATTTGACCAAGTCTTTTTAATAAATACATCGTCAATATAATCTTTAGGCGGTTGAATGAGATCCTCTCGCCAAATAATGCCATGGCGTCGCGCTTGTTGTTTCATTCTTTCAAAGGCCAGAGCAGAAATGGCATTGCTAATCGGCACGAAATGATAATAGAGTAATTGACCATCTACTGACTTAACTTCTCCATATATACCGTCTTTTTCTAATGTTTCTTTTTGCCATGTTTGATTTTCAACAACCAATTTCTGCTGAACAAATGCCGCTCCTGCATTCGTTTCTCGAATTGACTGCAATTCGCCTTTGTACTTTTCGAAAAATGATTCCTGCTTGATAAGATGTCGGTTGTAGGTTGAATCAACAGGTGTGTTGAGACGTGAAGGTAAATCCGTTCGACTATATTGCTTTTTCGATGGGTAACCACCGCCTACATCAGTATGGCTACCAGGGAATACTTCTTGGCAGAAAATACCGTCAGCAAACGCTATGGCCTCTTGATGACCTTGCCCTAATGAAGTGAGAGGGAAGTTTTTACGGTATTCATGTTGAGCGCAAATCTGAAATACTCTTTCTGCGGCATTGGGTTTTAATCCAAGTTGGTAATTACCTTCATTTTCATTGCCTGGTAAGTAAAACGATCCTACCGTATCAAATAAACCCACAAAACGGACCGAAACACGACGAGTAGTATCAATGGCATAAAACTCTTTGGAAAGTGAGTCAAAACGTTTATAGCTTTCATTGCCTAATAAGTTAGGGACCAACGAACTAGGATTAGAGCTTCTATTGGGATTAATGTAATCAGGAAATCCTTCACTCACTGCATTAATAAAATGCCTTGCCAGCGCCGCACCGCGACTAAAGCCAAACACGTCAAATTGGATGTGTTGGATTTGTTTAAAATCTTCACCAAGGCGGCGAATAATACCATTAATACCTTGTAATAAGCTCTGCCACTTCCATAACCCGCCTGTATCATCAAAAGCGCCCATCGCTTGCCCTGCTAATTTCTCATCGCCGCCTGCATCGATGATCGGATTCGGCTCTCCTGGCGAAATGGGAATACCATCCACCGTTCCCACGCCCGATATATAAATTTTAGCTGATTGCCCTTCTTGCTCTGGATACGCCTCAAATAAACGCGCTATGTTCGTTCGCGATTTATTACCGTAAGTTTCCTTATATTCATCATTGGGGTTGTTTTGCCCTGTACCATCAAAGAACACTCCAATACGCAATGTTCGTTCAGGTTTTACATTAACGATAGCAATATCTTTCCCTGCCATGCTTTCGCTCTTAATCGCTCTAACACTAGTATCGACTAAGCAGCGTTCGGTATAGTCATAAAACGTATTTAATGGGTGATTAAATGATTTCGGAGAAACAGGCGGCAGGCCATAAACGGTGATATTTTCCTGCTGCGTTTCAGCTTGGTGTTTATCTTCTCTTGCAATAATAGGTTGCTGAGTCGCGTCCAGTAATGTGGGAATATCTAATTTAACGCCATGTTTACTTAGCCACTCGTCATCTAGGTTGTCGAGCGCCTCACGGGTAATTTGCTGCTCAAGATAAACCAGATATTGATTATCGACGACTTTGCCACCAATTTTCCAATAAACCAGTAAAGCACTTTGGTAAATGTTATAGGCTTGAGTGTCATCTAATCGATGTGGTGTAGAGCGAGTCCCGTAAAAACTCCATTTGTTATCGCCAAGCAATTTGTACTCTTGGACCAATTTCCCATCGTGAAAATGATAAAAATAACCTTCAGTAGGAAGGCCAAGCCGCTCACCTAATTGCACCGCAGGGCAAACGGGAATAAAACCTTCATAAGCAGTTTGTGTCCCGATAGGTTTAACCTTGACAGTCTCTTCAAGTGAAATTCCCATTGGGTATGAGGCGACTTCGGCGACCAAGCGTTTTGGTTCATCAATGGCGGTAAGAATAGTGTATCGGGTGCCGTGTGCTGCTTTAGATTCCGTCCAGCGACCGAGCATGACCTCATTTTTGGTCTTAGCTAACACAAAAGAACAACTGACTTGCTGACGAAACGATTCATCAGAGCAAGCGATGTCAAAGCAATATTCGTATTTCAACGAAAGAGGCTCGTCGGGATTATTTCGTATTGGAGGCTCGGGGACATAAGGTGGCATTGGTAAGGGTGGATGCAAATTGCGACTTTGCGTTGCCCCAGAAACAGCGCCTGTAAGATTGGTTCGAGCAAGCAATGCTTTTTGCGCGGCAGGTTCGAGGTGGTCGATAGTTTGGCTGTTGAGCACCCAATGTGAGATACCCATTTCGTTTGATTCTTTGACCAGCATAGGAGTAACAGGCGAATCATTTAACAACAGCCAATGACCTTGCTCTACCTGCTCAATAAATTTGTCAACACTAAAATTAGAGGGGATAGCGGCCTTAAGGGCTTTTTTATCTAACGAATCGAGTGCGCCTTCAATTTGCGCAAACTCATGAGCCATCAACTCGGTGATACGAACGGCTTTATATGTCACTGACGTTCCCTTACAGTTATTATTTTATTTTTGCCGTCATTTTAATCAGTTAGATAGTCAAGGCTAGCCTTAAAGAAGTATTAGTTATATTAAATCATGAACCGAAATCACATTATATGGATTAGGTTGAGTATGTTTGCGAAAAATTGAGGCTTAGGGCGATTCTAAAGGACTAAAATCTGTCGGTGTTGAAGATGATGGTTTGAAGCAACTATCTTGGAGGTTTCCAATACCTGAAGTTACCCGTGAGATGCTAATTTAGAAAGTTCACTGACACGTTTCTGTCCGTGCGACGTGAAGTCGTATGAAGCGCTGTTCACCGCGATAAGAGTGAACCGTTTGTATCACCAGACGACCCTAGGGTCTGAATAAAGAAGCGAGCCTGACAATGTAACGAAGTTTGGCACTGTGCCAAACGGGAGCAAAACCGTGAGGGGATGCTTCTCCTGATAACCACGAATTGGGTGAGTGCTAGGGAATCAGTATGATGAACGAAAGTGAATCCATGTAAGGTGCGTTATGCGATGAAGCAGCGGAAGTGGTTAATACGCTGTGGCCAAAACGGCGATGGGAGTAGGAAAGAGATTGGACAGTGCTCTTTCGTGATCGACAGGCTCCTCGCACTTATAGTGGGCATCTAACCTGATATTGCGCGACATGCGGAACACGGTAAGCCAGTATCGTTCCTTCGGGAAAGCTGTCTGTGAAGAGAGCCGATAGCGGTGCTGGTAAAGGAGGTTGGAAAAAGGGAATGCTGCATTGTAATGATGCAGATACAGACGGATGTCTGACACGAAAGTGGGCCTACTTCCAACTGGTCTCCCATTGCAAGATGATTTGGAAAACTTTATTTAAGAAGGAACGCAGATGATCTCTTCTCATGAAGTGAGTGCCCCTTCTGGCAGCGCCCAATGGCAATCCATCGACTGGAAAGCGGTTGAGCGCCATGTGTTAAGGCTCCAGATGCGCATTGCAAAAGCAATCCGAGAAGGTAAACACGGTAAGGCGAAAGCACTACAGTGGATACTGACTCACTCGAAAGCAGCAAAGCTTCTCGCTGTTCGTCGAGTCTCACAAAACAAAGGCAGTAAAACGCCAGGAATTGACGGCGACATCTGGAACACCGATGCACGTCGAATGGCGGCAGTCAGTTTACTGAGCAGAAAAGGCTATCGAGCCAAACCGCTCAGAAG
>Ga0075011_10001890_pt1 | contig 11349 bp, 10 predicted proteins | sample TARM_MetaG_T_14_FD_72354 | JGI IMG/M metagenome (GOLD analysis project Ga0075011, IMG submission 72354) | Freshwater microbial communities from Pennsylvania, USA, analyzing microbe dynamics in response to fracking - TARM_MetaG_T_14 | ecosystem: Environmental > Aquatic > Freshwater > River...
CGAAGGCTTTGAGCGCATCCACCGCACGAACTTGATTGGCATGGGGGTTATGCCCCTGCAGTTTGAAGCGGGTACCACGCGACAAACGCTTGGATTGGACGGCACGGAAGTCTTCGATGTAGAAGGCACGCCCGAACCGCGCGCCATGCTCACCCTAGTCATTCACCGCACCAGTGGCAGCACCGAGCGCGTGCCAGTGGTTTGCCGATTGGATACGGCCGAAGAAGTGACCATCTATTCTGCCGGTGGCGTGCTGCAGCGTTTTGCTCAGGACTTTTTGGAATCCTCCGTTGCCTAGTCGTCTCAGCGCGATGGTAAGGGGGTAATGAATAGCAAATAGCCTGGCCGTAGCCAGGCTATTGTTTAAGAGGTGCGTCATGGCTCATCAAGCACAAATGCGTATTCCCGCCACCTATATGCGGGGCGGCACCAGTAAAGGGGTGTTTTTCACTTTGAGTGACCTGCCCACCGCCGCTCAGGTGCCGGGTGAAGCGCGGGATAAGCTGCTGCTGCGGGTGATAGGCAGCCCCGACCCTTATGAAAAACAAATTGATGGCATGGGGGGCGCCACGTCCAGCACCAGCAAAACGGTGATTCTCTCGAAGAGTGACTCGCCCGATCACGATGTGGATTACCTATTCGGCCAAGTCTCAATTGATAAGCCCTTTGTGGACTGGAGCGGTAACTGCGGCAACCTATCCGCGGCGGTAGGGCCTTACGCTATCGCCAATGGCTTGGTCGATCCCGCCAAGGTGCCTCGAAACGGCATCGCGGAAGTGCGTATTTGGCAGGTCAATATTCAGAAAACCATCGTTGCCCAAGTACCCATGGCGGAGGGTGAAGTGCAAGAGACCGGTGATTTCGAGCTAGATGGCGTGACCTTTCCGGCGGCAGAAATTCCCGTCGCGTTTATAGACCCTGCCGATGGTGAGGGCGCGATTTTTCCCACCGGCAACGTGGTCGATGATCTAGAGGTGCCGGGTGTTGGTGTACTGAAAGCAACGCTGATTAATGCAGGCATTCCAACGGTGTTCGTCAATGCTGAGGCGCTGGGCTACACCGGGTGTGAACTGCAAGAAGCGATTAATGGGGATGCCAAGGCGCTGGAGATGTTCGAAACGATTCGCGCCCACGGTGCTGTCCGCATGGGATTGATTAACCATGTGGAGGAGGCTGCCAGCCGTCCGCATACTCCCAAAGTGGCCTTTGTAGCCCCCGCGGCTAGCTATATGGCATCGAGCGGGAAAGCCGTCAATGCTGAAGATATTGACTTGGTGGTGCGTGCGCTCTCGATGGGCAAACTACACCACGCCATGATGGGCACAGCGGCGGTGGCGATTGGTGCTGCTGCGGCCATTCAGGGTACGTTGGTGAATTTAGCGGCCGGTGGCATTGAGCGTGAAGCGGTGACGTTTGGCCATCCTTCAGGGTCACTTCGGGTTGGGGCGAAAGCCAGCCTGGTAGACGGGCGCTGGCAGATTGATCAGGCGGTAATGAGCCGCAGTGCACGAGTGTTAATGGAAGGGCGAGTGCGAGTGCCCGGCGATACAATTTAAGCGGCTTGTCAGCACCGCCACCGCCGATGTGTAACCGTGCGGTGGCATGTGGTGGGTTGCTTTTTAAATTTACTCTTCAAATTTGATTTGATCACGCATACGGTCAACGGTGGCTGGCCCAATGCCGTTCACGCGGGTCAGGTCATCGGCATTTTCAAAGGCACCGTTGGCTTCGCGCTCTTCAATAATCGCTGTCGCGCGGCTTGGGCCAATACCGGGCAGCTCAGCAAGCAGTTCCTCATCGGCACTGTTGACGTTAATCGGCGCAATGGCTTGAGCCAGCGCTGTTCCTGATAGGCCAAGGCTGAGGCTAATAAGTAGTGCGGCTGCGATACGCTTAAACGTTGTCTGCATCGTTAACATCCTTCTGTTTTTTCCATTGAGCCAGTCGCGTACTTAGCACGAAAGGCCATGAGCGCAGCGATAGGAGTGAAGCTTTATTCGCCGCCTTAGTTGAAATTAGCATTTAGAACAGTGAATGCTGTAAGTCATCGACGATGGTTTTTGTAAGCCTTTTGCTACAGGGAAATGGCCAATCGCTTACACTGCAAGCTCTGTGGGGCTGGTACACTAATCAATACCCATCGCGTCAATGGCGCAATTTCCCTTTAAGCGTTCACGAACACGGAGTAAGCGCGTGTCCACCGATTCCCCACTGATTATTGCCCTGGATTACCCTTCGCTTGATGCAGCTCTGTGCATGGCAGACCAGCTTGACCCTGCTCGGTGCCGTCTCAAAGTCGGTAAAGAGCTGTTTACGCGAAGTGGCCCTGCCGTACTGGAAGCGCTCCATGGACGTGGTTTCGATGTGTTCCTGGATCTTAAATTTCACGATATTCCTAATACCGTGGCCAGTGCTGTTCAGGCGGCGGCAGAGCAGGGCGTTTGGATGGTAAACGTTCACGCCTCTGGCGGGCGCAAAATGATGGAGGCAGCGGCAAAGCGCTTATCCGACCATCAGCTTACTACGCACTTAATTGCGGTCACGGTGCTAACTAGCATGCAGGCGGAAGACTTGGCGGATGTGGGCATTACTGCAAGCCCTGCTGAGCACGTCATGCGCTTGGCAGCCCTGGCCCAGCAAAGCGGATTAGACGGCGTGGTGTGCTCGGCGCAGGAGGCGGCGCAGATCAAAGCGCAGTGCGGCAGCGCATTCTTAAAAGTAACGCCCGGTATTCGTCCTAGCTTTGCGGCGGCGAACGATCAACAACGCATCATGACGCCTGCTGACGCAATGCAGGCGGGTAGCACACATCTAGTGGTAGGTCGTCCGGTCACGCAAGCAGAAGACCCTATGGCAGCATTAGCGGCTATTGAGGCCGAGCTGGCAGGTGGGCAATAGCTATTCGCCCTCGACGCCGGTAATCGGTTTAATAGTGCCCCAGCGGCGGCAGCTGGGGCACTGCCAAGCCAGGCTGTCGCTACTAAACCCACAGCGGCGGCAGCGATGGCGGGGGCGTCCCTTCAGCAGGGCATCGGTATGGTGTTTTAGTAAGAGGAGTCGGGTATCCGGTGTGGCTTTACCAGCGAGCCGTTCACTTTCCAGGTAGAGATCAACTAGGTAATCAAGCCCTCCTAGGCTGGGCGCTTCACTCAGCCACTCGCCGGTTCGCTCGATAGCGCTGTCTACCCCATCTCTTTGATGAACGAGTTCCCCTAGCGTCACAATGACGCTGGTATACGGCGCTTGGCCTAGTAGTTTATACAGGTGGCTTTCCAGACCGGGTAAGTTGTTATTGCGGGTATAAGCGCGCTGGAGTGCTGGTAGCATGGTCGGTACGTGAGCGATATCCTGCTGGGGTATATGATTAAGCCGCTCGATAGCTTTTGCATAGTGACCATTATCCATCTCTAATTCAGCCAGCATTAAGGTGGCGCGAATACAGCGCTCATCCAACTGGAGCGCTTTTTTGAGGTGCTTACGCGCCATTGCGCGGCTAGATTGATCAATTTCCTGTTGGGCAAGTTCACAGAGCCAGTGTGATGCAGGGCGGCGCATGGCGGGTTGCTGCTTAATCAGCGGTTGAACAACGTCTAGCGCGTCTTGCCACTCTTTTTCTCGCTCAAGTAAATCAATCAGCAGCCGCTTCGCTTCTAGACGGAGCGCTTCGTTCACTGAGTGTTCTAGCAGGCTGCGCAGTAGCCGCTGGGCTCGGTCGTGCACACCCAAGGCGATAAAGTCGCGGGCGAGCTCAAGCTGAATGGTTTCATTAGTCGTGGTAGAGAGTGCTGGGCGGGCTAGCAGGTTTTGATGAATGCTAACGGCTTTATCTGCTTCACCACGGGCACGGAAAAGCTTGCCAAGGGCAATATGAGTATCAATGGTGTCGCTATTAACATCCAATGCATGGATAAAGGTGTTAATCGCTTCGTCGGGCTGCTCGTTCAGCAGATAGTTCAGCCCGACGAAGTATTCCCGTGATAAGCCGGGAGTACGCGAGGCGGGGGAGTGCTGCTGGCGGCGGTAGGCGTAACGGATGCCTAGGCCAAAGCCGATGGCAATGGCTGCCAAGAGTACGCCTAGCAGCACAGCATCATGCATTTACGCCAGTTCCTTCAACCCCTGAGTGCGTAACCGGTCTAGCTCTTTGCGCTGCTGTTTATTGTGACGCTCACTGCGGGCAAGCCGTGCTTTCAGGCGAACATAAACACCCAGCATGGCCAGCATGCCAACAATGACGCCCACCGCTAGGGTGGCTAGTAGCCATACGGAGAGTGATACGGCAGGCAGTTCAGCCCAAATTAGGTTTAAGGCAATGGCTTGCTGGTTATTCACAGCAAACAGAATGCCCACCAGCAGCACTACCAATAAAATGACGGCCAGAATCAGCCCTTTGATCCAACGCATGAGAGTTTCCTAGTCAGTGATGTTCACGATGATGCTATTGTGTCTGAGTCTGGGCGCGACGTCATCCCGCAGAAGGTCGGATGGCGCTATTAACTCGCTTTAGTAACCTAAAGCGCGGCTCGCATCGACTTGTTCGCGCAGCTCCTTGCCCGGTTTAAAGTGCGGTACGTATTTGCCGTCTAAATCTACCGGGTCGCCGGTTTTAGGATTACGCCCCGTGCGCGGCTCGCGATAATGAAGCGAAAAGCTGCCAAAACCACGGATCTCTACTCGTCCTCCAGTGGCGAGAGCATCGGTCATATCATCTAGGATAATACGCACCGCTGTTTCGACATCCTTGGCGGATAGCTCCGGTTGACGCATCGCAATTTGTTCGATTAGTTCAGACTTGGTCATCGGTTGGCTCCCTGCGTTTAAAGGCCGTAATGCACATGCGACCTCGATAACTTCGAAATCAGCATACTGCGCATAACCGCATAAAACAATTCAGATAAAACAAGGTACTAGGCAAGTTAGTACGAAGCTGATTAACAGCATAGGCGAAGCTTGGCCCTGGCGCGACCCCACAGCTTCGGTATACTGGCTTTTCATTTTCATCTACTCGGAGAGGCTGACGTTGAGCGACGATACTTCCCCCGCCGCTGTGCTTCGTAAGCGGCTTTACTGGCACTCCCGGCGCGGTATGTGGGAGCTGGATCTGCTGTTAATTCCCTTTTTAGAAAAACGCTTCGACACGCTGAGCGAAGAGGAGCAGTTGACGTATCAGCGTTTGATTGAAGAAGAGGATCAAGATTTGTTCGTTTGGCTGATGCATCGTGAGTGGCCTGAAGACCCTGACTTGCGCCATCTTGTGCAAATGATCGTTGAGCATGCTGAAACCACCGATAACACTGCTTATCGCACGCTCTAAGCTGGCAGGCGGGCTTTACGGGGCGTTGATGCTGGGGCTGGCGATACTAGCAGGTTGGGCGATAGGCCATTGGTTAGGGGGATTAACGCTAAGCATTGGGATGGCGTTGGTGTATTGCTCCTATAGTGCGCAGCCATGTGGGGCGCTGCAGCTCACCAAGAACGGCAGCCAGATAGAGGGATGCTGGTTGCTAGCCACTGGAGAGGCGGGGCCGACATTAGGAGTTAGCTGTGACTATCTAGGGCCTTGGCTAGTAGGGCTTCGTATGGGGTCACAGCGTCTCTGGTTATGGCCAGACAGTCTCCCAGGCGACAGTCAGCGCGCCCTGCGCCGATGTTTCCATCGGCCTGGTCGATAGTTTGGCAGGGCGTTAGTGCGGAAGCCCTGCTAAACGCAAACTATCTAGTGTCAGTTTAGAAGGGCCGGAGGTGGCCTGATGTTCTGGCCAGTCAATAGAGTAATGCAAGCCCCGAGACTCGTGGCGTTGAGAGGCGGCCAGCACAGTGAGTTGAGCAAGCATAATGGCTTGCCTTAGTCGCATACTTTCTGGGTGCGACATCGCTTTATCTAGCTTTTCCAATTCTTTTTTGATTTCTGCCAGTGCTTCACTGGCGGCAGCAAGGCCTTGGTCGCTTCTTACTATCGATACGTATTGACTCATGACGCTGCGCATCTTAAAGCGGAGCTTTCTAAGTGCCTCTAGTTCCACGTTAATGCTGGGCTGAATGATAGGTGCTTGATGATCACCTCCTGTCTTCAGCGGCTCATTGGGTGGCGAGGGCAAGGAGAGCAGATGCCGGGCGCAGCTACGCGCATAAACCAGACACTCAAGCAGCGAATTGCTAGCCATACGGTTTGCGCCGTGGAGGCCGGTATAGGCCGTTTCGCCAATGGCATAAAGGTTGGCAACGTCGGTAGCGCCAACGTGGTCGGTAGCGACGCCGCCACAGCTATAATGGGCGGCGGGCACAACGGGGATCGGTTGGCGCGTAATATCCATTCCCCGCGAGGCGCAATGAGCCAAAATAGTAGGGAAGTGATGGCGTATTGAGGCTTCCCCTAAATGGCGTATATCTAGCCAGACGTGCCCCAACGTGCCTTGCTGAATCTGTGCATCAATGGCTCTTGCCACCACATCTCTAGGCGCTAGCTCGGCACGTGGATCGAGGTCGGGCATAAAACGATGGCCAGCTTCGTTAAGCAGGTGGCCGCCTTCACCGCGCACCGCCTCGCTAATCAGAAAGGCTGGGCCATCCGGGTCGAATAGGCAGGTAGGGTGAAACTGCTGAAACTCAAGATTGGCAAGAGTTGCTCCCAGCTCAGCCGCCATCATCATACCTTCGCCGCTGCTGGGTGCTGGGGTGGTGGTGTGCCGGTATAACCCGCTTGCGCCGCCGGTAGCGAGAACGGTGTGATGGGCATAAAACGCTTGTAGGCGCTGCTCGCTATCGACACCTTGGGCGCCAATGCAGTGGCCCTCAGCGTTGCTCAGTAGGGTGAGAATGGTCAGGTCGCTGCGCTGAGTAATGCCAGGGTGGGCAGAGACTTTATTGACCAAGGTTTCAACTACCGCACGACCGGTGGCGTCATCGGCATGAATAATGCGCCGCGCGTTGTGCCCGCCTTCTCGGGTCAGGTGGTAGGGGTAGCGGGCGCTTGGGTCCGGGTCGGGCGTAAACGGCACACCGTTGTCAATGAGCCATTGAATCGCCTCAGGACCATGGGTGACGGTAAAACGAACGGCGTCTTCATCGCATAGTCCATCACCAGCGATGAGGGTATCGCGTACATGGTCGTCGAGATTGTCATCCGGAGAGAGCACTGCCGCAATGCCGCCCTGTGCCCAGCGGCTGGCCCCTTGATCATCCATTGCCGGACGTACCAGCGCGACTGACAAGTGGTCAGCAACTTCTAGCGCTAGGGTGAGGCCGGCGACGCCGCCGCCGATAATAAGTAGGTCGGTTGTTGGCGTGCTCATAGGGGCCCGCTCCTTCTTTTTGCTATCAAAAGCTGCGCGCGCAACACGCTTTCACAGGGAGGATGGCATCATAGCGTGACCACCGGCGCTTAGCGATGGTGTGGGCAAAAAAGCGAAAGGTAACTGATTGGGTGGGCGTTAAACACAAAAAAGCCGCGTAGATCAGAAGATCTCGCAGCGTCATGTTCTTACTAACAATTCATGGTGCCCGGAGCCGGACTTGAACCGGCACGGAGTTGCCTCCGAGAGATTTTAAGTCTCTTGCGTCTACCAATTTCGCCATCCGGGCAGTGTATCGGCGCTTTAGCAGCAATCGCTACACTGACAATGGAGGCTGGAGTCGGAATCGAACCGGCGTACACGGAGTTGCAGTCCGCTGCATAACCACTCTGCCATCCAGCCTAACAAGTCATTGGCGTTAACCAAATGGAGCGGGAAAAGAGATTCGAACTCTCGACCCTCGCCTTGGCAAGGCGATGCTCTACCACTGAGCTATTCCCGCTCGACTCGAGGGCGAATTATACGCATCGCTGCGCGCTTGTCAAACAATCAATTTATCAACGGGTTCAAAGAGCTACTGTGCTGCTGACATTTATGCTGCCTACATTGAGCGACTAAGGTGCGGCCAAGCAGCTTTTAGATACTGAGCCATTGACCAAAGCGTGAGAGCAGCGGCAGCGTACAGAACAACCACGCCCAGTAGCGCGATTTCGTGCCCTGGCGGGAAGGCCAGCAGCACCAGAATGGCGACCATCTGCAGCGTGGTTTTTAGTTTGCCAACCCAAGAGACCGCCACCATGCCGCGTTTACCCATTTCGGCCATCCACTCCCGCAGGGCTGAAATAACGATCTCACGACCGATAATCACCAGTGCGGGCAACGTCAGGATCAGCGTGTCGAAACGCTCAATTAACAGTGCAAGCGCCACGGCGACCATAAGTTTGTCTGCCACAGGGTCTAAAAAGGCACCGAAGGGGGTCGACTGATTCCAGCGGCGGGCTAGATAGCCATCGAGCCAGTCGGTGACCGATGCTAGGGCAAATAAGCCAGCGGCAACCGGCATGCTCCAACTGAAAGGTAGATAAAACAGTACTACCAGTAGCGGGATAAAGACGATTCTTGCCAGTGTGAGTATGTTGGGTATGTTCATCGCAGGGTGCGATCCTTGCCGGAGAATCATGAAAGTCGGAGTGTAATGTGCGGGTTATTCTATCCCCCTTAGCGCATTGCATCCATGTTAAGAACAAGTTTATCCATTCAGTGCCGTATAAATGCTCTCTGCGAGGGCTGCATTAATTCCGGGCACCCTGGCTAGTTCGTCACGGCTGGCCTTTTGTACGCCTTGTAGGCCACCAAAAAAGCGCAGAAGTTCACGCCGCCGTTTAGGGCCTATGCCAGGAATATCCTGCAAAGTAGACGTGCGTCGCACTTTGTCTCGCGCTGCCCGGTGGCCTGCAATCGCAAAGCGGTGGGACTCATCGCGGATATGCTGGATTAAATGCAGTGCCGGCGAAGCCGGATCTAAAGGTAGCGGGTTATCGCTGGTCTCTAAGAAGAGAGTTTCCAGTCCGGCCTTGCGAGTGGTTCCTTTGGCAACGCCTAGTAGAATGATGTTGGTGACCGAAAGGTCGTTTAGTACCCCGCGTGCCATATTGAGCTGCCCTTTGCCGCCATCCACAATCAGAATATCGGGGGCCACTGCTTCGCCGCTTTTTACCCGCTTCAGGCGCCGCGTCAGCGCTTGTTGCATGGCGGCGTAATCATCCCCTGCTGCGATGCCTTCAATGCGGAAGTGGCGATAGTCACTTTTACGCGGGCCTTGATGGTCAAACACCACGCAAGACGCCACGGTGGCTTCGCCCTGGCTGTGGCTGATATCGAAACACTCAAGCCGCTCTGGCAGTTTTTCCAGTCCCAGCGCTTTTTGCAGTGCCTCAAACCGCTGAGTGAGCTGGGTTTTATTGGCCAGTTGTGATGCAAGCTGCTGCTCGGCGTTGGTCATGGCGAGGTGCTGCCATTGGGCGCGATGCCCGCGCACTTGGCTTGCTACTCTGACTTTTTTGCCTGCTTGCTGAGAGAGGGCATCGGCAATCAGAGTGCTATCTTCCAACGGGAGGCTAGTAATTACTTCTCCGGGTACGTTATGCGGCTGGCCAAAATAGTATTGACTAACCACTTCGGTCAGCAGCATTTCTGGCGGCAGGTCTAGATCATTCTTTGGCGTATGGTGCCGAGCACCCAGTAGACGACCATCACGCACGCTCAATATGGAGATGCCGAGTGCGCCAGGGCGTTGGGCTAAGGCGAAAACGTCTGCATCGCCGCTCTCGTTATCCACAAACTGGCGCTGCTGCAGCTGGCGTAGCTGCTGGATTTGGTCACGCAGGCGTGCGGCCTCTTCAAAGTTGAGCGCTTGGCTGGCTACTTCCATCTCTTGGGTTAATAGCTGGGTCACGTGCTCGCTTTTGCCTTCTAGGCACATCACCGCATGTTCCACATCCCGGCGATACTCCTCTTCTGAGATGTAATCAACACAAGGGGCGCTGCAGCGCTGAATTTGATACTGCAAGCAAGGGCGAGAGCGGTGGGCAAAAACACTGTCTTCGCAGTTACGGATGCGAAAAATTTTCTGCATCAGCGTCAGGCTCTCTTTTACGGCCCCGCTGCTGGGGTAGGGGCCCAGGTAGCGGCCATCGTCGCGACGCTGGCGTGCTCGCTTATATTCCAAAGCGGGGTAGGGGTGGCGGTCAGTGACAAACACAAACGGGTAGGATTTATCATCCCGTAGCAGGATGTTGTAGGGCGGGCGAAGCTCCTTGATTAATGTTTGTTCAAGCAGCAGTGCTTCGGTTTCGCTACGGGTGACCGTAATTTGAATATCGGCAATGCGTGCCACCATCGCCTGGGTTTTGGTATTGAGCTGGCCGCGGAAATAGCTTGCCAGCCGTGCTTTCAAACGCTTCGCTTTGCCGACATAGAGCGTGTTTTGCTCCTCATCCAGCATGCGGTAAACACCGGGTGAAGTGCTGACAGAGCTTAAAAACTGCTTGGCATCAAAAGTCATAGCTGGGCATTGGAGCTCTTAAACGGCAGAAGCTGCGATGGTAGGCCTATCCCATAGTGGCGTCAAAACCTTCGACTAGACCGTGGCGTAAGGCGAGATGGGTCAACTCGACATCACTGGTGACATGTAGCTTATCAAACAAGCGATAACGGTAAGTGTTAACGGTTTTAGGGCTAAGGTGTAGACGGTCAGAAATATCTTGTACTCGCTGACAGTTGACGATCATCAAAGCAATTTGTAGCTCGCGATCAGAGAGCTGGTTAAATGGGCTATCTTCGTCAGTGAAGTGGGCGAGTGCTAGCCGCTGTGCAATTTCTTGGCTTATATAGCGCCCGTTGCGGAAGACTTGGCGAATGGCATCGGTCATTTCCACCGCATCAGCCCCTTTGCTTAAAAAGCCCGATGCCCCGGCTTCAAGCATGCGCCTCAGGACGCTGTCCTCTAAGTGGGCGGTAAGAATGATAACCTTAATGTCAGCCAGGGTGCGATGAATACGCCGTGTGGCTTCTAGCCCGCCGATACCCGGCATACGAATATCCATGAGGACAATGTCAGGCTTTAGTTGTCGGCACTGGGCGACGGCGCTCTCTCCATCATCCACTTCGCCCACAATTTTAATATCGGACTCTTTGTTTAGCAGGTGGGCGATGCTGGTTCTCACCAGGTGGTGATCATCGGCAATTAAAACGTTGATCAAAGGTCTGGCTCCTGCAGGTAATCATCGTGGACTCAAGCGATACGCACGCTGCGAACCTATAGAGTGCCACAGCTCTCAGCAAAGGAGAATTAGATGATGCTGGTTTGCTTTAATGCTTGACTCTTACAGTGCTGTGAATTAGTATTCGCCCCGCTGCACGAAACTGGCAGCATGTGGGGCCTTAGCTCAGCTGGGAGAGCGCAACACTGGCAGTGTTGAGGTCAGCGGTTCGATCCCGCTAGGCTCCACCAATATTTCTAAACGCTACGTTATTTATAACGTGGCGTTTTTTTATG
>Ga0075011_10001893_pt1 | contig 11344 bp, 8 predicted proteins | sample TARM_MetaG_T_14_FD_72354 | JGI IMG/M metagenome (GOLD analysis project Ga0075011, IMG submission 72354) | Freshwater microbial communities from Pennsylvania, USA, analyzing microbe dynamics in response to fracking - TARM_MetaG_T_14 | ecosystem: Environmental > Aquatic > Freshwater > River...
GCTTCTGGTAACAATGCACCTTAAAAATGATCAAACTTTAACTTTTTATAGCCTACGAATCGCTTGAAAAGGCACGTATTCGATACAAAGTTTATTGTCCTCCGACAGTAACAGCACACTAATTGATGAGCATCATTATGAGAAATCTACTTATTATAAGCTTTACAATTTCAATCTTAACTGGTTGTCAATCTACTCCACCGACATACACTGGCACGGCAGAATCATGCGATTTTAATCAAATTAACGCCACTAGTTTTATGCCAACCGAAATGACAAAGAAATATATCACCAATACGTTTAAATCAACACCTGACTCATATGACCCACAACTAAGAAATAAGGACTATTTCTCCCCATTACAAACGGAATCTTTCAAATTTACAGGGAAAATTGTTCCAAAAACATTTAGTTCGCAATATAAAAAAGAGGATAGAGTTGAAATCAATGGAATACCATATGTATTTAATGGATATGAATGGGCAGAAATTGTAACCGAGTCATGTAAGATCTATTGGTATGACCGTGGTAACTATGTAAACATGATGAAAAATGGCAGTGTTAAGTCTGACGGCAGTGAATTTACTATCGCTGACTACAAAAGCTTTTTTGGAGAAAAGAACTTCCAAGAGCTTACAATAGCTCCTGCTAGAGTTGAACATGATAAATTTAAAGAGAGCATAATTATTCGTGGTGATGATGACGATGGCATTTTATTTCGAGCTTGGGGGTCTACCAAAACAAATAAACTGAATGATAACAATGTTCAACTTTATGCTCGTGTTAAATTTATAGAAAACTGGGCACACTTGGATTTGGCATTCGATGAAGATGCTAACAAGCGTCAGCTAACAAAAATTGGCACTGACGTTGACTGTAGTTCATCATCACTAGGATTAGGCTGCACTTTGACAGAAACTGTTGGTATAGAAATACCTGTTTCTTACTTAAGAACTAAGCAAAATGGTTTTCAAATAAAGGTTTCAGGTAGCCGTGAGGCTATAATCACCGTAAAAGGTTATCAGGTTAAACAAATCTTGGCTGGAATTGAGCCATTTATTTAAATTAGTCTGAATGTAATCTGTCAGTTTCATTTCTTAGATGTAACAGAATGACCCAAAAGAGGATTTATTGAATGGATAATCTATATGCCCAAGAAATAGAAGAGCTTTGGAAACAATGTGGTCAGATTGATTTGTCTGAAACGCTAGATGACCTGAAAAGAGACATAGTTAAATTCTCAAATATGATAGTTCCGTGTCGAGAGTGGCTCTCTGACCGAAACAAACTCAAAAATTTAAAACATAGTGTAGATTCTTACAAGATTAAGCATCTGGCAGAGAGTGATATTGGCGATTGGGTGCCACATTCTGTTTTTGTGTTGTCTGCTTACCTTGAAGGTTTTGAACTTTCTAAGTCAAAACTAAGGGGTGACGTTTATGTAGTATCAACAAATATTGGTGCTAAAAAGCGATAGGTTATCAGCTCACCGATACAACGAGCTAACAAACGACTATGGCATCAATTGAACTGCACCCGCGAAACTGGACACTTCACTAAGCGACTTGCCTATAACTAAAGTTATCCGCATTTTCCTAATTTAAGTGATTAACCAGCGGATGTGTAAGATCAAGTATGAGTTACTACAATTTATTTAATCAGGAGCAGTTAATCTATGCAATCAGTCAGTTTGTTACTAAGACTGATTGATTGCTCTAAACTCTTCTAGCCAATCGTTTCTTCTAATTGAAGTAGCACAACCACTAAACTCTTTTTTTATCCGTTCCATATCGCCATTGTGCTGCTTAAACACCTCAAAACATCGCTCTTTACTTTGCCAGTGTCCTCTTTTAATCCGTGAGCGATTGATATGAGAGGTTAGCTCATCAAACCAGCCCTCAACATACATCTTGCTCAATACTGTTTGATAGTTACTGCGTAGCTCATCTAGCGATGAGCATGTTAATGAAATCTTCCGACAGTACTCTTTTGACAAAATCTGATTTCTCTGTAGCCCTGCGGCTTGTACAACTTGTTCAACAATATTGTTTACTAGCATATGGTTATAGAGACCGGATTGATTGGCTATGAGTTCAGATAGTGAGTTATATTTCTTTGCCGCTTCAATGGCTGACTCAATACTATAATTTGAATGTTTTACTCGATTCATATGAGATGTAATCTGGTGCAAAATTCCTTTTTTAGAAGCAGCATCATATGCATTTTTTTCATTCGTCATGAAATCAGACAAATCAAAATATCTACCGGAAACCTCGCGTAAGCGCTCCTCTGACCAATAGTTTTTGGTAGTATTTGACTGAAAATGACTACACAACTTTTTTTCATGACCATTACTAACGATAAAATCATGCACCCCACGTGACTTCTTTTTCAATTCAGGCATGGTGGCGCATTGAGAAGCAATAATACAGGCAGTATCGTATGTGCCATCGAACTTAAACTTGGCTTTATTTCCTTGTTTAGCCTTTCTAGCCTCAGTAATTTTACCTTTAACTCTGTTGATAACAGCCCACTCATACGTAGATGGGGATTGCTCTTTCCATTGTTTTTCAGATGTATACTTATGAGCTTCATTAAGTGCTGTTTCATAATTCATATCATTGTGAAACGCATTACAAAATTCTTTTGAATAACCAAGACTCATCAATTCATTAGCTAATTCACGATGTTCCTTCTTCCACTCAGTTACCGTTTCAAAATTAGATTTAGCCTTTTCAACTATAGAGTCAAGAAAAGTGCTTTTTGTCCATAGTTTTTGAGTAATGGATGAAAGCCAGTCGTTCGACATAGCGGCTTTATATGCTTCAAGTTCTTGTCGCTTAAAATGCGTAATAAATTTATACCTAGAAGCAATAACCATAACTTGATCATATGTCAGTTCAACAAATTCCTGATCGGCTGCATAAATTTGCGTAATTTCTCTGATGAAGCCCTTTTTTTGAGCTTCTGTAAAAGCTGATGGATACAACTCTTGAAACTGACCAATGCTTGAACACTTCTGAGCCAGATCAAAACATACATCTTTTGTTAAACTACTATTTTCAAACAGGCTCATTTAACTCCGAGTGACCTCTTTTCCCATTAACCCATGATTATATTGCGCATTTTCCGCACAAATTGTTTCACAATTAGGCGAAAAACCGTGCGCTCTAATTTTCATTAAGTTCGATAAGTGAACCATTCTTCTTAATGCCGAGCTTGGTTTCATTACTGCGGCATGTATGTGATGAGCTGTGCCAACCATATGAGCAAAATGAGTAGCTCTCGTTATAGCTGTATAAATCCAAGAGTTATCAATCATCATATGATTAGTTACAGCGACTATCACTCTTTCAAATTGACTACCTTGGCTTTTGTGCAACGTAATTGCGTAAGCTAATTTTAAATTGTCTAATTCTCTTAGTGATAGGATACGTCCATCATCTAGCTCTACGTCGATAACTGCGTCATCTGTATCGCTCAAAGAAATAATTTTGGCTAAAGTGCCGTTCTGCACATCAATTCGGTAATCATTTTTAGTGAAAATCACAGGATCATTGACTCTAAAGCCAGTGTCTCTATCAAACTGGTCAAATACCGTTTCAGAGCTAGAGTTAAACAACGTTTGGCATTCAACATTAATTGCATTTGCAATAGCATTTGTAGGGCATAATACTTGCGCTTCACCTCTAAACTCTTTCATTAAATCAACACAAACAGACTTTATCGATGAAGACTTGGGCAAAGCATTATGATGTCTAATATTTTTAAAATTCAGGGATTCTGGAATCTGGTATTCTCTAATTTGCTTTGTGTAATAAGGAATACCAGTTGACTCATCCTGTCTCTGAACAATGTCCAGTACTGTGTGAGATACAAAATCTAACTTTATAAGTTCAGATAAAATCAAACCTGAACCAATCGGAGGTAGTTGTGCATCATCACCAACGATCAAAAATCGCACTTGAGGAGGTGTGCTAATAACGAGACGATACATGGTATAGATATCAATCATAGATGCCTCATCTATGATGATAATTGAGTTATCAGTTATCTCATTAGCCTTTTCTCTAAGAAACCGAGCAATTGTCCACGTTTCAAGTTGTACTGAATCTCTAAGCCTCTTTGCAGCTCGCCCAGACAAGGCAATGGGATAGATGCAATACTGCATCGCATAAAACGTCTTTGTGATCGTTTTTAATACTGTAGTCTTACCTGTGCCTGCTCCGCCGGTTAACACTGACAACTTACGGCTCACTGCGGTGAAGACGGCTTCAAACTGCTTCGAAGATAAGGGGAAATCATTCGATTTGGCTGCATCAGAAATGTAATGCTGATAGGAATCATGAAAATCTACATTTTCCTGGGATAGACTAGTTAGTCGTTTTGCAACAACTGATTCCATAATGAATAGAGGGGTTAAATGAATGGTATCAGTAGCCTCTTCATAATGGATATCAAATGCCTTTTTACTTTTCACTATAGACTCAATAGCTACGTTTCTAATGCGTTCCGCATTCACAGAAAGGCTAGAATCAATGCTAAGCCCCTCAAGCCTGTAGATGAGGGTTTCCACCTTAGATACCAATAAGTCAAGCGGCATCGCTGTATGCCCGCCTTCAGAGCAGTGTATCCTTACAGTCTCATTAACTATTGCTCTTAAACGTAAATCTGAATTTAAATCAAGACCAAAAGAACTAACAGCAATCTTGTCTACTTTCTCAAATGACATACCAAATGTATGTAGCGTGTACGGATTACTTTTTATCTGCTCAATGGCTTGATTTGTAAAGTGCTTGAATAAGCGTTGCTGTATATTTGGGGGGATTCTTTTTTGTGCAAACCAAGTTGCATATTTTAAGTTCTCATATTTCTTGTAACCATCATAAAGAGATTGATAAACACTAGTCTTAATCTTGACGGCTCCGATCTTTGACAGAGAAAGCAGTTTTTGCAAATTCCCTTGCTCTAAGGTAGTTAATAATTCCGTACCGTGATTATTAAACAACCTTCGTGCCGTTGATATCCCAATGCCTCTGAACTCTGGGTCATTGGCAATAAAATTAATGAATTCTTCTCCCCCTTCCGCCATAACCATGGTTAAGGTTTTAGGATTCTTAAAAACAATATTAGCCCTACGACCTTCGGCTTTTATTATTTCTGTACCACCATACACTTCCCATATCTGTCCGCGCACAGGCTCAGAATTACACATCGCAGCATCGCAATCGACTGTTACATATGAAAGACCTGTATAGCTGAGGTACTCAGAATGTCTTTTTACGATCATCGCATTGAACACGTAATTTGAATTACTGATTCTTTTGACACTTGTTATTCGAATCCTCGCTTTCAGCGGCTCAACTATCATGTAGTAATCCTAGGTCAGACACTGTTTCTGCTAATTCACTTAATTTTGCAAGCTTAGCTTCTAACTGTAAGTTTTCGGTTGTTAGAGCCTGAACTTGCTTTTTCAGCATGATAATTTCACGATCTTTCGCCGATACTTGTTGATGTTCATCATAGGTATCATATGTCGAAGCTGGCTTTTTATCTTTTGTGGACTCAAGTGGTAACAATATCTTGTTGTTTCTCAGAAGTTGTTCAAAGTCTAATAATTCTTGATAAAGCTCTTTATTAGATTCGCCTTTGAATGAGGTACGACCAATACCGATCTCTTTACAAATACCGTCACGTGACAATGTACTGCCAGAGCGACTTATCAGTTGCTTAAGGTCTTCTTCTGGAACACTGTCTTTCCAAGCTATAAATTTCTCTTTATTGCTAAGCGACATAGTTAATCTTCCTCACTGTTTGCTAAGCAATCTAGAACAGCCTTTGCCTGCTTACCACGAAGAATTACTTCAGCGGTTTCATTGTCAGCAATGATAGCTGATTTATCAGTATTGCTAACCATTAACAGCTCAGCGTCAACCATGTGCTTGAGTAACACTTTAAAGCCTTGAGCCGCCAGTTTTAAATCGCTATCTTCAACTATTCCATCCTGTAGACTGGCACCGTCGTTTTTCATAAATGTTTCTGTAGAGAACGAATTTGAATTCTCAAAATTAATTCTGATTGTCTCTTTCAAAGTGCCGATATAACGATCTTTTTTAGTGATAAGTTTTTGCAAATTTACGATATCAGCGTAAAGCTTTTCAGGAGAGTCAAGTGTAGTTGCATTATTTGGAAGTAGTCTTTCGCCTTGTTTAACATTAAATGAATCGATGATAGTCGAATAATAACCGCTTTTATCGTTGTTAAGAGTTCCAACTGCTGGGATTCCATCGAAATTTTTTATAATGTAGTCAGCGATAGCTGCCTTTGTTACTTTATGCTTATTACTGTGTAATGATTTTGCAGCATCAAATACGCGATGAATGCTTCTGACTACACGCTTATCGTTCACCTTGCTTAGTAATGACTCTTTAATAATCTCTTGCGTTTTGTAATCAGGCATTTTGTTGTTCCTCTAGTGCAGGGAGCAATTCAGACGAAAGCATCACAGCTAAATTTTTAAGAGCTTGTTTACCATACGTATTGAAAATTAACGTTGGATTATCAAACAGTTCATCATTAACATCACCAAGCATTTGCTTTGTATCAAATAACTTTGAGACAATAGCTAACTGCTTTGTGTCATCATCGACTTCATACAAAAACGGATTTCTCGTACCAGCTACGTTGTACAGTTTATTTATGAATTTTTCAGCTTTCTTGAGGTGAATAGTTTCACTCGAATCGACACCAATACTTAACGCTTGAGTCAGCATTTCAAAGCACTTATCAAATTCCGTCATTTCGGTAGGCATCTCGAAATCATTCTTCAGTGCTGGCAATGTTCCTACTGAATTTTTCAACTTGTCGATGCATGCCTCAAGCATCTTTTTCCGATTCTTAAACTCCATGATTTTGTAAAGACTTGTTTCAGCAAGATTATCTGATTTTTTCATCAGATTCTCATGAGCCAGAAGCTTTGCGTCTTCTTCAATAGCATCATCATTCAGCAGCTCTTTCGCTTTTACTACCAGTTTTGTTCGCTGCTGAGTAAGCTCATTGATTTCTTCTCCTAGAAAGTTTATGAAGTAGATTTGGTCGGATAATAAAACTGAACTACTTCGCCAATATCTGCAATTTCCACAGCTCATTGCCCCGCCTTTTAAAGCCCCGATCTTGCTTACTTCTTTGTTCTTAATGATATTTATTTCAATCCCGCCATCAGAGCAGTCAAACTGACTACAAATACCACCTTTCATCCTAGTATTCCTGCCGCCTTGCGCAAAGTTTGGTCGAGCTTCAGTGAAACCGCTCCATTCTGGTATGAGGTCAAACAGTGCAATTACTTCAGCCCCGTATTTTCCCTCTATGTAGCTTCGGATATCTTTCGGTGCTTGACCTGCATTTCTCTTGGCGTCAGCTAAAATTTGTCTAAACTGTTGATTAGATAATTTTTTATAGTAAATAGTCATAATCTCAGTTGCATGACCGACGAGCGTCTTCACAATCGATGGATCAACACCTTTACTAAGCAAATCAGTAATTCCAAAGACTCGAAGACCATGTAAATCGTAAATTAATTCACCTTCAGCATCTTTGATCATACTGTTGGCAGTCTGGTATCGAGCTTTGTATTCTTCATCGACAGCGTCTAATAGTTTATAGAATAACTGTCGAACTAAATCCGTTCGAATTGGTAGATAAATATTTGTTTTGTTTGGATTAAAAGCGGAAACCGTATTGTTCGTTAAATCACGAAACAAAGGCGTGCCAAGAGGTAACTTATTATATGTTTCAACAGTATACGTTTTGCGGTGTCGATCCATCGTATTCACAGGAATTAGATCGGGTGGTGAATACTTATCATTAAATTCTTTCTGTCTTTGGAAGATCTTTAAGACCTCATCTAAATGAGCAATTCCTGAGTTTAAAACCCAAGGAATCTGATAACCAGTCTCACCCTTCTTTTGAAGAGTAATAAGCTTAGTCTTGCTCGTATTAATATGTAAACCAATCTCACCAATGACGGTTGCATCTTGCTGAACAACACCCTGGCAGGGAAAACGTTCTGCATGAGTTCTATTATCGGAATATCTAATTGAATAGGCTTGCCGTTGTAACGGATGTTTATTGACAATAAATGTTTGAGTTGCAAAATCGAACACTTTTTCATCAAGAAGTCCTTCATCTAGCCATACTGCTTGGTGAGTACGCAACGGAACGATTAAGAGTAAATGAAGTGCATGTGCGATGTTCGGGTGAAACACCAACTCGTCATCTTTTTTCGTTTTGTAATTAAATTGTTTTTTTACAACCTTTTGGGGCATAGCACTACGAGCAAATTCATAGTTATTTCTAGTAAGAATTTCAATGCACATTTCGTGGATATACGTGGGCATAGCATGCCGTGTTGTTACTCCGCTTTTATCTTTATCTGTTGGATAAATGGTGTCGCCTGAAGGCATATTTCTGTTACTAATTGTGTTTCTTATTACATCCTCATCACTTAAGACTTCAATATAAAATTGCCTTATCGTGCTCCAAGTTAGTTTCAGAGTTGATTGTGACGTTGTTGGTCTTTTCTTCGCAATAAAATCTTTAAGCGATTTAACACCTAATTGATTGGTATGATCGTAGAAATGCAAGTGCGTCATTTCAGATAAAAAATGAACCCCATGCATCTTTTTTTCTAAGTAGATCAAGTAATCAACAAATAAGGCGACACGGGTTACATTTGTACCTGTGTAATTTTGCAAAACACTGGACATACTTATGCGTAACGCCTCATTAATCTTTCCTTTTGCAAAATTTAATGAGGCGTTATCTCTGTTGTTTTCATTCTCGGCTACAAGCTTTGCAGTACGAACCATCGCTTTCGTTTCATCAAACTTGACTTGCCCGTTGGGAAAGTAGTTATTTCTTTCCAGTGTCTTAACTAGATTAGCCAAGTGTTTAGTGAATGAACCAGTAGACGTGTTGTAATTTTTATCAGAGTATCTTCGTTTATTGATATCAATTAGTGCGTCATAAGGAATGTCTGCGACAGACTCTATAGTGCTTGCGGCATAGAGTTGCATTACGGCTCTTTGAGTTTTTTCCATTGATTTGCGCTCAAAAGCATCCGAAGCAAAATTCAGTTCAGAGAACAAATCAAGCTGTGGCTTTAGACTTTTAATGTGAGCATAGGCATTATTACCAAGGTAAGTTACCGTTGAATAAGCAGGCACTGCAATAATTTTTTCCACAACGCAATACAATAAGAACTGCTGAAAAAATGATACTAGTTTATATAGATGCTTTACGAATGTAGGAGCAATTTGGTTGCTCGTTAGATAGTGTTTTACAATGCAATGATCAATGCTAGCTTCGTCCCCGAAATCAAACTCTTGATTTTTGAATGAGAATCTTGGCTTTAGTGTTGTGAGTAACCCGTATAGGTATCTTTTTTTAAAATCACTTAATTCAGAAGATATTTTCCCTTTAATAATTAATGGCTTTATTGATCTTAAATCTGGTGATAGCTTGGTTGACTCTGTATTCGACTCTTCAATCAAATCTACCGCAAACTGCACAAGTTGAGCCACACTGGTTGCGCCTAAAGATCTCAAATTCAAATAACAAGGGTGAAGAAATGTGACTTGAGTGTGTGCTACTTTTAACAGATCTTCTCCATACGACTCATCAATATCTTGAAGGAGCTTATCTAAAGAAATGCTTGTTAGTAATACAATCTCATCGTTCGACGCATTGTATGTTACAGGGTTATTTGACATATACCCATTTGACATATCCATAAACGAGGCATTACTTCTTTCTACAACAATCATCTTTTTAATTTACTCCAGTCAATTTCTTCAAAACTGCTCTTGAATTCACTTTTAGAGAGGTTATTTCTAATCTTTTGCGAATCTAGTTTGAAATAGATTTCCGTACTTGTGAGCTTAGAGTGACGCATAAAATCTTTAGCTACTTTGATATCAACCTTAAGGTTGTTTGCCTGATAGCAACCTGCGAAATGACGAAGGGAATGTGGACCTTTATCAAGTTTTATATTGAACCTCTTTACAGAACGAGCAAATCTTTTTTCATAAGTTGCCTTGCTCAAGGGGAATCCATCTTTATCACAAAGCAAGAATGGATGGTTTCTAACGCGATACTGATTTAACAATTGATCGTTAATAATATCTAAAGCGAGTTGTTCAAGAGAGTCATCAATAAAAGCAATGATTGTGCCGATTCCTGGGGTTGAAGTAGCCAGTGTCACTCCTTTGTAACCAGCCTTAAGAAGGTGATTTTGAGGGAGGATCGTTCTTTCATGCACATTATTAAGAAAAGCTATTTTCTTTTGATCCCACTCAGGACAATTTACTGGGTATGGGATAAGTGGGTTGAGTTGATTAACATTATCAAAAACTTTAGCTCTACTGATAGGAGAGCCTTTATCAGACAATGTATCCCCATCCACCGTTGGGAAAATAATGATAGGGCTAGTTTTTGTATAACTAACATCGTTAATTAATAAATGTGATGTTTCTGAAGCTCGAAACGCCGCCCCTGCCTGCAATAAGTAACCTACCTTTTGGTTTGGGTCTGATTCATCATTGATCAAATCAATAATGAATTCAGGTGGAAAAGTTTTGATTTTAGAAACATTTGTGCGGGTCTTAACATTCATTGACGATGTGACTGCGGAAGTATTAGCACCTTTCGTTTTGAATTTTATGTTTATATGCTCTAGCAAGCGTTTATGGCTATCGCTCTGCGAACTGTTATAAAGCACCTTATTAAAAAGATCTATGTCATTAGATTTATTGCCATACACGGCTTTCATGACATTCTCAAGCTTTCGCAACGCTTTAAAACGTTTTAATGCAGCAACCTCAGATATGAGGTCTAGCCAAAGACTTGTGTCTTTTGTGCGAGAAAAAACATAATCGAGAACTAATAAGTTTGGATTATCGTCATATTTTTTAACGTCTTTAGCATGTTTTAGGAAATAATAAATCTCAGCGACAGAAGTGATTACTTCAATTGTCCCCGTTGTCTCTCGACCTCGTAAATTTTTAAACTCAAAATCAAAAAATGTAACCAACTCACGTGACAGAGTTCCATCAAACATAAAGACCAGCGGAAACAACTGCGGACCATGTTCTTTAGTTATCACATTCCTCTTGTAGTATAAACATTCACCCTTTAGAAACACCGCACACCTAACTTATGTGAGTTTTAATTTGTACATATAACAATCATGCATAGGCAAATGTCAACACATTATTTCACTAAATACTCCGATTTATGTTATTTATGTGACACAATTCCTGTCCATAAAAAAGCTTATCGCTCGTGA
>Ga0075011_10001896_pt1 | contig 11332 bp, 8 predicted proteins | sample TARM_MetaG_T_14_FD_72354 | JGI IMG/M metagenome (GOLD analysis project Ga0075011, IMG submission 72354) | Freshwater microbial communities from Pennsylvania, USA, analyzing microbe dynamics in response to fracking - TARM_MetaG_T_14 | ecosystem: Environmental > Aquatic > Freshwater > River...
AAGCCCAGCAGAGACGTCAATTCGCGCCAGGGCCGTTTCTCCGGATTGGCCCAGAAGACCTTGGCTTCTTTGCCAGTCAGGTTGACCGTGACCGAGGGGTCGTACATCCCGTTCTTGTGGCTGTCGTGGGCGATCCCTTCCGAATAGTGCATGCCGTCCTCGCAAAGCAGGCAGAAGCGACACACGGGTATCAGCCGCCCCATCAATGAGCTTCTGAGCTCCAGCGCTACCGGGCACGCTTCTCCCTGGGGCATGCTTTCCCAGGGTGCCACACCCAGCCCTGCCGAATACATGGCCAGATCGGCGAGTTCGGCATGGCTGACCACGTTGAACCAGATGCTCTTCTGGAGCGAGTCGCCTTGGCAGAAGCTGTGCAGCAAGCCCATGTGCGCAACAGAGGGGCCGGGTTTTCCCGTCGAGGGCTTGCCTTTATCATTGCTTTTGCCCCGATAGTCCGGGCTGAGCACAATCCGGTTGTCCGCCTTCTTTCCGCCAAGAGCGAAACCCATGAGCGTGATCAGCAGCAAGGCCTTGTCCGCGTCGTCCAACGGCTTTTCAGCCTGGCTTTGAGTGAGCACCGTGGTGTTGCCCGTGGCCACATCGGACTGCACGGCCCCGAAAGGCTTCACATCCGCGGCGGCAATTGCCGGCATTTGCAGAAACGGCCGCTCCCCATAGAGGAAGAAGGCGTCGTGCCATTTTTCCAGATATTCGAGCACGCGCCCGGACATTCCCTGCCAGCCCCACTCCTGCCACTGGACGTCATCCTCCGGAGTCGCCGCCGCCTGGGCAAGAGCCAGCAATAGTTTCGTCAGGGCGATTTTCTGCACGGGAGTACCTCCCAGCGCCCGATACTCCGGCCTGGAAAAAATCTCCCGCAAGCTGGCCCTGCCCATGTCCACCACGGGGATCCAGGGCTCATCAATCAGATTGAATCGATTTTCCAACTTTCACTCCTTAAATCTTGTTGATCTGCAGACCGAGATCATGTCGATACCGATATGTGAACCTGTCACTGATCAAGCCGCCATCCAGGGATTTGAGTTCATCGGTTTGCGTGACGACAGCCACCGACAATCCCGCCTCATCGAATGCCGGATGCCCCAAATAGAACACGTTGCCCAAGCCGACCTTTTCACACCAGGTCCGCGCAGGCGGCTTTGGCCTTTGGGTCTGCCGGCACTGCACCAGGTGCGCGGTCAAGATGGCCGCTTTTTGCCTCCACTGCGTCTTGGTCAAGCGGTGCCGCTGCCATGGAATGCTGACCCTGGCGCCATCGAGGAGGGTCAGCCGGGTCTCTTTCTCGCGGTCATCCAGTTCTATCGCCCTGATCAGCAACACGTCGGCGTTTTCCTGTTCGCTGTAACGGGTCTGGGCCTTGGACTCGGGCAATGTCTTGCCCTGCCGGGACAACGTGAGACGGGCCAGCTGCTGCAGCGCCCTGAGCCCTTTGCGGCGTGGGCTGCCTTCGTGCAGCTCGTGCTTCCACTGCGCGAGCGGGCCCGTTTCATCCCGCTCGACATAGGTCTGTTCGATGAGCGGGCGGATATCCGCAGGCAGGACCACATGTCCGATGGAATTGGATTGCGCTTCCCACGCCTCGAGGGCGCGGCACAGTATGTAGGGGGCATAGACGGATGCAGTCGCGCCAAACTGGGCTTGCGGTTGCGCGACTGCGGCGCTGTATTCAGGCGCCAGGATCCAGACCTCGCGCAGGGCGCTGGACGCCCTGGGGGTGGCGGCATGACGCCAGAGGCGGCCCAGCCGCTGCAGCAGCATGTCGGTGGGGGCGAAGCGGGTGACAAGAAAATCGGCGTCAATATCAAGAGACTGCTCAAGCACCTGAGTCCCTATCAGGATCCGCCCCTGCCCGCCCCGGTTGGCCCGGCCCTGTTTGCCGTAATAGGCGACCCACTCGTCTTCATTGCGCTGGCGATGGGCCATGGTGAAGCGCGAGTGCAGCAAGCCGCAGCCGATCCCCATCTCCTGGCAGCGGGCGGCGAAATCAAAATATCTCGTCTGCGCCTCCTGCACCGTATTCTCGATCCAGAGCACCTGTTGCCCGGACCCGGCACGCAGCAACGCTTCTTCAAGGGCGGGCTCATGCGCCATCGGCATCAGTTTGAGATCGACCTTGCTCTGGTCCGGCAAGGGCACTGGCAGTTCGGTCGGGAAGGCAGCATTTTGATTGGGTGAAACCGTGATCAAAGGATAGTGGTCGGTTGTCACCGTCTGTCCGAGCAATTGGCCACGCCGGGCACGGTTCAGTGTGGCGCTGAGAATGATGACGGTGCAGTCCAGCTGGCGCAGCAATGCGATCAACTCGTCGAGTATCACGCTCGTATAGGCATCGTAGCTGTGAACTTCATCCAGTATGACAACCTTGCCGGCTAACCCGAAGGCTCGCACAAAGCCATGTTTCACATTCATGGCCGCCATCAGGGCCTGATCCAGGGTGCCCACGGCGAAGGGGGCCAGCAGGCCGCGTTTGCTGCTGTTGAACCATGCGCCCCCCGGCCTGCCTTCTTCCCCGAGTTCGTGCTCCATCAACCACGCGCTGCCATGCAGCAGCAGAGCGCGTTTGTGCGGGCTCCCGTCCTCAAGGATGGCCTGAAGAAATTGCTCGAATCGTTCGTGGATCTTGTTGGAGGTCAGCTGTGTCGGCAACGCGAAGTAGACGCCGTGCGCTTCGCCTCGTTCCAGCGCCAGGTATGCGGCATACAAGGCGGCTTCGGTCTTGCCCAGCCCCATCGGGGCTTCAAGTATGTAAACACCGGCGGCACGGCAGTGCTGTTGCAGGGTGAACTGGCTCTCATTGGGGGTCAACGGATGCCCGTCCTGATCCTTGAAAATATCGCCGAAAGTCAGTCCGTGGCGGACCATCGGCAAAATTAACCCGGCGTGATCCAGGGCTCGCTCTATTTGAGGCCGCCATGGCTGATGCGGTTGTTCGAAAAAATCGCCTGATCCGATCCAGTCGGCGACAGAGGTCAAACCAGCCAGCACACGGAGTTGAGCCATCCCGGCGACCATGGGCCAGGTTTCCCCCAGGGCCTGCATCAGGGCCTCGATGAGTTGGACCCGCTGCTGTTGCCAGGCCTCGCCACCCAAAACGGGCGCAGTGGCATCCAGAAACCCCGTTTCCGGTGTGAAACCGTGGTGCTGACCCGCAACAATGCCGACATCCGGACTGCCGATTACAGCAATCAGCGCCAAAGCGCTCACGCCGGCGTGTCCTCCCCACAGGTATTCATCGATCCCCGAATACTGCTCGAAGCCCTTGAGGCAGGAGGAATCCCCGTCAGCGACCGCCTTTTGAAGTTTCAGGAAAAATGTCGGACTGACCTTGCCGACATCGTGTACTGCGGCGATCAAGGCGCTGCCTGGAGGGAAAAGCTTCTGCCGGATGTGGGCAGGCAATCTTTTGAGCAGGGCGCGGGCCAATTCGCCTACAATGAGGCAATGCTCGAATACGGATCGCCCCAGCCGTGCCTGCCCGTGCTCGTCTTCATAGGTCTTCGCCGGACAAGCCATATACGGTACCGCAGGAAGAGGTGGCGTAGAATCTGAAACTTTGCCCCTCCTCATATTTGACTCCTATCGGACGATTTCCGTTCGTTTTCCAACTCCTGCCGGATCTCCTTAGGAGCTTTGTCCGGGGACGCCTTGATGGCCATGTAGAGATGGAGAATTCGCTCCAACTTCGTTGAATCAAAACTTCTTGTTCCCATCTTATGCCTCTCCTGCAGAATTCGCAGCAAGCACAAAACAATAGATATTCCCCGGCAGTGGGGAAGATCCCGATTCGGTGACGAATAAAAAAATTTTTACTGGATGTGATTGCCGAAAATTGAAGTGAAAGACAAGGAGGATAAGTGTGTATGACAGAAGAGGAACAATGTGCCTTGCTTTTAGTATTTCCTCATTAAACCCGTTAGCTGGCACCCACCATGTATGACATGATTGACTTCTTGGTCCCAAATCGCATGGAAAGAATTCCGTACAAGCAGCGTGGCGCGAGGGATCTGGCCCTATGACCGCCCAGCAACCCGATCACAGCGATCAAGATAGCAAAGCCAGCCCGCAAGGGACCATGAAGCACTAGTATAGCTCTCCAGTCCAGGGGAGCTATACTTGTTTCTGGCATCCAAGTTCCTGACGCGGGCTAACCATGCAATAGAGGTGGATATCAGTATGGCAGGGAAACGGACCAGCCTCCGGACTGGGTCTCTGCCTCCGGACTGGGTCTCTGCGAACGGACTGGTGGACTGGGTCTCTGAGACCAAGAGTATATCGAAATAATTGATCTTCTGTTTCAAAAAGGGCCTTTTATCGGTCTTAGAATAGCTTTTTTCTTTCAAAATCCCGCTTTTTTATCTTCAACAGACTGACATATATTAATAAAAATCGAAAACAAGCCAGTAAGTATGCCAACTCTTCCAAATTGGAGGGGGTATACTTAGCTGGCAGATAGTGAATGAGAGCGACACCCCCTTCGGCGAGGTCTCTGAGGCCAAGAACAACGACGGAAACGGGGCCCCCGATGATTGAGGCCCCTTTTCTGAGTAATTATCTTTCTGCTCTGCCCTGATCGTACGCTTTCGCATACGCCTCGATCACCCGTTGTCGCAAATCATATCGAAGTCCGGGTAGAAGCTCGACTCCGCCCAAAAAAAGTCGAGACCTTCGGCCAGATCCCCTTCGGCGTTCATCATCACGACATCGATGAACGGCCACACGCTCAAAAAGAAATCGGCGAACTCCCCCATTGTCAGAGGCTGTTCCGTTTCCATCTCGGGGTGCGCGACCAAGGTGTCGCCATCGTATTAGTCAACGACCCTGATGCGGATTTTCCCGTTCGACCGCCCGGCGTACACGCTGGTGACATCGTACGTCGTGGACTTGATGTTGATGCGGCCGATTTCGACCTCCCCAGGTTGGCGTTCGGGAAGATAGTTGCCGCCCATGAACATGGGGTGGATGGATTCTAATAAAAGGGCTCAACAATTCTGAACAAACACTTGTGTCATACATATTCCAGCCGTTATATCCCCACTGCATCGTTTGAAATGGTCAAACGCTGTGCCATGACAGTTTCCAACCATACCCGAACGCCTCCGTTCACAGACACCGTCATGAAGAGAGAAATAATTTGCGCACCAACTTCGTCCTCATCGACTACGAAAACGTCCACCTTGAAGCTTTGACTGGTCTGGACGCCGAGCATTTCAAGGTGCTCCTGTTCGTCGGAGCCAATCAGACGAAGCTGCCCTTCGAACTCGCGGCAGCCGTGCAGAAACTGGGCAGCCGCGCTGAATACGTGAAGATCTCCGGCAACGGGTCCAATGCCCTTGATTTCCATATCGCCTTCTATGTCGGCCAACTGGCTACCCAGGACCCGAAGGCCTATTACCACATCATTTCCAAGGACAAGGGCTTTGATCCGCTGATCCAGCATCTTCGAAGCAGGAAAATCTCGATCGCGCGTTCCAGCTCCATCGCCGACATCCCCCTGCTCAAGGCGTCCAATGCAAAGACGGCCACGGAAAAACTCGACGTGATCGTCGCCAATCTCAATCAGCGCAAAACGGGAAAGCCCCGCACCATCAAGACCCTCTCCAGTACTATCAACTCACTGTTCCAGAAACAGCTCGCCGATGAGGAACTCGCGTCGCTTCTGGCTGAGATGCAAGGCAAGGGCTGGATCATCTTCAATGAGAACAAGGTTTCTTATGCTCTGGCCTGAGTCAGGGGCACGGCTTGGCATGCATCTATAGATGAAGGCTGGAGGCAACAGTTCAACTCCATGATCCATTTCATGCCAAGATGTTCCCCACAGCGCGGGACAACCTGCAAAATTTTGTGTGCATCCACATTAAAAACAACCCTATCCTGGACTGGCGCGGAGCTTGTCATGCACGACTCATGCTGAGAGCATGCGCTTTGATCTGCATACAGAACAGAATCGGCACCCCATAACGACTCATCGTATCTCGAGGCAACCATGAACGAACTGCTCTTGTACGGCCCCATCGCTCTGCCAGCAGCGGCCATCCTCCTGGTCTTGGCCATCCTGTACCAGATGTCCCGGAGCGCCCTCCTCATGGGTGCGCGGCTCGATTCCTTTGAAAAATCCCTGGAAATGGCAACCCGGCTCATAAAGGAAGAAATCGCCCAAAGCCGTGCCGAATCAGGGCGGATGCTTGGTGATCAACGCCGAGAGGTCGGGGAAAGTTTTCGGGAACTTTCGAGCGGGATACTTCAGCGAATTTCCGAGGCACATTGCGCTCAAGGGCGGCAGTACGATGCGCTGACTACACAGTTTTCCGACTTCACCAGATCCAACCAGGAGCAGCTTGCGTACCTCGAAAAGCAGGCGGCTGAGAACTCCAAGGCCCTGCGCGAGGAGGTTGTTGGCACGTTGACAAAGATTTCAGAGAGCATCGGCGTGACCATCAAAGACCTTGGGGCGCTGCAGAAGAACCACATGGACTCCTTTTCGAGTCAGATCGCGGCCACGGCCAAGGTCACAACCGACAAACTCGACGCTTCCTTTCAGGAATCCTCCGCTCTTGCCAAGAGCCTGAGAGAAGAAGTGGTGAGCACGTTGACAAAAATTTCGGAGTCCATGAGCAACACCCTCAAGGATCTCTCGGCAGCAGAGAAGGTTCAGCTTGATTCGTTCTCGACGCAGCTGACCGAGTTGACCAGATCCACGTCCGGAAGTCTCGACACCATGCGCGTTCAGGCCTCCGCGAGCGCCAAGGAGCTACGCGAAGAGATCGTCAAGACCCTGACCGGCATCTCTGAGACTACAGCCAGGACCATGGGCGATCTTGGTAAGACTCAAAAATCACAGCTGGACGCCATGGCTGCGGCCATGAACCAGCTCTCGGAAACCAACGCAGCCAAACTGGAGACTGTCCGCTCCACCGTCGAGACAAAGCTGCAAATGCTTCAGACCGACAACGCCAAACAGCTCGAAAACATGCGTCAGACCGTCGATGAAAAGCTCCAGGGCACCCTGGAAAAACGCCTCGGCGAATCTTTCCGCCAGGTCAGCGAACGCCTTGAGCAGGTGCACAAGGGTCTTGGAGAAATGCAGACCCTGGCCACGGGCGTGGGCGATCTGAAGAAGGTCCTGACCAACGTCAAGACACGCGGCACGTGGGGCGAAGTTCAACTCGGCGCACTATTGGAACAAGTCCTGAGCGCCGAACAATACGTCCGCAACGCCTCGACCCGAGAAGGCGCGGAGCGCGTCGAGTTCGCCGTCAAATTGCCGGGACAGAATGGCGATGCGCCCTTGCTATTACCTATCGACGCCAAATTCCCGGTGGAGGACTACCAACGACTCCTCGATGCCCAGGAGCGCGCCGACGTGGAAGGAATCGACATGGCCGGTCGGCAGCTCGAAACACGCATCAAGGCATGTGCCCGGGATATCCGCGACAAGTACATCAACCCGCCTGCCAGCACGGACTTCGGCATTCTTTTCCTGCCCATCGAGGGCCTCTTCGCCGAGGTCATCCGCCGCCCGGGCCTCGCTGAATGCATCCAGCGCGACTGCCGGGTCGTCATCGCCGGCCCGACGACCCTGTGGTCCATCCTGAACAGCCTACAGATGGGTTTTCGCACGCTGGCCATCCAGAAACGCTCGAGCGAGGTCTGGACTCTGCTGGGAGCCGTGAAAACGGAATGGACCAAATACGGCGAAGTGCTGGACGCCGTGCAGAAACGCATCCACCAAGCCTCCGAAACCATAGAAAAAGCCCAAATCCGCACCCGCGCCATCGGAAGAAAGCTCAGAAACGTCCAGGAACTGCCGATCGAGGAATCATCGGCTATGCTTTCGCTGCCCCTGGATGACGAGGATGGTGAGCCCGTAGTTGAAATGCAATAAATTTCGGAATTACAATTCAAGGCATGCGTATAATGAAGACACCAATCGAAAACGCCTATTGTTTCAGGGCAACCTCCTGGCAACATCTGAGCGCCATCCCCTCTCATCCTCTGGTGAAAGAACTGACACGCTCTGTCGAATGGAAAATGGTCAATTCCAGAATGCCGAGGAACCCAAGATGAGCGAATAGCGACTTTCGGGCGTGGAATCGATGGAACCGGAATTGCTTCTTCTGAACATTCGTCTCATGTCGTCTCTCCAATGGTCTGCGGTTGGGGCTGAATCCTGGGCCCGCCGGAGCAGGACGCTTGGTATCACTATTACCAATTCCGCATGATCACTGGCTATCGACAACGTGAAGATCGTCCCGCGCGGCTGGGAAGATCCCACATAATTTTTGATTGGAGTCATCCGGAAAAAAGGGACCGCGGCAGGCGCTCGCGAAGGTTCCTGGCAAGCGCACGCGCCGCGGTTTGTCGCAAGCGCCAGTGGTAGCCCGGTTCAGGTCCGGTGCTTGATGAAGGTCTTGTCGCGCAGTTCGCGGAAGGCCAGGTCCAGCTCGTCCTGCGTATTCATGACGATGGGACCGCCCCAGGCGATGGGTTCACGCAGGGGTCTGCCCGACAGGAGCAGCAGCTTCAGGGCGGTCTGTCCTGCTGTTGCCGCCAGTTCGTCGCCGTCCCCGAAAAGCACGAGGGCGCCGTTGGCCACGGGAGTGCCGTTGATGGTCCCCTCGCCGCCGTGGATGAAGACAAAGGCGGTGTGCCCCACGGGAGTCGGGTGGACGAACTCCATGCCGGGAGCGATGGCACAGTCCAGGTACTGCGGGTCGATGACCACATCGTCCACGGGGCCGACCACATCCCCGATCTTGCCTGCGATGACCTTGATGTTCGCTTCAGGGGTCCTGGCCTCGGGGATCTCGTCGGCTGTGATGCCGCGGTAGCGCGGCGGCATCATCTTGCGGCTTGCGGGCAGGTTGGCCCAGAGCTGGAAGCCGTGCATAGCCCCGGTCTCGTCCCCCTTGGGCATTTCCTGGTGGATGATGCCGCTGCCGGCGGTCATCCACTGCACGTCCCCTGCGGAGATGACCCCGTTGTTGCCCAGGCTGTCGCCATGCTCGACGTCTCCCTTGAGCACATAGGTGATAGTCTCGATGCCCCGGTGAGGGTGCCACGGAAACCCCTTGACGTACTCCTGCGGATGATCCGAGCGAAAATCGTCCAGCATGAGAAAGGGGTCGAAAAGCCCGGCTTCCTTGCTGCTGAACATTCGCCGCAGAGCCACGCCCGCGCCCTCGGTCACCCGCTGGCCGTGATAGATTTGCCTGATCTGTCTTCTCATGTTTTCCTCCTGGGCCTGGCGGCCTTTGCGTTCATATCGCGCTTTTCCCCGACAGTCACGCCGTGCGCCAGCCGGGACGCCGTGCACCATGGTGTAGGCGTATTCGACACCGTGGCCGTAGACTCCGCAGTGCTCCTTCACGACCTCGATGACGGTGGCGGGTCAGAAGAAGGTTGAAGTCATCGCCACTCTCCCGTGCTCTGGTCAAAAGACGCTGAATAACGGAATGTCCAAGATTTATGTGCCCTCCGCCACTCATACGACAATCTCCAGGTACGGGCGCATAACCCTGGACACCCGATTAACTTCGGCGGCCTCCATCAGTTCGTCCATCGTCCCAACATCGCGGGACCATCCAGACCACTATGATTGCCGTACCACGCGGCAAACTGCACAAGGAATGCGTCGACCACATCCAAAACTTCGTCGCTACCAGCGAGGAGCACGATGAACGAAAACGCACAGCACCATGTCCCGTATGAAGAAATCCTCCATGACATCGCCATGGACGCCCATGCCTTTTGGGCTGAACCACGGAACATTCCGTCAGGCCGCCCTGATAACATTGACCACGCCGTTACACGGTGTTGCCGTCCGATCCATGCCTGCACTATCCTGAATCCCACACACCAACTGTCCCGGAGACCGCGAATGAACGAAAGTCGGCAGATCAACGCCACCATACTCCGCCAACTGTTTGATACCAAAGCCATACGGCTGGAGCGCGGCGCGATCTTCGACCATGAGCTTGCCCCCAAAGGGCCGGATTTCGACTTCGACCGCGTGGAGGGCATGCTCCTGGGCGCTGCCATCGGCGATTCCCTCGGGAACACCTCGGAATCAAGGCTTCCCTTGGCCAGAAATCAACTCCATGGCGAAATCCGCGACTATCTGATCTGCGACCAGAGCGACAACGCCAAGGGGTATCCCAGTGATGACACCCAGCTGACATTCTGGCCCCTGGAACAACTGATCGATGACAAGGGTGAGTTCATACCGGAGCATCTGGCTCGAAAATTCGCGGAAAGCGGCAGGATTTACGGCATCGGCCGGACCGTGAAGGGGTTTCTGGACGCATTCAAATCCGGTCGACCCTGGCATGAAAGCGGACCGCACTCCGCCGGAAACGGCGCACTCATGCGCATCGCCCCCATGCTCATCCCGCACCTGCGCCACGGCGGTACGGACATCTGGACCGATACGGCCCTCTCGGCCATGATGACCCACAACGACCATGCGTCCACGTCCTCGTGCCTGGCCTTCACGGCCATGCTCTGGGAGTTGATGGATATGAAGAATCCCCCGCCACCGCACTGGTGGCCGGAAAGATACGCCGCCATCGCCGCCGATCTTCAAGGCACCATCGGATACGCTCCGAGAAGCGGATGCATGAAGTATTCGTTCGATGGCCCGTTGCACCAATTTGTCAGCGAAAAGCTCGCCTGGGCATACGGCGAAAATTTGAGCGTCGTGGAAGCCTGCGAAATCTGGCGCTCCGGAGCCTATCTGCTGGAGACCTTGCCCAGCGTCCTCTACATCCTCATGCGCCACGCCCATGACCCGGAAGAAGCTCTGGTCCGGGCCGTCAACGACACGATGGACAACGACACCATTGCGTCCATCGTCGGTGCTGCTGTCGGCGCGCTGCACGGCAAGAGAGGGCTGCCAAATCGCTGGATTGAAGGACTGACGGGCCGGACCAGAGGGACTGATGACGGACAGATCTTCAAGCTGATCCCCAAGGCTCGGCTCGAATTTTGGGAGAAATGACCTCCGGGCTCAAACCAACCCCACGCAAAAAGATCAGCAAAAGAGAGACTCATCATGAAAAAGACAATCATTTTCCTTCACGGCAAACAGTCAACGCCGGAAGGTTCAGGCAGCGGCAAGGCGATCAGGGAACATTTCTCCAACGAATACAACGTACTCATCCCAGATTAGAGGGTGACACGGATCTTCAGGTGGGCATAGAGGTGGGCAAAATTTTAATAACAAAAAGGCTTACAGCGTTTTTCACTGTAAGCCTTTGTTTTTCCTGGTCGGGGCGAGAGGATTCGAACCTCCGGCCCTCGGTTCCCAAAACCG
>Ga0075011_10001897_pt1 | contig 11325 bp, 13 predicted proteins | sample TARM_MetaG_T_14_FD_72354 | JGI IMG/M metagenome (GOLD analysis project Ga0075011, IMG submission 72354) | Freshwater microbial communities from Pennsylvania, USA, analyzing microbe dynamics in response to fracking - TARM_MetaG_T_14 | ecosystem: Environmental > Aquatic > Freshwater > River...
GCGCAGATGGTACTCTGTTAAAAAGGAGATTGGACGACCATCTGCTAATGAACAAAATTGTGTTGGCAAGTGCACAACTTTTCGAGACCAAACGCTAAACTTTTTGATTGACAAACACATCGTTAAGCAGTACAAGGGGTGTGGTCTGGGAGTATTGATTACCAATCAGGAAAATGAGCCAGAAGAATTGTTTTATTTAAATGATAATATCACAAAAAGCAAGCTGGAACGAATCATTAAAAACCAGAACATGCACAATTCGAATCATATCTATTTTGGCGAGGTTGCGGCCTTTGCTTTCAATGTTACCCACCAGTTAATGCCTGGCAAATAAGTGGACTGAATATTAGAACAAAAAGAGAGGGAATAATGGATGCTAAAGAAAAAAATACGGTATACGAAAATCAGACAGTCATTTCGGTAAAGATTACAGATTTGAAAGATATTGACGCAATCTTTACCCAGGGGTATTCAAGCGAAACAATCTATGGCTGCTTATCGATGATCGCGCCGATGATCAATCCCGGTAATCCCAGCGCCTGCATCCCAAATGGCGCAGAATGTCTTAATCAGCGCAAAATACGTAGAGAACTGCAGCATGCCGAGCGAGTAAGTTGTTTGTGTGAATGCATCGGTAATCGGATGGGTTTAAAATCCGCCATGATTAAACAGTTGAAGGTTTCTGGGTTCGTTCACGACATTGGTAAAATGAAGATTGATGAGGGGATCCTGAGTAAAAAAGAAAAACTGGATACTGATGAGTGGGCCGAGATTCGGGATCATCCGGAAACCGGATACCGTATTCTCAAGCAAACCGGCCTGTTTGAACAGATCGCTGATATCGTCGTTGCTCATCACGAACGCTGGGATGGACGTGGCTACCCTTATAATCTCAAGGGGAACGAGATCCCTCTTCAGGCTAGGATCTTAACCGTCGCCGACTCATACGATGCCATGACCGCAGATCGGGCATATCGGGATGCGTTGAAAAAAGAAGCAGCTCTGGAAGAAATAAGGCGGTTCGCCGGGATTCAGTTTGATCCGGAGATCGCAAAATTCTTTTGTGATTGCCTGGAAAAAGCTGAAATCAAACCGACAGGGATCATTTTATGATAGGTGGGGAAAGTGGTTAAAAACAGGGGATATGGGCCAAAAAAGACACGATCGGGTGTTAGATCGTGTCTTAGGATCACAATATTATAATTAGTTCGTAGTTAACACTGCCAGAAGAAATTAATTATGTTCAATTACCCAAGAGGCACGAGACGAATACGAACCATCGTTTTCCATGACTGTGTAGTCCCCCGGGTCGATTAAATATCTTCCATTCCCGCAACCGGACTCATCGGTAACGAGATACAGATTATTGTCCTCAATAAAAAATCCATTTTCATCCACAGCTCTTTTGAACCACTCTGGCCATTGTTCACTATCTTGATTTTCCCACTTAAATACATTAATCATTTTTACCTCCACTTTTAATCTGCATTTTTCCCAAAAGACATTATTGTTATGATTATAGCAATTACAACAATAGCAGAACTTATGCCGATGACTTGAGTGTTTGGTGTTTCTACGAGTTTACTTGTTAGTGTCATAGCACCAAATATCAAGACACCAAATATTGTTACCATCACTATCGTTGTTACAATGTTTGTTAATATCTTTCTAATTGTAGCTTTTCAAAATAGTTTGATCAGATACAAAATAATCTGATCATTGACAAAATAGTTTGAGCAAAAAAGATTAAAGAAACAGTCTTAGCGTACTAAAATGCTTTAGCATAGCCGTTTATAGCGTTAATAGCACAAAAATAATGATCGAATTATTTTGAAGAAATTGAAATCAATTATTAAGATTGAGTGGTTTAATCAAACTAATTTGGTTTTATTTTGTCTATAATTGATTGTGGATTTTTTGATAATTCACCAGTTGTTAAATTAAATAAACGTTTGTCACAATCGGCACAATATGCAAATTTACCAGTGTTATGGCTTAAATGTTCATACATTTGTCCATTGTCTGTTTCTTTGCCATCATATCGATAATATGTAACTGTAGTACCCTTTACATAATCTTTTGAATAAAATGTGTCACATCCGCAAAAAGGGCATTTTTTTAATCCCGATTGATTATTTATTTCATTTAATTCATACATTAATTATCACCTTTGTTTTCCTTTGATCAAACTATTTTGTAATCCTACACTAATCATTTCAATATTCCACCCCCAATAAATCATTAATCGAAACCCCGAAAAACTGGCTGCTTTTTATCAGGATGTCCACCGTGGGTCCAATCTGTTGCGACTCGCTTTGGTAGATAACATTGTGGGAAACATTGAAGAGTTCCGCCAGGTCGCGGATGCTTAGGTTTTTCTGTGTTCGCAGCTCTCGGAGCCGGGGCCCGAAGTGAGCATTCAAGCCTTCTTTGTCCAATAAGGTTTCTGTGTTTTTGACTTCTGCAAGAAAGGTATCGTCAATTGAGATATTGAACGTTCGCTTGAGTGCAAACAGAAAGTCAAAAGAGGGAGTAGTAGAACCATTTTCGATGGCACTGATGTAGCGCCATACAAAGTCAAAGCCGGCATTGTTTAGCTGGCGAACCATTTCCCTCTGGGTTAAGCCCAAGTTTTTTCTCTCTTTGGCCAGATTAAAATTAAAATCATAATCAATCCAGTCTTCCGGATTAAATGGCGGCTCGCCATCGAATTTAAAGAGACTGGGATCCTTCACATATTTTGCATATCTTCGCTCCGTAAGGAACAATCTTCCGTTAGTTTTCATTTGAAATACCACTTTCTATCGTTAAATCATCAATTATTAAACACAATCCCAAAGCCCCCGCTCAGTCTCATAAATCGTCTTTACTCCCCCAAACAATCCCCAATCAAAATCGTTCCATTCCAGTTCTGGATTGGCTTGTTTCACCGCCTCAACATTTACGAAAAAGGATGATCCGTGTGGTTCAGAAGGGTATTTTTCAAGAACCTCATAGCGATCGGCACCAATGAAATCAATCAGTACGGAGTCATCATTGCCAAGATCGATACAGGTTTTAATAAAAGAATAATTCTTATACCAGCCTTCGTCAATGGCAAGATCAACCAGTTCATCGAACAATTGCCGGTATTTGATCTTGGCATTCTTTTCAATTTCCGCTACACTCAGTTGAAACGTCCAGGAAACATCCAGGCCGCCATGGGCGTTATCGGAGCTTTCGGACCAGAGGCGGTCGGAAGGGTTGAAAATATCGGAGGTGTAGTGCCTCTGCTCATCCAATACCAGCCACCCTGCTGAATCATTTGAAAAAGCAATGCATGACAGGGTGTATTCATTCACAGAAATGGGATACTGTTTTTCGATTAATTTTTTAATTACATTTCGGTCCATTTTTTAAATCCTTTCTAATTTGTCGGTTGCTGGTGGCCATAGAGCTGATTTCCGTATTCCACCAACGCCTGGTACTCATAAAACTCAGCCAGCATTAAAGGATCCGAGATTAGGACCGCATAGCACAAGCATGAAAACATCGCATCGATCCACAATCCATTAAAAACATAAAATATCGATATAAAGAAGGGTAGCAGCGAGATTACTGAAATCAACGTAAATTTCTTATTTGCTTTTACGTCGGCAAGCAAGGTGTCCCAGTAATACTTGAGTTTTTCTTCCCGGCTATAAACTACCACGTCGTGCTGGGTCTTGAAGAGGTAGTTGTATAAGCAGATGAAGTTTTTTGACAGCATTTTAAGCGAATACAGGCCGATTAACCCAAATAGAATTACAAAGGCCAGTAATATCAGGTCTTTGAATGCTCGGGGAGATCCGGCAGGGCTGCGGGCGTTTATATAGCTGAGATAGACGAACAAGAGGTTGAGTAACCACAATAGATTCGTTAAGGCCATCCGGATGCAGAGCAAGCCCAGGGTGGTGTCTGTTTTGCGATCTAGCGCATGGATGACTTGCGATGTGGGTGGAGTAGGCTTTTTGAACATAGCGATCCTTTCTGGAGATTTTCAGAATACTAGGGTTTAACCAGGGCTTCGCACATTTCAGAAACGAAAAGCTTGTAGATCTGAAGTGACTGATCACTTATGCCGTTAATCTGCATATTCCACAAGGCCTGGGTATCGACATTCTTTTGGTTCAGCCGGTCTTTGTTTTGCTCATACCAACGGTTTAGATTTTCTTCAAATACTTTGGCCATATTGCAATTGTTTGCTTGAATGGCAGCTTTTAACGTATCTCGGCCATTCTGGGTGGTGACGAAAGTGATGGTATTTCCCATATCATTTCTCCATTTCGTTTTGTCTATATTATACAATAATAAATAGGTACTGTCTACAAAATAAGAAATAGCTTAATAAATAAAATGGTTCTCGTCAACAGGCAAGACTGAGGAATTGCCGTATTTCCGGAACCACCTAAGAAATATGCGCAAAGGGGGATCACAACCCCATCGAGCGCAAAATTGAATTGATTTTTTCTTCGAGTTCTTTTTCTGTCTTATACCGGCCAACGATTCCATAAAGATTGTCGAATTCAATAAAATACCGATAGCCGGCGTTGGCTGGATTATTGAAATGCGGGGTGTCGGTGATGTGCATGGATGGTAGACGTTTTGCTTTGTTTAGAGTGGATACGGAGAGATCTTTCATGGCAAAAATCCTTTCATAAATAATTGTCTACAATATACCACAATATATAAGATAAAACAAGGGAAATGACAAATAATTCATTGACAAATACCGGTATCGGTATTATAATATAACCATGCAATAACTTTGAGAAACAGGGGGAAATAGGGATGATGACAAAAAGTGAAATGGTCAAAGAATTAGCATATCTTCAGATTATGTTAGTGCGGTGGACAGAGCGAAATACGTCAAAGAAATTTAAAACCTATCGTGAAATCGATCGACTGATTACTGGCAATCGATATACACAAACCTATGGAGAGGGGATCCTGCAGCTTGAAAAAGGATATGCCAGCTGCACAAACCAAAGTCTTATCGAATTGGTACAAAAACTCAAAGAAAATATCTTAAATTCGGAACTTAAAGATGTGCGATTCGGATTAAGTCCACATCGACCATTCTCAGATGAAGAACATGAATTAACGCGTTTATTGCTCACGACTTACCTTTCGCTGATGTCCTGTCTCGATACAATTGGCAATGTTGCGGAGCAATTGAACATTTCGCCGGAAACAATCAAAAAAGCTGCCCAGGAAGAACGGTTGCTAAATACGAAAAAGACGGGGAAAACCTGGGAAGTTGAATTGGCAGAAGTTAGAAATCTAGGGATAAAGCCGTATTTTAAAAAAGGTGAAGACAAAAATGCTGATGGGATACTGGAAGAGGGGAAGTCATAATAAAAGACTCTCATTCGCTTTCCTTCCTGCCTAGTCTTTTGTTTATCTGCCTAATCTTGCCACTATTTTATGCAGATAACAATTACATATTAACAGAATAACTGTAGTTATTCAGAAAAATAAACCATTGACTGCATTCGCAAATTGCTATATTATTATGACGAACATATGTGCTATTTAAAGGATGTGAGTAAAAAATGGACCGCGTTATACTTCATTCAGATTTAAATTCATTCTACGCAAGCGTCGAGTGTCTATACCGCCCGGAAATCCGTGACTTCCCGGTAGCAGTCGGTGGAAATCCGGAATCCCGGCACGGCATCATTCTGGCAAAAAACGATAAAGCAAAGAAAGCCGGGGTTAAGACCGGGGATGTTTTATCGGAGGCGATGGGGAAGTGTGCGGATTTAATTATTGTGCCGCCTAATTATAAGCTATATCTGAAATATTCAAGACTTGCGAGATTAATATATTTCCGTTATAGTCAAAAAGTTGAAAGTTATGGTATTGATGAGGCATTCATAGATGTAACGAACAGCAGCAAATTGCATGGCAGCGGCGAAGAAATTGCACAGAAAATCAGTCGAGATATACAAGATGAGTTGGGTGTAACGGTTTCAATTGGGATCTCCTGGAACAAGATCTTTGCCAAATATGGCTCTGATTATAAAAAGCCCAATGCCATTACATGCGTTACGAGAGAAAACTACAAGAAAATCGTATGGGATAACGATGTAGGCGATCTGCTATACGTTGGTCGCGCGACAAAAAAGAAGTTGCTGAAATATGGCATCACCACTATTGGCCAATTGGCCCAGACTTCGCCGGACTTCCTTTCACTCACGCTGGGGAAAATGGGGTTAATATTGTGGCAGTTTGCAAATGGTCTGGATGATAGTCCGGTGAAACCATTCAATGAGGATTATAATGGGAATGAACGCCTGGTTAAGAGTATCGGCAACAGCATTACAACACCCAGGGATTTAACCAACATGAGGGATGTTAAGCTTATTATCTATATGCTGACTGAAAGCGTGGCCATGCGGTTGCGGGAAACGGGATGTTACTGTTTAACGGTGGCCATCCAAGTTCGGAACAAAGAACTCCACAGTTTTTCCCGGCAATTAAAGCTGGATAAACCATCGAATCTAACCAGTGAGATCGCCAGGGCAGCGATTAAGCTGTTTGAAAACAACTACGATTTCAGTTTGGCGATCCGATCCATGGGCGTTCGCGTTGCCGATCTGGTTCCAGATACCACCCCGATTCAGGTAGATATATTCGGAAATGAGGAAAATCGGGTTAAGCAAGCCAAACTGGATGGCACCATTGATCAGCTTCGCAAACGTTTTGGGAATCATGCAGTGCGGCGGGCAGTGACGATTGGGGATCAGATGGGTAAGGTGGATCCCAAGAAGGACCATGTGATCTATCCGTTGAGTTATTTTAATTAAAAAATAAAACTGGTGAAAAGACCACCCCTCGGGATGGTCAAAACCAGGTCAAATTATTCTGAAATACGGAAAGCTGTTAATGGCATCAATAGCAAGGTTATACTTAAACCGCATCAGGTTTAAATATGAGTGAAGGTATATTTTTTCCAGATCATTTTTGTCAAAAACCAAGTATTTGTCATAGTAGCCTTTTTTGTAAAATACAGAAACGCCGATCAGATCACCGGATCGACTTATTAGATCCGTTCTTTCCGTTTCGTAGCCTGGTGCCATACTGGACTTAGCTATTGTAGCATTCCATATTGATTGAAAATCAGAATTATCAAAAAAATCCGATAGTTTACTAATTTCTATTAAATCTTTAATTAGTTCTCGATGATCATCATCGGGTGTGGATTTAATGCCCATTTTAAGGACGTTTCTTAATTGATTCAATGTTTTTGCTATATGATCTCGATTTCCGATTATGTCATATTCAAACGACTTTTTCAATTGAGTAGTTTCATTTTCAAAAAAATCATACAAAGCTTTTTCATTAGCTTCTACTTGAGGTTTTAATGATTCCTTAAAACTTGAGAAGTCTTGATTTTTGAGGGACCAGTCAGTGTAAGAATAGTGTCTATTACTAATGTTTTTTATTTCTTCTGTGGTTATGCGGTCGTTGATTGTTGATAAACCATAATCAAACATTTTATGATAAAGTGTCTCATTCATGATACTAGATTTAAAAGAAAGGTCGTTACCAAAGTCTAATGAAATTCTGTTATTTATTGCATTATAAAAATATTCTTCATTATTCGCTGGTTGTTCTTTTGAAAGGTTGATTAGCTTGTTTACATATTTATTGACATGCGTAGAGATCATTTCAAAATCTTCATTAAGTGCTTTTTCGGGCGCAACAATATCACGTTTATTAAGTAAAACGGCATAATTCTCTTCATACATAAATGGAATTAGTTTGATCTCATTGTTTGAAAGTGCTTTGGCAAATCGTTTAGCCTGATAGTCGGTTATTTTTCTAACTGGAATTTTTTGCTGTAATTTCCATTCCGACAATTTGACTGGCCAATCCAGTACGTTGTCAATATCTGGATAGTAATTCGAAATCCTTTCGCGTTCAAGATCTTCTCGTTTTATAAGGAAGTCCCTGATAACCATCCAATTTTTTACCATAATAGGGAAATAATGGCCTTGATCGGTCTGGTCAACGGCTTTAATCGAAATGAAATAATCGATCCACTTGGAGTTCATATATTCGATATTTATAAATTCGCGCTGGTATACTTCAATGTGACTATTGATATCCTCGGCGTCCCAAGCTATGCTATCTCTCTTGGTTTTTACGAAAAAATGCTTGCCATGCTCGTTGATTTCAACCTTCTCAATTTGCTTAAGGCCAAAAATATCTTCAATGCTTGGTGTATAACCGTTGAAATAAGTTTTGATTCGATTTCCGTCATTGATCGTATTGTGAACAAACACGGTGTCGTCCGTTCGTGTCATGTGGTTTAACTTACGTTTAAGCCATTCAAATTCGCCAAAACGTTTTGTTTCAATCCGGCCAGAGGCAGAAGAAAAAATAATTTGTGGTGGCATAGTAAAAACATTAACCGGTTCATCAAATGTAATAAATTTTTTATTGTCGATCAGACCTTGTATCAAACTAAACATAAATTTACGGGCCAGCCGGTCTTTTGCCTGTTTCTTTTTGTATTCGGTGGCTTGCTGTTCTGTCATTTGATTGAAGGCTACTGTTTGTGCAGGTGCAGTTATATCACAAAAAACATCCTCTTCAACGATAATGCGCTTACCTTGGTCTAAAACCCCGAAATATAAACACTCGCCGCTTTTTAATACGAATCCGACAAAATCATGGCCTTTTTCGTTGACTATTTGCTTGATACAAAACTCAGCAAACCGACCACTATTATCGTTGTTTTCGCGACTACCAACAAATTTACTAATCACACCCTTATCACGGCTGAGTCTGAAAAACGTGAGTGATTTGTCTGTCTGACAAAAATAATCAACTAATTTATCAGAATATTTAAAGGCTTGAACTAAGTTGTCATAATTATTTTCGTTGAGGTCATTGCCATATAACCCAATAATAATAGGCAAATCTTCGTCTAAAAACCGGATCTTTTGATTAATCGTAAATGGCTGCTCAAGTGGCGCTTTTTTACCACTTCGAACTGCTAAGATCTCGTAAGTTTCGCCAAGATAACTTTGAATATCATATATTTGGGCATCCATGATGGAGATTTCATTGTTAAGTTCATACATTTTCTTTTGGAGGGCAAGTTCTTTGTCACGCATTTCGGCCAACATATTTTGTTTCTTTTGTTCCATTTCTCCAAGAATGCGTTCTTTTTCAATTCTTAAAGTCTCAAGTGCTTCGTGTTGTTCTGCTTCAATCGCTTTCTTTGTCGCGTCATATTCTTCTTTTATCTTTTGAAGATCGTGTTTGTGCTCAATGGTCGCGTTAAATGATTGCCCTGATTTTTCAGGCAAAAGTATTTCAGGATCAACTATGTCTGAATTATTATTTGTGGCAATGAGGTGATTGATAGTGCTTTGTAACTTAGAAACATCAATGTCATTTAAGTTAGTCATTGGTTTTTCTTGAAAACACGCCAGGCTTCTTAAAACAATACGATCTTCGCCTAACCGGAGTACATAAAACTCGGGAATAACGGATATATCGGCATCAAAGACATCAAGGTCCACCAAACTGTTAAATTCAAGTTCGATTAAATAATTTGAGAATAAATTATCTTTTAACAATTCTTCATATTTCTCTTTGAACCGTTTATAATTGTAATAAGAAAAGTCATAGCTATGACTAAGGTTCATCTTCACACCGATTTGTTGTTTAATTTTATAGCTCAGTCTGTAGCTAAAAGCAACAAGTGTATCAATGCTTTCTTCGGTGAATATTTCCTCAAAAGCTTCTGGTTTAAATTTATACATTAAGATTCCTCCTTTTGCAAAAAAATAGTTTGCTGTAATAGTCTTGTATCTTACCTGGTCCTATAAACCTATCAAAAAAAGCAAAAGTGAAGCAATGCCAGCGACGGGAGGGTAGTTCAGCCCGCTGCCAATATCGGTCAGGGTGATGCACTGCCAGCCTCTGGCGGCACAGAACAGTTCCAGCCGCTCTTTCTGACGGACTAGATCGTCTTTGCGGGCAGCAGTCGATACCCGGGCATACACCAGGGTCTTCCGTTGCGCTTCACTGGGCTTGCCCATCAGCCGGTTAATCTCTGTTTCTTCGAATCACTGATTGCATCAGATAAAATCATTATTGAGCGATTTGACCACCGCAACATCACTGGAAACATCGTAGTATTGCTGCTCATACATACGATTGAGCACATTTCGATAACATCGCAGAAACACCGGAAAAGATTCAATTATTTCGGATTTAATCTTGCTAATATTCTCGATCGAAATATTCTGTTCTTTATCTACCGCCAAATATGTTCTAAGTAGGCGTGTTGCGGTTTCCGCAAAGCTTGTAGAATACGTTATAATCATCGAATCGTCAGGATTTTCTCGTTGTTTTCTTCTGATCCTAATAATAATCACTCCAAGCTCTTGCAGCGTTTTCTTTTGAGCCGCAAGCGATTGGCAGTCTAAGGCTAATTGCAATTGTTTATGCAAATCCAGGAATATATCGGCTCGTAGCGGTTCATGCAGTTGTATCAGGTCCGGTTCTACTGTTATCTTTTCGTGGGATTTCTTCTTTCGGTGTTGTTTGTTTTTCAAGAGGACAAAGCAAAATAGTGTCCCAAGAACGATCAGAATAAAAAATACGACAATGCTTATGATCGCGGTATTTTTGAACGTTTGAAGATTCTCAGGTGTTGACAAAATTTTTATTAGTTCGCGAAGTTCATGTGGGCGGTTAAAAAAGTTTGCACAAAGCTAAAAAAGTATGCACAGAATGTGAAAACAGCAAAAGCTATATCTGTTATTTGTAAAACAAATCGCATATTAGCAAAGAATTTATTAAATCAAAAAGATTGCACAAAATAATTTGAGATAAATAAAATTGGCGAATTAATCAAGTTAGTGCAATCTTTATTAGCTTTTTTGATAAATTCTAAGTCCGCACACTCGTGACTTCAGTCGTGAGTTAGGGCGACTTTCCTGACCCGGGCAGCCTTAAGTTTGGCTTAATACAGCCATTTGTCGTGCTTTTTACCTTCAGATGTGGTATAATAAGAGTAATTATAAACGTATCGATTTCTTTTAAAAGGAGGCTCCGTCAATGAACAGGAAGCGCCCGTTAACCATTAAAGAAAAGAATAAGCTTCTGGCTGCCGAGGGCAAGCGCCTGCGCTGTTTTGGTATGACCTTCCGGATATTACCGACACCAGAGCAGATTACTCAGATTAACCAGACCCTGGGTTGTCACCGGCTGATCTTTAATACCTATCTGGCAAGCCGGATTGAAGCCTATCAAACCAATCAGACGACGCTATCCGTG